>JAABUY010000028.1_pt1 | contig 373927 bp, 265 predicted proteins | sample 5560271 | NCBI WGS metagenome assembly JAABUY01 (sample SAMN10711886, study PRJNA513374) | rock metagenome | isolation source: Antarctica rocks | place: Antarctica: Victoria Land, University Valley | reverse complement strand
GTTGTTGTTGTGGGGTGGGGTGTGGGGGTGTTGTTGGGGGGGGGGGTGTGGGTGGGGGTGGGGGGGGGGGGGGGGGGGGGGGGGCGGGGGTGGGGGAGGGGGAGGGGGTATGAGGAGGATACATGGGAGGTATGAGGGGTGTTTTGGGTTGGAGAGCTCGTGGTAAGGGGTTGAGCCAGTGGTAGCGATGGAGGATTGAGTTGAAATGGCTTTTCTGGCGTGGCGAAACGTGGGAACCTAGGCAGTCTGCACTTGGGAATGATTTTGGCGTGCGATTTGTTTCTGAAATGGTGATCGAGCAGTGGGTCGTGAATGACCTCAGGAGTGCTGGTGGCAGCGGTCCTTCTTTTCAGCAGGGTCGAATGCTGCAATACCAAGTTAGCAAGCACATCGATAAGTAGGGCATCATTATCTACGCACGCTTCCTCCAGAGGGCGAGTCAAACTCAGAAGAAAACGCTGTATTGCGATTCCTAGTAGAGGTGGGCGGTAAATGCATCACGCATACAGGGCGCTACCAGGTATCAGCACAGAGCGATGTCGGCTTTCCAACAACTCACGTCCACCAAGCCTCCTCTGAAAATCTCGAAATGCGGTGAATCTAGGTACCTCCCTCCGTCCTCTTTGCTTCTGCATCAATTTTCTCCAGTGTAGATTGCAGGAGAGCCGTCATCCTATCGCAGTAATCCTTCTTATCAAGCGGCAAAGCAGAGATAGCTCTCTCAATCAATGGTCTCTTGAAGCGTTTCCAGTCCGACTCGAGCAATCTGCGTAGTATGTCTTCATGCTGGGGATAATCCTTTTCATGTTTGACCGGCGCAATGGAATGCACAAAATGAGGAAGACATTCACCTTTGTCTAGCAATGCGAGTACTACGCTATCGTAACCTCTTCGCGCGGCGAGTACAATCGCGCTCTCATCATACGTAACTCTCGCTATCCTAACATTCTTTATCGGCGAAATCGCTGCGTAAGTGTCGGCGCCGTATTCAAGAAGCATTTCTACAACGCCTAAAGAACCATGGGCTACGGCTTTCTGTAGGGCATTCATCCCGTAAACTTCAGCTGCGTTGATGGATATTGAAGCTACGAGCTTATCCTCGTGTCTTAAATTCTCCAATAGAACCCGGACGACTGATACATGCCCATGTTCTGCAGCATAGTGAAGAGCCGTTGCACCCGAGTTTATATGATCCAGTCGGACCCACCGAACCCCTCTATTAAGAAGGGTATCAACGACCAGCTCATGTCCGTTAGTTGCAGCTGAAAGGAGGGCAGTGTGGCCTGCAGCCTTACTTATGCACCCTTCAGCAAGATTGGAGCCTTTATCAATATGCTCTCCTGTTAGAAGTCTCACTACTTCATCATGTCCATTAGATGCGGCCAAGCCCAGGGCCTTCTCTAATAAGGGTGAATTATAAGTGCTGGGTTTGTATTCTGAAAACTTCAGCAGATGCTCAAGGACCTTGGCATGCCCCGAAGCAGCAGCTACGTTCACGGCCCTGGTGCTGGTTCTGTCGAACTTGTAGACTTCTAGAAGCTGCCCAACTATAGAATCCTGACCGTAGCGGCACGCGAGTAATAGGGTTACGTCGGTTTTCCTTTCATGAGCACAGTACTCTCGGACATATGGCTCCATAAGGGACCAGTGGCCAATTTCTGCGGCGTAGTGGAATAGTGACATAAATGAAAAGCTCGAGTTATTTGATCCAGGCGTTTTAGGGCAGGACACACAACCGTAGGGACCGAAATGCCGGTTCCGACCCCAAGGTCGAAATTCAAATGCTAGAAGTTTGTCGTATACCAACTTCCGAAGACTATAGCAAAGGTCAGAATCTGAATCAAAGTACTTGGTATGGTATGCCCAGAACTCGATGATATACTGTAGTAGTGCGAACTGGTTTACGTATTCGACTGGAAGTTCTTCTTTTACCATTGCTCTGGGCTTCAGCTGTTTTGTCCAATCGACTACCGGAGCTGGAGTTGATGGATTTACACCGAAGAACCTGTATGCTAACTCATAGACGGATTTCCCTACTCCGAGAATGCTAGGAATCCATACTGGGCCGCCCGATCGCAATATGCCAGGCACCTCGAGTGAGCCGGGAGGCTTTCGGAGAGTGATTTGCGATTCGAAATCGGAAAAATTGAGATATGTGACACAGAAATGTCCTAGGTATTGCGGCGCGCTCTCGATAATCAAATTGTGGGGGTCATCCCCTCGATCGGTACTCGCTTTAGTGAGCAGGTACTGCTGGACCGTATAATGTGCAAAGCGGACTGTACTGTCTGCCTCATCTCGCACAATCAAACTTCGGCATGACTCCATCATGAGATCCTCGTGGGGAATTTTGGCATCATCCCAACCTTTGTCGTCAATATCAAATCCCACAGCTTCCTGAAGCTCCGCAACCTTTAGTGGCCTCTGGGCATAGATTATTCACGTCAGTATCTTGCTTACAAGGTATCTCATCTTCCGTTTCGTAATCTTTGATAGGATACGTTCGTAGGTTTCGAAAATACCATCCGGCAGATCGCTCAAAGTCTCGCGAATCTTTGCATCCGACGGCGCCTCGCAGAGCTCATCAAGCTGGAAAAAGACCCACAGAAACCTATGAAATTAGCAGCGGAAGCGGCAGCAAACTGCTTCGGCTACTTACATGCCGTTAGCCTTGTCCACCAATTCCGACACGATCACCTGCTCCAGCTTCGGATCACGTAGCCTCAGCTGTCCACCTTTAATCCGTGATCGTACTGAGCCAGAGATGAAAAACTTGATGTCATTTCCCAAAGCAGTCGGAGTCACATGGACGCGAGCGAACTTTGCAAGTGATCTCAAGATGTTGTCTTCTTCGCGGCAAGAGACAAACAGCTTGATTACAGTCGACCCCAGAAAGGTTAAACGTTCAAGGAACGCAATCATTTGCTCTTTGGCTTCTTGCTCGCACTCATCAAGACCATCAAGAATGATGGTCACAGCAGTATTCAGACTGATTGCCGAGCATAGCATACTCACTATTTCATTGCAAGTCAGTGATATTGAATCGTCCTCCAAGGCTTCTTTCACCTGCACGGTGACCTCGCGTGGAATCGGACCAGCAGTGAAGAGTTGTTTCAAGAGAGTTCCAAGAATCCGGTTCATCTGGAGTGTTCGTTGGTCTGTATAGTCGCAGTAGTAGTATAGCACCTTTGCTTTCTCGGAAGTTGGATTTGCGTCAACAACCATAGATGCTAACACAATTTTTCCACAACCAGGGATACCATGGCAGCAGAGATACGACGACGTGACTGCTCGTTGCCAGTTGAGATACTCGTGGTCCAGAAACAACCACTCGCCTGTTCCATGATATCGAAGACTCTGCAGCTTCAAGTGCTTGGCCTTGGTATCGACAGATGGTATTGCTGCAAGGATTCTTCGACGTATGTCTTCGTCCTTCTGCCGCTCAAGCTGCCGCTGATTCGCAATGGTCAATGCCCTGGAATCAGCGGCTTCGACCATGTGCGATAAACCCGCTTCTTTTTCAAAATTTTTCCGATGTTGGCGAAAGCGCTCAATGTACTCACCACATTGCCGTTCGAAGGGTTTCCAGATCAGCTTGAAGGCAACCTTAAAGCTAGTCATTGCAAATCGCTGTCCATGGCGGAATACAGCCTTACATTCCGAGCAGAATTCAATGATATCGACATATGCCATTGAAAGGGACTGTACGAGGCGTTCGTGATTGGGAAAAAGACTTTCGTAGACTCGGAAACGTGGCAGCACGTCGCCAATCCTTACGAACATCTCCACAAGCTTATCGAAGTACTTGCCAAATGCACCAGCGATCTAGATGGGCTTTGAATCAATATATGGCTAGGGGTTCATAGAACGATGTGATCAAAGACTCACGTGCAGCACAACCCGGATGCTGCCCCAGAGTGGGCTCAGCACCAGAGGATACGCATTGGAATAGACGTCAAGCGCTTGGCCATATTGTTCGATGGCCTCCCTTAGCGGCTGAAGCTTGTTAACGATCGCGAACGATTTACTTCCAGCAGTGTACTTTTTCTGGGCAGCACTAGCGTCATAAAATAAAGTCTCCGGAGTGGCCTGGTAGTAGAGTTGCTTCTCTTCGACCGTCAGGTCTTCGAGGTAGCGGTCCTTTGCCCGTGTCCAGGCATCTTGCGATGGGAAGTTGGCTTCCATCTCCCAATCTGATACGGAACAGTATCAGAAGTCTCCAGTGGGATGTTGTCATGGGCTTGGTTTTATCACCGATTCTGCAAGCAAGGCGCACTCCAAACTCCCCTCTAGATTGAGAGTGAGTGGCTGTGATTAGAAGCGACCTTTCATCCAACTCGCACAGCCTGATCAAAAAGGACTCATAAAAGCAGATGGAGGATGATTTCCGGTCCTCGGTAGAGCAACCTCTTGTGCTTGCTGCGATTCCTGAGATTTGCAGAACGACAAGCGAGCGTCATGCGGAGTCAATCTCGACTCGCAAATGCAGTTGTAGGAGGGGTCTAAAACATACAATGGTAGCAGATGCTCATGGAGAAAGTGGGCAGAGGACGATGAGGTTGACTAGCGCCTTGGCGCCTCAGCCGCATAGGGCTGGATATGAGCCCCATACCTAGGTGGTGCTCAGCCACGTTCTATAACAATGAAGCTACGGTAAATTGTAAATATACCACGTTTTCTTAGATAATTTATAAAACTACTACATCTATATTATAAAACTACTATACCTCCTTATTAAGGTATTCTAGGTCTAATATATATAGAACTACGTAGTACCTACTAATACTATTATTATTATAGTTACTATACCTACTATTACTATTCCTAGAGTTATAAGTCTAATTAATATTAATAGGATTAATTATAAGATAAGTACTAGAATAGGTTATATATTAATATTAAAGATAGCTGTAACCTAGTTAGCTAATTCCTCCTAACTATATTTTAATAGTAAGTTTAACTCCTACTCTTTCCTTCTAATATTATAATATTACTATAATAAAAATAAATAGTACTATAACTTATAGTAGTAACAATTTTAGGGCTACTACTTAAGAGGAAAATATAGTAGTAGTAAAATTTAAGTATAATTAATATTCTATTTAGAATAATATAATATAATATACGCCTTAGAAATACCTCTATTAACTAGTAATAATATTTAGGGCTAAAGAATTATTTTTTTACTATCTTATTTCTTATAATATATAAGAAAACTTATAGATAAGCTAAGGGTATAACTACTTATAACTTAGGAAGGTAGTATAAGTTATAATATATATTAGACTATTAGTAGAATATTATAAAAGCTCTAATAGAAACCTTTAAGGTATATAAGAAAGTAGAGCTTAATAGTAGTATACTATAATAATAAGGGTATATTAATTAAGCTAATAAGGACGCTTATTCCTTCTAAATATATATATTATCTACTTTATAAGAGATTAGAGTAGTATATATAACTATTTATAAGTATAAATATTATTTCTTAAGATAATTTCTTACTAGAGTTTATTATTTTAGCTATAAATAAGATTTAGCTAGCCTCTAATAAAGAATAAAGCCCTTCTCTATTCTATTTATTCTTAACTATAATTAATATCGATATTATTAGGGATTATTAGTACCTTATATTCCTTAAAAGTAGTCTTAATATTATAGATAAACGGCTTATACTTTACTTATTAATAAGTTATTAACCTTACTATTAGTATAGATATCTAGTTACTATCTATCCCTAGATTATAAAATTAATTTAAAATTAAAAAGAAAGAAGAAGAAGATATCTATTATAATAATACTAAATAAGCTTATATAATATTTAATTAGTTATAATACTTATTAATTAGCTTACTACTACTATACCTTACTACCCTACTTCTTATCTTTCCTTCCTACTTCTTAATATCTATCTTCTCTTCTACTTCTCTAATTATCTACCTTATAAAGCCTCTACTTAATAGAATTCTTTTTAAAGAATAATAGTTAAAAGCTTAATAGCTAGCGCTAATAGAGGCGCTTAATAAACTATATAAAGAGCTAATATCTATATAAGGACGACTTAGGAAAGTATTAAGATAGTAAAGTAGGAAATTATTAAATAGATAATTATTAATAGCTAATCCTTTAAAGTAAAATATTCTAATAAGATAAGATAGATTATTATATATAGGAATAATACTATTTATAACTTTTATATATATATTATCCTAGTTACTCCTATTAGAAAAGGTAGTTATATAGATAAAAGATCTATATATTATTTAAAGCTTATTAATTATAAGCTATACTATTAGTCTATCTATTAAGGTTAAAAAAGGAAGTATATACTATTAATCCTAGCTAATAATCTAATAAGTAGATTATAGTATACTTTTAAGCCTAGGACGAAGTTAGAGTAGATATAGTTCTTTAAGTAGCTAGTAGGAAATCGTATTAGTTATAATACTAGCTAGTATACTAGTTAGAAGATTATTAATAAGCTATTTAGTAATAGTACTAAGTTATTTAAGAAAATACCTAGTCTTCTAATAGATATTAATATAAAGACTAATTAATTTATCTAGTATTAGGTAATTCTAAAGGCGACTTAAGAGGCTTTTAAAGAATATAGGAACTTTATTATAATTAATACCTATTATACTTATATTAAGTATTCTATAATATTACTAGGTATTACTACTCTTAATAGTAATAACTAGATACTTCCTCTTACCTAGGCTCTTATTCTAAAAGAAAATTAAGAGTATTAGGCGTACTTCTTGAAAGGAGTACGGCGTTTCTATCCTTTACTAGATAAGGCGAATACGGTTATTATTAGTAATAAATATAAAGGTATTAAACCTATATTATTTTCTAGGAGTAGCCTACTTATATTACTATAAGTATATCTATAATAATATCTAGAAGTAATAGCCTAGTATTAAGGGTCTTTTCTAGTAAGTTATAAGAGCTAGAACTAAGTAAGCTTTTAGGGTAGTTATAGTAATAATATAAAAATAAAATAAATCTAAAATAGCTAGCTACCTAGAAGTAATTTAATATAATTAATAGATAAGATATACCTACGGGCCGGAAAGATATAGGATTTCAGTATAGGATCGAGGCGATTTTCGGACTGAGATAGGATATCCTACAGGATATCCTAATAGCAAATCGCGAACTAGGCCTAATCAGGTAATATTTTTTATAGGCTAAAAATATAGCCTAAACCCTATTTAATACCTAAAAAGTTTATAAAAAACTCTAAAACTCGCTAAGATATAAAGCTCTAAATTTAATATAATTAATGCGTTAGCTTGTATAGTAATTAAATCCTATATCTTTCCGGCGAGTAGATATACCTTTCTATAGCCTTAATTTAGATATAATACCTTAAATATCTAGGAGTTAGTTAATTCTTAATAGAGGTAACCTTAAGACTTACCTATTACTATTATATTAACCTACCTCTAGGTCTCTCTAATAATAAAGATATATAAGCGGAGTACCTTATATTATAAGATAGTTACCTTTATAAATAAAAGTATTACATATATAATAGATATAATAGATAGAGCGGACTATATAATAACCTAAATATCTAGCCTTATAATTATCCTTATAAAGACTAAAAATAGTAGTATATATATTATAAATATTAATAAGTAATTATATATATATATAGACTTTTAGGATTAGAAAAGACCTTATATTTATATATATACTATATATTAGAAGTAAATTATTAATCTTAAAGAGCTTATTAATAGAATATATTCTATAGAAATATATTAGAAGATATACTAATATTCCTTACTACCTATTATACTTAATAAAGTAGAGCCCTTAGATAATTATTATACGCCTCTCCTTACCTAATATATAAGATAACCTTAAAAGAAGAGACTTTATTCTAGGGCTAATAATAAGTAGCTCTATTACTACTCTAAGTATAGAAGTATAGAATATAATAAGTAAATATATAATAAAGATTAGCTACTTATATTTCTACTTAATAAAAATCTTAATAACCTAGCTAATAAGACCCCTAGTAAGTAATAGAATATATACCTAAGTAATAATAAAGGTAAGGAAGGTAGTAAAAGTAATAGTTTAAGTAATAATAGGAGGGAAAGATCTATATAAGGTATTTAGCTTAGAGAAGGTAAATATTTATCTTTTTATATATTAAGAAGAATTTTACTGAAAAATATAATAATCTACTATTAATTTTAGTATAATACCCTTTAATATAATAGTATTTCTTTTTAATTACTAAGTCTATACTATAGAATATCTATACTAGACTAGCCCTACTTATAATTTTCTCTTTATTAATTAATATTCTATTCTTCTTATATTCTAAATAAAAGAAATATCTATTAATAAGATTCTAGGTTAAAGAAATAAATAACTTACTAATAGTAGTAATAATAGTAATACTATAAGTAATTAGTTATCTAATATCCCTAATATTCTAGTTATATTAAAACTAGCTTAGGCTAAGTAGAGGCTAACTACTAGTATAGCTAGTAAGGGAAAGGAATAAAAGACTAGCTTAAATCTAGGTATAATATTAGACTAAGATTATCCTTTAACTACTATTATAAATAAGGAAGACTTTATAAATAAAGAAGATTTAAATACTAGAATATCTAGCTCTCTATATAATTAGGGCTCTAACTCTTCTAAAATACGTCGCTTTAGTAGTTATAATAACTCTAGCTTTTATAATAAGGGGACTAATAAAGAGGAGATTACTACTTAGAAAGCCTAGCTCTAGAGTAGTAATACTAAGGAAGTAGACTTATACTAGAGGCTAGTTAATATAAGTAACTTTAATAAGATAATTAAGAAATAGCTAGAGGACTACCTTAACTTTAAGGTATATTACCTTAAGGTAGCCGTTATAAAGGCTAAGAAGAGTTATCTATTATTAATAAATTACCTTATTAGAAATAAATATCTATTAGTTAGAAAAGTTTAGTAAAATTACTAGCTAACCTAATTTAATTCTAGTACCTCCTACTATTAAACCTAACCTAATATTTAAAGGAAAGAAACTTATAAAGATAATATTAAAAGCTAAGCTCCTTTAAAGATAGGCTTTTTATAATTTAGAGTATAAAGATCCTAATAATCTACTTAATTATTTACTAGCTAGAGTAGTAGGTTATTAGTAAATATATAATCTAGACTATTAGTAAAAGGTAAATTTAAAGTATTAGTTATATATATTAACCCGCTATTTATAATAGCTACTAAGTAGCCTACTTTCTATTTATACCTTATTAGTAATTCGGGAACCTAGCCCTAGAAGCTCTAGTAGCTTAACTAGCCCGTATAGGAGGACTTATACTTAGGAGTTATCATGCTAGCCCGAATAGGAAATATTATAAGTATTACGTTACATATTACTAATTAAATAGTAAACTAGGCTAACTTCAAAGTTTAAGCTAAAACGGACTAGTACTTACTAAGATACTAGCTCCTAAAGTTAGAAGTTTTTAAAATAAAGAAAGAAAAACTTCTAACTTTAAGAGCTAGTATCTTAGCGAGTACTAGTCCGTTTTAGCTTAAACTCTAAAATTAGCCTAGTTTACTATTTTATTAGTAATATATAATGTAACACTTATAATATTTCCTATTTAGGCTAGTATAATAACTCCTAAGTATAAGTCCTCCCGTACGGGCTAGTTAAGCTGCTAGAGCTTCTAGGGCTAGGTTCCCGAATTACTAATACTATTATAAGGCTAACTAATAGCTTTAGCTAGAAGCTACAGTTATAATAAGTAGTAAGCTAGATATCTCCTATCCTAGTAGACTTAATTAGACTATTAAACCGTCTATAAAGCTTATTAAGATAGAGTAGATTAAGGTAGAGTTAGAAGATAATCCTAACCTTACTCTACTAAGAGTATAAGAGATAGTAAGGAAAGGAGTTTACTTAAGAGGTTAGTTAATATTAGAAGGAATTAGATTACCTATTAAGAAGAAGTAAAGGTAAATTAAACTAAATTATATATATAATTAGTTTAGTCTTTATCTTAATAACTATAAATAGGAGATAAAGGCTAGGTAAATAGCTCCTAGGGTAAAGGTAATAGTAATAGTAACGGTAACGGTAATAATATTAGTATTAGTAATATAGTTATAGGTATTATAGCCTTAATAAGGAGGTGTAGTAGTTTTATAAGATAGGTGTAGTAGTTTTATAAATTATCTAAGAAAACGTAGTATATTTACAATTTGCCGATGAAGCTATACATACCCAGAGGATATACAAATTAAATCCCAAGAATGCTAGTATCTAAGGGTATTATTTAGCACCGACTTATACTTACATACTTTCGCCCTCCTTGAAAACTACTAATTCGTAGATAGCTTCACCTATCTCTATCCCTTCTCCCCTTTCCAGCTTTGAATGTCGTATACATTCTACACTCAGAGACGTAAGAACCCGGATGCTAAAGTTTCTATCGAGGGCAGATAGCCTTGTATCCCTGACTCCAGATAAAAGCTATACAATTCAGGTTGTAGAGTCGAAATATTATTTCTTTTCGCTCTACCTTGAGATTCTCACGAACTGGATACCTCGTCTACTATGTGCCAAAGCCGTAATGCTGGTCTTTCAGAGTTAAGTATGCGTTATGGAGGATGGCTCGGTTTTGGAGGTCGTGAGTGTGTACGAGCATCTGTAAGCTTCATGAAGTGACCATCGTGGAGATATAGCAGGCGGATACACGGCTGCAGAGTCACATCATTGGACAACAGCTTATCACAAAAGTGATGGCATTCTTTTGTCAATTTGCTCTAACAAGAAATCCTTGGTATTACAAGGTTACTGCATTCGCAATTACACCACTCCATAATCTGGCCTGGAACAAGTAATGAAAGCATGCATGATCTATCTCAATCTCCCCCTTCAAACATCATCGTCAAATCAGAGTACCACCATCGAGCCCAATCTCAGTCCCAATCGAATCGCCCGACGCTTACTGCATAGCGCTACCGCCCGTAAGGAGTGCCTGGAGGGCATTTCCCACGTGCTCTTGTCGCTCATCTCTGTAAGTCTGAGGACGCCATTGCATGCCCATCACCCAGAACAAATGACAGTAAGCATCCAATTCGAGGCCTTTTAATAATTGTGGTTTCATCGACCTGTGTACACGCAATTAGCGATCATGTCTGACGGGAAGATGGTGGTAGGCACACCTCCACTCGCCCAGGTCCTCAGGATACAGGGTCGTATACAGCCCACGGTCCGGATCGGGGTTAATGTTGAGTTCGTTGAGTTCATCACGTAGGAATGCCCTATAGGATTCCGTACCCTTCGGCATAGGCTCAAGGGCGTAGCCGTTTTGCGGTAGACGTTGAGGCTTTGTTGTATAGCTTATGCCTTGGAGTAAGAACGTCAGCCCGTGGTCTGAAAGGAACCGTATGAGAGTGGTGTACTCACCTTTCCTTGCGACGCTTAAGTTGATGTCAATGACCTTGAGGTACACGTCAAACGTCCTGACATTCTTTTCGCCAGCTGGATGGAAATCATAATATGCGCCAATCAAATTTTGACGTTGCCAGTCAGTCATCGTTACTATCATGTTCTGGAGTGTGGTAAATTTCAATTCGCGTAGAACCCCCGTCGATTCGGCTGTTGACACAAGGATTAGTGGCTCATTCAAGACTGTCTACTATCAATGACACCCACATGAAACCGACGAGTATATGGACGAATGTTCAGCGTCCTGGGCCGAAGGACTAGACTCCTGGTGCGAATGACTAGGCTCCTGGTGCGAAGGACTAGGCTCCTGGTGCGAAGAAGTAGATTTCTGGTGCGAAGAACCAGAATCCTCGTACGAAGAGTGGAGCGAGTCGGACGCCCCCAAGCGGCGGATTGGGCGAACGGCTTGGGACACCACGGTCATTAGTCCGTGAAAGTCAAGAATCTCAGAGACACTGACTTGATGCGTTCGAGGTACTGGTAGAAGACATTCAGTCGAAGATATTTCAGTCTACCTACAGTCAAAAACTCTTCGTTCATATCAGTGTTGTAGAACAGGGTACATGACTTACAGCTACTCCAAGCTGTGGAATTCTTTCTAATTCGAACCGACTCGGCGAGTGTACCACTTGAATGAAGTCGGCTTTCAGTATTGATATTTCCAAAGTCTTCCGAGAATATACTAGGTAGATTATCGCAAGCGGTTCGAAATGTTTAACAGAACCAGGAAGTAGAAGGGTCGACATCCCAATATGTACCACGGGTGAAGTCGCACAACATCCCCACAACGCGGTTCGGAAGACGAGAATTAATTGTTTCAGCACACTAGAAATCCCCATGCATGACAAGAAAACCTATCGATAAAGCGCAGACCCAATGCGTACATTAAAAGTCGTACAAGATGTACTCGGTATCAACTGGCAACCATTCGTTACTCGGGTGGTGCGTCAGAAGATGGACGAGCCACGACTTCACAGGATCAAGAGCCTTCGCCAATACGTGCGAAACTAATCAGCAGCTGACAATAGTCAGAATCGTCATCAATAGGATAATCGAGCAATGATAGATTTGTACGGCGAAGCCCACACGGATGAAGAATCTCGATTAGTACAGACAGGTGTAGCAAGGCATCAACCACAGCTACGAACCACGCGCTCTGGGGATTATGAGCCTTCGCAACTACGTCCAACTGCTAACAGTAGCTGGAAATAGCAAGAGCATCTCTAAACAGGACCGCCAACCAGTCACGCCTTTGTACAACCTCGGCATACGTACGTAGATTTCCACATACCGTAGACCATTAAAGCAAGTGTGCCAACAATAGACATTCGACGACGTACAATTGCCCGGCCCGACGGACGCGCAATATCAATCGCCACAGATAAGTGTAGAAATCACCGAATCCGTTCATTGACAACAGGATAAAGCATAACACAGTCAGCCAGATATTGGAGGGTTATTGAACCCTAAGAGCCACAAAAAAATATGGGAGATCCACATAATTTCTAGCTCTAGAGATTGATAGCAGGGCTATGGGTTTTTTGTAGCGATGTCATGTTATTGTACCTTGTGGTAGTACATTTTTTGTCAGAAGCGCAAACCACACAGGAGAATGGACGCTGAATTCGTCTCCTAGGCGTGGGCAAGGATTTGTTGAACGCTAACAATCGAGGTGTTACGTATGTACGTGTATCAGGACAACGGTGCTGTAGATCACATGTAAGGGTGCTGAAATTCATTATATCCGTGGTAGAGTGCCTGCGGCGGGTGTGGGTGAGTCAGGATATTGCATGCGAGGATCTGTAAGGCCATGGGCGGAGCCATATAGAACTGATCTATGGAGGACCAAGACGTGACCAAAGCTTGGATCTTGGAGAATGCCTCATATACTTAGGATGTCGTTCAAGCAGATCGGAAGAGGAGATTAATTTTGAAGGCTAGGGATTATGGCGCGGTGCGGTTATAGGATGGGACAACAGTTCGTAATTCACATCTTGTCCCGTGAGTACTGGGTAACGCATGTGCAAGGTAAACCGCTGCTACTCGAACGGTTCTTTAATTGCCCTCCTTCGCTTCGATATCCTGTGATAGGAAGGGGAACCCTCATATCTGCCAATGAGGTATAGTGCCAATTGTCGAGCCACCAGCGACCACATCCACGACACCTGTGATGGACCTGATGTTGACGATCCAGCCCCGTATGATGCCCCCACATAGCTCTTACTTGAGTGTCCAGCTTCATGTGTAATTGCATGATGGACCTGATGTTGACGATCCAGCCCCGTATGATGCCCCCACATAGCTCTTACTTGAGTGTCCAGCTTCATGTGTAATTCATGATGGACCTGATGTTGACGATCCAGCCCCGTGTGTCGCTTCCACATAGCTCTTACTTAAGTGTCCAGCTTCCTGCGTATTTGCAAGCTGGGAAGACGCCTTTAGCGTTCACGCGCGCGGTCTGCTCAGAACTATAGTCGTTAATTTCGTAGATTGAAATAGCGTCGCGAAGAGCTATAACCCCACACGCCTCCACTGGCCACCATATCTAATGGATGATATGTTCAGCAACATGTTCTTCAGGGTTGTGGAGAGGAGCCTCCGGATCCCGGCCTCCCAGATACCAGGACCGATTCGGTCAGAGCTTGGACGGTCTCGCTATTGCTCTCGTCGCATATGAACATTGAGTTCTTGCCGCGGCTTTTCACAATAGCCGCGGGTATAGCTTGATCATCCTCCTCTTCAAGACGCACTCATGGCATGGTTGGTAGGTTGGCAAAGAGGACCAAAGCGCCTTTCATAGTCTGAGCGAGGGCGTTGGCAAGTTCAAAGCTCCACCACACATAGATGGTGGGACAGGATTTGCCCACAAGGGATCTAGAGACATGTGGTAGGGAAGAGAGTGTATGAGCTATGGCGGTTGGAGCACTCATGGTCATTCAAGAAGCTCTTGATTGGCTTGAGAAGGTAAAGAATAGGGTTGTGGTAGGAGTCAGTCTCTGATTTGCTGACTGGCCCTGTAGTCTCGGAACAAGGGATGTACATCGTACTGCGTGAAAGAATGCTTGTAGACGAGGGGGATTACACAATTCTGGAGTCAGGGAACACAGCAGGATTGATTTCGTAGAATAGAACTATTCTATGATTGGTGGGGGATGATTATGTAATCACAGCCTTGGCAATCATCTTCTCTTCTTTCAGGCTGCCTTGTCCACTACGCTCGCCAACAATCGAAAAATGGTCATTTCCAAAGAAATCAAAAATCTTGGACGAGAAAAGCTAGCTATATCCGTCACCACACCAATATTCGGTACACAAATGCAGTATTCATATGTTGTTGTACGCCACATGCACCTCGGCCGATAGATATCGGTGGGTTCTAGTACCAATTTATTGGAGAGAATACAATATATAGGAAGTTTTGCAATTTTCGTCCACTGAAGAGTGTCGTTTGGAAAAAAAACAATTCCTATCCGTTCTCTTTCCCAACTTCATCAGCAGAATACGCAACGCTAACTCCAAACAGCCTTCCCCCCCCCCCCTTTACCGCTCTAAACACGTACACAACCCCTCCCCCCCCCCCTTCCCTCCCTTTCCCCCCCCTTTTCCCCCTTGTTCCTACCCAAACCCTCTTAACCCCTCTTCAACCACTTACCCAACCCTTCCTCCCATTCCTCCCATCCTCATCCATATCCGCACCTCTCACACATCCGCACCTCTCATCCATCCCCATCTCTACAACAACCTCCCACCACACCTCACACCCTACACACCACATCCCACCACACCCCACACCTCCTACCTCCCACCTCCCCCCTCCCACCTCCCACCTCCCACCACACCCTACTCCATCCATCCATCATCCATCCATCCATCCCTCATCTACACCCCACACCCCGCCCCACTCCATCATCCATCCATCCATCTATCATCCCTCATCATCCATCCATCCACCACCTCCCACCCCACCCCACTCCATCCATCATCCATCCCACCTCCCACCATCCCTCATCCACTCACATCAACCCCCACAAACCCCCCCTCTCTCTCTAGCAACTTAGACAGACCAAGGCGCTCTAAACAGATCGTTAGGAATGGGAAAGCTATACGAGAAGTGGGGGGAGGAGGGGAGAAGGTGGGTGATTGTTTACAACATTTTTACGGGGATTGTGGTTGAGTGAGGTAGAGGAGTGTATATTGTGAGACTTGGGATTGTTGGAGAAGGGAGGAGATTGGGGGGTATGTAGTGGGGTGGATGATGGTGGGTGGGGTGGATGATGGTGGGTTGGATGATGGTGGATGATGGTGGGTGGAATGGGTATGGTGGATAATGGTGTGTGGAATGGGTATTGTGGGTTGGTGGGTTGGGTGGATGTAAGAGGGTCGTGTGGTTTGGGTTAGGTATAGTGGTAGGGTGGATGGGTGTGGTGGGTATGGTGGGTTAGATGATGGTGGGTTAGGTATGGTGGGTTGGGTATGGTGGGATGGGTATGGTGGGTTGGGTACGTCGTGCTTTGCGTCAGTCAGGTCGCGGCTTGGGGCTGTGGAGGGAGAGGTTCCTAAACGGACGTATGTCCTACTGATTATCAGGAGTATTCGAGGGTGGATATATCCAAATCCCGTGCTTCAGAAACATCAATCGAAGCAGGTTTTGCGACTAGCTCCCATAACAATGCAAGTACGAGTCTGAGGGGATCATTGCTGTCGATCCATCTCCTCACCTCATCCACAGGCAAACGAGTGCCGGTCTTCCGAAACGGAGATGGGACCCATCGCCACCCAGCAACTCATACCTCCCAATTCGAATATACTCCCAAGCCAAGCCATTCACAATCTCTCAGCAACCACTGAGGGATCCCATACAGCCATACATGCCCTCTCAGAAAGACCAAACCTCACTCATTATCCCACCTTTTTCTTCGAGATACATACACAAGCAATAGAACCAGTCTATCGGCGAGATCCGTCGCTTGCAGCGAGTACACGAAGTGATTTCCCCACTGCGATTTATGAAACCACAGCCAATGTTCACAATCCTAATCTCCAGAGCTCTTTTCCCTGGTGCCGTCGTGCGTTTTCATCAAGAGCCCGTTCCTACATGCGCTCCTGTCCGAGCGTCCATCGCAGATCTGTGATAAAGTATTTCCGTGTGGCTTGTAAGCAATGAATCACCACATCAAGCTGGGCTTTTCTCTTCTGATATGGATGCGCAATTGGCGTGGTGGGTTCGAAGTCGAGAAGTAAGGGCGTCGTACGCAGGGATTGGCATGGCTGGGGTGGGAGGCGGGTTTTTGGAGGAGCGGTCTCACTGGCTGCTTTGAATTGAGCATGGCGGTCTTTGGCGGACGTGGAGGGTTGGCTGGTTGTCGTATCAAACGTTTCTGGAGAGGATGGTGCTGTTGATCTGGTTGGGAGTCTTGCGTAAGTGAGATCCATTGCAGAAACGTGATCCGATGTCTCCACACCTATTTTTATATCTCATACTTCCGCTTCAAGCTCGGCTCTTTTATTCCGATATGTATTCCCAGCTGATGTGATGGGTACGGAGGTATAGGAACGAGGAGATTCTCTATAGGAATCGGCATGGGTTCTTGGCCGAGGTACTAAAACATGAGGATGATATTAAGATGAGAGGAGGGTGGAGGATGAAGGAGGGGCATTCTTTGACTGCTTTGAAACGATGTTGGTCCTTGTTGGCGGATGCGAAGGCTGTGTTGGGTATTGTATCACGTGTCGCTTGAGAGGATGGTGCTGTAAATGCAGTCGAAGGTTTCGTGGGCTTGGGACATCAGCTTGAATTTGGCGTTGTCACAGGAGGAATAGTGGGTGCTGAGAGATCCAAGTAATACAGCCTGATGATGTGAGCTTTGAGGATGTGGAGGCGTCATCCTGGTAAGTTGGATAGAGGATGTGACTTCGGATCTTCTGTGTGACAGCGTGATTGATTTGATCTGGACGGTAACCATGAAAAGTGATGCACTCCGTGGGGATTGCGATAAACAGAGATCGTGAATCGACTTGTCATCTTTTTGGCGGCCGTGAATTTGACGTCTTCAGTTGTGAAGACAGAGATCAGTTTAATATTCGGGATCTCGGTCACTCTGAATTGGGAACGGCTGGTGATGCTCTCTGGAGAACGAGTTCCGAAGCCCAATAAAGTGAATCCTTCCCTGAGGCCAGTTTTTGTCTTCACTGATTCGTGTTTGCGTCAACTTCCCGACGCTTTGGCTCGAAAAGTGATGCGGAAGATTGCCGTGATTGCTGTTTGCTCATATGGCATCCATCCGCATTGCTCTGTCATCATTCAGAGACGGATCTCCGCGCGTCAACCTCCAGACTCAAGTCGTTGGAAAGGTAAAGCCAAAGCCGGCTGGCTGCATTGCAGGTTGCTTCAATGACGTCAAGCAATCAAACTCCCTCTGCGACGCAGCAACCAAGAGCCATACAAGCATGTGCTACCAGCAGTGACCAACAGACTGATCAGTACAACCCAGTGGAATTGATCATGCCGGGCCCATACAACAGTAGCGATCCAGTGTCCGAGTCCAAAGGTCGAAGTAAGACTCGCTTCCGTCCCAGCGAACACCGAGCGCTGCTCTGGATGAACGCAACTTTGCGCCAGCTGTTGGGTGCAGAGGACATTGGTCCAACGTCCGAGACGTGAAGCGGAGATGAAGACGATGATGCAAAGGACGGCGACAGGGTGGATTTTCCAGGCAGATGGTCGCTCGATATCGGGCGACTCGACTTTGACGTTGGCTATGGAGAGCTTCAGGACAGCTGGAGCAGCTGGTATCTGAGATTCAGTGAGTCCCTTTTCCTTTCCACGGGGCTCATAATACTGACCGAGCACAGAAGCATAAATCCCAGAGCCCACATCCCCAGTCTGGAGACACCCGCAGCCTGAGGCATTACCAAAAGTGGCTCTTTGCCTGGTTCAAGCTCGTCATTCGATCCAGACACGGGTGGCGATATAGTCTCCTCGGCTTCGGGATCCTCACGTAAAGCAGTGTAATGCTTCGGCTCCGACGACAGGAAGCGCACTCCCCAAGGGAAGATGATCGTACTGCTCAATTCGAACGCAGCACTAAGGATCTCGGCCAACGTTATAAGTTGCATCGAGAACCCAGAGTGCACAAGAAAGATGGTCAAGGTTGCGGAGAAGCTCAGGACAGACATATGCAGGCTGCTCATCGCCAGAGATGGCATCCATACCTCGGTAGCAAAGTATTGCTGTAGGCTTCGACCATACTCACCAATCCACGACCACAAGCCTAAGAGGAGAACTGACACGTCTCGCCAGTGGGTCGACCCGGGCCTGTTCGGAAGACGGGGATGATGGTCACTCTCGTTGTCGTCCATCTCGTCCTTGGAGATGAGACCTGTCGCCTTTGGCGCCTGTATTTGCTCATTTCCAGTCCAGACGCGTCGTGCTGTCCAACACTCTAATGGCCAAGTGATGAGGTTGAGTGCCAAAAGCCCAAAGCAGCCTAATCGTGGGGACTGCGTAGTAGACATGAACGCTGACATAGCGATTGGCGAGCCGAGCTTGCAGATTACATCAATTCTTCCCATGATGGCGTTCAAGTGCGTCAAGTCGTATTGTTGTGGCTGCTTAGCGTCCATGCCTGCTGCAGCCAATGTCGGAACCCAGTCGCGCTCAATGGAGATCAAGTTCGCCAGTCGAGAAAGTCTCTCGACAACGCCCAACGGCAAAATCACAAGAAAGATCCAGTCCTTTAGATGGTAGACGTTCGATAGATGATGTTGAGCGGTCTCGGAGGGCGGATGGGCTATGGCGCTCTCGGTGATTTCTCCTCCGCTTTTGACTATGAGCGACCAGCATAGGCAAGCAACGATCACAACAACACGATTGACCGACACCGTTGTGAGAAGAGTGCGAAGACGCGAAGGAGCATGGTCAACCCAACGACCTAGGGATGAAGCGAAAAGAATGATAGCTACACTGGTAGTGATGCCGCTAATGTATCTAATCAGCCACAGACACACAGGAGACCTGGAAGCTGTACTGACATCCATGAAGCAGCTGTCAACCTTTCTGGAAAAGCTGCAGCCGTGAACAGAACCTGGTAGAATCAGCGTCGGTGGTCTGCCGCTGTTGAAGACAAATGTGAGCCTACCGATGCAAATTCATACGACCTGGCATTCCAAGTCGAAAGGAAGTGGCACAAGAACAAGCTGTAAGTCGTCCAGTCTTGACCATGGTCGAAAACCGAGCGTCGCAACATAGCTATTGATGAGATTTGAGCACCCGGTTGGCTTGAGACACATGGTTCGCTTCAAACGTGCATTTGTACCAGTCTTTCTGCATGTCGACATCTCCTGGGGAGAAGTCATGTAGCAGCAGACGGAGCGTATTGAAACAGACGCCACGAAACAGCGGATTCAATCTTCCAAACGCCCCTGAATCTTTCATGTTTCTATTCTTGGATGGGGGCTGAGACTTTAGCGCCTGCTGAGCCGCACAATCTTAAATCCTCCTGCCAGTGGCGTCGACGAGAGAGCCTGCTGTCTTTCATCATCCTCATCCTCGTCCATATCAAACATCCAAGCACTGCCGAGTCCGTTGAACATCTTCATTCCAATCCAGCGTCTGCCCGTACCTGTACTGTTCCTCCGATGAGCTTGTGCCGTTGCTTTTGCGACCTTGGAGGGAGAATGGTAATCACCGTCGCATTCTGTCTTGAACGACGCATTGCATCGTACCTATAGCAGCAGATTGGCTTTCCAACCTGTTGAAAGGCTGGAAGTTGCGAATTGTGTGTCGATGGCTCATCCGTACTGCGCACTTCGCACTGAGGATGTCAGTTTGTCCTTTTGTATCCCATTGTCGCATCGCATGGTAATACTGGGCACTCAAATGCCTAGTCAGAGACCTAGATTCCTCGTTGTGCAGCTTGTACTCTTGCTCAACAGAGGATCGGGGAGGCTTTTGATGGTATCAAATCAGCAATTTCCAGCAGAAGAATTTAGGATTTGCTGCCAAGGCCACTAGTTCCCTCGCGTCAATAATCCTACCCTAACCCTACTCTACAGCATGACCTAGCTCATCCGGTCAGGCCTCCAATTTTTCTAATTTGCACTAAATATATATTTATAAGATCCATTATCGGTACACAAGCAGGTTAGAGCAGCTTCTAAATATACGAGTAACGCCCTCCTTCACGCCCGTAAGTCTGCCCCAGGAGCCCAAGCCCTCCCTCTGCGGTACATCATTGATTGGTCCTAGGGACATCGCTCGCCACGAACCGCCGCCCGATTGGATCTTTCAATTCACTGAAGCCGAGCTCGAAGAACTGATTAGGACCAAAGCAGCGATATGGTCGAGGCCTGAGCTGACCATGGACTACCTCCTTCGCTTTCAGCATAGGAATCGCAGGATTCCTTCTTTCCAACCTGAGGGAAATTTACATTATATCGGCCCCAATGAAGACCAGGATGTCAGCTGCTTACCTATCTGGACCCTTGACGATTTCAAGGTACATGCAACATGCATGCCCAGCGTCTCGCCTGACCCTTTGATTACGCAGGTCTTACCTCTTCAAGGGATGAACACGTGCGCTCTGGACGTTTGTCTAGTCCTGGGACGCTTCATGCTCGTTGGACTGAACCGCTGTGATCAGATGGAGCCCCCGAAATGCGTCGCCTATCAGAAACGCGCATTTTGACCTACTGGACAAGAGTGACGATTGCCCGCCCCCGGCATCAAGTCACGCAAGCAAGTCTGAACGGTACGAGGAACGCCCTTATCGAGATGATGCGGGCTCGGGTGGGTGCGTCACCTACTGAGCGGGATGGTGGCTATCTGGCGATCAACACCACCAAAATTCTACCTCACCTCCAAGACTTGAGGCAATCCGACGATCGGATCAATCAAGTAACGCCAGCTATGGAGACGATAGTTTACGAGCCATGCTTCAATCTTTTTCGGACACGATCAATAACTTAGGAGCTATTACTCAATTTGTTTCGAATCTAATACACTTCTTAATCTTTATAACTTCTTCAAATGGTTGTACGAAGCGGGTGAATCGTCTCAGTGACTTGGACCGTCATCGGATTTTTGTCGAGTTGCACGGACATTGGCTTCATCCATCGGGAAACGTTCCAGGATACCACGCGTCATGATTTGGAAATGGTGCAGGCATAACCTTAGATCCCTTGACAGATTCGACTACTATCCCCAATTGTTGAGAATGAGACAATGGCCCGGCTTGCCAACAGTGAAGGGATATCGCATGGTTGGTAACAATGGAATGGTGAAGCACAATCTGGCGTGAATCAGGCAATCGTGTGAGTATTCACCGAATGTCGACAGTGAATGCTACTGACTTCTCATACAAAGGCAGACATTCTTGACCGAGATACCATCTCTCTTCCACCCCCATCATCGTACCACCTCCAGCATCGACAGAAGGGCTCGAATTGGAGACAACCATAAAGTCCTGAACAATGGCTTTGCTGTCATCCTCCGTCAAGTTTTCGAGCCGTCAGAGTGTCATTGCTCAAAGAGATTCCCATGGCAGATCAGGCAGAGGCCTCAACCGAGGACAAAAGAATGCTGTTGGGCAATGAGAATCAATAACAGACGGGCAGCTACGAATCAGGGAGTCACTGCCTGCCATCAACTTCAGGCAACAATCTGGATGTGAACGTCGGTGGTGATTAGGGGAATGTGACGACGAAATCATCATATAACTAGATGGGTATTCAAGATGGAGGTAACAGGCTCCCACTCAATTCATGTGCCAACCTCATTACGTGTGGACAGCTGAATCAGAAGCCGCTTGCCTGGTACAACACCACGCATATGTTGCTGAATGAATACGAGTTTTCCTTTGTTTCATATCAATTGCGTGTCTCGGTCCAGATATCGGTACGAGGAGGTGGATGTTGTTTGCCGGAAGCGAATCATCTAGAGTTCAATGGACGACACAAGCACATTCCAATCATGCAGCATCTCCAATAACAACAGGCTCTCGAGGGTGAATCTAAGATAATTCGAAACAGCAAGAAAGAGAACGCTGCAGATCTCGCCAGAGAAAGCATTGTCTCAATTTGAACTCGCATTCTGATTGGATGGATGGAATCAGCCGGAGGGATTGACAAGCCAAAGTCATTTTCACATTATACAGCGTGTGTGGTACCCCAGAGTCACTCATGACTATCATTGGCAGTCGTGGCGAATTACATGATTCAACAGACTATTGGGTATGTGTAGTACCCAGGAATCTCAGATGACGTACAGTGAAAGAAGTGGCAAGACTACATGTTTGGCTGTGTGGTACCTAAGTTTCACTCATTATTTTCAGAGGCAGTGATATACCAAGAACACTCGGATTACACGGTATGCATGGATGAAGAGTCTCAACGGTATTGATCACAAAACTGCCAGAACATCAGGTCTGCATAGTTCTTACGAGGGACAAGTTTCGATAGACTTGATGGCAAAGTCTTGTGCTATTTCCAGCTGGCCGCAACGACTGCTACATTTGAGCCCTGCTCCTCATTCAATAGTATTGTATCCGAAAGATCACTGACACCTTGCATACCGACTATTTATCAAACTATGAGTCCCATTACTCGGTCATCTTATTCATAAATTTTCCCTGACTTTTCGTGCTGTCAGTAGTAAGACCTTGTTCTATTGTTTGCTAGTAGCTACTCCACCATTATTACCATTGAGCGCTGCTCCACTTTCGGTAGCTATACATTTCCAAGATCACTGATACATGGCAACCGTACTGAATATCACAATGAACGTTCGATTGTTCGGTCCCGGTATCCCGAGATTACTCATGATTGTAAGTGGTATCGATGACGGGCTCTTGTGCTATTGTAAGCTAGCAGCTGCTATACGACTGTCACTTTTGAACGCAATTCGGCATCCAGTAGCATTGCATCCCAAGATCACCAGTGACTAGGCATATCAACTGATTATCCGACCAAACTTTCATCTTTGACTCGCAACAATTCCACCATCTTCCATCTCTACAACTCGAACGATAACTTCGCCTCCAGCAACAAACCACCGTCTCATTACCAGCATCATTTTACAGTCACGCAATCTCGTTCATCATCGAAAGCTACCTCTCAAGAAATACCAGCACTACATATATACCACCGACTAAAAGTCCCACAATGGCACCAACCACCACCATCTCAAGCCTACCACCGGAGCTCCACCTCCTAATCGCCTCCTACCTACCACCCCGAAGCAAATTCGCCCTCAAGCACACGACCCACCACTTCCACACCGTGCTCCCCCGCCTGACACACACCGAGCTCCTCCAAATCGAGCAAACGCTCCCCCACAAGATAAAAGCCAGATACCAGCGCTACGCCATCAACACCTGGCGCAACATCTACGATTGCACTCGCAACCCAGTACCAGACGAGTACATCGCCTTCGACCATCTTGCCTGCAAGCGCTGCCTCCGCCTTCGACCCACGGCAGACTTTTCGGACGCAATGCGAGGCCAGTTGCTTGACAGTCCCGCGCCTGAAGCGCGTTGCTGCTTGGAGTGTGGGTTTCGCTACGGCATCGAGGGTCACAGGCCTGGCGAGCGTTCCGCATATGATTACAGAGATATGCCTAGGGTGGTGTGTTTGGGGTGTGTGGAGTTTCCGACTGATGAAGGTGCGGATTGGAGGAGGATGTTGGGTGAATGTCGGGGGTGCTACGGACTACATCGAAATGTGTTGGACGAAGAGGTTGTTCGGAGGATAGGAGGTCGCTGTCTTACGCTACATCATGCGCAGTCTTGTACGAAGTGTCGGGTTCCTTTTTTCGGGTGCGGTGCTTAGACATAATTAATGTATTACATTCCGTCTGTCTCGTTTGGATACGGCTTGAATGAGATATCTTCTGGCGTCTGCATCCCTTGACTAAGGTGGACTAATGTTGGATTTACAATCTACAGAAACGTCTCTGGAAGATCATAACTAATCGAAAATCATGCTCTCGATCCTCTCTTCGTAACAACAAGACTTCCTGACAGTCACTACCACCCAAACCTTCAAGTCTACATCTAACCTCAAATATCCCGAACTTATCTTCCAGATCCATGAACCCTCAGCATCCATCCATACGCAGATCATAGGTACAAAAATTTCCCATGAGCCTGTAATGACTGTAAGCAGGCGACTTGATAGAACGATTCTCGACAGGAACCTCCTATGAAGCTTGAAGCCATTAACAATGATATCTGAATACGCGAATACATTACCCAGACATACAGTCACCACAGTCAAATCTCAGAAGACACGTTACACTACCCAATCCAATCACACCAAGAAGATGAAGCCCGTGAACCCACCAAACGCACCCCACAGAAACCCATCTCAACCCTATCAGAACCCTCAACTCCGCAACAACTATCTACCAAGTACCCATAACTCTAACGCTCCTCCACCGCTCCCAATTCCATATCCAGCCTAATCTTTCCCCCCTCTCAGCAATGACCTGATTCAAGAAACCCAAGAAGCACTGCCATCCAGACCCAACTCCGCTACATCCAATCAGTTCCATTAATACCTACAACACAACTCCCACACAAACAGCGTCTTTGGTACAGCCGAGGTCGAACTGAATCTGAAGTACAAAGCAGCAAAGACGGGAGATCAGGAAGAGGACGAGGACGAGGGCGAGGAGGGGAAAGGAGGATGGAGAGAACTCTGATTCGAGAGACTCCAATTTTTCTTAACGCTCCGTGCTCTATTATAGATTCACAAACGTTCAACCAGCCCGATCCAGCCTCACGACTTCTATATCAACGGCCCCTTCGCGATGACGAGTCCTCGGGCGCAATTTAAAGCATTACTTAAATTAGCAAAGACAGGAGACGGAGAAAAGGATTGAGGAGGAAGAGGACCAGCTTCACCCAAGCTCAAGATCCTCTATGACTGGCAGCCTTTATTACAGAAGATCATCAAATGGAACTCAACATGCCAAAGCAGCACAGCCGTCGTTCGAGCAAGTTGAGAAGGGATCAGGAAGGTCGCAAAGATTGCCGAGTTAAGAAAATATGTGTTCCCCTGTTACACTACGTTTGACTTACTTCGTCACAGGCTCACGACTTCCCACCAAATCACGAGCTTCATACAATATTCTGACAGAGAGGTCCTTTCGTTTCCATAACATAGTCTCCCCACATCTACGCTTCCTCTCAAGCCACAGCCGATCGTCGAATGGAAACCAAGCCTCGAATACAGCACTCTGAAGACAAGGGTCGCGACGAGAACAATAGCAGGCATAGAAGATGATACTAATAGGAGAAGATAGACTAGAGATTTTAATCACGCTGAAGAAAGGTATTTGCCTACGCTGAGCTGTTACCTTGAGGTTTTACGGATGAATGAGATTGGATGAATTGGGCTGGAGACGGTGATAAGAACGGGAGTTTAAGCGTTAAGATGGGGAACGATGGGGATGGTGAGGATGTATGGTACCCCAGGCAAGGTAAGACGGCATGATGGGCAGGAGTAGTCAGTAATCAAGAGGGAAGTGAAAAAAGTGAGGGAATAAAAGGGAAGAGATGGCGGGAGGAAAAGTAGTGGGATGAGATGGGACCTTCAGGTTTTCAAGCTACATATACCGTGAGGTAAATAGAGAGGTAGTAGGATCTCGAGAGGGAGAGAAAGGCCAGGAGGTATGTGGGGCGACTGAGGAGGAATTGGGATCAGAGTACATAGACGAAAAGGGATAAGATGGGGATGTGGGATATCATGAATGAGACGGAATATGAAGGCAATTAAACTCATTAAGCGGGTATTGGGAATTCCAAGTGGATTGATGGAACTCAGGTCTTGGTGATTGATTGAATAGTGTGGTGAACAAGGTGAAATAGAGTGATGCAGTGGTGCTTGGAACGTTTTCAAATACCGTATAGCTATGTATAGCCGTCACGTTGAGAAAGCGTCCTTGAAAAAAGGTGTCAATGAGGACCTCTGTCATTACCGGTAGCCAGTCGTTATTACCCGATACTATAGTTGCAATAAGTTGAAGATGTTCTCTCCATGAGCATGAGGTATCGCGAAATGACTTCAGGTAGACTTGTTGTTCAATGTGATGACTTGATTCGGAAGTAGAACTTGCAATTATAATGATAAGTACCGCTTGCAGTTGAACTCGAAAATGTGGAAGAGAGTAATCATGAACATCGATCCTGCTCGCTTGTATTTCATATCCATGGCTCCCTAGCTGACAAACAGCCACAGCGTACCCCATCCAGACTCAACTTGTGCCAAATACATCTAATACTCCAAGAAAAAAGACAAGAAAAGAAGAAAACCGCCCCAAATCTACTCAGCATGCACCAACATCTCAACCTCGCACCCATCCTCCCCAAACCCCTCCCTCATCCACGCCTTCCTCACAACCTCACAAAACAACCCCCAATCCTCCTCCCGCCCCCTCCTCAACAAATGCTTCTTCCCACTCCAACAATAAGTAGCCGACACCCTCACAACAGGGCTCGTACTGACGATATCATATTCCGCAATCAGGGTCGTGAAGAGGTGTTCGAGGGTGTGGCAGTGGTTGAAGGGGACGCTGGCGGGGGCGACGCCGGGCTGGTTTGTGGCGGTGACGAGGAGGGTGGTGCGGGCGGCGTGGGCGTAGGAGATGGGTTCGGGTTTTATGGGTGGGGTGGAGGCGGGGATGGAGATGATTTCGGGGGAGGTGGTGGTGGTGGTGGAGGTGTTGCGCGCTCGGGGGTGGTGGTGGTGGTGGGGGGTGGGGGAAGGGCGTTGGTGGTTTGGAGGTCGGCGGGGGGTGCGGGCTGTGGTGGAGGTGGTGCACACTCTGGGGTGCTGGTGGTGATGGAAGGAGGGGGGAGAGGGTTAGTCGTTTCGGGGTCGGCGGGGGGTGCGGGCGGTGGTGGAGGCGTTGCACGCTCGGGGGTGCTGCTGGTGGTGGAAGGAGGGAGAAGGGGTTTGGTGAGGGTGTCTCGAGTCTGCCTTCGTTTCTTGGCTGAGGGCTCTGATGGCTCCTCGCCTACGTTGGCTGATGTCTGCCCTGGGCTTTCGTCTGGCAGGGGACGCTTGCGTGACGTGCGCTGTTCAGGCGTGACGGCGACGGTGACGGCGACGGCGACAGCGGGCTTGGGGTCAGATTTGGCAGTCTTGAGGGTTTCTTTGGGCTTGGGCTTGGGCCCTCTCTTTGCCTTGCGTTTGGGGGCTGCACGTGGTTTCTTCGGCGGCGGTGGCTTGGCCTCGTTTTCGCGGATGACGCGGAGAAGGTGGTCTCGTCGGCGGACGCCTTGCTGCACTGGCGTGCCCTCAAACCGGTCCAGCCGGAATTGCGGGTGCCATGCGATCTTGAGCTCGGAGCTCTTCTTGGCGTCGAGGTCTTCGGTGTAGTATTGTGGGATGCGCTTCTTCCCACCCGGGAGCGGCTGCAAGGAAAACCACACCATCGAGCCGTCGATCTCGCTCGTGCCCACGTTGAGAAAGTCCGAGTACCTGTAATGAAAGATGTTTTCGACGTCGTCGTGCTGTGTCTCCGGCGAATGAGGAGGGAGAGCGCCAGTGCTGGTGGACACTGGCTCTTCCCTGGAGGCGACGGGGGGATCAACCCCGGTGCTTCCTTCTTCCCCTTGCTTGGGACCTGTGCACCAAAGATCAGCGATTTATAAGGCTATTGAGAAGACTGTAGGTCTCACCATCTTCTTCCCCATCTGCTTCCTGAACGACCAAGTCGTCCAGGCCATATTCATTCCAGATCTGTGACATGATCCGGACGTCTTGGCGCAAGAGGCCCTCCGTCTTCTCCTGCAACTTCTCCCACAGCTTGATCGGGCAGCGAATGTCAGTTGTAGAGAGGATCATTGCGAGAAACCTGAACATTTCGTCTTCCGCCACGATAGTGCTCCCATCAATCATCTTCCAGCGACCATTCTCGAGCCGATGAAGCTCCGACGAGTGGAGGTGAGAATGCCACAGTCCATGCGACGGAGTGGCGCGGTTTCATCGTCCACCGACAGGAAATGTTCGGGCCGAGCAGCGTTCTGGAGGTATTCGTTGAATATCTTTTTCGCGTGCTTTATGTTCCGAACATTGATCTGACGGTTCGATGAAGCCATGGTAGGTTCTGAGGTATATCTATGATATATTTGTAAGTGGCTTGTGGCTCTGGATCAGGCTGAACTGAGTATCGAAGGGTCCAAATATAGACTTGAATGATGTTTCAAAGGCAGTGAGATCGTCTTGATCAGGATCAGGAATGGTCGTTGTCTGATTGTAAGCGAATGTAATTTGTCGTGAATCGTAGTCTTGAATGGCTGGAAAGTGGTGTCAAGGCTCTCGATCAAGTTGGTAAAGGTACCGAAAGGTCCAAATATGATCTTGAATGATGTTCCAAAAGCAATCTTCTTGAGTGGCGATGTCCGGTGTCTGACTATCAGCTATTGTAAAATGTCGTAAATCGTAGTCTTGAAGGGGTGGAAAGTGTTGTTGACAACGATTGGGGTAGCTAGGCAAGAGAAGACGGTAGCAATGATGGTTGCGATATGTAAAGGAAGTATCTGATGGAGTGTCAACGTATCGTCAAGTAATACTTGGATGTTGTTGAATGTTGCCAAAACCGCACAATGTGTGATGGTTTGCAGCGAATTTAAGCACATGCGGTTGTAGGGGGCTGGTAATTGACAATTGAAACAGACAATAGACAATAGACAATAGATTGTTTTGGTAGGAAGAGATGATCAATGTTTGCTATTGTTGAGGCGCATTCACTCCATTGTGAACAATAGCCGTTTCAAGTTTGACCACGACTTCATCAATACCAAACCGGTCGCAGATAGACAATAATATAGATGGATCGCCTGCAATACACAATATGTTTATCCTTATTGGAGAGTACCTGCCCACATTGACCATTCTTCTAGGTTTGAATTGCGCACCTGCCTAGCCTCGATACCTATGTGTTATTGTCGTGAATATCACAATTTCGAGAATTGTGGACATAAAGTCAGGATACTATAGGGATGAAGTATCAGCCCGTTGAAAGATAGTCCACGTACTGATCAATGATCACCTGCAGTATCATGTTGTGTGCGAGTGTAACGATTCTGCGACCAATGTCACTCACGTATGATAGTGACAACAACAAGACTTCACAATGCAAATCCCTTTCAAACCTTTGACTCATAGAAGCTGAGACCATTCTTCGCCGAAAGGCATGGTTGAAATTGTCACACATTGTCAGCCTCCCAGCCAGGCCACGTCCTTAGCATTCTTATTTGACATAGTAATTCTCTGTACCCACAATTAAAGGCTGCGCAAATTTCGTCTGTATTGAGTTGTTATCGGCTTCTTACGAGACGTGTCTAAGACATATCAAGATGTTGGCATCGGATATGCAAGTGTCACCACATCAATCCAATGATGAGTTTGCATGTTCCCAACCCAATCTCCAATCGGTTTGTGGAGAGACAAAGAGGGTTGCGAAAGCCTTGCGCAAACAAGATAGCATTTGCCCTCAACATCCTTATAATCCTGCAGTGATATGGACATCTCATCTCTGCCTCTATGTTGTATCGATTCAGTGTTTGAAGTTGATCGCTGCGCCCGGTATTCTAGGCTTGATCACGTTTAGATTAGATAAGAGTCTTGGCACGCAGGCTGTATCCTCCCCAGCATCTACTGTTGTACCCCATCTTTTACAAACAATGCATGCCTGTCGTTGAGATCAGGTACCACAATGATTGAGAAATAACGTCACTCCTATCTTGGGAATGTCGCCCGCCTACCCTTGATCCAGTGTCCCTGTGAAACCAATACGAAGTCCCCTTCACCACGCGCATACACTGGACGATGAAATGCTTTTACGACTCCTGGACCTCAATTCATATCCATACTTTGTCACGGCATAACAACTTGACGGAGAATTCAATTCATAACAACAACTTCTCCATTCACTCCTTTGGATGAACGAACATTCCAGAACGCTTCACGCCTCGCCCTGCAGATTTGCACCTTTGCGGAGACACCGTCAACTCACTACAGAAGGTATTTCGAGAGATTTACAATCATACTAATCCCGCTGTAATCTTCGCATGAGCGTGCCAACATCATCCGCAACAGGTTTAGCTGAGGAAGACTACAAGCTCGGCCGTGCTCCTTATCAAAAGATGTGCTGTCGTTTGCATGCACAGCATGAACGCTGTGTCTCTTAATATTGTGGGGCGCTTGTAGGGACATGAGATTAGTCACGTATAGATTAGCATATATCTATCCGCCTATCGATTAAGCATATCCAACGCCTTCTACAACCTATATATAAATATCATTGATATCGATAATGTCACATTATGTGGGCGACATTGTCCTATCCATATAATAAAGCAGCTAGTTCGACCTGCTGCCTAGCGCGTCAGGCTACCGCATCTCCCAGGCTTCTCTTACTACTCTTGCAATGATAGGACTGCACGAATATGCCCCTCTTCACATTTGCGGCTCACGTTGAGCTTCCCAACTACTTTCCTAGCTGGACTATCTACCATGCACAACCCCAAGACATTTCTCGCAAATCGCCTCTGCTATCAAAGCCTCGCCCCCACATCATCCGAGGGCGTCTGTGCCAACCAGATCTATAATATCTCGTTTCGTCTTTGATATTCACAATAGCGCGATGCTTCTGTTGGGATCAGACTGAGCTATCCAAGCATGGCTCGCTTCTCTGACCTACCAAATGAATTACTGGCGGAGGTCTGGAAGTACTTACTTGCGCCAGAGGATCTAGAGAGCTTTGCGAGGGTATGCAAAGGAGTGAACGGCCAAGGTTTCTCCTTCCTATGCCGACATCGACAATTGAGGGATGAGTACTCTATGTTCAGTAACGAAGCTACAACCGAAGCTGGCAACTCTATTCGGTACCCAACGGGTGGCAACTCTGTTCGGTACCCACTGGGTGTAGCTGCCGTTCGTTCCTCGAATTCGCTTATCAAGATCCTCACCAGCCCTCGAGCTGGCCTCTACGTGCGAGAGCTTCGTCTCCGGACGTGGTTTACAATCTGGGACCACGTGTTTTACTCCGCTCCCCGCAGCGAGGAATTATCACCATATTACCCTTACTCTACAAAGCTCAACATATACAAGAACGCATTGACCGACTCAATCCTACAGACAGAACTCCAGGCTTGGATTTTGGCGCTCGAAAATGGGGACTATAATATCGTGCTAGGCCTCCTACTTCTTGTAGCTCCCAACATTGTGAAGATTGACCTAATTGAGAACGAACTGCAACGCTTTCAACGCGTGATGGAAGACCTTGCCACTGCCACCAAGCCTGGTATCCCAGCAACGCTCCGCAAATTACGATCCATTTCACTCAGGTGCCGCAAAGTGGAGACTTTCTTCCAATTCATGGTTTTCGCAGCTTCCGTTACATCGCTGGAGTCAATCAGTGCCATTGGTGTTGGATTAATCTGTCACCCTTATGATCCCAGCTGCTTGCCACCACCAATCTCCCATATCAAGTTCTTGAGTTTCGAAAGGTGTTCCTTCAGACCCGCAGACCTCAAAGTTCTTCTTTCAGGCTTCAAATCTCTCGAATCGTTCGCCTATATCCATCCTTTGATCGAAGATTCATCATTACGCCCTGACTACAATAACTTCCGTCCTACAGCAATGTGTAAAACATTGTCAGCTCACACAAAAAAATCATTGATCTCCCTCTGTTTCAGAACGGAAGACACACCGTTCTTATGTATGCGTGGCCTTAGGGTGTTTGAAAATCTGAAGAGTCTGGAGATTAGCCTCTGCCTGATTGCGAATGGTAACAATCCAGCGCTTGTATCGGACTTACCATCGTCAATCGAGACAATGACTCTGCGAGACATCGATCTGGAAGACCTTCCTTGGCTTAGAAGGGTAATATCCAGGATCATCAAGATGAAATCTGAGCGGCTTCCCAAATTAGGAGCACTTGCGCTCCACATTGAAGAAGGGGTCAATGCTGATTCGCTTCATACTTTTAACGCAATGCGAGATAAGTGCGAGCTTACGGGGTTTACGCTACATATCTTGGATGAGGATGGGGTGAATTGGCACTCGGCACCGTACTATTGAATCCAGGCAGCATGTCGACTGTTTCGACGAGAGCGCTATTGTTGGCAGTATATTTAGCTACAGTCGGCCGCCTATGAGTAGGAGTAGGGTGATGATAGATGGTACTCACCGAGGAGAGCGAGAAGCTGGCGAATTGTGAGGCATGAATGGGATAGTATAAGGACTTGCCGTCTTAGATTTCTGATAGGAAGATATCAATTCTTGCTTTTCACCCAAGCCTGTGGGAAGAAGAATAGTATGGAAGATATATCACCACAGAGACCGCCATAAACTCCACTCTCAGCTCCATGACAAAAATCCCCACTCCTCTTCTATCCAATCGTCCATCCAACCTTCCCTCATATCCCACTCCACCATCTAATCGTCCATCCAACATCCCACTCCATCATCCTATATCCCACTCCGAAAGCCATAGCCTCAAACCAACAAGAACCATCTTTCTCCCCCTCTCCATCTCACCCTCACCCTCATTTACAAAGTCCCATCTCCTATCCCCCATCCCTCCCTCCCCGGCACTGTTATAATCAATCCCAGTACAAATATAAGACCCCAGATCCACGCTCTCTCCCTCCCTTAAACTTATCAGTTTCACTCCGCCCTCCCTCCCTTCCAGCTACTTATACCACCACAGCACAATACCAGAATACCAGAATCCCCACAGCTCAACTGTTGATCGTTAGAAAGGACTGCATGACGAATAGATATGGCTAAATATAGCTAGGAATGGTGGGCTAGGGCATTTGTACAATGATGGTGATGATAGGTAGGAAGGAGGATGCTAGATACAGGATGGGGATGGGAAGGGGCTTACGGAATATAGTCGTGGGGTTTTGGGTGAGAGACGGTAGCTGGTTAGTATGCGGTTGGGAATCTTAATGTACCGTACTCGGGAAATGTCACACTTCCGATTAAGTTTCAAAGCGTATATTATCGTACGATGACTCTCCCAGGAAATCCGGCAATGCCGTAGCCATCTCTACAAACAGATCTCGAGTATCGAGAAGCGATGGGAGCAGAGTTGTGGTCGCGGGTCGGACCAACTCCACCCATCGTGAGATCTCTTTAGCATCCTCATAGACGCTTCCGCCTGTGTGCACCTGGGCTGCGATCTCCTTATTTACCGAAAGCTCTTTGTATATTCAGTCGTTCTGACATCCGTCGATAGGTCTTCCTCCGTAGAAGGTACGTCGGAACTGGATCGATGGTTAGCCGAAAAGCCATAACATGTCATAAACCATGAGGTCCCCTCCACCTCTATCTCATCCCCCACATCTTTGCCGGCACAAGGCATACCTCCATCCCACACTCCATCATACCACGACCAACCCACCCTACTGCACCATCCACATCGTAAAGCCCACATCCATCTCCCAACACTATATCTTCGGACTGCCCTGGTGGCCATGTAGGCGAAAGCTTGAGGCCAGCGCAGAGGTAAGACATCGGTCCAATGGTACGAAATGTATCCGATACTCACCGTCGTCAGCCGGGAGAGAGCGCTCGAGCTTCGATGTTGTGCGCGTTGGTATATCGCGCCGAAAAGACAGTCACCAGGAGGTGAGTTCCTTGGGTTTCCTGCGTGTAGCTAGCCATGCTGTTGGTGTTTGTGGGAGTTTTGGAGTCTATTTGGGATGTTGGTTTGAATGAATTGTGCGAGTATGGGGTCTGAAAGAAGGCTGAGGTTGTACTATATATATTTATTTACTAAGCGATTCTTCGATTCAATTCCAAATAGAAGCCGAGGGAGACCGATTAGACTAAGCAGTAGAGTGTTGATCAGGGCGAGGAGTGGATCTTCGTTACCGGATGTCAAGCTGTCCACCCAGTCGTCAAGCTCGTCCGGCTGTACAGAAATGGAGATTCGCGGCGCCATGAGGAAGAACTGGGTACGCTTTTCGGTGTGCTCGGTCTCGGATCCGCCATTCAAGTTGTCCCTGATGAATCCACTGACGTATGTAGCGGCGGCGGGAGTCTTGAGGATCCTCTCAGGAAGGGCTACTGCGTCGCTATCGCCAAGGATCTTGCAGTGGTCTTAAAGGATGCCGAGCCGGGCACCCTGGGATAGACTGGTGATCCTTTGCGTGGCTATTACAAGCTCTTGATGCCTCGCGGCGTTATGAACTCCGTCGAGTCGATGCATATAGTATGATCCTGAAAATCAGACCAATATAGGAAGGTAGTATCGTCGTGGGATCAATTCTCCTGATCGTTCTTCCGTCGCCAGATGAGGAGTCGGATTTACGCGGAAGTACGAAAGACTGCCTGGCTGCACAAGGCACTGTCAGTGGTAGTACTTGCATGCATTGGTCACGATAACTCACCTCGTGGGACCCCCCTAGCTTTCTTTGACTTCCTCAGGTCTCGAATGCTAGATATTCAGCAAGCTCATCAAAGACTGCTTAGAGCAAAACGTGTATAATCGGGTTGTACGACATGTAAGCGGTCTTTGCTATAAAGAGGTTCGAATGGCGGTGAACATGAGGGGTGGTGTTGATCAACGCTTACGAACTCAGCAGTTTTCCGATCACAGCTGAGGTCAGTGCACTGTGGCGGACAGGGCGATCCGGCGCGGGGCGATCTCAGCCAGCTTGTGCATGCCCCCAGCGCTTCCCTCGAGGCCGTGTCTTCGACCACCGCGTGGCCTTCGTCGAAGAAGATTATGGCCGGCTTGCCTTCGTCGTCGGCTCGTTTGACGCAGCCAATAAAGGCAGGGCGTACGGCCACCTCAGCGGTGACGATATTCAGAGGGTGTTACCGTGACTCCTCCCCGATTCACTTCATGGCGGCAATCCCTTGGTCGCGTGCGTCCATGGGATGTTGTTTGGCGAGGCCCAGAAGGGCTCTACGAGGACAGTCATCTTCCTATTGAAGATTAAGACGGCCAGCTGGAACAGCAAGATTATCCATCCTCCGCTGAAGCCTTCCGCTTCACTGTGAGAATAGGGTCATTGTTCGGGTCTTTGGCTGTGTTGCAACCTTCCTCTGACTCGGTCATTGCATCCTGCTCCGACGGGGTTGATGTAGCCCCCTCTGACTCCTTCGATGCACCTCCTTCTGACTTAATCGAAGCCTTCTCTTCTACCCCTGACTCTGTTGGTAACCTCCTCCCATGTAACTCGTCTAGGATCACAGGACTGGCTGGATTCGTTGGAATGCGTGGCCCCCTCGATTCGTGCTAGGAGCGAGGGGGCGAGCCCGGTAGGCTGCACACTTGGGTGGCGATGCCAGCGCACAGCTCTACACTTTGCCTAGCACGGCCCGCCGTTGAGCCCGGCTCCGGAACTCCGCTCGAGGCGACTTCAATCGTCGCATGGCGGCCCTCGAATGGTGAAGCACCTTTAGAGAAATCCCATCTGAAATTTACAGATCAAGATGCTCCCAATCGATTTGCCGATCAAGCTCTCTCCAAGCTTATTAAAGCTCGGATTTCATGCTTTGTACGTGAGGATATACCAGCCCTCCATCCATAGGAGTTTTCGGCGAATTTTGCAAACCAGTGAGAGAACAACACGACAAACCCTCGTTCTCGCAAAAGGTAGCAATCATTATATCAACACAGGACCAGGTCAACCGAAAAAAGATAGGAAGGATGAGCCTCCACGGCATAAGAGATAGGGTAGATAAACAAAGTATTCTTGGACAGTGATGTCTAAATGTATGTATATATATTCGAATCGAAAGCTCTGGCTCAATTCATGGGAAGTCTATGGACCCAACGTTCTTCACTGATCGCATGGTACAGTCTATGTCGTGCCCACTGCTTTGTTCGCCCTATATTCCGCAGTGACACCGCGAGGCTTGTCATCTGGACCTCCATTGGAATAGCCAGGGTCAAGTGGGTTTTCAGCGACGAGTTCGATCTGAGGTCCCTTGAAGTTCTTGCGACCATCGACAAACCATTGAACAACGCTGATAACAATGACGACGAAGAAGGCGACAATGCAGTAATCTAGCGACCTCATGTGAGCGAAAGAAAAATTGGAGAAGAGAGTAGGGTACACAAATGTGGAGGACGAAGGAGAACAGCTTACTCATATTGCTGCCACTGACGGGGAGGGCAGGTGGGAAGAGGAAGAGGACGGTCGTCACAATCACATAGACTATACCTAGCTGTTGCAAAGATGTCAATATTTGCTTGGAGAGGGAAGTTCGGTACATGGTGCTAGACGAACCAGATTACAAAACCAGCCTAATGGCCCAGGAAGATTGAAGGGTCTGGGAGGTAACATTTTGCGGCCGCGAAGACAGTTGATAGCAGGCGGAATAGCATAGGAGATGCCGAGGGCCACGACTGAGGCTGAAATTATGGCGTTGAATGCACTGATCACATCATCGTAAGATAAATGCCATAAGTAGAAGCTGATTTACTTACGAAGATGAACCAAGAAAGATACAGCCAAAGATGAGTACCAAGACAGTCGTCAAGATCAAAGCATTCAGTGGCATCTCTTCTTTCGGGCTGACTTTCATGAAGAATCTTGACGCTGGTAATCCTCCATCGCGAGCAAAGGCGTAGGTCATGCGCGAACTGGTTGTCATGATGGATGTCGTGGCAAAAAGTAGGCATACAAGGGGGAAGCTAGTTGAGTGTCAGCGTGAATTGCGAAGACGAAACCTCCTTACATCAGCAAGCATATCGAACCAGCTTTGCTTTTCGTAGCATTGTAGAAAATAGCGAGGAGAGGTCCAGCCGTATTCGTGATGACATCGTTAACATCACCAGCAACCAGCAAAAGGCAAATCAAGAAGATGAGTCCAGTGAAGACTCCTATACCAACGCAAGCCAACATGATTCTGGGTCCTTCAACGGATGGATTTGGTATCTCTTCAATCTGATGAAATATGAGCTTCACGTGTAGGAATCATACATAACCCAGTAAATACCATATGTGCCACGGCGTCAAAGCCGGTCAGTCCTAGTCCCGCTTGGAGAAGACCCAAGAGCCACGCAATTCCATCCGGCCAACCAGATTCATTGATAAATTCTTGAAACACAAAATGCGCCGTCGAATAATTCGGCGAAGCGCAAGCCAGCACGGTGATAGATATGATGACGAATCCCGCAATCGACCAGGTGAAGGCAATCTTCGTCACCCATGGCAGAAGTCGATTAGCAAAAGCGTTGAGACAGAAAGCCACGAGGTTGTAGGCAATATAAATCAGAAATTGATGCCATCTCTGTGGCAGATAGTCCGGTTGCATCAAGGAGATGACTCCAACAATCAGTTGGCTTCCCAACAACCCTCCAGAAGCGACGAGCGCGATCCATCCAGAGACATTGATCCAGCCTGTGATCCATGAGAGAAGCGGGACCCACGACTTCCAGCTGATCATCGCCACCCAGTGGTACTGGCCGCCAGCTGTCGGGTATGCCGATAAGAATTCCGCGAGCGATGCTGCAAGACACAGATTGCAGACACCTGCTGCGACGAGTCCCCAAATAACGCTGGTAGGACCGCCGGACGGAAGTGCAAGCGACAGCGATGCAGAAAGAGCAGTCCATGAGTTCAGGATAGCGAAGGCCAAGCCCAGCATAGCGAGGGGCGAGAAGTTGCGATTCAACTCGGCCTTGTGGCCGAGGCTGGCCAGCACATCGTCATCTTGGTCGCGAGTGTTATAGACGATGCTGTGCTGCCGAGCACTGGCTGCATGATTGGCCATGGGGCAGGGAAGCGAGGGAGATCAGACAGCGGATGCTAGGGAGAGAAAATGGAGCTCAGAGCTGTAGACATAAGCATTGTGGTAAGCTTTGTTGCGAGGGGCGGACTAGGAAGGCTTGTTGGTTGGTTGCCGATGGGGTTGAATGTCAAACGGAGAGAGAGGTGGAGAGATGGAGGAGCGGAGATGTCTAGTCTTCATCGAGGTGTAGATCATCAACCGGACTGAGTAGTATGAAGTTTGATGACGGACACATGACCTAGATGAAGATGCAATTACTTCATAAGAACTCGATGAAGCCTGAAATGTGGAAGTGATTCTGCCCCTTGCCGTCAACGATGAGATGAAGGACAGTCTTTGTAGTGAAGATGAAGAAGGAGAAAAGAAAAGCAGAGAATGACGATGCAGTAGCGTCACTTGGCAATGTTCTCCGTCGCAGATCAAAGAATTCATTCGGTGAGGACCAATCGGTCACTCACTGCCGGGGAGTTCCGGCGCTATAGGTCATAGAGATATCGAACCAATCACAGTCCATCTCTTTCGCATTAGTAATCATCTCTGTGAAATTGGAAAGATCGGACGATTGCAACTCCCCTCCAATAGTTCTCAATTTCATTCTCTCTATCCATCCCCTCCCTCGTTCCTACGCTCTTTCAAGCTTACATCAGGCATATAGGCTCGACAATGCAGCAGCAACATGTCTACCTCTGTTCCAGATCTCTACCACACTATCCCATCTCCTCCGCTCGGTACCGCCAGGCCAACAAGCCACTCGGAGGTGGATCTCAGAACACACCTACAGAATCAGATAGGAGACAGGATCATCGGGTGAGCGAACACAATATACCTTAAAGCATTCCGGCACACTTGGCCTCAGTTAGACCAGACTCGGTAGGAAAAGGCCCCACTCCGGCCAAGCGACGCGTCGACAGACAAAACATGGGCAGAACTGGCACGAAGGAAAGACCAACCTGTGGAGTGAACGCTGGGTAGTAAAATGTTCAATGGAAGTCAAGGATGTTGCCGAGTCCACAGATACTCCATAGACTATCTGCATCTGCTTTGCGAAGGGATCAACTCCATAAGAATCGATGCTCGTTCAACGGGACCCGGCGTCTCTCGTCGACAGCGCCGTCAGCTCCAGAGGGTGGGAAGACCCCTCTGGAACAAGTAGGCTGTCGATGATCGAAGATTGGGGAATGTCACACAGGAACAAGAACAATAGTCTGCATTGCATGGCAGCTTTGCCCAGCCGTAGTCTTTGGAAACGCTGTCCTGGTGTCAATATTCGGCACGAGAAATCGTCGTACCCCAGCACGGTAGAAGGAAGCCGTCTGGGGCCTTGATAGTGGCCGGAAGGGTCGATCTCGCCAGGGTTACAACGTTGATAGTCTCTCTTCATAAGCTCAACGATCATGTTCAGCAATGACTGAAAAGGTTCACATGTCACCAAGGACAAGAGCAATGGGCCGCATTGAGAAGCGGATTTGCCCCTCAAGTCCTGGATTTCGATATACGGCATGCATTGTACCCCATGACGGTGAACGAAGCCGTCTGGGGCTATGAGCTTGCCGGAACGGTGGAGACTTTCTTGATCATCAACATTAGGAGCCCGCCTTTGTGGCTCACGAAATGACTCAGCAGCAATGACAGATAACAATATCGATAATGTCACCAAGCAACGAGGATCATAGCCAGAAATCGGAGTGGCTATGCCCGTCGTGTCCTGGTTCTCAATCTACGGCAGCTCTCCTCCCCGGACGAGATGCCTTGAGTCATCTGGGGCTTTACCGAGTGCCGGATCAATGAGCTTTTCAGCAGCATTGATAGTGTCACCAAGAAACGAGGATCAATAGCCAACACCGAAGTGGTTTTGTCCATCGTGTCATGGTTGTCAATGTACGGCAGCTGTCTACCCAGACAGTATCAATGAGCTGTCTGGGAAGGTACAGCTGCCGGATCAAGGGGTCCCACACGCAGATCTATTTTCGTCTTTGTTACTCATACATCTTACTCAGCAGCCATGACAGAAATAGAAATGATGATGATGTTACCAGGGAGCATCGGCCTGACACTGAAGAGTTCTTGCCCGTTGTGGCCTGTTTATCGTTCCATGGCTGCTTGCTAACCCCAAGCCGTGGAAATGAGTCATCTGAGGCCTTTTGAGCTGCCGGACATGGGTCTTTACACATGGAGTAAACTCAGTCGCAATGACAGGATTGAAAATGATGATGATGTAGCCAAGGAACAAGCAAAGCAGTCAGACACTGAAGAGTCGCTGCCTGCTATGTCCTGGATTTCGTTCTCACTGATGAGTTCTTGCCCGTTGTGGCCTGGGTATTGTTCTGCGGCAGCTTATTAACCCCAAGCGTTGGGAAAGAGTCGTTTGGGGGCATTTTGAGCTGCCGGACATGGGCTTTTGCATATGGAGTCGTCACAATTCAGAAAGTATCCTCGTCAGCAATGACAGGATCAAAAATGATGATGATGTTGCCAAGAAATAAGCATAGCAGTCAGACACTGAAAAGTCACTGCCTGCTATGTCCTGGGTGTCGGTCTGCGGCAGCTTGTTTACCCCAAGCGGATGGAAAAAGCGGTTAGGGGTTTAAGGTGTGCCGGACCACGGGACATTACATTCGAGTCTCGCGCTCGCTTGAGAGAATCCTGAACCATGGAGCAGCTTCATACAATTGGAAAGTTTCAAACATCATAAATCACATCCTCCAGCGACAACACATAATAAAGGACATAAAAATCAGTGTCCTTCGTGAGAATGTTGCCACGCGATAAGAGCAAGAGGATGCGTGGAGCGATTCACACCCTGCCCGTCAAGCAGCCTTTGATGTATGGCGGGCGAAAGTACCAGACCAGACGTAGCAAAGCGCAACGAAGCGCAACGTCTGACCTGATACGATCTTGCCAAATGTCCAGGAAGCTATACTCAATCATGCAGCAGAGGTGGAGAGGTATATTCAATGAAAAGCTGGACTTGAACAGGATGTATTTGTATGGGGAGTGAAGAATGGACAAAGGATTTGGCCCTCCACATGGCTATAGCCGCTCTTTCAGTGGGTCCTCGTTGATATCATACTCTTGGGGCTCTTCTCATGTGCAGGACTTGGGCCTGCTGAATTGGGAGGAAGTATCATTGAAGTGGTCATGTCAGGTAAGTCGGAGCTATCAGGAAAAACGAACGAGATGTACGTGGAGCGCATAGAGACAAGGACCTTGGGGACCCTCACACACCCAGTGGCCGTGCCTGCTGAATATATGAGGCATCGCCGAACCAAATATTTCAGGTAAGTTGGAGCAATAAGAAATGCCACCCCATGGTGGGAATACAATGTGAGTGGAGGCTATAAACATCAGGATCTATGAAACTTTCATAAAGTGGGAGCTGTGTTCTTTATGGATCGGAGCAAGTGCCGCTAAAAATCCGCAATTGATGGTAAGCGCGAGCCAGGAGAGATCCCACCGGAAATAGACGAAATGTAAGTGACAAGAGCATAGTCCAGGTCCTGGGAAACTTTCTCGAAGGCGGGAGTTGTGCTTCCTGGCTGGATCAAGATAGGTGCAGCTGGAGATCGAGAAGCAAAGGTAAGTGAAAGCCAGGGGAAATGCCAATGGAGGAGTACGAAATGTAAGTGAAAAGTGCAAATGCCAGACCTGGGGGAGCCTCACATATGGGGGATCTGTGGCCATCGAAGGGATAAAGGTAGGCCCCACCGAAGACGTCAAAATGTAAGTGCCAAAACCTGGGGGGACATCAAGAGCGAGAGCTGTGGAGCCAAGGGAGCATCACTGGAGAATGTAATCGCAAGTAAGTGATACCAATCTATGTGAGTTATGCAGAGGTCGGTTTGCTTCCCTCCCCTTTCGAATTAGATCAATGGCGTGGGGGACGACATGCTTGTCTCGTTCGATATTCTGTCGATGCTGGAATGATACTGGCCGGCCATATCGCTCTGCCAACACCGGATCAATGTATTCGATGAAGCCGTCCTTGAGTCCGTTGCTCTGGAGATGCGAGTTTTGTGTGCAGGTGAAGATCTAAGGATCGATGCTTGTTGTTGACAGGAGTAGTGTGGCCAGTCCAAGGGATTACTCCAGAAGGAAGATGATCTTCACTGTGTCAAAGTCAGTCCGCTCTCGCTCTTCAGCCAGATGATCGCCTCTCTCGTCTCCACTGTAGCCTCCACACTAGATGCGCATGATATCGTCTGCATACCCGTAACCGAAAATAAGCGCACAGGGCGGGATGGCACAGAAAATAGGTTGCCACAGCTTCGAGATCTGCTTCCGTCGCTCTAGGATATCGGTGGAAGATGTACGAGGGATGCGGTGAAGGTGAGGTGATTCGACGTGGGCCATCGGGCGTTGGAGCTCATCTGGCCTCCACTCTGGTTGCGCATGATCTCGTCTGCGCACCCGTAACCGAAAATAAGCGCACAGGGCGGGATGACACAGAAGATTGGTAGCCATAGCTTCGAGATCTGCTCCCGTCGCTCAGGCTATCGGAGGAAGATGGATGAGGGATGCGGTGAAGGTGAGGCGATTCGACGTGGGCCATCGGCCGTTGGAGCTTATCTGGGCGACCCTGAACGCGACCACGCTGCTGTTGGGTAGTTTCCAAGAGACGCACGCTGCCGTACACAGGGTGCACAAGTGCAGGGGACGCGACGTTGCTGTAGATGACGCTCGTGCTGTCATCTCTGGCAGCTGCGCTTCGGAGGCGCAAATTATACCTCGCAACAGCTCAGCCTCCAGATTCATGGAATCGAAGGAGTCGGTGACCTCCGACGCTCATTCTGTCATCACTGGCAACAGTGCTTCGGAGGCGCAACTTACACCTCGCAACAGCTCAGCCTTCAGATTCATGGAATCGAAGGAGTCGGTGACCTCCGATGCTCATTCTGTCGTCACCAGCAACAGTGCTTCGGAGGTGCAACTTACACCTCGCAACAGCTCAGCCTTCAGATTCATGGAATCGAAGGAGTCGGTGGCCTTCTGACGCTCGTTCTATCATCTCCGGCAACTGTGCTTCGGAGGCCCGTTGCTGTGAGGATCGGACTTGGCGACGGTGTCAATTGTGGCCTTTCGTATAACAGTAGGATCCATGAATGCGCAGCTTATACCTCGCAACAGCTCAGCCTTCAGGTTCATGGAATCGAAGGAATCGGTGACCAGATGACGTTCGTCATCGATCCGCAGTATCTGCCGGCTTCTCGGTCTCCTAACAAAAAGTCGCCGTAAATTGCCCAGAGGTTCAAGCCCTTCCATTACCCAGGAAGCATCAAGAGTTCCTCTGTAGTCAGGGGACCACCTAAGATCACCTTGACGGCGAGCGGGAGTAAGCCCCAGGTATGAGAGTCTTGCAAACGCACGTGTTTACAACGCTGTCACCTTCACCTTCTTGGGATCCCAACCACCCTGCCGAGCTAGATCTGGAGACTGAGTGAGGACATGCTGTTGAACGTCCTGTATAAGCTCAGGGCCGACGTCGACCAAGCAAAAGTGATTAGTAATTAATCTTCAATCTTCATATCGCCACGAGCCGCCCTCCTGTAGTGGAGGAGATTCTCAGAGCCCCAATATGAGGGCCTTGGAAGCGCGTGGTGTACAACGCTGTCACCTTCGCCCTCTTGGGATCCCAACCGCCCTGCCGAGCTAGATCTGGAGACTGGGTGAGGATATGCTGTTGAACCCTAAGAAGCTGACATGCAGCTGAATGCAGCACGAGCTTTGTATTCAATAATGAGGTATCAACCTTGTCTTAATCGCCCAGGGCTGGCTGTTGACAGGATTGTTGCACCTTCACGACCCTGTCCGACGTGCCCCTTTCCGCTTCGACGCAATTATTCCATCTGTTCTTGGACTCAGCACAACATCGGCGGCAGCTTGGTTATTGCTACCGCCGCTACTGTTACTCGTCGGATAGCGCAAGGGCCATAAAGTCGCCATAGATGGCCCAGAGGTTTGACCCCTTCCATTCCTCCGAAAATTTCAAAAAGCTGTCATGCGATGGTGTTTCTTGCACCCCTTGCGACCGGTGCTATCACACCCTCACGACTCGCTCTGACGAGCCCCTGTCCACTTCTCGTCCTCTTCTGCTTCACATTTCCTAGCAATGTCTGTCCCAAGTTGGAACTCACAGTCTTGACGCGGCGTTTGATGACAGAAAGAAATGGTGCCCCTCCCACTTCGACGCGATTATTCCATCTGTTCTTGGACTCAGCACAACATCGACGGCAGCTTGGTCGTTGCTCCCGCCGCTGCTGTTGCTCGTCGGATGGCGCAAGCAACAGCAATTGCTTGTCGGATGGCGCGAGGTAGGGATGAAAAAAGAAAAAAAAGATCCGCTGCCACTCTTCAATTGACACACAAAGTCTGCCATGGAATGAAGGTGTAGCTCCTGGCTCTTTTGTCGCCAGAGACAGCGATTGATCGCTCGGCACCTTTTTGATGGTGTTAGGTCCGTCGTCGCCAGGTTCGGCAATCCGGATGCCCAACGATGGCACCTAATCGTGATGCCAGGGGCACCAGCGAAGTCTAAAGTATTCCGTTCCACAACGTCTTCACATTCACGAAGCACAAATAATCTGTCGACATCCATCTCAAGGACCGAGCGACCCAGGTAAACCTGAGCCTCCAAGTAGTTGAAATGGATGGAAAAGAGAGAGTCGACGAAAACGAACCACACAGACCCCAACCACAGTAATGCTCCTCCAACGCCCGAGGAAGTAAGTGAAACAGACATGCTCCTCCGACTCCCGAAGAAGTCAGCGAAACAGTCATGCTCCTCCGACTCACAACGGGGCAAGCGAAACATGATATGGTAGAGGTCGTGCAGACGAAACTGAAGTGGTTGAGATGAATAAAAAGGATAGGGAGCCAACTGGAACGACCCGCAGATAAAACGAGCGACAGCGTCACCGTGAGTAGTTTTTATGGTCATACCTCCAGGACCCTGGCACGAGGCCTGAATTTGACAGCTTTTATTGGATTATGGAAGGCTACTCGTACACATCATTGTGCTCCCAGTCATCCAGCTCTTGCTCTTACCTACAGCCTCAATGCTTCGCTATCTCCATCCCTTTGCCGTGTGTGCAGCAGCTGTGCAGAGGATGCCCGAGCTACTGAAATGCCATCAGTCATGCTGAAGTGGGAAGCGAAGCAGGGATACTTACGATGTATTACCCGATGCTCTGCAACAGACGTGCCAATCCCTCTGCTATTTGCTGTACCAACGATCTTTGACGTATGAGTGCCTGCGTGGGTAGTGCAGAGCCAGTCCTGGGTGGATGTATCATTTTGGGGAAGGGCGCAATCATGCGAAGCTTGGAGTCGCTGTCAATGAGCAAGGCTGTCCTTGACCGCTTCAGCTGAAAATCCGCAGCCGTTGGGCCAAGGTCAGTGGCGTCTGATCGTTCAGAGTCAGCAAAGATCTTGGGAGATGTTCAGGTTCACGTACTCCATGCTGCGCAAGTCTTGGGACCACATTGCGCTATCCTCTTGTCATGAGTGTGTTGATCTGGCAACGTCTCCATCCCGTTTTGGCCTCTGGACTCACCATAGATGAGCTTTGATGGCACTGTCCATGGTCAAACCCTCAGCTCCGTCAATTGGAAGGTTGTTAAGTGGGAGATCTTCCCATCTGGCTTGTTCAGCGAAGCCGTGGATGGTTGATGTGAATTTGCGCAAATCTTCCCATCCATCTGGCTCGGCGAAGCCGTGGATGTTTGACGCGATCTCATGCAATGACGATAGGGGAGCGCAACAGCCAGCTGAGATTGTAGCAGTGTAGCTTGGCTGAGTGAATCTGGACATCTGACTTTGGGTACTCGATTGGACAGTGCGCTGTGGTATGTATTAGCATGTTGCGTTGCATGAAGTGCGAGCGAGGAAGACGTCACCAAAGCCAAAGTCCTTACTGGGAGCCTCCCTGCAAGCATCATCGATCGAGACTGTTTGGTTTCGCCAAAGTCTGTCTGGAATTCTATGTCCCCTCGTCCGATTTTAAAGACGAGACTCCATCCGTACTCGATTGGACAGTGCGCTGTGGTATACATTAGTATGTTGCGTTGTATGGAGTGCGAGCGAGGAAGACGTCACCAAAGCCAAAGTCCTTACTGGGAGCCTTCCTGCAAGCATCATCGATCGAGACTGTTTGGTTTCGCCAAAGTCTGTCTGGGATTCTATGTCCCCTCGTCCGATTTCAAAGACGAGACCCAATCCGAACTCACTGCTAGCTTGGCTCTGGTATCCACCAGCGCTAGGGAAGGGTGCACCGTAACCACCTTACTTGTGATCTGGACGGTTATATTCACCTGCGCTACCCGGGACTCCTCCAGCACTGTGGGGCATTTGGCTATACCCTTGCGGAGCCATGCCGGGTCTCGTCCGATTTCAAAGACGAGAGCCCATCCGCCGTCGCTGCTAGTTTGACTCTGGTATCCACCAGCGCTACCTGGTACTGCTCCAGCACTGTGGGGCATCTGACCATGGCCTTGTGGGGCCATGTCGGGTCTCGTCCGATTTCAAAGACGAGACCCCCTTTGCCGTCGTCAGCTTGGTTCTGGTATTCGCCAGCGGATGGTGGGGGACTACTGTACGCACCTTGGACATGATCTGGGCGGCCGCATCCACCGGCGCTACCTGGCACTCCTCCAGCACTGTGGAGCATCTGACCACAGCCTTGTGGGGCCATGTCGGGTCTCGTCCGATTTCAAAGACGAGACCCCCTTTGCCGTCGTCAGCTTGGCTCTGGTATTCGCTAGCGGTTGGTGGAGGACTACTGTACCCACCTTGTAATTGATCTGGGCGGCCACACCCACCAGCACTGTGAGGGATTTGGCCATATCCTTGCGGAGCCATGCCGAGACCCCCAGCCCACCACAACTTTGATATCCACGACCAGCAGGAGCCCCAATGGGGTCTAATGTCATTGTCAGTTTGTGCTCATTATGATTTGTGCCCAAAATATACTGACAGCCCGATGGGCACGACACTGCGGCTCATCGCCAGGGCGGCCATCGCCTCGTCCTATTTTCTTCAGAGGAAGCGTGCATGGCCTGACCCAATTAGTTTAATGTGATTGCGCACCCAAGATGAATCTTGCCAACTGGTAAGGACGTCAGCTATGTCTCTTGATGGAAGTGGATTGTTTCATGAACCCACCAGCTGCTTCATGAATCCACCGTCTGCTTCGTGAGCTTTGCCTGAAAAGGTCGAGGAAGAGCTGTGCAATGGGCCTCTGGAAGGAGTCAGTGAGAGTCATGAGTAGTACGGACATCGATACGTACATGAACTGAAGTCTGCAATGATCTTCATCAGAGCTTCGTCATGGATCTCAAGGAAGCCTCACTTGGGCCTCCGACTCCACAAGATCACCAAAACCTGATCATTGAATGCCAATGAGACTGTGCAGAACAAGCTGGAATGAAGGCACTATGCCAACAACCTTCGTTGTATCAAGAGCCTGAAGGATTTGATGCTTGATGTGACGATCCCATCGGACCGTTGCACGATCCTAGCCAATGGTGAGCTGGTGGGTCTTCGAACGAAAGATCAAATGCTCATACCTTGTGAAAGCCTTGTGCTTCGACAACATCATGTCTCATACGCAGTGCACTTGTGCTACAAGTCATGCAGGTACAGATGATGAGCATACTTACGCTTGTAGATGGGTAGCTGGCTGTGTGCCAACCCACATCAAGCTTGTGGTAACCTTCAGAACCTCAGTTGGTGAGTGCTCCAGATGGGATTTTCTCTCTGGCTGTCGCTCTTGCCCACCTTACTGGTAGCATTGTGTTGAGCTATCCGCCGCCGAAAGGTGAAAGTCATAGTCTTAAAGTGTTGGCATTGTTGGTCATCTGACTCAAGTGGTGACAAGCTTGATATCATCGGACTATGCTTTTCTTTGCAAACGGTATAGTCGAAAGTAGATGCATGTAGAGAATTTGGCATACGCATCTATGACAATTAGTAAGGAATTCAGTAGAAGGGAAGCCCTACTCACCACCATTCGACAGCACTGGAAGGTAGGAAGCTAGAAGCCAAGCCAGTGTTCTTTTTGCCGAGGTTCTCTTGTGTCGCTGTGTAAGGCAGACTCTTCCGTGTCTAAATGTTCTCGACGAGGCTTCCTCTGTAGCGGGCTCTTGAATGTTTTAGACTCCCGCCTTGCTTCCAGACAAGTCATGTCTTGACGGAGGTGTGAATCGTTGATGGACCCATACGGATCTACCAAGTTGTCGAAGCCATCACTACTATGGGACAGCAGCTGTCAGCTTCTGAAAACACTGGTATAGGGAAGTCCCACAGTGGCTGATGATTCTTGCAGAGCTCTCATTTGAACAAAGGCGCTCATGGTGAGGACTGGAGAGGGACTCGAGATCTCTTGAATCGCTGGACAGGAAGCTGGTAGGGGTATACTTACTGAAGGACTTGTAGTGGAACACTGAACGTAGACTTCGAGTGATCGTTGGTGCCGCGGTTGTCTGGCATGTTAGATGGTACAGGGACTGGCAGCGGCCAATGATCTTGGCCTCGATTTCTGGTCATTCCCCAGGGTCCGAGCTATCTGCAAGACGGAGGGCTGCTGCTTCCTAGGTAGCGGCCCTTCGTCAAAGGATCTGCGATGGAGAGGGTATCTTAAAAAATCAAACAAAATAAGAAACCGAAGGGCAGTGCCTCTAACGGCTCGTTTCTCATCTGTCTTGGAAACGATGTCAGCATGGTTCAAAGGCCTAGATACGCTTATATACAATGTGCTACCAAAGGGGTCGCTGATGCAAGTTGCCGAGGTGGTGTATAAATATATATAATCTCTCAACTCTTCGAGTAAAGAAGAACAAGAGGGCTGGGACTTACAGCATGTTCAGTGGACATGAAGTAACAGCAGATCCGAGTGGTGGCACGTGTGTGGCAAACAGGAGGTGGTGAGTGTGGACTTGACTTGGGCTCTTTTTGACTCTCTCGCAAGCCTGGGTATCGAATACGTGAAGGTGACTGAAGGGCGATGTATTTGGTGCTCTTGCTGACGCGTTTGGCAAGTCGGAAGATGTAGAACTCTCCTCATTGAGTGAGCTATCCTCGCTGGATGAGGTGACTAGCCTGAGTGCTGTTAGTCGACTGTCAGCGAGGGGTCCACCATTAATGCTGAATGTCTGTGGGTGTCTTAACTTGTACAGTCAGGACCAAGATCATAACGCGAAATCACCAAGTCATTTTATCAACGCAGCGCTCTATCTCTGAGGCTTTGCCTGACTGCAAAAGCCGACAGTGGTACCCTTATGGACGGCATGGAGAGCTTGAAAGGACTCAGGCTCCAGCGTAGTCTTAGTAAAGGTTGAGACATGGCGAAGCAAGTGTCCTGTTAGAACTGTCAGTCGGCTCAGGTCAGGTAAGCAGCTGTCAAAACACTTACGATGATTTGGATCTCTCGTGCTCTGTAAAGACTGCATGGTATGCATGAGGAGTAGAGAAGTGCATAGAGTTGACATGCATTCCATACCCTTATCAGTCGATGATGTTCTAGTCGTAGTGGGGGGGAAGGTGCAAAGGCTCTTTGGCAGCAATGCTCTGCAAAGGACGTTCTTCAGTCCTATGGTCATCATCAGCTGTTGCTTTCTCTTGGATTCATGATCAATGACCTGTTATGTTGGTAGGTATGTCCTCTGGGAGTGGAAGAGTGTGATGATGCCGGGGGAGCATTTACCTCAGATTCTCAAGACACACGATCATTGGCTGCTCTAAGGCAACCGGCTCATACCTTCTACAAAAAGGTGAGTGTGAACCATGGTAGCGAGGTTGTAGGAGTCTACGTTGCAGGAGCATGACGCGAGCTTTAGTATCTCATAATCGAAGGGAGTGTGGACCTGTCTAGATTGATGTAAGTGCGTGGTAAGGTTGTGAGCAGACACTCTGAGAAAAGAAAACTCCACGCGTCGTACATGATCGTGAAGTTGCCAACGGCTATAACGCCAGCCAATAGCCAGGAAGATGATCATGATTCCTCAAACAGATCTGTGATGATGATGGAGTATCCCAGGTGGTGGGTGGTGATCCTGGCGGTGGGTGCAGGTTGGTTGTTTGCGTGTTTGAGATTTTGGAGCTTGATCTACGACTAGCTCCGTTTTGCTGCGGCACTTGGGCTGGCAACACAATCCGTTTCTTCCCTGCATTACAATCCAAGACAGCGACTGCTCTTCTCTGTGCTACCAGTCAACGCAAGCCATCAGTTCCCTGCTCTCTACTAGATCCCGAAGCACGCTGTCAAAGCATACACTCAACTTGACCAATTTCTTCTTTGAATTACAGCTTGAAGCACCGACTGCTACCTTTTGTGCGTCAAAACAGACTACACCATCAGACCTTCATTTCCGTTCTTCTCCAAAAGTACACCTCCGACGTTCACATCAGATCCACACCCCCGGGCAAGGCACTATCGTCATCATGAATACAGGTGAGATGCAGAACTACCCATCTACTACGCTCGCAGGTTAGATTAGCGTACCGTTAAGTGAGTCTGCTGGTCTAACGGTTCAGTAGGTGGCCCCACAGTGTACCGAGCACAATTTACCTACGAGATTCCGGATGTCGAAGTACCTCATAATGCAGCCACCACCCGCAGCTTCCCCTGCCTACAATCAGCAGTCCCGGACTCTCAGCCATCTACGACAAGCGAGAGTGAGCCACCGATCGAGGCTGCGGCCACTGTCAAGACCAAGTCGGCGGCGGAATCTACTCAACGTCTTGTCCAGCAACATCTCATAATCTTGTCGAAGCAAGAGCTGGACGCCAGTCCCGAGCTCTTCGATGCCTACAATAACGTTCATCCTCTTCGCCGTCAGCCCCGCCGAGCTGTGACAACTACGGCTGCTTATCAAGAGGGCATGACGACCAGCTTCTTCCCTCCACTTCTCAAAGAGCTCATGTCCACCCAACCACTATGTCTCAGTCCAAACGGCGTTCATTGGGATTACTACCTAGTGATTCTAGGCGGACCTGTATGTTACTTCGCCTCCAATCTCAACCAACTCTACATACATGCCGGCGAAGTGTTCACGAGGGGGGAGTCCAATTCGGCTGGTGGACCAGAAGCGTGGTCTTCCCGTGCCAGGATCAGTACCTCTGATGAGTTCAGGAAGATGAATGAGGGACGGTCGCTGATGATTAGGGTGGAGAAGTGTGATCAGGCGTGTACGGTGGAAGTTAGGGTGAGAGCACTGAGGATAGGGGAGCCGTTGCAGATGCCTGAGAACGCTCAAGTGGAGCAGTCACCGGTACCTGAAGTGGCTCACGAGGAGCTGGAGATCCCAGTACAGGCTCAAGTGGAACAACTAGAGATGCCAGAAGTGGCTCACGAGGAGTTGGAGATCGCGGTACAGACTGAAGTGGAGCAAGTAGGGATGCCAGAAGAGGCTCAGGTGGAGCCGTCACAGCTATCAGAACTCGGGGGGCAGGAGCAGCTGGAGATGCTAGAGACTGAAGGGGGGTCTTCTCACCGTGGGTGTCTTGCGTTGCTCTCCTCTATCTTAGGCCTCATTGGCGCTCGGAGATATTGAGAACAATCTTTTTCTTTACTTGAGCTTTCTTTACTTCATGATTAATTTGCATAATATGGAGTGGCAAATGATTGATTCGCGGCGATGATGAGTGACTTCCACTTCTTCTTGATACTCATCGGCGCCCGGAGAACATCCTTTTCTCTGCTTAAGCTCTCTTTATTCCATGGATAATCTACTCAGCATAGCGTTCTGAATCATTGGTTCCCAGTAATGACGAGTACCGTAAGCGATATCTCAATAGCACCTCACTGTCTCTTATAGGGATATACAGGGACTATCTTCTTGAGAATATTATTCTCTCGGCTTAGGTTCTCTCTAACCCATGGAGTATCTGCATAGCATGGAGTGCTAAATCATTGATTGTCAGCGACGGTGAGTAACGTGGAAGGGGTATTAGTCTTGTCTTACCGTCTCCTATACAAATATACAGGGTATTTATTCGCGTGGAGTGGTAAATCTAGAGATATATCATTCAGGCTTTTTCTTTTCTCTGCTCAAGCTCTCACTATCCCATGGATAATCTCTACAGCATAGCGTTCTAAATCTTTGATTCCCAGCGATGACAATGCTGTGAGTGGGATCTCATTCGCACCTTACTATCTCTTATATAGATATACAGAGAACATGTACGCGCGGAGTGGCAGCTCCCGTGATATCTCATTCATCCCTTTCGGGCCTTAGCTCCGGAAGAGCGAATTCCACGATCACGGCCTCTACTTAAATAATCTACTCCTCGCTTATTTTTCAACTCAACCAACACTCCCACAACCACCGCCACCGCCCCCACCGCAGCAACAGCAGCAACAGAAACAGCAACAGCAACAGCAACAGCAGCAGCAGCAGCAACAGTAAGTCCCAAACACCCCATTCCACCCTTCCCTCACATCCCAAACCCCCTCTCCCTCACGCACCTCACCCCCAAAACACCCACCTCCCCACTGACTCACCTCACAAAGTGTCCGCACCACCATCACCACCACCATCACCCCCAGCCCCCGCCTCCGCCCCCATCCCCATCCCCCTCCCCCTCTGGCAGCGCCTCCTCCTCGGTCCGTTCCCCGCCCCCCCACTCCCCATCCAATGGGTTCTGTTCGTCCTGCCCCGCCTCTCCGCCGCGGGCCACCGGGTCCTCCGTTCTTTGGGCCCGCGCTGGCAGGTCACCCACGACATGTTTTGTCGTACTTGTGTTTGGGACGGGGGGGATATCTGGGAGCAGGAGATCTTTGATTTCGAGTGAGTGTGGTGGTGGGTGGAGGTGGAGGTGAGGTGAGTTTTCTAAAAGGCTTGGGTGAGGGAGAGACGATGCTGATGCTAATGCTTGTTATAGGGGATGGAGATGAGAGTGGGGAGGAGAGGAGGGAGGAGAGGGGGAGAGGGAGGAGAGGAGAGGTGCCTGCGGTTGCTGTTTTTTTTTCTTCTCTTTCTTTTCTTTCCTTTGTTTTTTTTTAATACCCAAACATTGAGGGCAATCATCCCGGCGGGGATTTCGCAGACTTTTGCCATGATGAGTGATCTCCCTTCCGTGATGCTTGTGATTATGAACTTCGTTTGCTACCTTACTTGATATCTAATCCCTGAACGGTGGCTTGCAATGGTGGGGATGAGGCTGGGGGGGAGATCTAAGGGTGTGGTTTAATCTTGTTACTTTGTTTGGTGTTGGATTTGTATCTGGTTTGGGAGGGAGAGATAAGGAATTTACCTCTAAGACTCAGGTCTAGATGTCTCGTTCATACTTGATAGTCAATGTGTTATTGCAGCTGTATTTGCTTTCCAAGCCTAAGATTATACATTTACTCCTAAGGATAACAATGATATCTCTGATTTACTTGAGTCACTTTCTTTATTAATACGTTCGTGATTCATCTCAAAGGTAGAGATGACGCATTCGATGATGAGATTTAGGTCTAAATACCAGACTTGGATTCTTGCTCTATCTATCATTGCATTTGTATCTAACTTCGAAAGCTATATATAACGTATCTACTCTTAACGATGAGATTAATATGCCTGATTCTCAATCAATGCTCTGAATGTCTTTGCAAACGCATCAGCTTCTAAAAGCAAGGGATAACGTATCTACAACTCTATCTATTATTACACATGTCTGCCTTTGCCTCGTTCTCACACCTACGGGCGTAAGATTCAATCGGTGTCCCTCGGCATATGCTATGGAATCGAATCGAATAATCGCTCAGCATATGAACAACACTTATTGCTCTCCTCACCTGCTTTTAGACCCTATACTCGCACCACTCAGTCTGACAAAGATTTCGAACAACCTGCAAAGCTCCTACAAACACCAGAAAGATGTCTAGCTATACGCTGGAGACCCGTGATATCTTCCGCGAATACCGCTACTTCCGTAACCTTGTCCCACACTCTCCAACATAGACTCAAATCCCACTGACTTACTATTCCAGTCCCCATCACCCACAGCAAGCGATATACCAAAGCCTACGCCCGCGTCGGCCCCCTCCTCACAACCGCAACCAAGGTTTTCAGCCTTTACGAACACGCCATCGCTCGCGGCCTCTCTCCCACCACCCATCCTGCCCTCAAGTTCTGGATCACCAAATGGGAGGAGCAGAAGAAACGAACCAGCCATTTCAAGAGAGTGGCAAAATGCTTCAAAAAATTCGAAGCGAGGAAGCCAACGAGTCCCGGGTCCTGCACCAATTTAGTACAGCAGTTTCTTGATATGGTGGAGTTGTTGGAGGAGTGGGTGAGGGTTGTGGAGGGGATGGTGGGAAGTAGGATTGTGAGGCAGTTTTTGCATACGGAGGGATTGGTGAGGGGGGCTAGGGGGAGGAAGTAGGGAAGCGATGCTGGAGGTGGCTGGGGGCTTGGGGAGACATCATGTTTTTTCCTTTTCTTGAGATACGATAGGTGCGGAGACATGAATGAAGATACTAGCTTGCTTGTTTGATGCAGACTTTCATGCTTTGGTGACCGCATGCGGTGATGTGGCCGACGGCTCTGCTGTTCAGCTACGACAGTGGATTGTAGAGGCAAGACATAATCTTGTTCCAACCTGACACTTTGATACAGCTGCTTGCCTCTTTGATACGAATCATCATGTTCCGTTGACTGCCTTTAAGCATTGAGACTGCGTCTGTGCTTGTCGACTAACAGTCGAGTCCGACAATAGAACGAGATCATGCTGCATCCCAACCCTTACATATAGACACCCTCTCTCCCCTTCCCTTATTGCAGCTGACATAGATCCTGCCCATGAATTCCTCTAGGAGGTCCTTCATAAGGGGACACCCGCGGACAAATGCTTGCGGTATATCATAGGAGCCGATTAGTCTTGGCGCGTACAATGTCGATTTCAAACGATCACACACTGGAAATCATCATCACCCATCCAACAATCAACTTTAAGTCACCTCGAAACCCAACATCAGCAGCTGAATTCACGTCTATACCGTCAGTGACAGATCTACAACCATCCCAGCAGGAGGCGACCATCATGTCAACAGAGAATGCACGTCAGAAAAGTGCAAAACACGACAACCCTCTACAAATTGACAAAGTGCGACGATCAGCCAACCCCAATGCCATAGCATCTCACAAGCCTGGTCTTCAGACGACCACCCTCAATCCTCTCCAGCCTACCACTCTTCCGAAATCTTCACGCAATCACCGTCGAGCGAAACCCAATCGCCAGAGATCACAAGCCAGCAAGGTGCAGAACACGACAATCCTCTACAAATCTACAGAACCATCAGTTCAAAATAACCGAGCCTCCACACATCCTCACAAAACTCCTCTCTTCCAATCCACACCTCCAAATCTCCTGGAATCCACCACTCTTCAGAAGTTTCCATGCATTCGAAAAATCTGCAAAACCGGGCAGATCCTCCACAAGAGCACTGTTGAATATGCTGGGTACACCTGATAGCACTTCCAACTACAGTGAATCTTTTCTTCTGGCAAGAACATTGCCAGACGTTGATCGATACTTGGTTATACATCTCGCCGTGGCTGGCTGGGATGTCAACCAACCAAAAGAAAAGCCACACAACGATCGATACTTGGTTGTACAGACTACCTGGACGGCTGGTCCAGTGGGGTGTCAACAAGGGAAGGAGCAAAGCCAGACATTGATCGATGCTTGGTTATCATCGTACACATCTAGACAGACAAGAAGATTCGGCTCACTCTAAGGGTTCAAAGCTGCAACCTACATACGGACCTTGATGGCTGGTCCGTCGGTGTGCCAATCAACCAAGAAGCAAAGCCAGACATTGATCGATATTTGGTCATACCTAGGTTTGGCTGGCGGGAAGGGATGCCAACCAACCAGTCGACCAAGGAGCAAAGCCAGACATTGATCGATGCTTGGTTGTCATCGTACACATCTAGACAGACAAGAAAATTCGGCTCACTCTAAGGGTTGAAAGCTGCAACCTACATACGGACCTTGATGGCTAGTCCGTCGATGTGCCAATCAACCAAGAAGCAAAGCCAGACATTGATCGATACTTGGTTATTTCTACGCTGGCAGAAGGGTCAGACAGCCAGCCAGCCAAGGAGCAAAGCCAGACATCGATCGATACTTGGTTATACAAGCGCCTCGACGACTGGCTCAGCGGGATGTCAACTAGGCAGAGAGCAAGGCCAGAAATTGATCGAGACGTGGTTATACCTGTGCTTGGTTGTCAGGGGGATGTCAACCAACCAAGGAGCAAAGTCAGACCTTGATCGATACACGTCTGTCCACGAAAGTCCGCCAGGATATCGGCCAACCAAAGAGCAAAGCCAGACGTTGATTGGTCCTTGTTTTGACACCTCATCGATTTGTTAGGCTATGGCATAGTGAGGAAGAGTCGTGATCAGGGGAACCCAGGTACTATTAGTACTGCTGTTCCCCCAGAAGATACTTCTCTTTCTCATCCATTTGGAACTCGACAAACTTGAACAGAGCAGGGTGTCAGCGAATTGGAGGAGGAAGTGAGACATTGATGTATACTTGGTTATGAGCGTGACTCGGCGGCTGGTTCGTCGAGATGTCAACGAACCAAGAAGCAAAGCCAGACATTGATCGATACTTCGTTGTACGCGCTGGCTCATCAGCGTCTTCACCAAGATATCTACAAGCCAGGGAGCACAGCCAGACATTGATCGATACTTGGTTATACGCGTCTTTACAGCATGCTGCCGGTGTGTTCCTACTTGGTCACATGCATGCTTGCTTGGCGTTACGACTGCCTATTTAGGCGGACTGTCTTTGTCACGTCTGATTGCATATTCATTCTTTTATTTTCAACTGTCAAGGGTTAATCTTGGACGACTTGATTGTGCACTTCTTTACACCCCATGGTGCGTTGAGGCGGACTGGCTTTGCATGCGGAAGCATGCACACTCCAAGTGGTGTGGCTGTGGATGCGGGTGTATGTACACTCCAAATCCGATGTTTCCACAAGAGCGTGAGCAATCAATACCAGAAAACTCGCCTCCTCTTTCGCATGGTATGGATACATGACACCAACGCTGGAGGGAATCAAGATGGAGAAGGGGAGGGTCCGGGAAGCATGCACACTCCAAGTCTTATTTCTCCTGAAGAGCGTGGGCAATCAATACCAGAGATCTCGCCCTCCTCGACTGTCGTATGGTATGGATACATGACCTCAACGCTGGAGGAAATCAAGATGGAGAAGAAGACGAAGGCCCGAAGGAAGCATGCACACTCCAAATCCGATGTCTCTACAAGAGCGTGGGAAATCAATACCAGAGATCTCGCCTCATCACCTCCTGCATGGTACTGGAGCCTGACACCATCGCTGGAGGAAATCAGGACGCAGGATAGAGAGGATCCGAAGGAAGCGTGCACACTCCAAGTTTCATATTCTCAATGAGGTACGTATTGGGGATGACAGGAGAGGCATGTATAATCTAGTACCATAAGATGTCTATCAAGAAGTTTATCATAGACGTCTTCACAGCTGAGTACATGGAAGAGCGACGGTTCCAAATAGAGATGATAATTAGAAAGAAGCAATCATATCATTTCATCAAGCAGATATGTACATGACCGAGTGGAAATATGCTGACAGCTGCTTCTATTTGAGTTTGGATAATTGATACCAGAGATTTTGCCCTTATCGTATTCTGTATAGCACCTGGACATGACGCCGACCTTGGAGGATATCAAGATGGAGATGGCTGTCTGGAAGGTATCAGCAGGTTGGAATCGGACCCACAACGAAGACGTGAAGACTGGGAAAAATAAGGAGGCTTTGGAGATCGAAACTGTATTCGGTTGGATCTCGCGCAGGCCGCTGCCATTGGGCTAGCTAAGAGGACGGAATTCTCATTTCTCAGCAAGCAGCAGTGTCTATCTTTCTGCAAACAGCAGCGTCGATCTCTCTACAAACAGCAATGCCTACAACCAGGAACACTCCCAGTACGTTATACGGTCTTTCGATGAGGTGCATAACTGTGATGATAAGAAGGGTATGGTTGACGACTCGATAGGGGGCCTTTTGGACTCATAGCAGAGCATAGATGGATACATACATCATAGACAAAGGAGTTGGGGGTGAGAGGAGTGATACCTACATCTTTTAATCAAGTAAATACCTAGACTAGACCATGGCTAGATACATGTATGGCAAACAAAGGAATTGGGCGTGATTCAGATGGATGTGCCAAGCAAACATGCAAGTGACCGAAAGCGCAATCGCTGACGGGAATCTGCTTTCACTTTGATCGCGTCTCTGCTCTCAACATCTGCCACAAATCTCAATACATACTGGATCTAGATGTCTATAAGGCCACAGCAGCACGCCAATGTCGAAATCGGTTCGATGCACCTCGCAAGGTCACCATGCTTGTATTTCCAGCCTCCAGCCAAGACATAATTCTAAGAATGCCCGTGTACATGTGGAGCTTGCCTCGGGGAACAGCACCACAGCATCGAAAGATAAGAGACGACAAATGGCTTGCAAGAAGTCAGACGTTCGTCTCCTTTTACCGAGTTTAGGGAAGCATCTTCTCCCGTTGCTTAACAGAGGATCTCTGACACGAAGACAGTACTGACCAGAAATGTCGAAGAGAGCTAGAAGGAGTCGACGAGGGGAATAATCAGGTCTACTAAGAGTCATTTCAGGCGCTATGCAGGTCAAACCGGATATCCGTCCTCCTACCCCTTTCTCCGCTGTTCGGATCCAACCTTCGAAAATAGGAGCAGTACAGCCCCTTCCCATCAGATCAGCAGCATTAGTCAGGAGGAAATCGAGGTCTCTGAAGCTCCCATTGGAGGAATCAGAGCTACGAGGATCAGGGGACCTTCGGCTGCGGCAATTGTACCAGGCCTTGATGTCGATGTTGAATATTTCTTCCAGCACGCCTGAACCAAACTTCCCTCGATCTTCCACAGCAACCTTTCTTGGACTCGAGCTCCATGCTGGATCCCCTATCACCTCTTTCATAGATGCATCTCATCATTTGAATGCCCTTCTATGAAGGCCACTGCTCGTACAACGTTAGGGTTACGCAACTCCTTCAGAGCCACCTTCAGATCCAAATCGCCGCGGAAAATCTCACTCACACCTGGTGCTGTGCCAACTCACGTATAGTGGTCAAGAAAAACGCCTGTGTGAAGAGAACATTGTTTGACCGCTAAGCAGCCACTCTGGTGCCGTGCTCGGGCTCAACGGATGAGAGGTTTTCAGCGGCAGGTCCAATGGTATGGGAGCCCTGTAAGCTTGGGCAATTCAGAATTCCAGTCATGTATGTTCGGGCTCTCTGAACATGTGAAGAAGAATGGTTTTCTGGGGAGGCATGACTGTTAACAGTAACAGGCTTTCCTCGATTAGCAGACTCCTCTTCTTTGATCTACGGCTAACCTACTCCCGAAAGGCTAGTCGTAATCACACTTATATCTAGACTACCTCGGAGAAATTTACTTGCACAGCGTGCTACTATTCGATCAACTCGCCCCGCAATACACAAGTTGATTCTTTGGTGAACGCTGAGAGGCTCTTGGACTGTTCCACCTACAAGAACGACACCATTGATCTTTATTCATAGCGAAGGATTGGCCAATAAAGGAGACGGCTTGGAAGATAGCAAAGCCTATTCAAATAAAGGATGCTGTGGGATGCAGTCCGTCAACGAGTACAGCGTATATTGGCAGTGGATAGGGGAACGAGAAAAGCTTTGGAAGAGTTGATAAAATCGAAGGAATGGCGCCGTGCTCGATCTCTCCACTTGCCGCTACTATAAGGAAGACAAATACTACAAAATAGTAGCGATGTACGGGCTTGGATATCCAGATACGGTTCCCAACTTTTCATGGCAGGGATTGGGAGCAGCGATGGTTATTGAAATGGGGTGTTCATGACCGAGAAGGGCAATTAGATCTGGGGAAAGAAAGGATTCTATGATGGTGACTACAGCCTGGTATGATGTGGATAGACGGATCTCGGTATGGCAAGATCGACTGGGTGGTGGATATGTATACTAGGCTATTGATCTTTATGATTTCATTTGATATAGTTAGCATTAGATTACCAGATTCTCTGTAACCAACAATAATTTTACAATTGACTGGCTCCTACACTGTAAAGGACGACTTTTGTTGGCTTTACATCGGCTCAGGCCCTCTAGCTGTGGAGAGGCAAAATAGATGTCTCTAGATCCCCACCCATGAATGTCTTGACGTCTAAATCCCAACTATTGATCTTGTATCTACATCTTCTCTCCTAGAATGCATCAGAACTAAGTAGCTTGTACTGGGTTTAGAAATTCCTGCCAAGCAGCGTTCTGTTCGCAGCAAATAGCAAACAACAATCAACGCAAGCCGTTTACACGTTTGTCTCAGCAAACCGAAAGCAAACATCTAAGTATTTCCCCGCCGGGTTCTAGGGAGAGTATCCCCGTCTTTCCCGTACTCTTCATTCCTGGAACTAATCATCCGATGTTGAATAGCGATAGAATCAGCAGCGACTCCCTCTCCTCCTAACCTCCTCCGCGCCTCTGACGAGATTGGTCTTCCTCTAGCAACCACTTCCGTACGCCAGTCCTATTCGCCAACACCTACGAGATCGGATAGAGGCTATTAAGACGAACGCAGATGCATTTCAGATGACTGCCCCCTGTACCGGCAGGCCTATGGGGGGAAATTGTTTGTTTACAAGAGCTTTTGCATACTTATTCTTGCTCTAGCGGTCCTCATCTAACCCTGCCTTCGTCCGTTCCTGTCTACGGGAACGAACAGATGCTGTTAAGATGACGGAGCTGGTGTCTTGCTATGCCTACGGGCTTGTGGGGAAGAGATGGATACAAGAGCCTTGACGAGATCAACTTTCCTCTGGCGGTCACTCTTGAAGCCGGCATTCGTCCGTTGATATCTACGAAAATGGAAAGATGCTTTCAAAATGACAGCCTTCCGATCATGAGGCTTACGGGAGAACATTGGCTACAAGAGCAAGGAGTATCGGAAGTCGTGCCAGGAGGGAAAGGTCAAAGGAAGGCTCAATAATGGCTGTCAGGGTTTGAAATGAGACTATTGCTTTCCCACCAGGCTGTCCAGCAATCGAAAAACGCTCGCTACGGTGATCATCAGCAGCAGCTCAAGTCTCTTTGTCTGACATCGTCCAAGATAACACCAGGCTTCTGAGGGGCATCCCACGAGAATGTCTACGAGAAGGAACAGACTTGTTGTAAGCAAACCCTTTCTCGTCCACGAAAGCCATCAAAGAACCTTCCCGAAGACGCTCGGCCTCATTCCCGAAGAACATGTTATAAAGTAACGAACCCTCCCTCCTTCAAAGCATAATACTATCAGACTAAACGCCCTTCTAACACATCTAAGACAGTGTCAGATACCTTTCCACCTCAACTCTCGCCTCTACACACTCTACGACGATGCCTCAACCTGTTCCCTACCCATTTCCAAACCCACCTGCGCCCAAACCAAAACCTACATCTACGGCATTCAATGGCAAAGAAATGGAGGAGCTTCAAAACTATAATCAGCGCTACAATCTCTCCTCTCTGGACGGTTTCTTCGCCCAATACGTCCAAGATCTAGATGTTGGCACTTGGACTGAAAGAGATATGGTATACATGATTGGGGACGAGGCCACTGATCAGGAAGGTGTTGGGGATTTGTCAATTATCGGTTCTGCAGGGGATCGTTGATGGACTAAGACATCTGGAGGAGCTGAAATGTGGCATTGAAGACGATCACGAGGACTCAAGCAACATGTCTACGGAGGGAAGAGAAAAGGCGATGGAGAAGGGAGTTCAGGAAGTAAGTAAGCGGTGGGGAGGAATCAAGTGAGAAAGACTCTGGTGGTTGGGCTTGGATGGCGACCACATTATAAGTGGTGGTTGTTGCAATGGAAGTACAGGATCAAACAAAGATCCAGTCATGTAGACATGTCTTGACATGATAGATATGCTACATTGGTACATCTGGATCACATTGGGCTTCAGGTTAGACACTGCATACACTATCACTGGGACTGAGCATTGCCGAAGAAGAACAAGATGGTATGTAGCTAATGCTACATAAAAAAAAAAAGCAGGGGCCTAAAGCCTGTTGAATACTATGATGGAACGGTTAATTGTCTAGCTATGGACATGTTGACATTTGCGGCCCTGGACTAGTTCATTGTCGCTTCGAATAAAGGCCGTTTTGTACCCCTGGTTTTTCCAATGTTTTATTCGGAACTCGAGTTTTTGTGGTAACTCAGCCCGACTAGTCATATAATCTATTTAGGTAAACCCTATTACTTCGTATATAGATACCATCACGTTGGTATACCCCCTAAGGGTGGTTATATGGCTTACTAACGCCAGGTCGATGTGCTAGTATTAGCTAGGGATAGTAACTCTAGGCATTAGTAACTATAAGGGCATTCGGGTTATTTTCCCTAATACGTAACTCTTATATAGTTCCTATTTATTATACTTTTATAAGCGGTTAGCAGCCTTATAATCGATGTTAGTAGCACGTACTATAGCCTTTATAGCCTCTATACTAACGTATCTATATCTCTTATACTATTAGGTCTAAGACGTATTATTCTTAGCTAGGACTATTAATTTAAGGCGGAATACCCTTATCTAGTAGGTCTATATAGTCTCTAGCTAGTAGGTACGGTTATATAAGAAGGCTTATAATACCTCCTCGCCTTATTTATTATAAAATATATTTTTTCCTCCGCTACTAGTATACGTATAGCCTTATAGGTCTAGTTATATAATAGATAGGAGGTTATATTTAATATTTAGTACCTGACGAATATTAGTTAGTAAGAATTCGCTGACCTTATTATTAATAATTACTAGGATTTATACTATTCTAATCCCTTTAACTTTTATTAATTTACCTCTAGTTAGTCTTAATACTATATAGTTCTAGACTAGTAAATAGTTAATAAACTTAGATTAGTCTTAGAAGGTATACTTCTAATCCCCTAAGTCGATAATAATCTTATAGGTCTTATTATTATATTATAGGCTATACTTAAAGCGAGCGGTATAGGATTTATCCTATTTTTATTCGTCTAGGTTTTATTTACTTTATTAATAACTAGGACCTCTACCTTAATACTATTACTTATTTTATACCTCTAGCTCTTTCTTTATTTTAGGAATAAATCCTTCTAGTCCTAGCTTTAGATTAATATACTAGTAGTCTTTTATACTATACTAGTAGTTATAGAACGTATATTTATTATTATTATTACTCTAGCTTTTATTACTAGGCTTATTTTAATATTAGCCTTATTTTAGCTATTTACTAAAATTACTAGTAAATACCTTAGATTCTTTAGTCTTTAAAGGTATAAACCTATTAACTAATAATATAGTAATATACTTAAAATCCTATAACTCCTTCCTAGATTAAGTAATCTTAGTAAGGGTATAAACCGCTTCCTTTATCTTATCTAGTAGGCCCCTCTTAAAGACTACTATCTAGTAATCTATTTCTAGTAGACTCCCTATTTATAGGAGCTTATTTATATACTCCTTAAATTTAGTAAGGTAGGTATAAAGGTCTTTAAATTAATTTAAACGAAGCTTATATAAGGCGAAGTATATTACTTTCTTAGTAGTATAGGAGTCTATCTTATATAATAACTTTAATTTAGCTTATATTTCTTTTACTATTATTAGAATTTTAATTATATTATAAGCTAATAGCGATATAGTAATATAAATAGCGGTAAGTACTTACTCCTCTAGATTAATATACTTTTCCTATTTATCCTTATCCCCCTCCTTAATAGGTAGTCTTACTCCTCTAGTAGTAGGTAAGTTAGGGTTAGTTAGCGGTTTATATTCCGGTCTAATAACTTTAAATACGCTATTAATAACGAGTAATACCCTTATAATAATCTCCTATAACTTATAGTTCTTAGTACCCTTAAGCTTCTAAATTTTATGATAATTAGATATAATAGTACCTATTATAAATAGTTCTAGGAATGTTTCTTCTAGAGTAATACTAAGTCTTAGTAAAAAGCTTGCTATGCGATTTATGCGGTTCCTAGGTTACGCAGAACCCGGGCTTATAACCTGTTGAATATTGATGGAACGGTTAATTGTCTAGCTATGGACACGTTGGCTATTTGTAGTCCATGCCAAGCATATAGGGCTGATACTGATTTCCAACAAAGCCCAAGGCCACCCGCCTTAGTCAGGCCCAAGGCCCGGCCACTCAGAGTGATTGCTAAACCAACAATCAGCAAACACTCACCAAAAAGTCTGACGACTGTACAAGATCACAGCACATACCCAAAGCAATCAAGGGAAGGGAATCCCCCCAGCACACATCCCCTGCCAAGCAAGGAACCACGGACGAGGCGCAGGCACCCGACCCCAAGTCCGAGCCAACACCAACCCCAGCGCCGCATCCTCAGGCCGCAAGGGCCACACCCAAAAGTCCTCATCATCAACCAACATGCGAAAATGCAACAACAGCTCGTTTTCAATGCTCTGCCGCTTCGCGGCCGTCACCTTCCCCGCCCTTTTTGCCAACCATGCCTCCAGCTGGAGGTAGGTGGTGACGCGGTAGTCCGCCACGAGGGCGGGGGTGTGGGAGTCGGCGCGGATGAGGATATACCTCATTTTTCGCCAGATGTGGCGCTGGCGGGAGGGACGGAGGGCGGAGAAGTCGGTGGGGTCGAGGGGGGCGGAGGGGGCAGGGGCAGGGGCAGAGGCGAGAAGCTGGGTGAGAGACATGGTTGGTACAAAAGAAAAATTGGTGGTGGTGGTGATGGGAGGTGTGGCGGCTGGAGGATGATCAGTATGCTTTGGGAGAGATGAGTTGGTAGGGAGGAATGGCTGCAAGGGCCTAGAACTGACTTACCGGGGCAATGGTTGTTCTGGTGATAGTATTGATAGTGGTGGTGGTCGTCGTCGTGATTCTATGGTATATGATGAGCATGCGTACGAGGTAGGAACACACGAGTGACAAAGGAAGAATGGGTGTGAGAGACTGAGTACAACTCACCTGGTCTATGTTGAAGTTGGTTGAAGAAGCTCGGTGTTGGAGGAATGTTGGGACTATATATATACCTGACGATGATCGTCCGCTTGCCGAATCCCGCCTACAATAGGAGGGTCACAGGAGCGAGGCAATCCAAAGTCAGGAGGACATAGTTTGAAATGATATAATGAATAATATGAGGATTTGAGGCACCTGAAACTAGCGAACAGGCTGTCCAACGCTCTGATAGGTTTATATTTATAGTTTGACAATGGAAAACGTACTAGATTCAAGGCAACGAGTAAGGATAGCTCTTTACAATACGAAGATCACTGGGGACGGCGATATCAGAAAGATAAATGACTCAAGGAGACAATGAAGAAAGTGAGATTTGAGAGCTAGGGATTTTAGTGAAGAAGTTGCCAATGCTCTGATAGGCTCGCCTTGACAGTATGACAACACAGGGGTACACACTTGACCAGGTAAAAGTTTCCACATCTGTGAAATCGATGATATGTAGGTCTTCCGAGCCGTTAGGTCCGGCGTCAATGCTTTGAATAGACCCTTGATCAGGCAACAGCTACCAGAATAGTGCATACGGTGACTTGCCGAAGTCATTTAATCTAGTGAAGAGAGGGGCTGTGCACTGATACGCGTGATTAATAGCATAATTATGGGAGTTATACCGTCGACCCCGCTTCAGGGATATGAATGACTGAGTAGAATTATGGATACTTTACAAGGCAAAGCTCCCAACGCATGTGAAGAGGACAATAATGCTCTGATAGGCGTGATCTCTAGCATGACAATACGAGTAAACACCCTTGACCCCGCTTCAGGAGTATGAATGACTGACTAGAATTATGGATACCTTCACAAGGCAAAGTTCCCAAGCAGGTGAAGGGGGTGGCGAGGTTTTGATGGGCCTCCTATATCGATTTAGACGATACGATCACGTTCTAGTCCCTGCGTCAGGAGTAAAAATGACAGAGTAGAATGATAGATACCGTGGAAAGGCAAAGCTTATCACCAACTAGATTCCGCCTCAAGAGAAATGACAGACAAGGAGTATGAACGTCATGAGGAGACAACGCTCCCAACGCTAGTGAAGAGGGTGCCGTGCTCTGAGAGATCTACTGAATAGGATAATCGACGCGAGACCATGCCCTGGACCCTACCTTAGGAGAAATGACCTACTAGGATCGTGAATGCTACGAAAAGCCAAAGCTCCCAAATCCAGCGAAGAAGGTGATAAGGCGACAAGCCTATTGATTTAGATAGATGATGCGAGATCACGTTCTAGTCCCTGCGTCAGGAGTAGAAATGACAGGGTAGAATGATAGATACCGTGAAAAGGCAAAGCTCCCAAGACTTGTGAAGAGGATGCTGCGCTCTGAGAGGTTTACTGTTCGAGATAATCGATGGGAGATCACCAACTAGATTCCGTCTCAGGAGAAATGACAGACAAGGATGATGAATGTCATGAGAAGGCCCAAGGCTAGTGAAGGAGACGGCGAGGCTCTGACAGGTCTATTGATTCAGTAAGACTATGCGAGATCGCGCTCTAGTCCCTGCGTCAGAAATAGGAATGACTTAGAATATTGAGTGAATACCGTGAGAAGGCTCCTGTTTCAGTAAGACGATGCGAGATCATGCTCTAAACCCTGGGTTAAGAATAGCACTGACTTAGAATAATGAATACCATGAGAAGGCAAAACCCTTAAGGAAAGTGAAGAGGGCGCTGTGCTCGAGGCAATCGATGCGAGATCACCAACGAGGTTCCGCCTCAGGAGAAATGACAGACAATGATCATGAGTCTGAAAGTAAAGCTCACAGGGCCAGTGAAGAGAACGGCGAGGCTCTGACAAGCCTATTAATTTAGTAAGCTAATGGGAGAACATGCTCAAGAACCCGCCTTGGGAGTAGTAATGACATTGTAGAATAGTGAATCCTCTGCGTCGTAGAGATATTGAAGCTAGTGAAGAGCGTGGAGACACTCTGACATTCAGATTGATTCAGTAGAACTATGCGAGAACGTGCTCTCGAACCCGCCTTGGGAGTAGTAATGACATAGTAGAATAATGAATCCGTGCGGCGTAGAGATATTGAAGTCAGTGAAGAGCGTGGAGACACTCTGACGGGGCAAAGGGCAAGACCACTGGCTGAGCTTAAAAGCGAACGCTCGACCTTCTGCATCTTTCCAATCGCCACGGGCGAGTTTTTCTTTAGAAACCGACATTCATATACATATAAATTACTTGGACATATCTTATTCTTTACTCTTATATCTGCGACGCGGCATCAGACCTGCTCTCAGTGCAGCCGTGGTTTGGTGTTGCTCGCCTTGAGCCTTGGAGATCAGAGCTAGCGTTAGTCAGATTTCAACATGACTTTCAGAGCCCTGCATGGTGTCAACCTATTGCGAGCAGCAAAAGAAGCGTCCTCGACGACGTGACAATAGCCAAGGTTGGCAAGAGATCGTTCGGCGAGGTCGGAATTGTTCATCGCACGGCTGCCGATTTGAAGGTTAAGCCAATGGAAAATCTCTCTCTATGCAAGCCCGGCCACAATCAAGAGGTCCGAGTCACTTGCAGCCAGCGTCAGCAGGCCCTCGCCAGCTACCACCGCAGGTAAGGGAGACCTGCAGTCTCCTGGCCCCGTCATTGGCTGACTATTTAGATGTTCACGACCGAAGGTTCTACATCCAAGTGTCTACAATCTCTTGCTGTTTTCTGGACTCCAATGGCCACAAGCTCAGACTGGACCACGTCCTCAACTTCCATCTCCTTCCCTTGGACCTCTTTTCAACGGTCACGATCAAGAGAATGGTTCAAGATCTTATGCTAGAGCAGCACCACCGCCCACGACAAATGGCACATGTAAAGTCCACTGGAAGTTAGCAAGCGCGGAAAGATCGACTAAGCAAAGGCTGCGGCACTAAACCGGCCTGTCACGGTCAGCTTGCGCCTCCAGTGCCTGCTGCACCAATATCTCATCCTCCCCCTTCGTCTCCCACTGGATCTGCGCCAAACGCAGACCAAGCCAATCCCACGATTCGCAAGAGCAGCAGCTTGCCTAAATCTGAAAACAGCACTGTTGGCTGGGTCGGAGTACAAGAGCAAGACGCTGGCCCTCTTATGGAGATCACCATCAACGATCTGGTAAGCGGAGAAAGATCGACTAAGCAAAGGCTGCGGCTGGGCGGAAGCACATGAGTAAGACGGTGGCCCCCTTATGGAGATCACCATCAACGGTCCGGTGAGCGCAGAAAGATCGACTAAGCAAAGGCTGCGGCTGGGCCGGAGCATAAGAGCAAGATGCTGGCTACTTTATGGAAATCACGATGAATGGTCTGGCAAGACTTCATGCTTGATGTTCGGTAACAACGGAAGAGGCAGAATGCGAGACATGCTCGCAGGCGGAAGAAGAGAAGAAGCCACTTGTCCCACTTTTCTTATCTTTATACATATAGAATTTTTGATTGCGAAGAGCTGGCAGCGATTCAGAACGACATCGTTCTGGAGACGAGGGCATACGGGTGTACTATGCTGGGGGGCGTCGAGGTCCGGTGGTACACGGAAGATTTCGAGTGGGAGGTTGACAACAACGGTATGGTACACCCCTTTGTCGTCATGAGAGAGGAGTGGCGGTCAGGCAAGGCGCATCGCCATGGTGCTGAGAAGACCTTTGATGACTGGGACTCGACGATCCCATGTCCAGGCCGATGACGAACCTCGGTGCTCGATCTGGCTTTGCCTTTCCAAAGTCATCATCTGACTGCACTTTGGCAGATGGAACATTCCACTGGTGAATTTGCATTCTTTGAATGCCCGGGCGGTTCCTCTTGGAGTCTGCAATGGCTCCATGCTTCAGGATGGCCCTAATCAATCTACCTCGAATCCATGGTGTGTATCCTTGGTGGGCGATGAAGTGGCTCTGCTCGGCAAGCCTCCCAATCTTCATCACCAAAGGGACGTTGCATCCTCTCGCCTAGCGCCAACATGAGGGTGTCCAAGACTTCATCGTCACAGGGACGGTGCGTCCCCTCGCCTAGCGCCAGCATGAGGGTGTCCAAGACTTCATCGTCACAGAGACGGTGCGTCCCCTCGCCTAGCGCCAACAAGTCGCCGATGTTACCACAGCTTGATTTTGAAGCTGCTGGGGCTCTGGTCTGCAAGCATCTAAGTCTTCATCATCACAGAGACGGTGAGGGTCTCGCCTAGCGCCAAGAAGTGGCCGATGCTGCCACAGCCTGACTTCAAATGCGTTGGGCTTCTAGTCCGGAAGCATCTACGTCTTCAACTACCGCGCACAACAACGGCATCGTCGAAAAGACCTACGGCAACGAGGGTTCACAGAGACGACGAGGGTCTCGACTAACGCGAACAGGTCGCCGATTTTGTACAGCTTGACTTCGAAGGCATTGGGCTTCTGGTTCGCAAGCGTCTAAGTCTTCCGCACCACAGAGACGGTGAGGGTCTCGCCTAGCGCCAGCAAGTCTCCGGGTTTGCCACAGCCTGATTCAAAGGCGTTGGGGTCTCTCTCTTCGACCCACCAAATCCTCGTTCGTCGGCCGTCTACCAGAAGCTTAGGAGCCGAGAACTGTACAAGATGGGGCCGAAAAGAGCGATGGCGGAATGCGTTCCTGCTCAGCTTTCTTCTGACTCCCATCTCCAATGCCATCACAGAACTCGACGACAACATCTACTCATTCCTACCCATCCTACCGAGAACGGCGAAAAGGATACATCAGGGTGTGCCGTAGCCGCGGTGAATTCAGGCTGCCACAGCTTATATTTGGAAAGACATGGACGATCTCGGTGACATATTTGGGACGGCAGAAGATGAAGTGTGAGGCGTTCGCCCTTTTGCAACCGCAGAGCTTTTGCATCTTCTTGCCTTCGGTCGCAGCGACGCCGACCGAGGATCGATTTTTCAAGACTGCATTGGAGACTTCTCCGATCATATCGATTTTGTCGCCATAGAACGAGAAGGAAAGACTGGATCAACTCAAGCAGGTAATTCAAGAGCGAAGTGGCAGTGTTTGTGCTCTGAATGCGTTGTTGTCTCTTGGAGGGGACATCCTGTCTTTGACCAACGAATGGGCTTGTGCAAGAAGGATCAAATCCAAGGTCGAAGAGGGCAATTGGGATCGATCACTATCACCTCATAACCTTCGCCCTCGAGCGATCAATGGATCACCTTCCCAGGCTAAGCGATGCCTTCTCATCCCCAGCACTAGTTTGGGTCGATGTTGAAGACAGAATGGATGCAAGCCGTTGGGAAACAAGATGAGCCAATCGCAATTCCTAAATATATATACCTTTTCACAACCTTCACCCTGGGGTGGTCAACGGACCATCGTTTCGGCCAAACACGGTACCGTCCTTTCCTCGAGACGAGAAAGAACGACTCCGATGACAAGACAGCTGTCGAAGATAAGAAAGATGATGGCGACGACTCCTTCAGCAAGCTAATGAAGCCGACACCCGGTCCAGTGGCCCCACCAGTGAAGGCGAGGGGAGGCCATGTATCCCCACTAGTCCTGCAAGAACAGTGTCAAAGTCTCAGATCACCTTTGCGACCAAGAAGCCAGCTGATAGTGTCTGGGTCGACGTTCGAGAGATCGAGCGTAAGCTGAGGGGCGAGCCGACTCCTGAGTACTATAAGTCGCGCCGGTTTACCAAACCCCAATCATGAAATCGCAGAGCATACAAGCATAACGACGACAACATCCCCAAAGATGGCGAGGCCGTAGAGCCTCATCGATGCTAAAGAAAACTTGGACACAAGGAATTGGGAAGCGACTTGAGTAGATCAATGGGATCCCTATAAATATACCCTCCACAACCTCCGCCCTGGAGCAATGAATCGACCATCGTTCCAGTGGAACCAGGTGCTATCTCACCCTCGACACTGAAGAGAACGACTCAGATGACGAGACGGCGGTGGAAGATGAGGGGGGTGACGACGACGACGACGAAGATGGCTCAGACCCGGACTGGACGTTGACCAACCCGCCGACATAGTCAGGCGACTCAGCGAACTCAACAAGCATAGTTGTAGAACTATCCCCGAAACGCACGACAAAACGTAGACGTGGACGTCCACGTAGAATCCCTGAACTTGCATCCGTCCTACCAAACAATCCACACAACAGTCATCTCAATCCAGCCAGGACGCATTCGTGGGGAAAACCACTGCAGCTCCAAGAGCTAGTGCTGGACGCACCGCTTCTTGTGCACCTCCAGTTCAATGTCGCAAGGGACGCCACCATGTTCCTCGGCAACGAAACATCAACGGTCTCATCTCCAAAGATGCCGAGGGCGTCATACCACGTCGGTGCAGAAGACAAAATGCATCGAAGACGTTGGGAAGCGGCATGGGTAGATCGATAACGATTTCTTATATAAATACGGCAGAGCAGCACCACCAGCCTCAGCGACCAGAAGGACTTCAAGGCTGGAAGACAGGTTACTAATCCTCGATGGGACCACCTAGCATTCTTGTAAGTCGCATTCGCTGAAACATCACACCCGAAATGGATAGATGATGGCTGATTCGAGCTTCTAGTGGTTATAGGAGTGAACAAGTCAGCGACGATAAATATATATACCCGACGCTGGGAGTGAAGACCACGCCATACCATAGCTGTCTTCCATGGCGCCAACACCGTTGAAGGATAGCACAGGCTCAAGGCTCGGACCCTAATTATACTTTCACTGGCTGTCGGCGTCCCGTTCGCTCGGACAGAGATATGACAATATCTTCCTCCAGAGGAAGATCTTGTAGAGAAAGTTGATTGGCTGTCTTGAAAACTGTTTTCGCGATGGAAGTGGGGATTCGAGGCGCAGGATTCGAAGACAGATTTGTTTCCAGAAGGCTGATTGCGTTTTCCTTTCGTTAACTCATCATGGCTTCTGGTCAGCCGTATTTTGCATCAGACGAAATCTCGTTGGAATTCGGCCGTAATGATTGGTGGCTTGGCATTCTTTTCAGATAGCTTGTGCGCTGCAACGTATCAACTTAGACTATCATTCAACCCATACTGTGCATTTGACAAGCCCAAATTGAAATCTCAATGCACGAATAAGACACCGAGCAATACATCAATGAATCGATCCAAGTCTTCAAGTCATCGACACGCGAATGGTCGTGAAGTGGGTGGGTCTCAAGCCAACACTAACACTTCGTCATCCGGTGTGGCATGCCGACTCTGACGGCTGGTGATGTTACCGATTAAAAGAGCTTTTACAACATCCGCACTATTGACAGAGATCATCGACTCAATGAGACTTGGCTTGGAGCCTTACAGGCCGCAGAAGTGAGGTCTTCGAGCCAAAGAGTTCGGCATGAAGGGAAGGGCTTTGATGTAGGTGCGACCAGATCCGAGATCCTTTGCTTTGCGTCGCTCCATCACTGATAGAACGTCATCAGAGCGTCAGATTTCGACCCCAACATTGAAAGCTGGAGAACCATGTCTCGGCTTGCCATCGTCTCTGCACTTCAGGACCTCCCAATACGCCACTGTCGGCAAAATGAACGAGCACGATTTCCAAATTACCCAATGTTGTCCCTTTGGAAGGAACTCCAATGGAATATTCCCAAGGCATACAGCAGTTCATGGAGACAGATGTTCTAGAGCGTCACAAGTCCGGCACAGCCAAAACCAATTCGGTTATTCTCCATCCAACATTCCCTATCTTTTCCAATCGAGCACTAAAGATCCACCATCGAAAGTGTGGTATTCATCACCGCAGCCTACGGAGACGAGAAGCCAGCGTCCACGGTTCGTGCTGTTCATCGTCACGGCCACTTCCTAAAACCTAGATCGATTCTGCGGGATCAATGACCGACAAACATAGCATCGTAGACAGTCATTACGTTTTCCAACCAACGTCGCCACGATTTACACATGGCTGAGCCAGAGAAGCAAGATACTGAAGCGTGAGGGCGTTCTATAAATTGCTAGGCCTGAGGAGCAGGATATTAGAAGTGGAGGGAAGAGGTTGAGCATGTGAAAGATATGCTGGGAGAGCGCGAAATACTGAGATGGGGAGCTGGATTGAAAGGAGTCGCTCTGTATAGTCAAAGGGAGGACTGTGGTGGCTTTTGGAGAAAATTGTGGATTTACTCAGAACCTGAAGGCCAGACTTAGGCTTCTGCCAATGAAGTTGGGGTTTCTGGTGATGTTTTAGAGCATAATCTAGCGGCCTTGCGTGTTGCTTCTCATGATTAGATTGAAGCATTGGAAATGCAGAGCTGGGCTTGGAAGCGGAGCCGAAGAGTATCTTGTAGAGCAGAGCATGCTTCATAGTTGAACTGATGTCGTAAGATAATGGAAGGTAATTGAGGGAAACATTGAACGCCCCGAGAGTAGAATCCTTCGGTAGACAGCCCCGTGGCTACTGTTGGATATCGGCCGTAACGTAGGTACGTAATTAGTGGCTTGGCGATCACACAGCTCAGATTGTTTGCTTTTTGCTGTGATCTGTGCGCTCAAACATCAAACATCAATCATCAAACATCAATAGCTCTCAAGACCAAGCCTGGCTCGTTTTTAAGTTGGCTTGATCCCACATATTGAACGAACATCTCGCTAAATTTCTACTTACTCCGATGGCGAGTGTACGGAAGTCGCATTCCAGCCACAGGCTCATGCCGGTCGGCTGGACGAGGAGGAAACAAAGTGGAACAACGCGAAAGTGGCGTGGCCGCGTACGGCCAAAAGACCACTTTGGTCATCACGAAATCTAGTGGTCCGAGGCTGCCTCCCTTGACATCTCGATCGTTCGCGCTCCGGGACCGCTCTCAGCTCCTGTACCAAATGGCTTACAGCCACAGGCTGATGCCTGCTCAGTGGACAAGGGGATATGAAAGTGGAACAACGCGAAAGTGGCGTGGCCGCGTACAGACAAAGGACCAGGCTAAGCGGTTGGTGTAGAGAAATGTTCACGAGTCAGTGGTTATTATTGTTTGGTATCACATTGTGAAATCACGCTCTCGAGAGAAGAGGGTGGTTGCGTCCGCAATGTCGGACAGGTCACCTTTGAGCGCTGCGAGATCGAATCCAACCCTTTCAATTACAGCTCGAAATCGGCCAACATCCCTGAAAGATCTGGTGAACAAATTCAATCAAACTCAAGACGAAGCTCTTCCGGGACGGAGTATTGTCTTCACAGGCGGTATCCCTGAGAGATCTGGTAAACAAATTCAATCAAACTCAAAACGAAGCTCTTTCGAGACGGGATATTCTCTTCGCAGGCGATCTCCCCGAAAGATCTGGTGAACAAATCCAATCAAACTTAAGACGAAGCTCCTCTGGGACGGAGTACTTTTTCAAAGGCGAGGGATTGAACATTTCACACGAATCAAAAGAGAGCATCGAGTGAGGCTTCGGAAACATATCAAGATCATCAAGCTTGTCTGGCACAAGACCATTCGAGCAGCTCCAGTGGCTGGCGTTTATAGACCTGGGAGCAAGGCCAGCTCACGAGCAGTGATGCTTTGTTGGTGCCTGGTGTTGTACAGTCAACGTGTCGGCCCTGAAACAGGATCATGAACACCATATCTCGAATTTTGCGACCGGTCGACAGCTCTCTATTTATACCTTTGCCATGATCAAAGACGGGCGTTTTCGTTACCGCCCTTGCCAGCCTACACCTACACGCTGCCTTCAGCCGAACCGACTTCGTATAAACAAAAGATAATTTGCTTTGGCTGCTCGGCCAGAGAGGCTTCCAGGTAAGCGACAAATAACACAGACCTCATCCAGGCGGCCGAAGGTGTCTGCGGCCTTCGAGCAGTGTGTTCGTCATGCTTGAGGCAGTGATAACAGCCATAGCGATGCGCCCGAGCGGCGCCGATGTTACGGCCAGCTACAGCGATCTTTTCGTTGTCAATAGTCTCAAGCGTCAATCTGACCTTATCCAAGATTGACACTATGGCCGAAGGCGCATGACACTGAAGGTATGTCGGGTTTCGTTCGAAAAGTATCGTACTTTGCTGATGTGTGTTGGACTAGGTCAGATCTTCCCTACGAATTCGAAGGCGGCACTATTTCCTGTGGGAAGGTTTACAAGGTGTTCAGACAGGTGTGCAGACAATAATTCGGCCGGGCTTCACCCCATCCAACGAGACTCGGCCACTTCACGCCCCGATCTGATGAAGCCCACCACCTCACAAAACTCTGAGGCGAGCTCCTCGAGATATGAGATGACTTTCACTGAACGACATTTCTGCAGCCCCTGGGCGTGTATGACCGTTCGAGTATACACATTCAACAATCCCAAAGCTGCCACCAATGCGAAATCTCACGTCTTCGAACAGAAGTTTGATGTGCAGATGTGAGCGAAATGTCGCGGAGATCAATTTACTACAGCAGTGTCATCGATGATAACTAAAAGACTGCTGCTCGGTGTAGAGTAAGGTGTGGCGACTATCGAGAGACCAACTTCCTGTCGTTCTTAGATTGAATGCTAGACAGCAGTGACTATTGTGTTGATCATCCTTGGTGCTCCCGGTCCAGCTACCACGCTCATTCCTGGTAATAGCAACTCACTCCCATAGCAGCCTGCAGCGATACCAATCCTACAGCCGCCGCCCTGACTTCCGCTGCGCGTGAGCTTTCTACCTTTGTTGCAGAGTTTAGCCCGAGCTTACGTCGAGAAGTATTCTCAAATCATGGCCACTCATGGATAACGTACGGTACGTTGATCGTCAGAGCGCCCAACGCTGTTGTTTCTGTCGCTGGAGACGGACCTAATTTTTCTGGTGGATTACAAGGTCCCTAGCGCGCAATCTCGCTATATAAAAATCAATATTTGAACAATCCGATCGACAAGGGTTCAGGTACTACTGGATCTCAGGCTGTTACAACGTCATGCATACGTCGCCATAAGACAGATCCTCCTCCTCCTCGTCCTCCGATTTTCACCTCGCTCTAGGTGGTATGACATTGACAAGACCAGACGGGATGAGGAAGTAGCAACAAGGGCAAACAAATTGAGGTTCGGAAATACTCAAGTATAGAGTGGTCAGAGTGAAGGAGCGCCTGGAATCCAATGACTACGAGAGTAATGAGGTGTCCGGTGTTGGAGATGCCGGTAGAAGACGACACCCATTTGAATCAGTAGCGAGCCAATCTAATAACTCCTCATTAGGCTTGCACTTATTGGTCTCCACACTGGCAGCTCGACCCTGAAGCGAAGGAGACGGCAAGAGCACTTTGTGATAAGAGAGACATGAGAGCCGCACTTCCGTCCCTTCACATACATGCATGAGCAGTGTCATTCCCAAGCAGAACACAGTCCTCATCCAACACAACAGGTAGACTCCTCTCAACAGTTCGACTTGTGTGGGTGGTGTTGTGCACGAAGCGAGAACGGTATTGAAGCTCGAAGTATTGGAAGTTAAAACTCTGACACCCGACACAGGCCCCAACACCTTTTCTTTGCTGCATATATTGCTCATCATCTTCTTCTCTTCTCCATCTTCCGAACATCCACAGCAAAGACTTTACCAACTCATCCAAAGTACCACCACAAGTTTCGGATACCAGGGCGAAGACTTTATTGACGCATTCGCAATACTACACGAGTCTCAAATACCTTGAACCAACTCTCCATAGCAAAATGAGTAGCATCCACAGCACTTCCAGTGGCGAAGTCTCGATAGCTATGGGGCAAAAGAAATTGATTGGCAACGTTCGCGACGCTGTCGACGACTCAGCGGATTACTTCTCTGCCCGTTCGCATGTCAGCGACAATGTCGAAGCAGTCATTTCTTCTCCAGACAGCGCAGCTGCTCATGTTCTTTCCGAAGCAGAGAACCAGCGGCTCAACGCCAAGATTGACCGGCTCATGGCAGCTTTGACCAACGGCCATTCAGTTCGATTCGAGCGCAATCTAGCCGGCGAGGTCGATGTCTTTGCAACACATTCAGTGCCCAGCCCGAGCGAAGGCAGCAACAGTCTCGAAGCCAATATCGCGGCTGCTCCCCAGAACTACGGCAACATCATCAGCAGTCGGCGGCAGATGATACGGAGCCAAAACTCCACACAGGGTGCAATGACATCTTCGACCTTGTCTTCTGAGGTTCATTGCGAAACATGGGAAGAGGCAGTCGCCGCAGCCGACGCGCAATATGAACGTGATTACGAGCTTCCCCGGACTGATTGGGAGAACGAAATAGCCGCTCTTGACTTGCGTTTAGAGCTTGAGCAGTGGGCGGCATTTCGAAACGAAGTCAAGATTCGACAAGACCTTCGATTGCAAGAGCAAGCGATGGGAGAACCTCGAGGCGGTCGTCTCGCGGTGATGGGAGTAACAGGTGTGGAGATACATAAGGTTAACCCAATCCCACTTGACTTCAGCAAGATTATCCAGACTGCAACGCCGTCCATCAACAGTACGAACAGCCAGGTTGCACGAACATCCCCACTATTTGGGGTAGCCTACCCGGATTCGATCAAGTATGCTGATAGTTGGGCTACAACATCAAATTCGAATGATGTAAGTGAGCCTGTCGCGCCGATTGATCGTGTGTGGGAATGGCTCGAGCGAGTGGAAACGCCCACACAAGGCCGGACGCCAATACTCCTCAGGAGAACATCAAGAGACTTCAAAGTTCTTAGAGATACTGCAGTCGGAGATCGTAACTCCCAGAGTTACAAGGACGTCGAATCAGACCAAATGATACTCCACGATATCACGAATCTTCGGCGTCCAGGATATCTCAATCACAACAGCTTTGCATCAACAAAACCATCAGCGGACCTACATATACGAGCTCATCCCTCCGCTGTACCTCCACAAGTTTTCGCCGGAGCAGTCAATACTCATGGCAGACAATCGTACATCAAATCGAAATGGCCAGGTCTTCTATCTCCAGTTGCCGAGCAGAACTCGCCTGTCGCTCCCAGCAGAACAATATATAGCCCAGAACGAGTGGCTCATTGCGAGCTCGCACTCGCTAGGCTCGAAGGTCGGGTACCGCCTGAGCCAAGCTCACCTATTCGAAGATATGTGCATGACGAAGGCGTGTACGGAGATCACGTCGAAGTCGACCTCCGCATTGTGCGTGTCCGACAGCCCAGACCTGTCAGGTATCCGGATGGGCCTAGTATGGCACAGCAATTCGAGCGCGCTTTGGGTGAGAACGTGGATCCCGAGGCACATCTGGAGCACACCGGAGATGTAGAGGGTGGCCTGAAATGGGTTTGAGGTTCAAGAAGATGCGGTATTGGATTCGGTTTGACGAGCATAAGAGTGGTGATTGGTACGTTCGCGGCGGTGAAAACAGAGCCAGGAGGTTATGAGCAGTAACTAAAAAGTCTCTATTCCTTACGAGTGCATTAATGGTTCCTCACACCATCTAGCGGGAAGGACCATCGAAGGGATAGCATCTTCATCTCATATAGTAATAGATCGAACCAGATCCTGATACTCAGTTCACATCGATGAAATCACACAGAGTGATGTGCAGATGACTCGTGATCACAATTGACAACACAATGAAGCACTTAGTCATGGTGTTCTCAGCGATTCATGGTCGATAATTCATCTGATCTTCTATGCAGTTCAAATAAGCTTTTATACGCTCGGACTAGCGCCCGGCTTGGCAGGCTCTCTATCATAGAAAAGGGGATCAGTCAACTAATGCTGGATGCACCGTTCTGAAAGCAAACTCGTACACCTAGAAATAACAATAAATGACATCAATGAGGCACCAAATCCGTGTATGTTTGTAGCTACGAATAATCTAAATGAATGTGACAGGCGATGCTACTAGCCAAGGCCTTATTACATAACCATGACGGGGATGCCAAGTGATTTCCTCCTCATCAATCATAATCGATTGTCGGTCCGTCTTTTCTCCGCCGCCTTATCTCCACTTTTTGTGAGCTGAACCAGCGCTGAGAATAATGATTGCAAGTTCAGCCAGCAGTCACTCTGCTGCCTCGTTGGCTTCATCCAGCATGGCCATGTTCCTCCACGTCTTCGTCGCATCACTTTCGCTCCTGACAAGCGCTCATCAAGTCACTCTGAATGCGCCAATTCATTATCCGTTCACAACAGCTTTCGATAAGCTTGTCGCTGTCTCTTTGGACCGATGGCACTGTCCCGGGCTTGCGATAGCTATCATTGATGGCGATGATACTTTTAGCAAAGTACGCTATTCCATGAAGACCTTCAACTTCCATGAGTAGACTCTGCAGCTGCTGCTTATGACTGCTATTCATTGAAACCCATCTCCTCTGCAGACATCGCAGTGTGATAACCAAATCTTGAGCCGGTCATATGTAGCTCCATATATTTTGCTGTCGACAAGAGCAGTCTTCCATTTGAGCTTGAAGACCAGTGCCCGATATCGCAAAGTCTCAATTATGTGCAGGCTGTCTTGTCCAGGAGTCGACCCCAAGAATCATAGTGCCGCAGTGAATAGAGGGCAAGCTGACATTCCCAGGGCTACGGCATGGCCACCTTTCCTTCCAAGCCAGTTACCCCAGACACACTCTTCTACACAGCCAGCACTACCAAGTCGTTCACTGCAGCCGCAGTTTCCCTCCTCATCGACAAAGCAGCCAACTCTAGCCTCCGAGACGCGCTCTCTTGGGGTACGCCGCTCGCAGAGCTCATACGTGAGGACTTTGTCCTCCCAGACGAATACACGACCCTGCACGCCACCCTCGAAGATGCTCTTTCTCACCGAACCGGCATGCCTCGTCACGACTTCACCTACGGTGGACCAAATGTCACTGTGCGCGATGTCGTCCAGAATCTACGCCACTTGCCTATGACAGCGGAGATTAGAACGAGGTGGCAGTACTGCAACATGATGTATATTACCATCTCACATTTCATCCAGACATGGACGGGCATTGGCTTGGGTGACTTCCTTCGAACCCGCATCTATGAGCCACTGGGAATGAACAGGACCTTTTTTTCCCTTGCAGAAGCGCAAGCTGCTGCCTCAGCTGGTGGCCCAGACTTAGCAACGCCATATTACTGGAAGAACTACACGCAGAAATACCATAGCCTTCCCTGGCTCGACTCTTCACAAGAGTATGTCCCGTACGTGCTGTCAACCATCTTCTGTCCAATGCAAACTTTTGATCGTCTTTTCTACTGGCTGTTTCTTCTGCTTTCACAAAACGCATCGTCTCACACCAATGACTTTTCGAGTCGAACAATACTGATTCATCGTGTCTGTCCAGATCTGGTGCCGGAGCCACAATCTCCAATGTCCTTGACTACACCAAATGGCTACGTTGCCACATGACTGCCTCCCCACCCTTATCTCCAGCCGCGCATTCAGCATTACACACGCCCCGCATAATGACCTCAGCATCCGAACACGGACTCACTGGTTTCCGCGGTGCCGATAGCTATGCACTAGGATGGGAAGTAAGCAATTACCGCGGTGAAGAAATGCACTGGCACACGGGCGGCTTGCCCGGCATGGTGAGCATCATGGTTTATCTTCCGCGCTTACAGCTGGGGTTGACGATGATGGGCAATGGCGGAAATGGTGGCGCGCAGCAAGTGTTGGTCTTTGAGTTGCTTGATCAGATGATGGGTGTGCCTATCAAGGAGAGGTATGATTGGGTGCCTATTTTGGAGAGTGTGGAAGCTGTGGCGCTGGAGACCTTGCGAAATGCGGAGGAGTTGCTCTATCCAGACACTCCGAAGGGCAAAGATGCCATACCACTGGTCTTGCCACTGGAATCATACGCTGGGGTACAACAATTCCATCTCCATATTCCACTCCCAACGTCAAGACTGACTGAAACCAGACCTACACCAACCCCGGCTACCCATCCCTCACCCTCACCACCACCTATAACAACAAAACCCTCTTCTGCGCCTTCGATTTTGAAGTCTGGCCCCTCTCTCTAACATTCACACACATGAGCTCCTCCTACTTCTTCCTCTACGCCCGCTTCTACGCCACGACCCCGCGAACAGCGCCCGACGACTACGATATCTCCACAGACATGGTCTCCAAAGCCGAGTTCAGACTCAATGAAGCTGGGGAAGTCGCAGAATTGGGTGTGATAGTGGAACCGGAGATGGGAGATGCGAAGATTTGGTTTTTCAAGGACGGAGCTTTAGGTGGTATTTATTGCCCCCTTCCGGTTTTTGCGCTTTTCAAATGCCTTTCCCCATTCCTCAAGCCCATTATCCTAATCCAGCCATACCCACCCCTCAAATCACTGATTCCAAAATGTCCAAACACTAACGCCCCGCCCCAACCTCAGGCCATACCAAAGCAAACCACTTCTCCACTCGCCCTCCTACAGCCGCCGACAGCAACCTCAACCTCAACCCCAACCACAACCACCCAACCCCTCACCCAAAGCCCTCCCTCTTCTCCAAAAGCCCCAGCCACGCCATGGCTCCTCTCTTCGCGTAAGTATCGCCTCCCCCCTGCCAACCCAAGCCCACCCACCGGATCCTTTGCCAAACTCCAACACCGCGCTGACAAAACTCGTTTAGCAAACACATATAAATCAACCATCGACCCCCCCAAATCTCCTACAAATCCACAACCACGCCACAACGCTCCACAACGCAATGAACGCAACATCCTCCGCTGGAATATACATCTCTATTACCTCAAAACTTCCATCTACAAAAGATCCTCTTCCGCTCCACTCCACTCCGCAAACGAACGCAACATCCTCCGCCAGATTTTATTCCTCTAACACGCCACGACATCCTCACCACCCTAACGACGCACTCCACGACGCAACGAACGCAACATCCTCCGCTAGAATCTACACCTCTAATCCACCATCACCCCCAAAACCTGCATCTGCAAAAGATCCCCTACCGCTCCACTCCACTCCGAAAACGAACGCAACATCCTACATCCTCCGCTAAAATCTACATCTCCAACACGCCACGCCACGCCACACCCACCACCCTACCAATCTCACCCCACCACGCAACGAACGCAACATATCCACACAAATATCCGCCGTTACCAACACCAACAAATCTCGCCCCCACAAGACGAACCAGTCTCCAAAACCCTCCTGTCTTGCTCTACCATCTCCCCCCACGATCAAAGTCCACACCCCAAACCTCACATCCCCCTCCCCCCGCCCCCCAAAAACCATCGACAAAGCGCAAGCGGCGAAGCATGGGAAGAGCGCTGTGCAGGACACAGTTGTCGAAAAACGAGACTTTAGGTCTAAAAGAACACTACGTCCGAACCCTGATTCAAGAAGCGATGGACATCTTTGATCGTTTCCCCCAACTAGCTACTACTATGGTACGAGAAACCCATCCCCATCCCTTCTACACCCAAAGCTCGCTATCCAGAACCCCCATATCGTCAGCCTTAATGTCGAAAAGCGCACTCAGATCCTTACGATTATGATACTCAACGTCGCTACATATCGCTTCTAGGGTAAGGGAGCTGTATCTATTGGCAAAAGGGCTGTAAAGGTGGTAATCCACTTATATTGAAGGAGCATATATGCATAGCTACCCACCATCTAGTCCCAAAAAAAAAAATCAGATTTCCATCGCCCACAACCCCGCCTATGAGGGATATGCACTACGCTCCCTTCCCATATCGTCGTGACAAAGCGCCCGAATCCCACACCCACCCCCTCACTCAACAATGCGTAGATGAAAGACTTCCCGTGGAGCGATACATCATGCCTGCCGCATCCCAATTCCCAACAAAAGCGCATGAAACAAACCCAATCCCGAGCCATATCTCAACACAGCAAACACTTCAGAGATCTAATGCTCGGACACGGTAAGTATCTGCAAAAGATTTGAGAGAGGATTCCGCAACACAGTGCGAAAACGCTGTACATATCCAGTCGCTTCTTGCGCCCCACCTCATATCCATCCGCTCAATCCTTTTCTATTCCAGCGACTGTGTGAGTTTACTGTGTTATCCTTTATTAACGCTTCCGAATGCCTGCTGCTTCGACTTTGCAAGCCCGGCATAAATACGCAGTTTTCAATCGACCTTCATCGCAGCAGCTCTCTTGACAACCTGGTAGAAGCCAATGAACGTTTGAGATGGGGCGAGCCACTTGTACATGCATCTTTCGTCGATATCTGAAGCGCGTCTGAGATGTAGTATTCACTGGACATCTCAGGAGAACCAAGGACTTGTGTAGTATGTTGCTGACGGGTTCGGGAATGGTATAGTAAGCGGTGCGGATGTCAAGATGGGGCTCGAATGGCAGGAGTCGCAAGTGCTGTTGTTGTCGCAGAGCCTGCGCCATGCTCTTTCTGTGCTTTCGAAGACTCTGCGTGTTTGGAAATGTGGCGCCTTATCGATGCAGTACTCATATTTGCCAAGCCGAGGATTATGCTGAGAGTGAGGTGGCCGCCGTGCCAAATTTGGTACAGATCATAGCTGTGGGTGAAGGCGAGTCTTCTGATCTTTCATACATCGTGGGCTGTGAGGACATGTAAATAGATGCTTGAAGCAGTCGTTGCGGCTGATGTCGATGGGTATGCTTTTGAGGGTAAATTGTCGGTTGTTGTAACAGGTTCGATTGCTGTAAAGGCGGTTGCGCTGCTATGCTTTGGAGGTGAAGGATCCGGTCTGAGAATATGTTAGTTCAGAGTTGACAGACTAGAGATGAAGAGTGACAGTGCCCCAGTTGACGGTGATTCGGTGGAGTCCACAAAGATCTTCCCAGCTGAAGCGACATTTGAGGGCGCTGGCAGGTCTGCGATTGTATTTGGGCGGCTGGGGATGGAAGTGATCTTCTTCGTCGGCTCGGACTGGACCTTGTAAGCGCTCGGCGTTCGAGTATTGCCTTCTCATTCACCCCTGCATGTCATGGGTTGGGGTGTGATTGAAAATGTCTTGCGGCGCTCAATACTGACTGTGTCCGTCCTTGTTTCACCAGAGATTGGTGCTAGGAATGCTGGGGTGGTCGCAGCCAATTCGCCTTAGGTATCGTGAAGAAGGTACGTAGGAATTCCGGCCGATCAGCACGCAATCCGAGCTTGAGGTACTTTGCGACGACGGTAACAATAGAGCTGGCATGTCTCGTGTTCAAAACCTCGTCGGTGCAGTCTGCAACAGCATAATGCTTGAGCCTCAATGTTGGCGGTCCTTCACCGAGGTCCCGTTGCTTGCGTATGAGCGGCGCTGTGGTAGAGTGTCTTTGCACGAGCGACTTCATGAGATCGAGGATATTTGCAAGCCGTTAAGGTCACCTGCGATCACATCGTCAGTATTGCTAAGACTCACCATAGAGCCAACTCAAATGACGAGGGCGGGTCGGTGAGAAATGCGCACGCAGATGTTCCACCAAGGACATTTGTTGACTGAAGCCCAGAGCAGAGGATGATTTGCGCCCCTGAAGAATGCGGCTGAGGCCCTAATGCTGTCCTCATCTCAGCTTAGCTCGATTGGATCTAGCTTCCCCGAAAGTGGTGCTGTCGCAGTCATCATCAGAGTGGAGCCATCTCTGACATGGGGAGAAAGGAGACAGATAAAGGTCCAAAGAGAGTCGCTCAGCGATTGTATGTTCAGGATTGAACCCGTAGCTATGAACTAACATTCGAGAAGACTGAGCAACCTTAGAGAGGATATCGAATCTGAAAGAGATATTGAGTGGAGCCTCCCCAGAAAGGATGAGGGAGGAGAACAGAGCTGGGGATGAAGACAGTGGCTCAGCGTTCGTATGTACAAGATTGAATGCGCAGCGATGATCCAAGCTTTGAGACGACTGAACCATCTTGGACATGATAGAGGCTGCGCTGGATATGATGAAAACATGCTTAGGGAGAACAGGAGATTAGAACTTTGCTATTAGTAAGACCGGTACGTGATCAAGTAGGGATCCTGCTAGTGGTCGTATATGCATAGACACAAACTCATCGAAAGCATTAGCGAAGCCATTGCGATTCAAGGACAGAAGTATCGGACAGTTTACCCAGATATAAACTTGGGTGTTCGTGTGCAGAGAAATGTTCGAAGTGAATAGGATGTCCCAGTCTATTACCAAATGTTGCAGATGTTGCTTGTGAGCTCTAGATCCCGCTTGTAACCATGATGAATAGCCCTTGAGACACTGAACCATCTGTGCGATGCCGCATCCTCATATCGTCGCCTTGGCTCATGCTCATTCGTGACGAGGGTACAGTACGATTTCCAGAAGAGGGCGTATGACTGTGAAAGAGTGAGTGACTTCTTCGCTCCCGTGTTTCAGCGCCTGTCTGTCCGATCCTGTCCCAATTACCCGAGTAGGGCGCCATGATAGGAAATGTTTTGTTGAGTCATGTTGCTGAATTGCTGATCCACCAGAAGTGGGTCCAGACACGACCCTAATATGTTGTAGAGCGACTAGGTCGAACTTGCTGAAGGATCCTGTTGGCCAGCTGTTGGCCAGCTGTTGGCTATTATGCTTGCTGGTGAATGGGGATAGCCATAGATATGTATATGTGTCCTGTTCATATTCCAACGGCAAGTAGGATCCTGACGAATGCTCTTGGGAACGGAGAAGCTCTCCTGGGATGGATTCGGATTGTTTATCGTGGCGTTTGCTAAGGCTATACATAGCCTTCCGCACTAACCCGACTGGCGCTGGTGCTTACCGCTAAGGATAATAGCGGTAAGGCTGGATATCTAGCTCAATATCACGGAACCCCTATTCGCTCCTCTACAGGGCTGTAAGCGACATAACCTCCCTAAGGAATCCTTCTCAATCAGCACGGGAGGAAATGCTACATAGATCCAGCCTTGCGTTCTATTGCAGCAGGCAGCCTTAACGGCGCACGCCGAAGCCTGGCTTCTCTAGCGTGGCGGAAGATGTGTTGGAGTGCAGAATTTCCCCCGAGAACCGGTTGGAGATTGAGCATACGAATGCAGGTGCGACATATGGTCTCGCTCAGCCTCAACCATGGACAAACGCAGTCCATCCCGATTGCACCGCAACGGCTAGAGCCAATGTTATGTGGAGCAATATTTCAAATCAGACTGAAACAATCTCCCACTCCCAACTTGCTCTCCACCAACATGTTGTGACCATGGCTTGCTTTGTTTCTCTGTGCAATAGCTTCATATAAGCGCTGCCTACTCACGGCCGATATCTTCTCAATTAATTTCACATTAACAACATAGCTGCTCTCCCATCAGCTCCCTCTGCCTCCCTCGCAATGGACCACACCCAGAGTACCAATGGCAGGGTGCTCAGGCCAGAGGCCTCCACCCTGTCCGACGTCTCCATGGAATCCTCCTCAACCTTCGTCCCACCGCCCTCACCACCCTCACCTCCGACCTCGATCCACCATCGACCCAGCTACCAGCGGGTATCCACATTGCAAGAGCAGGACATATCGTATGTAAGGAATATGAACGAAGATACTGGGCTGGGGATAGACAATGTGAGGGGTGCCACACAAGGCCCAACCATTGAGGTCTCCTACAGCGAGGAAGGCAGTCCAGCCGTCCCCGGTTCCGCAGGCCTCTTGCTATCTCCGTCACTATCACGATCTAGTAAGAAAATTTACAGAGCGTTGTCCGATACACCTGAAGAAGAAACGGAGGCAGCCTTCTACCCTGGTGGACGTGCGAGATCGGAATCGCTATACCAACCTTTTACCGCAGACCCCGAGATCGAAGAATTGCGGAAAGCAAGACGCTCGTCGAGATCGACTCTGAGTCCTTACGGACCCACAGGTACGTCTTTCTACCATTGCAGCAAGGCCGTTACTAGGGATCTACGCGCGGATCGTAGAAACTGCCAGCTGTGGTTACACCTTGCGTTGATGTGCTCTATGCTCATCTTCTGGAGGCTACACATTCATTGCGCTGTCATTCTCGCACAATCTGCTGACACTCACTTTCTACAGGCGGAGAGCATCCAGAGTTCACATGCACAACCAAACAGCACTTTCACCACCGTCGCGGTGATATACCCTCAATCCTTGTTCTGATAGCTTCCGCCTTTTCCACAATCTTCTCGGGCATATGGCTTGGGCTTGGGACTGGGAGACCACATTACGGAGAAACCATCACGCATAGCAGCCGCCTACCACCTGGCACAGCTTCACTACTGGTGGCAGCCTTTGCCAAGGCCATCGAGCTGACCTTTGTCACTTCCTTTGTCGCCTTCCTCGGTCAACTCCTGAGTCAGAGAGCTTTCAGAAAGAATTCCAAAGGGATCACAGTCGCGGAGATGCAGATGAGGTCCTGGGTGTTGCAGCCGGGAACGTTGGTTACACATTCAACCGCCGTACGCTATGCTGCTGTCACCCTCCTTGGGGCGGTGGCATTGTTTGCTACGCTGCTAGCAATGTTCTACACCACGGCCTCTGATGCATTGGGTATGTCATTCTTGCAGTCACCCAGCCTACTGTACAATCTCGTTTCGCCAAACTCAAGCTGACAGACTATAGTATCGCCCAAGCTCAAGTTCGGTGCGACAAATCATAGAGTCCTATATAATAATGTCAGCGCACAATTTGCCAATGAAACATATATCCAAAATCAATGCGCAACCCCGATACCCCTAGAGCATGATATGACACACGGAGGACAGACATGCATTGCTCTAGAACACAGTGGTCAAGCGTAAGTGATCACATGTTAGCATTGATGAGTCAATGTTGCTTACCGTCTTAGGTACCATAACTATATGCAATACCTTGGGAGTTGGACCGACGAGCTCCATCAGTCATCTAAAGATGGGAACATCAGCTTTGGACATGTTTCTACGGATTTGGCACATCGGCCTCCTCCTGTAGGCACACTGTACGATAATACGACGGTACAAGGTAGTTGGATCAACATAGCAAACATGACCGATGACTCCAATAAGTTTGGCAGGATGGTCAACAATGTTTCTCTTGCGATGCCGCATTCGGCGATATACGCTGCGGCAACCAATAGCAGGAACCGTATCTTGCAGCCACAAGATCTCGACGTATGTTTCTCTCGGATCCATCCGGACTATGCTAATTAGTACAGGGCCTAGGAGAATACTTCCTCGAGGCTTCAGTACCAGCGCCCACTGTGAACGTACTGTGCGCCAATATGACAGACGACGAACTCGCGCCCATGATTGTGACTTCATGGCCAGCTTACAATTCAACTCCCTTCAATATCACAAAGTGGCCCGCAGGCTATGATATCCCGGACCAGACTACCTGGCTGAACGCCACGGTCGTGGACGACATCTTCGGCTTTGGCGAAAAGTACGGGCGGCATGCTCCCATCTTCCCAATCATACCAGACGCATACAACACGCTGCTCAACTACAGCTCATACCCGGTCGACGGTGATTCTCTCTACGTCCTAGTAAAATCTCCTACCAATGAATCGGTCTTATGCTCGTTGAGAGCGTCCCTATCGCCCAATTGCTCCACCAAGTTCCACTCGACCATGAGTGGCGGCTCCATGTCCTCCCATTGCGAGGATACCCACAACGGAATGGCGTACATCAAATCACAGCCAGCCGCAACAAGTGGCGTCTACGTCAACGGCTGGCGAGACGTCGCCGCGCAATGGGCGATAGCACTGAGCTTGAACGCAGGCATCAGCGCCGGCCAAGCCAGCAACGCCCGCCTCCTCTCTCAACTCATCCCCACCGAATACTCCCTCAGCCCGAAACTTCCCTCCATTGCCGAAGCCCTCGCCGAGCTCGCCGGCTGCACCCTGATCATGAGCGCCTTCGACTCCCCTTTTATCCACTACTGGAACTACTCGGATCCCAACAAAGCCTTCGAACCGCAACCCCAAGGCTTCAACGCCACCCTCAAGGTGCAAGACTATTCCTCCGGCGGCACGCAGCGCTGGCAGGGCATCTTCTACGTCGTCCTCATCTCCGTCTTCTTCATCAACCTCTTCTGCCTCGGCTACTTCATTACTCACACGGGCCTCGTGACGGATTTCATGGAACCCCAAAACCTCTTCGCCCTCTCCCTCAACTCACCGCCCAGCCAAGTCCTAGAAGGGACATGTGGTGGTGGGCCGGAGAACGACCAGTGGAAGAGCACATGGCATATCTGGATGAACGGGAGCGAGCATTTCTACATCGATAGTGGGGATTCGACGGTGCGGCAGAGGCGGAGGAACACGCGCACGATTTCGGGGCAGGAGTTCGAGATGGAGGGGTCGAGGAGTCCGGTGAGCGAGATGTATGATCGGTTGTCGACTAAGCGGACGAGTGTTTTGTGAATGCTAAGCATGGGCATGATGAACCTGATGATTTTACGACTTGTTAGCATCATCTTTAGCTATAATCTCCTTAAGGTCGGGATAGAAGGGTTTGTTGATATCGTAATACAGACTACTTAGTCGTGGGAGCGTGGGTTTTTTATACAGCCGTTTCGTCAAGTTGGCTTCTAAAAAAGAAAGCGAAGCGTGTCGATTAGTCTGATCAGATCTCTGTTTGTTTCATGAAGAAGTGATCTTTCCTACGATACCGTCCTGTGAAATATAACCAAAGCATCATCTATACGGTGAAAAACCTAGCATTTCCTGACAGTAACTATTATCATCCGCCACCTAAACATAGCGACTACAGCTGTAAATACTATACGTAAGCCTTATTCCTAGTATTAAAGAACAAGATCCCTACTCCTTCTCTAAGGTCATTGAAAGAAAGGGAAGCGTGTCGATTAGTTAATCCAATCCGATCTCGATTATTTCAGGGAGAAGTAGGTTCCCTACCGTCCTAATAAAAATTTTAAGGCGTTATTAATATACTATAGCGAAGAACTTGCGTTACTTGATAGTAACTAATATTATCCGCCACCTAAGGATAGCGACTAGAGCTGCAGATACTACACGTAAGATAAATTTCTAGTGTTAGAAGGTAAGATTACTGATTTTACTACTTATCTAAGGTCCTTAAAAGAAAGGGGAGCGTGTTAATTAAACTAATCCGATCTCGCTTATTCCCTAAAGAAGTGGTTTTCCTACTATCTATAGAAGAATTTTAAAACTTTGTTAATATATTACAGCGAGGAACTCGGGATTACTTAACTACGAACCAATATTATTTATTACCTAAGGATAGCGACTGCAGCTGCAGATACTACACGTAAGACTGATTCATAGTATTAAAAGACAAGATCACTGATTTTACTCCTCGCCTAAGGTCCTCGGATTCACATAAACATACTATTAAGAACTGGAAAACTAGTAAGGACTCCGCTATACCAACCTCCCTTACCTTAGCAGCTAAGCAGACTATCAAGCCTACTTCTCCGTCCTATATCTAGAATCGTCACCATCGCTACTACGAAGGACGCCACCGTCGCCAAATCTCCCAAATCTTTAGCACTCGACTCCAGCGCCAGCACTCCTAACACCTACATCTCCATCAATCCCACACACCTCATAATCATGGATCCAAACCCCACCCCCGCCCTCGCCGCCTTCACCAACTGGCCCCACACCCCACCCACCTCATCGCCGCCGGCTTCATCTTCCTACCAAACCAATCTCCAGACAGCGTCACATGCACCACCTGCCACATCCATCTCTCAAACTGGAAGCAGCACTACGACCCACTAATCCAGCACCACCGATCATCACCAGCCTGTCCCCTAGCCAAGCACCTCATTAAAATCGAGGATGAGAAAGAGGATGGACTGTTGAGGGAGTATGAAGAGGCGGAGGCGGAGGTGGCGGCTAAGAAGGAGACGGGGCGGGGAATGGTGTTGGGTGGGGAGGGGAGTAGGGAGGAGGGGGTGGAGATGAGTCCGTTGGCTATGATGTTGGTTGAGATGGATGAGAAGGTGGATAATGAGGGTGTGGTTAGGCGTTGGATGGCGGGTTTGCCGGAGGTGGTTACGGAGTATGAAAGGATGGAGCTAGCAGTAGTCGTTGAGGTTTCGGGGGATGAGGGATAGGAAGGGGGTTTGAGGGGTTATTTAAGTAAGGGAGGGGATGCTGTTTAATAACGATGTTTGACGGAAGGGGGGTAGGGGAGGGATTCGTTTCGATAAGGAGACTGTAGTGATATTCGCTACTAGATATCTTTCTTGTACTCTAATACTTATAGAAGGTAGTAATAAACGCTACTGAAGTACTTTATAAAGTCTTTATATAGAGAGTAGTCTTATAGTTTATACTTAATAATAGCTAATATTACTTTACTCTTTATATACTAGACTTATTTTAGTAGAGAATTATACTTGTATTAAATCTAGTTAGTCTTTAGTTATTAATCCTTAGTACTTTTAAAGTTATATATCTTAGAATTTTAATTATATAAGGGTATTATACTTACTCTATATTTATATATATCTTAAGATCTAAGTACTTAGATAGATATTAGAATTCTTTAAGATAATATAAATATAGTTAATAATAAGAAAATCTATATATATATCTAGTAGAATTAAATTAATTATTAAGTTTAATTATAATTATTAATTTTAATACTAACTAAATAATTATATTAGACTATTAGTATTATACTAATATTTATTACTAGCTTTTAGAATTAAGTAAGAAAGAGGTTAATCTCTTAGTATTTAAAGTTTATCTAACTTATATTACTAAGGATTAAGCTTCTTATCTATTAATAAAAGATACTTAAACTTCTTTATTAAACTATTTATATTAGATTAATACTTATATTTATATTTATATTTTATACTCTACTATCTAGCTACTTAGAATTAATAAGGGTAGTTTATATCTAGCTTACTAGAGGAAATTATAATCTATAAAAGAAAACCTTATCTTCTATCCTATTTATTATTATATTTTTAGATCTTTAAATAATATATATTATTTTATCTTATTTTTTTATACTATCTTATTCTTATCTTTTATTAGAGTTATTTATTCTTTTATCTTCTAGTTAAACTAACTGTTTTTTTAGTACTTAGGGGTTATTTTTAGTATTAACTCGAATTATTTAACTACTTATAACTAGCTTATACCCTATATAAGTTTAGCGTTATATAACTTTATAAATTTAATTCTAGATTTAATTCCTTGTAGTTAGTCTACTTCTAGTTAGAGTCTATCTACTCTTATATAAGTTTAAAGAGTTATTCTCTTATTAACTAACTTATTTTAATTATTACCTTTAACTCCTTTAAAGTTAATACTATTTAATAGAAGTTATTTAACCCTAGCTTTTAATATATTAACCTCCTTCCTTTAATATAATTAAACTAGAATATAAGTATATACTTTATATATTAATACTTTTATTTATATTTATAATTAATATTATTAACTCTAAGTACCCTCCTTTTATATAAGAAGGTATATAGTCCTATCTTCTCTATATATAACTAAATACTTATAAAGCTCTTAGCCTTAAAAAACCTTATATAAAGATTAACTATTATCTTTTAAATCTCTCTCCTTTATATTACTATCCTTATATAGTTATAAATACTCTCTTAATACCTTAACTACTTCTTTTTATTTTTCTTCAACCTACCTTCTAATCTTTTTAAGGGTAAGGTTATTTCCTCTTATAATTCCCTTACCTTTTAAGCCCTAGGCTATTAGCCTTATATCCCCTCTCTCTACTACTTAGAGGGCTCCCTTTACCTAGGACTATATCTCCTCTATTAAGGTCTTTATAACCCTCTTCTCCCTTCTCTTTTTCCTCTTCCCCTTGTAATAGATACTTGCGTTCCCTTCTTTAAATAATAAGTAGACCCCTTATAATACTAATATATATAGTACTAACTAACTAAGGCCTATCTTTATTAATAAGACCTTTAAATCTACCTTTAATACCTATATATTAATTACCTTTAAGGCTTTAAGTACTATCCTTAAGTACTTATTTTATATAGTTTTTAATACTATAGTATTTTATTACGGTTCTAGTATATATTAGCTAGGTGTAGCCTAATAGGGTTTAGCGCTATCTAGGCTTAGTACCTATATATACTAGATTCGTTCTATATAGCTAGAATATAATAGTTAATATTCTATTTATACTAATAATATTATTACTATTTAGGTCTATATTAGGTCCCTAATATAATATTAACTATCTTTATTAGTAGTAAGCTTACTTTTATAACTATAAGCTTACTACCTTACTACTAGACCTACTACTAGCCTACCTACCTACTAACTACTAAATCTACCTTAGCCTACTATTAAACTATTAGACCTACTACTAGCCTACCTACCTATTAATTACTAGACCTACTACTAGCCTACCTATCTACTAATTACTAGACCTACTACTAGCCTACCTACCTACTAACTAGTTAGCTACTAGGGATTTCTAAGAAAAGTTAACTATTAATATAATAATAGACTTCTAAGCTAATAACTTAGATAATAAGACTAGACTATTACTCTAGTAACTTAAGACTAAAAATATACGCCTACGTAATTTACGTAATATTTACTATATAAAATATAAGGAAACTCTTATAGGAAATATAGAGCTATAATAGAAAATTAAGGAGTTAGAGAAGAGAGTTTAGGGTCTAACTATTAAAGAATTTATATCTATTTATAAGGAGGAACTACTAGATTCTAATAATAAGGTCCTAATTAAGAGGTCTACTTCCTCTACTCTAGCTCCCTTTAAGGTCGCTACTACCCCTACTACTATAGGTAGTAATAAGAAATACCCTAATATTCCCCTCTTCTATAGAGACGCTAAGGAATAGGAATTATAGCGACTATATTTAGAGGTAAAATTTAACGCTAGCACTATACTTTTTCCCTTTAAAAAGAATAAGATTAATTATATTTATAATTATTATAAGTTAATAGCCTTTAATATTATTAAGGCTAGGTTTATAAGTAGAGTCCCTTTTAAGACTTTATATAAGCTTATTAAGTTACTTAATAGTAATTTTAGGGTATTTAACCCTATTAGTAACGCTAAAGCTACTATTTATAACCCCGATTTTATTATAAAGGAAGGTAAAAGATTTAAAATATTCTTAGCGAAATTTACTAGTACTATTACTCTATTATAATACTCTAAGTTTATAAAGATCTTAATATTAAAATATATAATTACGTTTAAATTATAGGATAGGGTAATAGATAGTCTAAACTTAAAGGTTTATAAAGACTTTATCTAGCGTTTATACTTAGTTAACACTTAGATACGTTAATATAGTTAGGGGTAGGATAAAAATAATAAGGTATTTAAGGCTCCTCTACTACCTTTAATAAGCTATCGCGAGACCTACCCTATAGACTTCTAAGTAGAGTTAAGGAAAAACGGCTAGTAGTTTTAATATCTTACTACTAGCTACTAACCTAGTCTAAATAGGCCTTGTAAGGATACTTTATAATTAGGCTATTTATAGGTAAAGAAGCTATTAGAAAAGCTAAGGGTAATAGAACTAGACTAAGATAGTCTAGAGAAGAGCTTAGAGAATAATAGTAGGATTAATAGATAACTTAGTTATTACGTCTCTAGAGTCTCTAGTAGTAGCGATATACTACGGGGGAGGGATAATAATAGTAGAATATTATTAATAGGAATATAGATAATTATCTCGATTTTTTTCTTTTCCCTTATAGATTCTACTTATAAAGTAGATAGCTCCGTATATCTATACTAGTACTAACACGAAGATAATACGGTATTATATAATATATATTATAAAAGCTAAATATACGTCTAATCAACCCCTTTTTATAAGTCTAAATATTAAAGAGTTTTTCTAAAAAGCGCTAAGACTACGTTAGTAACTATTTACTAACCTATCTTAGGTAATAACTATTCTATAATAATATATCCTATTAATATACTAGATACTCTCGTCGCTTAATATAGCTATTAGCTAGCCCTAAGAAAGAAGGAATAGTTTAAGCGTATTATAGACGCTACTATTTAGAGGAGGGGGTAGTATTACGGTTCTAGTATATATTAGCTAGGTATAGCCTAATAGGGTTTAGCGCCATCTAGGCTTAGTACTTATATATACTAGATTCGTTCTATATAACTAGAATACTATAGTTAATATTCTATTTATACTAATAATATTATTACTATTCAGGTCTATATTAGGTCCCTAATATATTTATAGCTTTCCTTACCTCTAGTATCTCCTTTAATTTAAGTTATACTATATCTCTATTATATAAGTTATTACTAGTTAGATTATAGTACTATAAATCTATCTCACCCTATTAAGTATAATACCTTATATTAAGTTAGTAATAACTAATAGGGCTAGCTTTTATATCTCTATCTTTAATCTTATCCTATTAATATATAGACTAACTGTATTAGTACTATTTAAAGCTAAACTTATAATTAGAATATAATACTAAACCTATATAGGTAATAAGCTACTTATAAGTAGTTTAATAAGTTAATTTAATGCTAAAAATAACTTCTAAGTACTAAGAAATTAGTTAGTCTATTAATATATAAACTTTACCTTAATTTACTATTAATATAAAGTCTAAAGACTCTTATTAATACCTCTTAGTATATTACTACAACTTTAAGGTCTACTATTACCTTTATATTAAACCTCTTTAAGTCTTTTAATAAATAAAATAATTTATAATTATAGACTAATTATTAAGTTAGGTTTTAGTACTATAAATTAGTCCTAATCTAAATACTTAGTGCTAGTTTAAATACTAGCCTAAATACTTAGTACCTACTTCTAGTACTAATCTAAAAAGCCTTTAATACCTTAATTAGTTAGATTAGACTAACTTAACTTACTAAGGTATTACTAGAAAGCTAAGCTACTAATAAAATAGTAAGGAGTATTAAAATAGTTTCTTTATAATATAAATCTAAATAGTTTTATATTATTAAGATTTATTATTATATTTCTAGATCTCTAGATATTATATACTACTCTATCTTATATCCTTTATACTATTTTATCCTCTTCTTTTACTAGAGTTATCTACCTCTTTACCTTCTAGTTAGAGTCTATCTACTCTTATATAACCTTAGAGAGTTATTCCTTTACTAGTATAAACTAGTTAAGTATACCTTAATAGATAACTTACTTAGTTACTACTTTTAGCCCCTTTAAGGTTAATATTATCTAATAGAAGTTACTTAACCCCGCCCTTTAAAGTATTAGCCTCCTCCCTTTTATATAATTAGAGTAGAGTATAAGTATATACTTTATATTCTAATACCTCTATCTATATTTATAATTAGTATTATTAACTCTAAGTATACTCCTCTTATATAAGAAGGGATATAGTCCTATCTTCAAGCTCTTAGCTTTAAATAGCCTTATATAGAGACTATATTAGGAAAATCTTAATTCCCCCTTATACTCTTATACTTAAAGCTAGTACTAGAGGCTCTAGGCTAGCCCTAGGCTTATTATAGCTTATTATAAGGCCTTTAAGTTATCTAAGGCTTTAAGAGTATTATTATATAACTACTAACTAAGTAATATTTTTAAAACCTACTAGTTAGTAGATTTTAGAAAGTTATATAACTACTTACTAACTAGAACTTTAATAATTTTATGTTTTATAATTAATAGGTAACTTAAGTAATATATCTTAGAGCTACCCTTAATTTTACTATAAAGGTAACTCTAGAATTAATTAATTTAGCTAATTTCTATATAAGATTTATATATTAGAGTAGGCTATATTAAGTATTAATAGTATAGTAGTTATATTAACTAAGGGTATATAATAATATAATAGTATTACTATCCTAGATATCTTAATACTATTACCTAATACCTAGAAGCCTAATTATAAGGTATTATAATACTATTGCCTAGTATCTAAGAGCTTAATCTTAGGTTACTAGAGTACTATTACTTAGTATCTAAAAGCTTAATTTTATAGTAGCTCTATAATAGAGTTTTTATCTAATCTATCTATACCCCCTAAGTTTTAGTAGGGTTATACTAAAACATTAATATTTCTATAAGTTAATTTTATTACATTAATAAGGTAAGATATACCTAAAAACTTCAGAGTAGCTAGGTAAATAAATGCTTTTTACTATACTAAAATTTATAATATTAGAATTACCCTATCTTATTAATAAGGGTAACCTTCTAGTAATATATTTAATAATATAAATTCTCGTATTCTTTATATAAAGTAGTTCTACCTACTAAATACTTATTCTTAAGTCCTTTAATTATAAGGTGAATTATATAGGAATTATACTATATAATATAACTAGAAAAGTAGGAATAATAGATAAGTAGCTAGTATATAATATTTATAAGTCTTATATTATTTAAATAAGTAGTTATTAATTAAATATAGTAGGAGGTAAACGCGATTTTAGAAAGGACGTATATAAAATCGCTAAGTACAGATAAATTAATTAAGAACTCTATTATAAGTAGAAGTATATTTACCCTTACTTCTCTACTAAGGCCTTAAAGCTAGCCTAGGGCTAGCTTAAAGTACTCCTCTAGATTTTTAGAAATTACTAATATAACTCTTATCTCCTAGATCTCTTCCTTTTATACTATTATTCTAGTATAGTTAGGGATATCCTTTTAATACCCTAGCTACCTCTCTTTCTATTTCTATTTAGTCTACTTCTTAGACTAACCGTTTTTTTAGTACTTAGTACTAGATTTTAGTATTAACCCGACTCGCTAAACTACTTACAGCTAGCTTATTACTTAGATATATTTAGCGTTATATAATAATTATAAATTCGGTTCTAAATAGAACTAATATAGTTAGTCTACTACTTCTTAATCTTTTTCTTTTTAAGGGTAAGATTTTCTCCCCTTATAATTCCTTTACTTTTTAAGCTCTAGGTTACTAGCCTAGTATCTTCTCCTTTTACTACTTTAAGAGCTCCTTCTAGTTAAGATTACTTTTTTATTAGTATCTTTATAACTCTCTTCTTCTTCCTTTTATTTCCTTTTAATTTATAATAGATTCTCGCGTTATTTATTATAATTAATAGGTAGACCCTTATATTATTAATATATATAAGATTAACTAATTAAGATCTACTCTTATTAATAGGACTCTTAACTCTATCTTTAGTATTTATATACTACTTACTTTAAAGGCTTTAAGTACTATTCTTAGGTACCTATTTTATATAGTTTCTAGTATTATAATATTAGTCTTCCTTACCTCTAGTATCTCTTTTAAGTAATATTATATCTCTATTATATAAGTTATTACTAGCTAGATTATAGTACTATAAACTTATCTTATCTTATTAAGTATAATACCTTATATTAAGCTAGTAGTAACTAATAGAGCTAGCTTCTATATTATTATCTCTATCTAACTTAATAACTTAATAGTAAGGCTTAAATAAAGGTTAAATTTATACTAATAAATTTTATACTAATAAGCTAATTTATAATATTAAGATTTATAATACTATTAAACTTCTTATAGAAATATATCTACTTTTATAGATATAATCTATATAATAGTACTAGAAGGTAAAGATATAAGTAATTCTAGTAAAAGATATATATAAGATATTATAAAGAGTATAAGATAGGATAGTAAATAATATCTAAAGATCTAGAAATATAATAGTAAGTATAATAGAGGAGAAGGCTTTCTTTTATAGGTTATAATTTCCTCTTAAATATACTAGATATAAATTACCCTTATTAACTCTAAATAGTTAGATAGTAAAGTATAAAATATAAATATAAATATAAAGAGGAATAAGCTTTTCTAAAAATTAAAAACTAAAAACTATAAGTTAGAAGTAAATAATAAAAAGGACTTTATAAAAAGCTTATTAATATTACTTAGTAAGAGATTTTAAAAACCTTTAAGATATAAATAGTATTCTACTTTAAAAGACTAGAAGTAAGTACTACTAAACTAATTATATTAGTACTATCTAGAACTAAACTTATAATTATTATATAATATTATACTTAGTATAAGTTAGTTATAAGTAAGTTAATAAATTAAGTTAATACTTAAAATTACCTTTATGTACTAAAAAGGTAGTTAGTCTAAGTACTATCCTATTTACTATAAGGGGTAAAACTATTAAACTAAGTATAAAAGACTACTTATACTTTTAAGTATATATAATACTAGGATATATATATACTTAGTTTACTAATTAATTAGTATTTTATAAACTATCTTAAAAAGAAGGTATAATATAACTCTCTTCTTAATAAGATAGATAGAGTATACTCCTCTTCTAATTACTTATTAAATACTTACTATATACCTTTACTTATATATACTAGCTACCCTTTTAATAGTTAGCCTTTCGTAAAAGTTTATTATATAAGGAGGTTAATAGATATTCTAGTACACTACGTAGTAGTAATAAGAGGAAGAGTAGGAAGGGTCTCGCTTGTTAATAATATCAATGATCTAGACCTTATAATAGCGAGATACATGAATAAGTACTAATGCAATCCATGGTAATAATAGCAGGTTGATAATTATAATAATAAGTTGGTATTTTATTTATCGGATGGAAGTATGTTGTCAAGGGACTCCCTCGTCCCCAAATTCTTCCTCGTCTCCCTCATCCCCCTCATCCCCAGTATCTCCCACTTCCCCCTCGTCTCCCTCGTCTCCCTCTTCCCCCTCGTCTCCCTCGTCTCCCTCGTCCCCCTCGTCTCCCTCGTCTCCCTCATCTCCCTCGTCTCCCTCTTCCCCCTCGTCTCCCTCGTCCCCCTCATCTCCCTCGTCTCCCTCATCTCCCTCGTCTCCCTCTTCCCCCTCGTCTCCCTCGTCTCCCTCATCTCCCTCGTCTCCCTCTTCCCCCTCGTCTCCCTCGTCCACCGAGTCTCCCCGGTCCCCAAAGTCTCCCCCGTCCACCGTATCGCCGTCAGATGCTTCCCATACTTCTTCAGCCTCAGAGCTCTCTGCGTCAACATGCAAACCCCTTAACACCATCAGCTTCATTATAACACGTCTGCTGTACTTCTTGAAGTCACGGAGCTGAAACTCCTCCAACTTTGGGGCATGGTGATAGAGCGCGCCGATGAGAGTATTGATTGGAGGCACAGGACGGATATCATACAGCTCTAGGCGCTTGAGCTGTGGTAGAATTACTGGTCCGGATTGAGTCAGGTTCTCGAAATCAGAAATCAAAGGTAGACAACAGGTCTCTAGTTGCGGACAGGAATTGCCGAGATATTTCAATGAACGTATGGTTAGCGTTATCTGTTCATCAATTTCCAGATTGAACGTATTAAGCTCTTGAAATCTCGCTGTCAGATCTCTGATCCGTTCATCCCTCACAAGCTCGGGGGGTTCATCGGCCCCTGTGCAGGGGTCGAAGATTTGGAGCGAGAGGCTTCGTAGTTGCGTACAAGCTTGGGTGACGGTCGTAATATCGTCGAAGTAAAGGCTATACTCCGGGTCTTCCCAGCTTGTTATCAGTTTGATGTTCAGTATAGTCAACGTCCTGTAAAGTACGATGCCCAAGATCGACGCGGACCGATCGTCCAGTAGTTCCACGTGTATCGTCTCAAGATTCTGTACGCATTTGGTTATCAGTACTCCTAATTAGACCATCTTACAGCGCTATAGTATGTCATCGAAAAATGATGAAGGCCTAATAGAAACGACGGCTTCGACATATGAGGCCATTAGCAAGAAAATGTCAGTATGAAATAACTGAAGGTGAGAGACTTTCACCAAATAAGGTTATAAAGAAAAATTTGTGAGCGAGAGAACACCAAGGAAGGCGTCGTGGTTTCGCGACATAGGCATGATAATGTTGGCGAGGCCTAATGACTGGCAAAAGTCGATGTACATTCGAGGATGACTTGTAATAACAGGCAAACCCAAAGGCGTTTTGTCTTACCTGTAGATATGGAGCAAGTGTTAAGAAATCCTTGGTCTCCGCGTTGTGATATCTTAGTGTCCTCACTTTTGGACGCAAAATCCGGACCAAGGATTGTGTTTCATCATCCCCTTCACATTGGGCAATATCTAACTCCTCTAGTCGTGGAAATTTGAGTCTTGAAAGGACTTCGGGCTTGCGTCCCCAATCCTTAAGTTTCAGTATTTTCACGATGTCAGCATAAAACTGACACCTTCCGTGATTCCTCGATGCAATGGCGAATCCGCGGACTGATGGTCTTTCGGCCCAGAGATACTTCGCTGCTGCTGTAAACCAATGGGAGTTCACTTGTGTGCAGGAAAGCAGACTACGCGAATCCATGCGGCCATCCGCTCTCAAATGTCCTAGAACATTGCTGATGATCTCACCGAGTTCTAGAGGCCGAGGTCGGTGCAGATCCATAGACTGTGACATGTTGCCGAGTTCAAGTCAATCTTCGTCCTCGGCTCAATTCTCCGAACGACGCCTGATTCGTTTTCGATAGAAGTTTCCGTAAGGTAGCTAGGTCGATGGAGATCTGTGTGTTGCCAACTAAAACACAGGATCGACGCCTGCACTCGAGTTTCGAAGAGGACGCGGGACGTTAACGTCAGTTAGAGGACTCACGAACTTTTCAAATGAAGTATATGATAGACAGCTCCATAGTAGGTATCGATAACATGTTCACTGTAGGCAAATTTGCGAAGTCAACTTGAAGAGTCTTGAGGATACATTGCGGCCGCAGATAAGCTAAGATTCATTTGAATCTGCAGATCCCGGCATTGCAGGGCTAGCAAGCGGTATACGTGGAGTAAAGTACATCCTACAAATAACCTACAGTAACATCGCCTTTCATATCCGCCGCTCTGCCATACATGTTGGCCCCTTTGCAAATCGTCTAGACCATGAGAGTGTTGATTAATCCGAGCTCAAGCGGTTCATTAGAGATACAACGCCAAAGCACCGCATTATTCACACCCTGTACGTTCGTAACTTAGGGGTTAGCGAGCAGACCTTTTAGTTCCAGAGATTGGGGCTTCTGATTAGTCACAGATTGATTGGTCGTCTCCTTCTACTGCGAAGGCGTGATGAAACACCGGCGCGAAGATTTTAGTCAATACGGGGTGTCGCCACCAGACCGCTCCATACTGAAGCGACGTGCATATGTCCTTGTCGGCATGATGACTTTACAGCGTTCGAGACAATGATTCTAGCAGAAACAACGGAGTAATACAATGACCTCATCTTGGAGTGTAATACCATACGAACATGCTCAATCTGCCATCATTTGCTAAAAAATTGCATCATCGAATCCAAAATCTCCAAAACAGGGTTTGTGAGATCCCTATTGCAGATTGTCGACGCTGACTTCTGTCCGCCTAGTGCCTTCCTTGAAGACCATCCGGTGTAGCCCAATCGTTTTATCCTCAGGGGCTATGATTGACTCCTTGGGGCCGACTGCCAATAGCCATAAGCCCGCATCTTTTACTCCTCTTTGAAATGGGTCATGTCATGGGGTTCTTCGAACGACACGTCGATTCTAATCCCAATTCCCAGAGCAAGATCGGTTGCTATCCTCAAGAGGCCAATTGGATGCGTTATCCATTCAAAAATGATTCTGGCGAAGATCTTGCTGTAATCACCGGATTGATTGATTTGACTAATATGAAGTCGTATGTAGCCAATCACGGCCTTGTCAAATTGTCGTAGCTCGTGACATATGTCTGCTGATAGCTCCATCCGTATAAGATCGCGTCGAACCCGTACTTAAATACTGAAACATCGTAGACTAGAAGCTTGGAGCCTGTCAAACCAAGGGTCAGACAGTCAGATGCACAGTTGGGGACGATAGTATCCTACGTTTCTCGACATTGGCTCACAGAATACGAGCGATTCGACCACCCATGCCGTCCGTCACGCAGCACTTAAGGTTCCCTTTGCTGGACTCCCACGAATTCTTCATGCGTGAATCCGTCAATCTCTTCCTGATTGCAAGTTGCTCGGACAAGAAGACCCGATGAATTTTCTCGACATACGACAGTAGTGATTCGTCGCAGCTGACGGTATCGCCAATGACAGGAGATCTCTGCGCAATCTGATTTGAATAGTCAATCCAGCCATGAAGACCTTCCGCGAGGTACTGAGCGTCGTGCCGAGATAGCTGTCAACCTTATCATAGAAGACTGACAAATAAGGATACTAGCCAATAAATATTGCAGCTGCCTAGCATCCGATACCCTATTGGTATCGTGCTCATGATGGTCAATTTCTCCCCATATGCCGTGGAGAAAGCGCCACGAGCAATCAGCTTCGGAGCGCCAAGGCGCGCCAACCGCGTTTATCCTACCCGCCAGCCGCGGCAGACCTCATCCGAAGTCATTGAAACGGCTGCTGATGACAATGCATGATGTAGCGGTACGCAGAAATGCCGGGAACCGGGAATCCCTATTAGTATGTGCAGGCTGTGGACATTGGCATAGCCGCAGAACTGGAGAGCGGGGATCTCTGCTAAAGAGCGGCTTCATCAGCAATTCAATTCCAGAGAGTTCCCCTGCCAAGATTTAGGTGTACCACTACGCCCAATTGCCCGCGTGGACACGGAGTCATCCTGACATAGCTGGCGTTAAGCAGCGTCAGTGTCGCTGATAAGACATTCATATGTGGACTCGACGAGGCGGGATCTCTTCTTGACTGTGTACGCTTATACTACCTACACCAATCAGGGTGGTTCATTGGCTAATTGGCTTACATCCCTCTTCCTAGGCTTCATCAGTCTCCTCTCTCACATATCTTCGCCTTCTGAATGGCTGGACACTGTCCTTGAGCCTGTAAAACTGACCTCTTTTCTAAACCCGCCTCCTCCCTCCGCTTCTGCGACCCTTACTTCTTAGGAATCTTGCGTGACAGTATCATTGAACGACATCGGCATTGAAGTAGCAATGGCTGATCGTCGTGTGCAAGAGATAAAGGTAGCCGTATATGTTACTCACATCGAGGCTGTAGTTATCATAGCTATCGAGGCTTTCCAAGGGGACTTTCCCAATTCGAGTCAGATCCTATCCTTCCCTTGACAACATATTTTTTTCATCTGAAATTTCCATGTCTCAATCAGCTCAATGGCCAAGCTAGTCAGCGCCAATTATATCGTCTACCTGGGTTTCTGCTAACGACTCTGAAAACCTTTGCCATATTGAGGGGAGCAAAATAATCGATTGAATGAATATCATGAAAATACATTGTAGGATGTAGACTTGTACATGATGCCAAATTGCGGATCTAGCTTCGAAGTACAACTTTAGACTCCGCTTGAATGGAGAATTTATATGCTCCCTCGAAAACAACCTGCCAACCCGACGACTTTGGAGTACGGACTATTGGTGCGAAAAAGGCTTCTCCTCCATTGTCACCCTTTCAAGTAGCTATCTTTGCTGTATCCATCTTGTCTTCCTCATGCCATGTAGCCATCTTCTTATATTCCGAATTACCCCTCAACTCTCTGTCTCCTTCTTGTGCTGTACATTGGAACATCGTGAGGAAGGTAGGCGGATGTAACAGGCTCGCACGAAGGCTATTGCGTCTTTGATTGCAGGGCGAGGATATCTTAGATCTCGTGACAGCGGGAAGTGAGTACGGGACGAAGGTTTCGTGGATCTCGTTCGGATGACCAATTTGGTGGTATTGCTAGAAACGATCAGCAAGGGCAAGGAAGATGTTAAATTGTAGTCATACGGGGTTTAAGCAACATGATGGATCGAATGACTCTCTGGGAAGGTACGTTGCGAATCCGGAGTCCGACATGACTGCCAATGCACTACATTATGGCTGAGAATAACACTCCCCACGATCGGAACAGCAATGTACCATCTAGGCGTAAAAGCTCGTTGAATGGACGTTTGACTAATCGCCGATCAGCTTAGGCAATAGTCGACCAGTCTACATGGCCACGGGCCAATGCTGACACGGCCACACTTGACAAGTCCGTCTCCACGTGTCCCTCCTCTATTCCCACCTTCTTATCCTTTTTCTTCTGTGCTTCGCAGAATCTTGATGTAAGGTATGACTTTCTGAGGTTTTGCCAGGATGGCCCGACTTTCTGTTGCCGACATTCGTTGCACGCCCGCCTCACACCCGGCTGCCTTCTCTTGTCTTTGTAGGTATCGTGCCTGTCATCAGCGCTACCAGGCGAGGAGTCAACTTTGCGGACTCTTCGCTTCCTGCCTTTGGTACTCGTGGGGCTGGGCAAGGCAGTGCTCTTGGAAGTGTCTTCCACGCTTCCACCGCTGCTGATGTTTCGACCCAGAGAAGCATTGGGTAGCCCACTCATTGGTACTGAACTTGACGATTGACGTGGTGGAAATGGGAACAAGGACCTATGGATCTCGTCAGGACAAGCGGTTTTAGTAAAAATAGGGACGGAATTCTGGTAAACCTCACCAGGACTGCCAATTCAGAAGAAGCTGGAGCGAGGCATTAGTCAATTTCGTCCGGACGACCGATTCGGTGGTGTTATTTGAGTCTGGCGGCAAAAGAGAGGAACGCAAACCTCACGTTAGGAGCAGACCGCCCAATCAATCAGTCGATTCTATACCGCCGGTTTGCCCAGGACGTAGAATTGACTTTCACTTCGAGTCGGGAGTAGGAACTCTCTCTGTGACGCTGAGTCCTGAAGGACGTATGCTGGGAGGTCTCTCCGGGTCGTTGTGGACGTAGAACGGACTGTCTTTGATTCAAGTACGAATGTTCTTTCCATGTGAGGCGCCTTGACGCTGAGTCGTTGAGGACGTAGGTCGGACTCCCACTTCAAATGCGCATAATAAGGCGCTCTGTTCGCGTAGTACTCTTAAGCTCAATCTCGTACACTATCTCCAAGTCAGTCTCTGTAAAGTCAAGTCGTTACGACCGCTTAACAGCGAGTCACTTCAGTGCAACAGGTGTTTTCTAGGAGTGTAAAACATTTGAAACTCAGTTAAAAGCAGAGATGCTTACTTTGAAGGGGCTCAGCAGTATTCTAGCATAACAGCTATTCTGATAGTGTATTGCATGAATGACAGCTCATGCATCGTGGATAGATGTCCCATTGAGATTATGGTCGTAATGATAGGAAGGATGTTTGCTTGCTTGATTGCCTACGAAGTCAAATTATGAAACGCGAGATCTCACAAACATGCCAAGACAAGCAACTAACACGACCACATTTTTTAATCCCATCAGCAGCTTACGTACAAGAGCAGCGTGAGCTTACACAACCTCTCAGGGCTAATTATCCTGGAGCTTGTGTGACTATCTGATAATCATATTTCCAAATTCTACACGTCCAGGGACATCGGCAACAGCCCTGCTCTTCCCCAGCCCATCGACCCTTATCTCAAATCTCTTATACAGTCTAGAAATGATGCAGCTACAACATCGTCAGCGCCAATCGCTATCCTCCGTGGGCTCGCTTTCATCGGTGACTAGATCGCCATGGTTACTCGAGTCTACGAAATGATTTGAACGCACTCCTCTTCCGCAGCGGGACCTCTAAGCCGCCGACACCTCAACCCAACCCTAGCTGTAACGCAGCCACCACCGGCCTCAGCTCCTTTGCCGAAGACTACGACGCTGCCGTCTTTCTGGATCACAAGATGATTCAATCCCGCGTTTCCTGACAGCAGCTCAGGCATGGAGTCTTAACAGCTGATTACGGGAGCACGGCATGTCATTTCGAGGATAGGAGATGAAGAGCGGGAATGGGGGAATGATCTTGCTTGGAATGCACTTCCATGTCAGCTTCAAAGTACGGAGACATTTGTGAAGGTTCTCTTGAAGTGGATAGCAGAGTACAGGCGAACATATGTTGATCAGTTTTGAAGACGCCGTATCTGGTCGGCGTCGATTACGAACCCCTTGACTTCTCTGCTAATGACTTCAGCGCTAACTTCCTTGTATGGAAATCATGAACGGATCTAGATACACTCCTGCAGCAGTTGCGCAAGTGTGGATCGACAACAGTAGATAGACGCGAGTACCCCAAGCTCCTTTGACTTGGGTATCAATCAAGAATATGGAAAATTTCAACAGGAGATTCTTTGAAATGGATAGCAGAGTACAGGCGGAATTATCTCATCAAGTCTTGGACTAAGCTCGTCAGCGTCATCCCCATCCTCTTCTACTTGCTCTATCGGATATTGCATCGTTACCGTCTTTCTCGCCTACGAAACACTTTATAATTACTCCACTAAAAGCGGCTCATGTTCTACGAGAAAGGTCAACAGCAGCTGAAAGGGAGCACGGCACGCTACTTCTAGAAGACGCGATAGGAATTTCATTCCGTGGATGAGGAGTTAGGGATGTACCTAAGCATCAAGCTAAAAGCAGGAAAGAAATTATCAACGCTATCTTGCAATTGATAACAAAGCCCTGGCGCAAGTCATTTGGTGGTGGTGGAAATGCATCGATCGATAGCTGGCAGGGATCAGACCAGATTTTGCATGAAGGTGCGGATGTGACGAGTATCAGTGTGTCTCTCTTCGGTTACGTGCATGATTGCTTGGTGGCTTGTTTGCTTGGTTAATCATCGTACCGCATTAGTCTTAATGGTCGATTGCCTGTATTTGCCACGGCTGATTCCGTTTTCGGCTATTAATGTGAGTAGCCGTTTAGACATCCAGATTAGAGACGTCGTTTAGGAGCTACAGCATTCATGCTTTGCTATCTTCATCGCCATGCGCCTTGCTAAAAAGGAATTAGAGAAGTATGATATATATAGGCTTCTTAGGTATTCATGTAGTTAACTTAAGTACGTGCTAATAGATTTATATTTATCCTTTAGATATACTTGTAGAGGATTTTTAAGATGTTAGTAAGAACTTAGGATAGAAATCCTTTAAATACTTACTCTTATCTTTAAGATATATTTATTATTTATCTATATACCTACTCTAGTATTACTTTAAACTAATAAGAATACTCTCTTTTACTTAGCTATTAGTAGGTTTAGTAGTAAAGCTACTATAATCTTATAAAGTAGAGTATAAAGAACTAGAAATTATTAATAATTAAAAACTCCTACTAATACTAGTAGTATATTATTTATTATTTTTAATTAATAATATTCTTATAAATTTCTAATTACTTTCTTTTCTTTCTATTTTATAATTAAATTCTATATTTAATCTAAGTTATTATACTACCTTATAAGGAAGTTCTATATACTTTAACTAGAGCTTAGTAAATTAAAGGTATTCTAAGTAGCTTTTCTTTATTAATTAGTATACTATTTAATAACTACCTTTTAATTAAGTAAGTAACTTTCTAGAATTATAAGATTTAGCTTCTTATATTAACTCTAGCCTAGACCTTATAATCTTTAATAGAAGAATAGTATATCTTTTATAATTTATTTTACTTAATTTTATATAGAGTCTTAGATCCTAGGAATATTAGCTTTAAATAATGATATTTTAAAGCTCTTTTTCTTACTATAAAGCTAGATTATTAATAAGCTTATAATATTTCTTAGACTTAAATATTAGTTATTTTAATTATTTATAAGAGTATTTCTTATTACTAAAGCCTACTAATCTTTTAAGATTAGTACTTTATAAGCCTTCTATATTTTTTTACTTAAGCTATTTAAACCCTTTACTTTAAAGAGGATATTTCTAGTATCTAGAACTTTTTAAAATCTTCTTTAACTATATTAATTAATTGATTAATTATTTATACTCCTATACTAGCTAAAGCTAATAAGGGTAGACTTTTCAGGAGGTACGCCTAGCGTACCTGTCGTTCGGGGAGAAACCTAGCTAAGGGATAAAAACTCTACCTACTATCTGCAGGCTATACTATTATTCAGCTCCTTCCCTCCCCCCCCTAATAGGCCTGCTATCGGGGCCGTATATCGAGGGGTCGGGTCTACCGTCTATAATACTAAGGTTTCGTCGACTATATTCTCTTCTCTTTAGTTAGGGCGGAGCCCTTCCTCTCTATTAGTTCTCGCTAACATCTCTTTTACTAGTATAAACTAGTAGAGGGCGCCTAACCTAGTTAACCACCTCGCCGCCGCCCTTATCCCTATTAGTAATAAGAGAATAGTACTATAGTCTTCTAACCTAGCCTCTAGTAATATCTAACTCCTACTAGTATAATAGTCGGGATAGAATAGTAGGATATATTTACCGGTCTACCTCGCCGCCCCGCACGGGTAGCTAGGACTTAGGATCCCAGGAACCTTCCTAATAAATAAGAAGTAGTTAAACCTAATCTTATCCGTACGTAACTAGACCGCTACAGAGCTCTCCGGCTTCTTTAGGCCCTAAGGATAGATATATAAGGTTAGCATCCTGCTTATTCAGGTCCTTACCCTAGTTTCCACCCCTCCTTACAGGCGTTACCTTTTACCTTAGAGCTTAGGACTATTCGCCCGCAGGGGGGCTTTATACTTCCGGCGGAGGCGGACTATTAGTACCTAAGTTAATCCTTATTTACTCCTTAAGTATATCTCCTAAGCGGATCTAGGTATTATTACCGCTTTAGCTTACTCTCTACTCCGCCGCAGGCCCTATTTAGGTAGATTATTCCCTTAGCTCCACGTACCGACACGCGTATACTATCCTCTTAAGCTAAATAGACGGTCTCCGTAGTAGCCGCTATTAAATACCACGCCTTATAGGGTTAGGACCCCTACTTCGCGTTACTATTAGAGGTCTCCCTTATTTAGGCCGTCTGTGTCTCGTAGGGACTACTAGTATTAAGCCCCTAACCAGGTAGTATAATATAGTATTTCCACCCTACTAACTAAGGTACGTTATACTAGGTTTCTAGCGTACCTATATCGAAACCTACTTTTTATTCCGCTCCTAGCCGGTAACTACGCGGGGGGGACTTGAACCCCTAGGAGGTATAAGAGTCGGTATTAACAAGTTCCCTATATCTAGTAGTCTACGTACCCTAAGGGTACCCTATCTAATAGCTAGTAGTCTAGCGTATCTACTAGTTAAGACTAGCTTCAGCCTATATCAACGACGCGTAGTAGCTACTAGTCGGGTAGTTTTTATAAGCGATTTCCCTTATAGATATTAGGCGCGACCTAACGCGTCTTAGGCCTTAGACCTAGTCCTAGCCCTTTCCCTGCTAGGGGGTACCCGTATAAGGAGATAGGAGGGTACCCGTATTCGTCCTCCTAGCCGCTCTCAGCTAATAACTACGTGAGGGGACTTAAACCCCTAAAAGGTAGAGGACGCGTCTTAATAATTCGTCTCCTATTAACCCGTTTTAACGATATAGCCCCGGTATCTCTTTCTAGTCTATCCCCTACTAGGGGGTGCCCGTATAAGGAGATAGGAGGGTACCCGTATCCGTCCTCCTAGCCGCTCTCAGCTAATAACTACGTGAAGGGACTTAAACCCCTAAGAGGTAGAGGAGGCGTCTTAATAATTCGTCTCCTATTAACCCGTTTTAATAATATAGCCCCGGTATCTCTCTCTCCCTAATACGTGTATCTATCTTCTTAGGCTATATAGATAGTATCCCTTTATAAGCTTCCTATAAACTTATAACTATCCGGCCGCTAGAGGCGACTATCTACTAGGGGTTAGAGCCTATTAAAGGGTTAAGGTCCCTAGGGCTATATATATATACTTTAGGCTATATTTAACTACGGTCGCTACTATTATATACTACGCCTTATAAGCCTTCTATAGAAAGCCTATTTCACGTTACTTATAGAGGTCTCCCTTAATAACTAGTCGTAGCTAGTTTAGGCCGACCGTGTCTTATAAGAGTAGATGTTTCTATATACCCTAGGGCCCTAGCCGTATATCTATTCCTAACTCTTACTAACTAAGCTCTTCTATAATAGTATAGGCGGTACTATATCTACCGCTACCTGTATCCCTAGTAGCGGCTTCAGGCCTTAGTACGAATAAGGTACGCTATCGCGTCTTTTCCCGTCCTTACTACTCCGCCGCGCCGGGCGGTCTAATAGTCTTAGAATAGAGTCGAGCCTAAGGGTATTAGGTTAGGTGAATACGTATCGGATAATTCCCTTGTTATTACCACGTCGCGAAAAGACCCCTAGCTAACGCCGAAGGCTTAACGCAACGCGACGGCGGCGAGCCTCTAATAGATTCAAACTATTTATAGTAGCTATATCTAGTATAAGTCTATAGTACTAATATAGTACTTACTAGATACCGCGAGGCCTTTAACTATATTAATAGGCTTACTACTAAGTTCTTTACTAGTAATTATTATATTAATAGCCTATTATATTAAATAGACTTAAAAGATCTATTACTTAAATAATATTAGTTAGATAATAAATATAAGTTATTATTATAGTTCTAGTATTACTATTATAAGTATTTACTTATTATTACTATTATTAATAGTACTAATTACCTAGTACACCTTCCTTATAAAAGGCTTCTATATCTTATATACTTAGGTAGATTTCCTATATATAAAGAAGGTATCTTCTTTCTATATTATAAATTAGTTATAATATATAGTAGTAATATTATAGACCTTATTCTAATATTACTAAGTACTATAACTATATTAATAAGAACTACTAGCTCTAGTAGTACTAGCCTTATAGTACTAGTCCTTAATAGCCTTCTACTCCCTACCTTCTTATCCCCGCTATTAGATAAACGGCTACTAGTCTATTAGCTATTAAAGTAAATAACGAGGTATTAAGGCCCTCGTTACTAGAAATACTATATCTAGGTATATTTACTTATTCCTTACCTTTATAGTCCCTTACTATTACCTTTACTACTTCTTTTCTAAAGTAAAAGGTAATATCTCCTACTTATATTTCTACCTTAATAGTAGTAAAGCTAGCTCCTAATCTAGTACTCCTTAATTAAGTAATCTATTAGTTATATAAGATTAATTTATTTCTTAAGAGTAGTAGCCCTATTATTAATAAGCTTATAGTAAAGTCTTAGAGAGTACTTAAGTTCTTTACTATATATTACCTATAGCTAGAAGACTTACCTCCTAACTCTAAGGATAATAACACCCTAGAATTATCTACTATATTAGCTACCTTATAATATACTAGGTAAGTATTATTACCTACTACTATAATACGCTTCCTACCTAAGTAGGTAGTTAATAAATATAGATTTAATATTAATATTTAAGTCTAGTATATTAAGTTTAAGAGGGTAAATATTATCCTAATAAGCTTTAAACTTATACTACTACTATCTAAGATATTAACGCTAATACTAAGTATAGCTACTACTACCTTCTTAGAGGTCTAGTATTACGCCTAGGCTCCATCGGTTCTTATAGTACGCGCGCAGGCGTAGTTATCGTCCTGATCTATTATTAAGAGGAACAGATCAAATAATCTCATTAACCTATTAACAGATTAGTTAGATCGGCTGAACTACTAATTAGTCCACAGATTATACGGAGCGTGGATTTCCTATATCTATATAGAAAGCGTGCTTTCCCTTTAGATAGGAGCTTCGTACTCAACTCATGTTATTAACCTAGATATCTCCTAGATACTAAATATAATACTCGACCCTGTATTAGACTAGTTTAGTACGAAGCCTGTTTACCCTAGTCCTTAACACTCCTCTCTACGAGATCCACCTAGACTCCGGAGCCTTCTAGTTAGAAGACGACGGGTCGTAATACTTTAAGCACCCTCAAGATAAGTACCTCAGGATAAAGGGACCTCACCCCAGGTGAACGCGGTCCACGACAGTTAGTAATAGCAGAAGTTAAAGAAGGTATTAAGGTTACTAAACCAGATTTATACTATAGCGATTGAGATAAACTTGAAGAGTAGTTAATATAGATATAGCTATACTTCTCTTTTAATAAAGACGCTATTAGGCTAAAGAAATAACCACTATTTATAATGACTTATATAAGAGGACGGGCCTAGAGATAGTCCGCCCCATTTCTTAAATGATATATAGAAGATCCCGACGACGATAATAATATCTCTATTAAGTTATAGATAGAGAGCTTAACGCTCTTTCGCTAGGAGATAAGACGAATATTCAGACCTTCTAATAAAGCAAGCGTAGTAACGAGAGTTATCTAGTACTTGATATAAAAGAAATCGGCATCTAAATACGCGACATAGTTCTAATAGTATTCTATAAGAACCGACTAGGATAATAACGCGCTGATAGTAATATATCGGAGAGGATTAAAACCTTAGGTAAAGAAGGAACTTATGCGAGACGGAGCCGTTTATAATAACCTAGACTTATTAATAAGAGCCTTAACACGAGTCGATAACTAGATTCACGAGTTAGTAATAGAACTACGTTATAATAGTGGAGTTTCCGGACTTAGTCACATAGGACTCTATTCCGGAGGAAGTTATAGGAAGAAGCGGTTCTCACGCGATCCTTACGGTCCGATACTAATAGAGTTAGACTTCACCGAGAAGAAGAAACCGTTTAGAGGCAAGAAATAGTAAGGGGGTAAGAAAGTAATGAATTACTATAGCTGTGGCAAACCGGGCCACATCGCCAGAGACTATAGGTTGAAAAATATGGTAAAACGACCTCAGTTAAATATATTAGAAAGAGTTCTAGTTAGGAAGACTAAACCTCTAAGGGATTAATAAGAAACGGAGTACGACGACACCGAGCTAGACGTAATTATAGATAATTTACTAGCCCTCGTCAATCCACCCATTAATAGAGAACTATAATCTAGAGAAGAAGAATTACGCGAAGAAATAGCTAAGAAACAGAGAAACATCGTAAAGATTAAATAAAGGCTAGTAGATATTCACGAACAACTCAGGGAATTAGACTCTAATAACGAATGTAATAGTGGTTGTATTCGGAAGGGAAAACCTGAATAAAGCCGAGAAAGCGAGGATGATTCCGACTAGGAAAACCTCAGCCAGACTTCTAAGAAAGAAGGTGATAGAGCAGTATCTCGAGCTTCTACATTAAAAGATCCGCAGATAAAACTCGAGGAACGGGTAGAGTTCTACTAAGAAAAAGTAGCAGGGGGACTTCTACAGAAGGAGTTTAGGAACGACTCAGCATATCCACAGTACGGAGTAATATACTAGTCAGCCTGCGCCGATAAAACATATATAGTTCACTACTAAGCGAAAATAAACTTAGGAAAGTCTATTAGAATCTAAACGTGTGGAAAAGTTTAGTCGAGCTATAATAATATAAGTTATTATTAGTATTTAGCAACTAAAAGATTAAGGAAGTGGTTTCCGAACTATAACTAAAGATGGCATAGCAGTCTTTATAAGCACCTCAAGCATGACGAGCACGCGTCAGAGTACTACTTAAATAATTAGTATGCCTGTTTCCACGACAACTACAGGAAGTACATGTATATGAAAAGAACTACCGGATTCCTATCCTTTTCGGGAAAAGAGTAATCCCTTATACTAGGGGGAAGTATAAGGAGATTAATGTCCTCACCCTAAAAATATATCAGCTATATTCAACGAACTACGTAATGCATATAAACGTACTAGTTAAAATAGATAGTTAGCGGACTATAGTAATAATAGATTCCGGGGTATCTAGAAACTTCATCTCCGAGGCACTAGTACGGTCAGTAGGCCTACTAACGCGGAGAAAGAAGGATCCATATGACTTACGAATGGCCGACGGGTCAACGCTATTAAAAGGAAGTATAGACGAGGAGACAACCTCGCTACCATTTATAATTCAACGATACTATAAGGAAATGTCCTTTAATATTATAGGGATGGCCACCCATTACATTATATTAGGCATGCCTTAGTTAGAAAAGCATAACCTAGTAATTAACTAGAGAAGAAAAGTACTTAAGTTTAAGCGAACTGGCGATATTACTAGATTCTAACCTACACGTCGATAGTAGATGACGGTAGATAAGAAATCAAACCGAAGAACGGTTAAGGCATATATTACCTTAATTTCGAATAAAGATAACCTTAAAACACAAGGATCCGACTTAATAGACACTGGCAGCGGTCCGCTAGGTCAATAAGTTAGAGTTCTTAGAGTAACTAATAGTACTCCTAACATCTTATAAGAGTATTAAAGATAGAAACGCCTCTTTATAAAAGAGATAATAGTAAAAGCTCTACCTAAACACCAACCTTAGGATTATAAGATCGAACTCGAGCTAGGGAAGGAACTAACATTTGGACCTATTTATGCGTTATCCGAGAAGGAACTTATAGTACTACGCGGGTACCTTGATAAGAACCTAAAAAAGGGATTTATTCGAGAATCTAAATTACTAGCAGGATATCCGATACTCTTCGTAAAGAAGAAAGACGGGTTACTACGACTATACGTAGACTATCGAAAGTTAAATAATATAACGATTAAGAATCGTTACCCGCTACTAAATATTAGCGAGCTGCAGGACCGGCTAGCCAAAGCAAAGATCTTTATAAAACTAGATCTTCGAGGAGCATATAACTTGATTCGAATAAAAGAAGGTAATGAATGGAAAATAGTATTCAGGACTCGGTATAGATATTACGAGTACCTAGTTATGCCGTTTAGTCTCACTAACGTACTAGTAACCTGCTAGGTATTAATTAATAATATTATACGAGCGCATTTAGATCTTACAGCGATTATATACCTCGACGACATATTAATTTACTCTAAAACTCTTAGGGAGCATATCCTTTATGTGTAAGATGTATTAACATGCTTATTATAAGCTGGACTCCTCTTAAAGCCAGAGAAATGCGAGTTTTATAAGACCTTAGTTAAGTTCTTAGGGTTTATAGTAATAACCGAAGGCGTTCGTATAAGCCCTAAGAAGATTCAGGCTATATAGGAATGGCTTATACCATATAATATTAAATTAGTATAAGGGTTTCTAGGATTCGCCAACTTCAATAGACGTTTTATAGAAGGCTACTCTAAGAAAGCCTTGCCACTAATAGAAGTCACCAAGAAAGATACGGGATTTCGATGGGATACTAACCAGAAGAGAGCATTTAAAGAACTAAAACAAGCTTACATAGATCCTCCGGTACTCTACACGTTTCATAACGGAGAACTAGTACGCATCGAAACAGATGCTTCGGATCTTATAATCGGAGCATGCCTCTGTTAGTAGAAAGACGGCAAGTGGTATCTAGTAGCATACTACTCACGTAAAATGTCTCTAGCAGAACAGAACTATAATATATACGACAAAGAGCTTTTAGTAGTCGTCTATTCTCTATAGTATTAGAGGGTATATGCCGAAAGCTGTTCGGAGCTTACTATCTTTACTAATTATAAAAACTTAGTAGGTTTTACGACTATAAAAGAATTGAATCGACGATAAGTTTAATAGTCCGAACTCCTTAGGTAATATAAGTTTAAAATTCAGTATACCCTAGGAAAAGATAATAGACGAGCAGACGCTTTAAGTAGACGATCTAACTATATATAAGTAAAGGACATTACTACTTAACCTATCTTGAAATAAGAAAACGATAGATCGTTAGTACTAGTAAGGAACCTAGCTACGACTATACGAGTCACGACATATGCGGTTCCTGATTTAAAGGAAGTATACGAGAATAATAACCTAGCCGGATAACTTAGGAAGGAACAGCCTAGCCGGAGCCTGTTACTATACAAGTAGAAGTTGTACTTGCCACCGAAGGTAATAGAATAAGTAATCAGGGATCACCATAATAATCCTTTACTAGGACATCTAGGAGTATCTAAAATATTAGAACTCATTTAAAGAATATACGCCGTACTAAACCTGCGAGCGTTAGTTAAGTAATATATCAAGGAATGTATATACTACCAGTAGAATAAATCTGCGAGACATGCTAAGTACAGACAAATTCAGTTTACCGAAGTTCTAGACACACCGTAGAAAGACGTCACGATAGACTTCGTCATAAAACTACCTCGGTTAGTTAACCCGGTAACTAATAATAAGTACGACTTAATAATAGTCATCGTCGACAAACTTACTAAGTATACTATTATAATCCTATATAAGGAATCCTATAACGCTAGTTAGCTTGGATTCATTTTATTAGACAGATTAATCCGAGATCATGGCATACTAGAATTAATAACTTCAGATAGAGATAAACTCTTTATATCAAACTATTAGAAAACTTTGATCGCGTTAATAGGAACTAAACTGCGAATATTAATAGCCTATTACCTTTAAACGGATAGATAGACTAAACGTACTAATTAGATAATAGAAGTATACCTTAGATACTACGTTAATAAAAGGCAAAATAATTAGGTTACGTTACTCCTAATAGTATAGTTAGCGTATAACGATAAAAGGTTAGATATAATAAGGCTGTCACCGTTTTTTATAAACTACGGTCGACACGTAAACTTATTCCTAGATCCTTGATAAGGACTAGATGCTGAGAAAGCCTTAGTGTTGACTACTAACTTGAAAAGCCTGTATAAAGACATGCAGTACACGATTAGCGAGGCTAACGTTACTATAGAAAAATTAGTAAATAAGAGAAGAAAAATGGGCCCTCAGCTAAAGAAGGGGGATAAAGTATACCTCCTTATAAAAAATTTGAAAGGTATAAGACTAAGTAGGAAACTGGACTATATTAAAGTCGGACCATTTTTAGTTATTAGAAATAAAGGGCCTGTCAACTATAAATTATAGCTACCACCCGACGCTAAAATCCACCTAGTATTCCATATCTTAATATTAGAACCGGCAGATCCTAATACACCCTTATAAGAAACCTTCTATTTCGAAATAGAAGAAGAAAACGAATTCGAGGCCGAAAGGATTCTGGCACGAAAAGATTAGAACTACCTAGTAAAGTAGAAAGGGTACGAGGACTCGGAGAATACCTAGGAACTAGTTAGGAACCTTAAGAACTGTTAGGACCTCCTGCGACAGTTTCACCAGAAGGAATCGGAGCGACGGAACCAAAATCAAATAAGCCCGCGGCGAGAACCGACTAGTCGAGGTCGGGGGGTATAAGTTCCTCCTCTTAAACGTTAAAAAAGAGATCCTCAGGATAAACCCTACTCTTTTCCTCCTTCTTAGTATCCTTAATATTAGATATCTCGTTATCTACTATCTTGACCGATTTCTCCTCTAATACTTTTATTTCCCGATGAAGACGGTTAAGCTAGGCGAAGACCTCCTTAATCTAAGTAGCCTTCTAACGACGTTACTCCTAAAGCCGGCGCCATTTAATAGGCGAAAACGGAATAAGGCTATATTCCGACATATTCTTTTTAGTATAACGCGAATATCGATCTAAACGATTCCCGATTTTATAGACGCTTCCCGACTTTATATAGCTGTCGTAAGGACGTATAGTAACCGAACCGCTAGAGGATAGTTCCTTCGCTAGTTACTTCCTACGAACGGATAAGCTAAGGGTTTGAGATAGACGTAGTATAATGCGACAGGAACGGAATTCTCGGGATAAGAAACTTTGGAGGGGGACCTAATATTACGCCTAGGCTCCATCGGTTCTTATAATACGCGCGCAGGCGTAGTTATTATCCTGATCTATTATTAAGAGGAATAGATTAAATGATCTTATTAACCTATTAATAGATTAGTTAGATCAGCTGAACTACTAATTAGTCTATAGATTATACGGAGCGTGGATTTCCTATATCTATATAGAAAGCGTGCTTTCCCTTTAGATAGGAGCTTCGTGCTCAACTCATGTTATTAACCTAGATATCTCCTAGACACTAAATATAATACTCGACCCTATATTAGACCAGTTTAGTACGAAGCCTGTTTACCCTAGTCCTTGACACTCCTCTCTACGAGATCCACCTAGACTCCGGAGCCTTCTAGTTAGAAGACGACGGGTCGTAATATCTAGTAAACTAAAATAGCTAGTATTATTACCTAGGCTATATATATATTTAATTAGATATAACTAGGTAATCTATAACCTACTATAATAGGTCCTTAATAAGGACCTTATTTATCTACCTCTACCTCTACCTTTAAGCCCTAGGATATAGGATACTTTAATCCCGACTTATAAGTAATACCTATTAAAGTAAAAGATAATTATAATATCTATTATAATATCTTTAGTTTTACTAACTATCTCTAAGTTAAGGTAGTTAATATAGATCCTACTATCTTAAGATAGAATATAGATTCCTATTTACTTAGTACTACTAATAAGTAGTATACTAACTAGCTTAATAAACTTAGCCGCTCTAGCTTATATAGTAATCCTAACGGTATTAATTAATAGTATAAGAGTCTTAAAGTAAGATTCTATAACTCCTTAGGTAAGTTACTAGCTTTACTTAAATTAGTCTAATATATAATTAAAGATATAAGGAATTATTATAATCTAGCTAATTATATTAATACTATTATTCTTAATAGTAAAAATACTAGCTTTACTTTTATAAAAGAGATATAGGTTAGGTTAGTATATAAATATATAGATAGAGAATTATAATAGACTTTATATTATCTAACTAAGAAGTCTACTATTAGTAGCCTTCTTATAAAGCTTTATTATAAGAAAGATATCTAGTTTAATATATATAAGAAGCCTTCTATAGACGTAATAAGGTCCTTATTATAAGTAAATAAGTAATAGCTATAAGGTAGTAAATAAGGTTAGTAGAATTCTAATTTTAATTATCCTCCTTTTAATTTAAATCTATATTAGCGGAATAGCTAATATAGTAATATTCTTAGACCTTATAATAACCTATTAAATCTTTATAGAAATAGGCTATTTAGTAATCTATTTTATAACTTATAGAACTATAGTAATAATAATTAATAGTAATTATAAAATATCTAAGTAAGGATTTTACCTAGAGGTCGCTAATAGTTATAAGTTACTAGTAGAAATGTAAATGTAATAGCTAGGATATAGTAGAATAATATTAATAATAAAAATCCCTACTATAAGCTACCTTTTTAAAATAAGTCTTTCTAAGTAAATACCTCGCGTCTATATAATAACTAGGTATATTAAGTAACTACTAAGGAATAAGGAAGGCGATTATAATAAGGTCCTTAATAAGTAGGAATAATATAACGCGTATAAAGAAGGCTACTATTAAGGTATTAATTAGTCTTAAGTAGATTAATAGGTAGATTAAGACTAGGCTCTACTAAAGCCTTTAAGCTCTACTACTATTAATAAATTAGGTATTAATAATATAGTAGAGAACTACTTTATAAATCTAAAATTACCTAAACTAATATACCGTTTATATACCTCTATATTTAAATTAAATAATATCTTATATAGATATATCTATTCTAGCTATATCTTATTAAAGCTAAAGCCTTCTATAATATCTACCTCCTTAAGTAAATTAAGTAAACTATTAGTTAAATCCTCTATTATTCACTCTAATTCTAATAATATTACTAGTAAAGGATATAACTTTTAGGGGTATTATTATATTATAGTACCTATTACCTTCTCCTCTAGCGGCGTTAAATATTATATTTATACTAATACTAGTACTTAAGTAAGTCTAATTAATTAAGGCTTCTTACTTACTAGGTTTTTATAGGCCTTAATAGAAAAGATACTTATACTTATAATAATAAGGGGTATTAGCGAAAAAAAATATAATACTAGTAAATTTACTAAAATCCCTATATTCTTTAAAAGCCCTAATAAAATAGTTACTTTAATAGAATATAAGTTCTATATTATAAATAATCTATTAGTAAAGGTACTTATTACTATAAATATCTTAAAGCCTAAGTAAATAGTTATTAATTTTAGTAATAACTTAATAAAGATTAGGTCCTATTAAAATATACGGATACCTATTATAATTATTAGTCGGGGTCCCTATATTACTACCTTAATATTTACTAAAAAACGAATAACTATTCTACCTTATAATAATTTTATAATACTAATTTCTAGTTCTTAATAATAGTTATTAAAATTACTTTAAGACTAGGATTTTATTTTTAAATCTAATACTTTAAATAATCTTTTATTATATACCTATATTATTAATATAGTAATATCTTATATATTCATCCGTAATAATACTAATAGCCCTATTATACTTACGCGTAACTAGGGTCTTAGTAAGGTAGTAGAGTATAAATTAGCGGGTTATTTTCCTATTAACCCTAATAATAAAGCTCTTATAAGTAAACCTCCTATTAAGATAACTAGCTAGGTAAGGTTTAGTATACGCGGTCTACTTACTATTATAGTAGCCTTTATAGCTATAATAAGTACTCCTTAGGTAAATAAGGCCCTTAATACCTTACCCCTAGTTAAAGTATATTATCCTACTAGAGTTATAATCTATAGTACTATACCTTAAGTAGCTACTTTAATTACTATTATAGTTAATAAATTTCTTAATCTTTAGAAAGATACTAGTAATATTATAGGCGTTTCTAAGTCTTAATATATAGAAATTCCCTTACTTAATAATTAGGAAGATTTATATAAACTAGGTTAAGTACGTATATACCCTCTTAGTTAGAGGGATAAGGAAGTAATTAATATAGAATTTAATAAACTTTATTCTTAGAGAAGGTTAGAATAGATAAATACGTCTATTCTATTCTTATTCCCCTACTTTATTATCTAGAAAAATACTCCTAACGGCTTAAAGGGCTGAGTTATTATTAATATTAGAGCGTTAAATAAAATTATAATACCTAATACCTACCCTATTCCTCTCTAATTAGAGATACTTACCTTATTATAAAATACTCTATATATTTTAATAGTTAATACGGTAAGCTTCTTCTACTAATAGTAGGTAAAGTAGGATTATAAGTATTATCTTATAATAGCCTCTTATAAAGGCTAGGAGATATTTAATATCCCTATTATAAGTTTTAGGAACTCTCTAGTATATATCTAATATATAATTAATACTATACTACGGGAGTTTTATTACTTTTACTAGGTATATATAGATAATATAGTAATTTTCTCTACCTTATTAGATAAATATCTTAGGTACTTATATAAAGTCTTTAATAAACTAGATAAATATAATATATACCTATCTCCTAAAAAGTTATTCCTTAGATACTTATCTATCTATTTACTTAGATAAAGGGTTAATACGCTTAATCTATTAATAGTAGCTAAGAAACTTATAGCTATTACTATACTTATATTCCTAGATACCCTAGGTTAAATAGAGAAATATCTTAGTATAATAGGTTATAATAGGTAGTATATAGTATTCTATACTATTATTATAAAGCCTTTACTACGGCGTAAGACTTTACTTATAAAGTTAATTAATATTAGAGGTAATATATATAAGAAGATAGCTAGTAGACTAAAGGTCCTAGTCTCTACTCTTAAGGAATTAAATACCTTTTACTATCTATAAAAGCTTTTTACCTCCCTAAGTATCCTTTACTACTTTAATAAGTAGCGTTAACTATTTATTAACTAAGATATAAGTAAGAAATTTAAGTTTAAAGCTATTATCTACTATATTATTAAGGACGCTTATAAATAAGGCCCTTCTTCTACTATTATAATAGTAGGGTTAATACTATCTAAGTTCCCTAAGTAAAAATTATAGTAACCTATTTTATTTCTTAGTTATTTACTTACTAATATTAAGATGAGATATTAGCCTACTAAGTATTAAGGTAGCTAATAGACCTATTCTAATTTTATATATGTGTAATTAATTAATAGAGAAGGGAAGCTTCTCGCAGGCATAAAACCTGCCTGCGGAAGGCTTCTAGTCTCCGAGCTACTATCCGAGCTATCTAGCTACGTGATACATAATAATGCTACTATAAAAGAAGATAAGCGACGACCACGTTACTATATTATAACCCCTTATAGCCCTCTAACGATTATAATACTATATTATAACCCCTTATAACCCTTAACAAGGACCTTATTTACGACGTAGTCGCCCGTAAGAACGACTATTATATTCCCTAATAAGGTCCTCCGTATTATAAAGCTTATTAGTATTATACTAAGCATTATACTTATAGCTATAACCCCTCTATTTTACTAGATACTAAGTCTTCTTACTAGAGGTCCTTATACTAATAATTAATTCTATCTTATAATTATCCGACTTATTAGCGGGGCTATCTATTTTAAATACTAGGGGAGGCTAATAATTCTTAACCCTTATAAAAGGGTTAGAAGTCTTTAGTAATAGCTTAAGTTAAGCTACTAATATAACTAGATAAATATATATAATTAGGCTAAGTTAGAGCTAATAGACTAATTTACCTACCTTCTTAATAATTCTAAACGGGCTAACTTATTATTAATAGATTTTTAAGTTAGTAATACTAGGAATTTCATACCTATTACCTAGCCTAAGATAGGCTTCGTTACCGGGGGATATTATTATAACTTTATACTTACTATTATAGTAGATTTTAGCGAAGATATTAGTAAACGTAATAGACTCCTTAGCTTAATCCCGTTTAAGTTACTATAAGCGGGTAAAGTCTTTAATAGGAACCTCCTACTACGATAGTATTATAAGGGTATTACGGATATTAAAGCCATATATAATTTTATTAGGGGATACGCTAGTAGATCAGCTTTTAGAATTATTAAGATACCCTTAAAGGTATAGGAGAACTAGCGTCTACTTAATAGCGTTAATATTTCACGTAATATAATAACGTAGGGCTATTTTAACTATCTAATTTATCCTTTGTAAAAGACCGTCTATCTAAGTATAATAGGCCGTTAATATTAGTAGTTTATAGCTAAGCTTCTTAAAGATTAATCTCTAGAAAGAAGATATAAACTTAACGTCTCTATCGCTAATAATTCCGTAAGGGATCCCCTATCTATAGGTAGTTAGCGTAGCTAATACTATATCGGCCTATTAAGCCGCTAACTAGATAGTTTATCTAGGAAGGAGAAGTACTCGCTTAGAAAACTTATCCGTAATTATTAGGAGATTATTAAAGCCTTTTATAGGCTGCGTTACTAGTAGGGCTACGATAAAGTTTATAACTATTATATAAAAGGGAATAGTAGGCCGGTTAATTAGTACTATACTTCTATAAGGTCTATCCTATTTTATTTAATTTAACTAATATTCTAGATAATACTCTATATAAGTACGGAGGTACTATAGTAAATAACGGATATAGAGTAAGGCTACGATTCTCTTATAGGTCCGGTAATATCCCCCGTAATACTATAGATTATAGGCTAGGTAAAATACTTCTTTCTCTAAGGAGTTAGGGATATATAGCTGTTCTCGGCCGTCATTAAAGTTTATATAGTATATTAGGTCATCGCGGAGCTTAAAGCGTAGACTAAGGCGACGGCTATTATCATCTATAATAAGGTTCTTATTTACTACTATAAGCATTTATAATAGCTAGGACTATTAGCTATTATTATAATAGGCTTAGGAAATACATTACTTAAAATCCTAGGATATCTCTATAAGGGTAATATAATATATAGGAGTAGGTTTATTACCTATCTATCCGAGGTAGGCCTTATAGAAGGCTTTAGTATATAGGGCGTTAAGGGTACCTACGGCGTTAGTTAATAATAAATCCGTCGCCTTTAGCCGCGATAGGGCGTCTAAAACGATATTAGATTTCCTAGACTTATATTTAATTAGGATATTAAACTATAATAGATAGGAAGAGGCGCGGATAAGTCGTAGGTTTAGTTTATCTATTAATAAGGAAGTTAAACTAGTCTAGTAAGAAATAGGAACTGTAGTAGAGTAGTTAGTATATATAATTATTAGAGGCTTTTTATATAACTTAATAAGATGCCTTATTCTTTTAACTACCTAGATAATTCCGGCGACCTCTAATTTAGTAGGCTAATAGTTTTATTTAGCCTAATTTAGCATTTTACTTAGAAATATAATTAGTTAGAGGGCTATCTTAGGGAAGCCTTTTATAATATCTCCTTCTATATAATATATTATTACTATAAAGCCCTACCTTTTAGAGGCGTTAAGATTAATAAAGAGGATTCTATTATAATTAAAATAAATTAGGAAGGTAGGACTATAAAAGGCCGCCTTTAAATTATTAAAAGCCTACTACTCTTCTACGGTAGGCTTATATATTATCCGTACTAATTAAGTCTTCCGGGTACTACCTTTAGAACCCTTTAATAGTATTCCGGTAAGGTTAGTCTTACGCCTCTAAAGCGGATTTATATATTACGTATACCTTAGTATTAATAAATATAACTAGCCGGTAAGGCTAAGAAAGATTTCTAGGTCTCGTAGGGAGATTAGGAAGATTAGTAAGCTAATAGCTACGAGTTTTTATACTAAGGTTAATAGCCCTAGGGAGTTAACTCTCTAACCTAGGAGGGTAATAGAAGGGTAGCCTAAGAAGGTCTTAGTTAGGTTAAGACTTATACGACGTTTCTAGTAGAGACTAAATAGCTAGTATAAGTAGGATAGGTACTCTAGTAAGGTTTTTAAAAAGGTAATTATATTATCCACGTATACTTTTATAAAGTACTTAAATAGTTAAAGAAGCTTATCTATCTACTATTAGATATAAGGTAGTAATCCTTTATACCCTATAAGCGCGATATAGTACTATTCCTAACCGCGATATAAGATAATAGTTAGCTTATAATAGTCCCTTTTCTAAATATTAAATTAGTAAAACTACCTTATACCGTCTATAGTAGAGATATATAGATACCCTATAACGGCTAAGGTAAGTTTAGACTATAAAGGTAAAGGATAACTATCTAGCTAGGTGATTTTATTTAGCTCCCTAATATTAATAACTACCCGGCCTTTACGCCCGTTTATAGTATTACGCTAAACGATAAAAATAGGGTAGCTAAATAGAGTAAGCTAGTCTAACCATATTATTTTTCCCTAGTTATATAATTTATTAAAGGTTTAATTAATTAGATCCCTATCTTTCTAACTAACTAGATATACCTGAGACGGCTTAGCTATTATATTAAGCTTTAATAGAATTAGTATCTATTCTTCCTCTAGAATATCTACTATAAGTCTACGGTCTATCTAGATATTAGGAAATTTATTTACTACCGCAGCAAATTAAGATGCTACGTCTAGAGTACTATATACTATAATTCTATTAGGTATAATATACTCTAGGGTAGGGCTAATAGTTATTAATAAGGCCCTTATTATAATAGGCTTAGGGACTGCTATTACAGGCTATACGGAAGGCTTCGTAATAGTAGAGTAAGCTGCTACTACGGCTATAAAGCCTTTTATAAGATTAGACTTCTAGGACTTTATATTACTAATAGCTAGTAGGGTATAAGCTAGGGTAATAAGGTATACTCCGTCCTAATTATACTTAATAATTAAACTAAGACGAGCCTTACGTAGTAGATATACCGCCGTTAATATAGTATTATATACTTAGATAAATATTATTAAAGAGTTTATAATATACGCGAATATACCCCCTTTAAGGTCGAAGTCTTAAGTATAGTTCAGCTTAAATAGGTAGTTCCTATTAGGTGGGACCTCCCTATTATATACTACTAGTACCCGTATAATAGTTTTCACGTATATACTATACTATCCCAGCGTTAATAGCTGCTTGCATAGCAGCGTTAATAGTTACATTTACTATACTACCGGAAGGGTTAGGTTCTAGGCCGATAGGTCTTTTGTAAATAGCCTCTTTAGTAGATATCTACCTAGTAGTAGTAGTACTATTATAGGATAATATAGTATTAGTCTATTACGGTAATATACCTAGTAAGGGTAGATTATTAAGTAGCTTATAAGAGGCTTCTATTCCCTTATTAAACCTAGATATAGCCTTTTATAATACGGGCTTATTAATTACCTAGTCTTAAGGCTAAGAAGGCTTAGAGTTTCTAAGGGGACCGACTTCTAAAGATATAGATCTAGAACGAGTACCTCCTTACCTAGTAGAGGCTTCTAGAGTTAGTCTAGTAGGCTTAAAGGTATCCTTTATAATTAAGGAGATAATATAGTAAGCTACGTTATTAATAACTAACGTGAAAGCGTACCCCGTCTATATAAATTCGTCTAATTAAAAGGTAAGGATAATAATCTCGCAGGTAATTTAGGGAGCTATAACAATAGAATATCGAGAAGGTAGGGAAAGAGCGGTAAATTAGGTGAGCCTTAGTAAGAATCCCTAATAATTTCTCCGACTAAGGACTTAGCGGACTTAGAGGTCCTAGTTACTAAAGCCTTTAGTAGATATTATCGTGCTATAATAGCTTAGTAGGCTATTAAAGGCCTTATTAGATAATAGATTAGGGTACTATTATAGCTATAGACCTAATAAGTATAGCGGAAGTCTTTAGTAGGTCTTAGAGGAGATTAGATTTAGTATTATAAGGATAGCGTTAGTCTATATTAGACGATTATATAGTATCTAAAGAGATATTAGTTACCTAAGCGTAAAATAAAGGTATTACTACTATTATTAAGGTAGCTAATAGACCTATTCTAATTTTATATATGTATAATTAATTGATAGAGAAGGGAAGCTTCTCGCAGGTATAAAACCTGCCTGCGGAAGGCTTCCGGTCTCCGAGCTACTATCCGAGCTATCTGGCTACGTGATATATAATACTAAGCTTAAAATTATAGGGTTAGTATAAGTTATTAAGAAGGTCTATTATATTATTAAGGCTATTAAAAAGCCTACTATAATTATCTATATAAATTACTTAGTTATAGTTTTAATAATAAGGTAAATAAGTTTAAATATAATATTAACTAAGAAACTTAATCTCTAGCTTATTAAAGCTTTAGAATATCTCTAATAATTCCGCTTAGATATTTATTATAAACTAGGTAAAGTAAATATAGTACCTAATACCTTATTAAGACTAGCTAGCCGTAAATATTATCTATAGTAAGATATAGAAGGTGAATTAGATACCTTATCTATCCTATATCCTAGTATAGTATCCGTCTTAAGGGTTTTTACTAAGGTATAACTAAGACGGATACTAGCCTTACTAGGACATAGGATAAAATACTTCCTAGTTAGCTTAGTAGAAATAAGTAAACCCTTTTATAATTAACTTATTACTAACTATTATAAGCCTTAATAGGTAAAGGTTATTTAAATAGTTAAGTAAAATAAGGACCTTAGTAATAATACTATAACCCTAGTATATAAGCTTATTAGGTAGGTTTTATATTTTAAAGATAATAAACGGGGGCTATATCTATATATTCCCTCTACTATAAAAGTAGAAGTATTTAGGCTTATATATAATAAATTAGGATACCTAGGCTACGCTCGTACTTATAAAAGGCTAATAGAAGGTTTATATATCTATAACTTATCTAAGAAGCTTTATAAATTCATCTACTATTACCCTTAATACTAGTATAACTAGATACTATAGTACTAGCCGTATAATTTATTATAGCCTATCCTAATACCTACTTAGCCGTTTTATACTATTACTATTAACTTTATCCTAGTACTTCCCTTAACTATAAAAGGCTTTAATAGTATCTTAATAGTTATATATAAATTTTCTAAAGTAATTACACTTATTCTAGGTAAGATAACCTAGACGGCGAAGGATTAAGTAGTAAGATTACTTAATAGATTAGCTAATATTAACTAGGATTAACCTTAAGTAATAATCTTAGACTATAATTAGAAATTTATTATATAAGTATAATAAAGTATCTTTTATTATCTAAAAGTTAATTTACTCTACTTAGCTACCTAGTACCCCTAGATAGATAGTTAATTAGAATAATCTAACTAAACTACTAAAATAGCCCTTTAGTACTATATTACTACTACTAAATATGATTCTCTATAACTATCTATTCTTCTATAGATAATAGCTACTCTTAATAATTCTACTAAATATACTTCTATAAATAGAACACCTACTAAGGTTCTCTATAAGTTTTAAATAAGAGAGGGATTAGATCTACTAAAGCCTAATATAGATAGGTAAGTAAATATAATAACTACCTTTCTAATAAGGGCCTTATATTTATATTTATATTTATATTTTATACTCTACTATCTAGCTACTTAGAGCTAATAAGGGCGGTCTATATCTAGCTCGCTAGAGGAAACTATAATTTATAGAAGAAAACCTTATCTCCTACCCTATTTATTATTATACTTCTAGAACTTTAGATATTATATACTACCTTATCCTATACTCTTTATACTATCTTATCTCTTCTTTCTCTAGGGTTACCTACCCCTCTACCTTCTAGTTAGAGCTTATCCGCCCTTATATAGCCCCCCTAAGTTATTCCCTTACTAGCGTAAACTAGCTAAGTATACCTTATTAGATAACCTACTTAATTACTACCTTTAACCCCTTTAAGGTTAATACTATCTAATAGAAGTTATTTAACCCTAGCTTTTAAAGTATCTACCTCCTCTCTTTTATATAATTAGGGTAAAATATAAGTATATATTTAGTATCTTAATACCTCTATCTATATTTATAGTTAATACTATTAACCCCTAGTACCCTTCTTTTATATAAGAAGGCGCGTAGTCCTATCTTCTTTATATATAATTAGATACCTATAAAGCTCTTAGCTTTAAAAAGCCTTATATAAAGATTAATTCTTATCTTTTAATTCTTACCCTATTATACTACTATCTTAATATAGCTAAGGATACCCTCCTAGTATCCTTACTACCTCTCTTTCTACTTCTCCTTTACCTACCTCCTAATTTCTTTAGGGGTAAGCTAGGCTACTATCCTAATATCCCCTCCCCCTACTACTACTTAGAGAGTTCACCTCGCCTAGGATTACTTCTCCTCTACTAGAGTCTTTATAACCCTTTTCTTCCTTCCCCTTTTTCCTTTTAGCTTACGGCGGATCCTCGTATTCCCTTCCTTAATTAGCGGGTAGATCCCCCGCGCTACTAGTATATATAATACTAACTAGTTAAGGCCTATTCTTATTAATAGGACCCCTAATTTATTAGTAAACTAGGAAACCTGTAAAATGTAAAAATATGCGTATTATACGTATATAACTAATGCGCTTATATATTAGCTCTAAAGCTTGTTATAATACCTCTAATTACTATAAGCTACTATTTATACCTCTATAATACTAAAAGTATACTTAGTTTTCTAATTATTTATTAGGGTGTATAAACTAGATATTATAATTTAGATAATATTTATAGAAAAGATTTATTAAATATTATAACCGATATTTATACTAGCTACTTAGTATTTAATAAATATACCTTTCTTAGAATTAGCGCCGTTATTATTATAATTATATTAGGCGGTATTATCGCTATATCTACCTATCCTATATATTCCTTTAATAGCGCTATTTATACTATTATTATAAGTATTATTATTATTAGGAATTACTATTTATCTACCTATTCTAATTATAGTAGTCTATCCGCGCTACCCTAATTTATCGCTTATATTAATACCGGTACTATTATAATAATATATAAAATTACGCTTATAGTACTTAATACGTATTTATTATACTACCTTCTAATGGAATTATTCCTACCTACTTAACCTCCCCGTATTATAGATTCTCTTTTTAGATCTTACTACTTTCTAGTTAAATTTCCACGTGTAACTTTCTTCTAACTTACTTCTTAAACCCTATATATTTACCCTTATTACTATTTATAATAATTATATTACTACCCCTTACTATCTTATACTATATCTAATCTAGTTATATTAGCCTAAATATACCCTGGAAATCCTCTATTAACTAGGACCTATAAGCGCCTTAATTTATAGGTAGATCTTCTCCTTTTATTATATATAATATATAGCGTCTTATAAGTTACTACCTACTATCTATCTTTAATTTACTTAGCGATATATATCCGCGTTCTAAGGTAGAGTAAAGGAGAGGAGGGAGGTTATTATCCTATCTAATTTAAGAGGTTAGCTATATATAGACGGATAGAGTAAGTAGAATTATACTATTAGCCGTTTCCTCTCAAGCCTTACTAGTATATAAGGATAGCGGTATCGAGATTTAATACTCGTACTTTAAAGAGCTATTTAGTAATATTTAATTAATACTAGGATTATTACCTTATATAGTTTTAAGTTAGCTATTATATCCCTCTTTATATTAGTTAGTTAGGAATACCTACCCTAAATACTTAAAGGACTATTATATTTATTATTATTTAAATTATCTAAGGGCGGTAGGTTATCTAGTTAACTACTATTAATATCCCTCCTATTCGCCTTATTATTATTTCCGTTTATAACCCTAATATTATAAAGTATATCCCCTACCCCTTTTAAGTAAAGCTTACGGATATGGCTCTTATAAAGGTTATTATCTAGGTTATCCTATATACGCTATATTATTTACTAGCGCCTTATAATAGTATATAATTAACTCTCTATTATATATCTATATATAACGGTAAGATAGCCGGCTATATACCCTAGGCCTTTTTACCCTTAAATTTCTTAATATACTAATCGCTACGCGCGTATTTAGATATATAATATCCTACTATTATCGTAGTAAAAATTAATAGGATATTAGGTAGAGGGTTAAAAAACTTCCTTATACTTTCCTTATTAATAAAACTAGTCTTTATTAGTTTATATACCGTGTTTATAAGTACTTTTATTAGGATAGGATTCGCCTATTTACCCTTTCTATTACGAACCTAATATTTAATTAAACCTAATATTAGATAGAGGGGTAACTTATATTATAATATATAAAAGTTAGGAGGTTTAATAATACCTTAGCTTACGCGGTTACCTCCTCTTATAAGCTATCCTATTTATATACTAATATTACTATAACTCGCACGAGGTTTAAAGAGTATAAATACTATTCTCTAAATAAGTTAATAAATTAATACTTAGTTTAATTAAAATAGAAGGTAATTATAGATATTATACTAACCTTTTAGGCTTTAGCTTTAATAGGTATACTATCTACCCTATTTAACTTACTTCTAATCTTAAGCTTTAACCTTTTAATTACCTTATCCTACGCGACTTTTATTTAACTACTTAGTTATATAAGATTATCTTCTAGCTATATCTCTCTTCCCTTCCCTAGGCTCTTAATTATACTAGAAAGAATTATTACCTTTAGATACTTTATATAATTAGGGATAATAATAGTATATATCTTACGGGAGACTACTTTACTATAATATTTCTTATCTTACTAGAGATATAGTCCCGTTCTATTACTACTATAATAATACTTATTAGTATTAGGGTTTAATAGGATATTAGGGATTATACTACTTACTCCCCCTACTAGACTTCCTATAATAGGACTTATTAATAGTTAATTTCTCCTTAAATTATATTAGCGGATAATTATAGCGTAGTATAAGATAGGTACCCCTATTTATATATATCTATTATTAATAGAGGACGTAGCGCATTTTTACTTCTCTCTAACTTAAGGTTACTTATTCTCCTTATTACTTAATCGCCTGCGATTATTATTATTATTAGAAATTAATAATTTAATAGACTACCTATTATTCCGCCTACTATAATTATATCCTTTATCTATCTTATAATTCTAGAGTTAGGTTATATTAATAACTAAGTACTACGCGTCTTAAGATAGTAGTCTTATCCTCTTATACGCTATATTAATATTATATAGAGAATAGGTATTATATTCTTATAAGTAGATAGAAGGAAGAAGTAGTGGATTATATTATTAATAAATTTAAAAATACTATAGTTAGGGGAAGGGGAAAACCCCTAAATTATTAGGAAATTAACTTATTTAGTATAGCGTTAGGGGGCTAAGCTAAGTTAATTAAACTAGATAGGATTAAATAAACTAACTAATATTACTTTAATCTATATTAAGTATATTAGTACTAGTAACTTATACTACTTATTTATAAGGAATACTATTACTAGTAATACCTACTATTACTCTTAATTATAATATCTTTATTATATTTAAGCGTAGGGCGCCTTGTCGTAGATACTATCTAGACTCCGGTTAGTTAAAACTACTTATTAATACTACGTATAGGACTTATTCTAATATATACTATATATTATCTAGTAGCTACTAAACCCCGTATATTAAAAGTAAAGCGCTTAGTACCTTAAGTATATATTTCTACTAGCGCTACCCTCTATTCCTATTTATTAGCGATAATAATACTTAATAACCTAGGGTAGGCGTAAATAATAGCGTCCTTTATCTTATTATAGCCTAGGTTAGACCTAATTAGGGCCTTAAACTTTTTAAAGTTAAGGTTATTTATATCTAGTAGTTCTATATATATATTACTCTTCTAAATATCCTAAGTTATATATATTATACTTTTATCCGTATTATTACTAATATATAATATAGTATAGCGAATAGAACCTATATACTAATTAAGTTCCCTAACTAAGTATATAAACTATAGTCTCTTATCTAAATCCCTAGATAATTTAGCGCTTAATATTATATAATCTTCTCTACTATCTTTATAATATTATTTAGCCCTTATCCGTCTCCTCTAATTATAATTATTTTATTAGGCGAGGAAGAGGAGATATTAATCCTTCTACTATTTAGGGATACTACTAAATATATAGGTAAACTCTTTATATATATTAATAAACCTAGATTATAAGTAGTCTTTTACCTTCTTTATATTTAATCTTTAACCTAGTAGTCTTATAGATTTTAATTACTTTTATAGTTAGGTAAGAAGAAGCGTATAAGCGGTTTTATTAATTTCTAGTATATCCTTTATAATCTTAGCGGACTATCCTATATTATTAAAATCCCTAGGGTTTATTCCTACTAAGTCTAGTCTAGGTAGCTAACTTTTATAGGCTTAATAAATCGTTATATATATATTAATATTATAGTATTATTTATTAGTAAACCTACGTAGTATATATAGTAATATATACGCTACGGAAAGTCTATTACTTATATTTTATCCTTACCTCTAGGTAGACTATAAATATAAATACTAAATATATTATTATTTAAGTATTATTATACTACTTCCCTATTATAATATTTAAAGTATCTACTATATTACTTTATAACTAGGGCTACTCTAGTATTATAATATAGAATACTATATTCCGTATCTTTAATAAAGAAGAATAAAAGGTAGGATATTATTATATTATAGTTATAGTATTATATATTAAGCCTTCTTATATCTAGTAGTTAAGAAAAGAAAAATACTTAGATTATAGTTTTATCTATCTAGTAAATAATTCGCAGTCTTTTATTAGCTTAAAGAGAATAGCCTTCTATTTTATTACTTATTTAGTCTATTAGAGAGATTTCTCGTTATATATTATATTATATAAGTCCTAGTTAGTATAATTATTAATATAAGCTATATTATTATTTCCCGTACCCTTTCTTATATACGCTAATATAATATATATACTCCTTACGATTCCTATTAAGGGGATAAGTCGACGCGCTTTAAGTATCCTTAAATTAGTAGCTATACTAATTAGCTATAATTCTACTTCTACTATTCTATAGATCTTATATAGAGCCCTCCCTTTATAAATTCTTAGGAAATTTATAAGGGCTCTATTATATTTTAATAGTTAACCTTTAGTAGTTAGACGCCTTATATCTAATACTATTATAAGAAGTTAAAGCTTAGTAGGCCTTTAGTTATAAAGTAATATTATATAAGCCTAAGGCCTTAATTCCTATATTAAGATATAATCGCGTCTCTACTTTTCCTAATTCTACTAATTTACTATATATATTATATTATTAATAATAAGATTCTCTATATTTTCTAGATCTTTCCTATCTAGTTTCTAGTATTTTATTAATAGATATAAGTAGATAAAGTATATATCTACCTACTTAAAATTATATTCCCTTCTATCTATATTTCTATTAATTATAGTCCTCTTATTTATCTCTTCTTAGTATTAGCGCACGAAGACGGCTAGTATCTTAATAAGGCCCTCTACTTATAAATACTATTATACTATAAATAGTATATACTAGACCCTATTATCTAGTTTAATAGCTAAAACTATTTATATTTACTACTTATTAGGTTTATATTAAAAACGCGATAATTTAACTTTATAACTAAGTATTAATACCTTAGTTATAAGGTCTACCCTTTTTAAAGTAAATAGCCTTATTATAGATTAAAATAGGTTATCCTTTATAATTAGTATTTATAAGTAACGGGTAGCGTAGCGTATAAGTTATTCTTAAAGGTTTTCTTACTTATTAATTAAATTAAAGAAAGCCTTAACTAGATAGTAATATATTACCTCTTTATATTTACTATTATAGTTATTTATAGTACTAAATTACTAAATCTACTCCGCGTAATATATTATTACGTAGAGCTTTAGTATATTAAAATAGCTACCTAGGTTCACCTTATTAACTAGCTTATATTAGTTAAAATAGGTCTTAAATTTATTAAATCGGTATAATATATCTTTAAGATATCCTAGTATTTTATTATTATATAACTAGTATTAAGTTATTAGGATAAAGTCTACTAGTACCTAGGTATATTTAATTTCTAAACTATATAAATTTATAAATAGCGGAGTAATTACTAGTATAAGTTATTATATAATAGCTCGTTAATCCTTACCTATCTACTATATAACGGCGCTATAATACTTAAGAATCTTTAGGTCGCAGAAGGAAGGAATATTATAGAATCTTTTATCTAACTATACCTTCCCTAGTACCTCCTTTTATATCCCTTTAAACCCCTTTATTTTCCTAGTACTAGGTATACTACCCTTAATAGCGAGACTAACCTATTTAAGTAAATAGTTAACCGCGCCCTTTAAGAGTTAGTATAATACGTCGACGAGTATTTCTATATATATATCTACTATTACGTATAACTAGGCGAAGTTTTATATTAGATATACTTATATATTATTATTTTCTAATATATCCTTAGCCTTCTAGCGCTAGATTTAGGAATAGGTAGAGTAGTAGGTTTAAGGGGGTTAATTAGTACTAAGGTTCTATTATTAATTTAATAGTATTATATAAATTATATACTATTAGCTCTTCTTAATACTAGTAATTAATACTTATTCTTTATAGTCTATTATAAAGCCTATAATAATTAAATAGTAGTATTATATTATTTAATCTACGTATAAAATCTTAAGACTTATAACCGCGGCGTCTTAAATTATTAAGAAGGTATTAATATTATAGGCTTATACTAGATATACTACTTATATACTTATATTTAAAGATAATTAATATAGACTTATATTATATATTAAATTTAATATAATCGCCGTTATTAGGTATAATAGGTAGAAATATTAGGAGTACTAAACCTAGTTACTTTTAAGCTTAGCGTACTTATACCTTTAGATTTCTTATAATAAGGTAGACTAGCTATACGGCTAGATTACCCTTATACTACGTAAGTACTATTTTATCTAAGGAAATTAATAGCGGTACTATAATAGCTCTAATAGGAAGCTTCTCCTATATCTCCTACTATTAGTCGCCGGTATATATCTTAGTATATATACGCCTTTTATTACTATTAAACTAGCGTATAAGTTTAAATACTATATCCTCCTTAAATATATAATAGCCTAATAGGAATCTAAGGGTCTTAATAATATCTTAATAGATAATATTATATTCTCTTAGTTCTATACTATTAATATTAGATATAACTTTAAAGATTTATTTATTCTATTTATTCCTATTAATACCTAGTATAATCTTATCTTATAACTCTATTATAGTATTAGTATTCTTATAACTTAAGAGGTTATATATATTCAAGTTAAGTATTATAAAAAAAACCTATTAAGACTACCTTTAATTACTTTCTCCTTATATAACTATTATATAAACGTATAATTATATATACTTAAGAATAGGTAATACTCTCCTCTATTTTTATTAGTATAATCTAAATCTTCGCTAAGCCTTATAAGATCTTTATCTACTTCTATAAGCTTATAACCTATACTTATATAATAATTAATAGCCTTTATAAATATCTCGACTTAAATATATAAGGATATTAACTACTAGCCTAAACGCGTAAGGTTAAGAAATAGGTATATTAACTCCCCTTCCTCCCCGCTCCTAGTAATATTAATATTAGGCTGGCTTTATAGTAAAGTCCTTATATTAAAGTTAGCGTCTCTTAAAATAAGAGTAAGTAGGTCTTTATTAATTTCTATTATAATATTAATATCTATATCCTTAATATCCTCCTAACTCTTTATAACTAGTTATAATAATTACTATTATTAGGAGGAGGGAGGGGGTAAGGGTAAGCTTTATAGAATTTTCCGTAGGTAGTCGCGAACTAAAACCTTATAGTATAGGATATATCTATTAAATCCGCTACTATTCTTAAACCCTTCCCTATAATAATCGTATATATATAGTCCTATTACCCCCGTTTATATAGTAAATTAATTACGGTTTAGCTCTAATATATATTATATTAGTAGAGAGATCTAGATAGATATCCTATTTTAAGCTCGCTATCTATAACTATCCGCTTAGGGAATAAAGGTTAAGTATAATAGGGTTTAATAAATATTAAAAGTATTTATTAAATATTAGTATATAATTAGATTATAAACTATATTAGGTATATTTAGTTTAGTTAGATAAGCTAGCCTTTATAATATAGGATAATTGAAGTATTAAGCCTTAATAGGTTAGCTTCTACGCGGGATTAAAACTACTTATATAAAAGTTACCTACTCCCCTAATAAAAAACCGCCCTAAGTAGATATAGAACTTATATTACTTTAAGAGACTATATTCCTATTTTATACCTAGCCTAAATAGGTAATTATAAGGCTATAGATTAGTACGCTTAGAGCTAACTTAAAAGTATATATATATAGAGTTAATACTTAAATATTAAATTCCCTCCCTAATAATACCTTACTAATATAGAAGAACCTCTTACCCCCCCTAGGGCCTACCCTAAAGTCTACTCTAAAGATAGGTAGAAAGACGCCTACCTATTACGGAAATCCTACTAGGAATATAGCCCTAAAGGCGACGGCCATTAATAAAATTATTAAGCGAGCTTCTTTTACGGGTAAAATACCTATTATTAATATAAGGGAGACTTTCTCTAAGGGCACGCCAGTTATTAATATAAAAGAATAGGAAGAGCTACTACTTATTAAGGCTTAGAAATACTTATAACCTTAATATTTAAATCCTACTAGCTAGTATCTTATAATTTATAGTTACTATTATAAGCTAGATAGTAAAGATATTACTTTATAAAATTAAGCTATAAAGGTAGGCGTAGCTACGCCTTTATAACTACCTATTAATTTAGGAAGATAATAAGGTTAAGGCTTATAAAATACCTAGTAGGAAAGAAAAATCACTTAGTAGAAGCGTTAATATTACCTCTACTTATAACGCCGTTATAAGGTAGTAATAATATAGAATATATTAGCGAGTTATAAGTAGAGATATAATATAATACTACGTAGTATCTTCTCTCCCTCTCCTCTTAAATCTATTATAGTATTTATATAATATTACGCTTATATCTACGTTTATAAGCGAGGAATATTTAATATTATTAAGTAGTAGGGAGTTTAGACTATTCTATTCCTAAAAAGAAATATTAAACTTCTTTAGAAGGATTAACTTTAGTACCTACTAATTATAATATCTATACTTTTAAAATTTTATAAGGAGGATATAATAGTATTCTTATAATATTAAGGGGGTTTAATTCTTAAATTAATTAAATATTACTCTTATAATAAGTTACTATTAATATCTACTATTTAATATCCCTTCTAAAATTTTCGCTCCTAAACTCTTAATTACCTATATAAGTAGATATTAAGACTTTAAAATATTAAAAATAAGTAAGAGAAACTCTTATCCTAATATTATATTAATATATAACTAGGCCTCTATATTATAAGTATTTAATTTAATATATTTATATATAAATTAAACTTTTTTTTATTAAGGAATATAGTCGTCGTTAATATAGGTATATACGTAGGATATATATATACTACTCTAGAGCTAAGTATATTATATAATATTATCCTCTTATATAGCGAAATTAGGGCCTAAATAAGAATTAAACTTATATACCTAGATTAATTATAGTAGGATAAGTAGTTAATAGTAGAGCTAGCGTTCCTTTTATATAATTTAAAGTACTATTCTTTTATATATATCACGTTACTATTAGGAAGATAATTTCCTCTTACTATAATATTATTTTATAAAACTTAGAAATAGAGGTATATAAGATATAGAGATAAATATTATTAATCGCGTTAATATAATAGTTATTATAATTTAATTATTATCCTATAATATTTATATATATTATTAATATATTAACTATATTTTTAAGCCTACGCTAAGTCCTAGATACTTATACTAGATAGTAGTAGATATTTATATTACTATTATTAGTCGCTTAAATCCTATTTTATAAGTATATAGACGGAGAACTAGAGAATATTTATAGATATATTTTATATTTTATATAATATTATAGTTTATTCTACCTAATAGTTATAAAGATTAGGTACTTATAATAGTATTAATATTATTTTACGCCTAGGTTATAGGAGTTAATAGTATAATCCTAGCTATCTTCTCTTATAAAGCTACTTTCTATTTATCTAGTACTAGAATTAGTATATATACTTTATAATAATATAATCCTATTATTTTATTATATAAACCCTTATTTATTAATAACTTCTATCCCTTCTATTCCTTCTATCCCTTCTATTCCTTCTATCCCTTCTATTATTTCCGTTCCTTTTAATCCTTCTACGCCTCCCGCTTATTCTATCCCTTTCTTATCTTCCTATTCTTTATTATCCCTCTCCCTTATTTTTTTCTCTATTATAAAAAAGTTTAAAACCCTCTAGTAAGATAATATTAATAAGGACGGACTTAGCGCGTTAAGTTAAGGATTAGCGCTTACTTATAAAATTACCGGATATCTTATTATTACCTAGAGCGTAGAGGATAGAGATATAGAGCTTACCGTCTAGTAGGTATTTAGATAGTAGACTAGGTAATTAACCTAAAAAGTAGATAGTAAGTAGTCTTAATAATTAATAAATAGTCTATATTTATAAAAAGGTATATATAATAGAATTTAAAGTATATATTTTAAAATAGTAACGTAGTTAATAATTATAGGAGTAGATAGCTTAGTACTATATTTTACTATTCTAAACTTCCTAATCTAGACTAACTTCTATAAGTAGGTAGTTTAAGCCGGCGATATCTAATAATTTCGTTATAAGGGCCTAATAAACGCGTAGCTTTAGTAGAATAGAGCTAAATAAAGAGGTTATACCTACTACTCGCTAGACTAACCTTATAACTAAATATTAGATAGACCCCGCTTATTCCTCTTATAAGCTACCTCTTTTTTAGTAGTAGAATTCGCTATTATTTACCTATCCCTATCCCTATTACTATTACTATTACTTACCTATTACTTACTTACTACTTATATATATATTACTACCGCTATTATATTACTACTACTTAATATCTATAGTAGAGAAACCTTTAAAAGTTTAAAGGGGCGCTAAAAACTAACTATTAATAGTAAGGTACTACGGCGAGGAACCTCTACTATTTATAAAATTAAAGATACTTATTATTTAAGAATTACTTTCTAATCCTCTTTATAGAACTTTAAGACTATATATACTATAATTAATATAGATTAATATTAGTTTAGACTCGTAACTTAAGTATATCTTAATACTTTAAGCCTAAAAGATTTTATATTAGCCCCTAATAGAGAAAGTTATTATTCTCTATTTTATAAACTCTTACTAATTATAGCCTATTAATTAAGTATATTATCTCTTACTATTTAATTAGATTTAATTAAGTAGTTTATAGTCCTAAGTTCTACCTTTATTTCTTAGATTAAATTAAAGGTACTAGAATTAGCTATATTATAAGTTATAATAAGTATAAGAAGATTAATATAATCTAAAGCTTTAATATACTCCTTAATTAAGTCTTAAATAAGATTTATAAGATAAGCTTTATTTAAGACTTTAAATATATTAATAATACCTAATAGATTAAAAAAGGATAAGTTTAAGAGGCTAGGATTAAAGATATTAAGATAGATAATATTTAGTAAAAATTAAACCTAATATATATAATTTAATAGAGGGTTTCCTAGCTTATACTTTTTATAAGAGCTACTTAGATTAAGTATTACTAGTTAAGTATACTTTAAGGTATCTACTACGTCGTCCTTTAAGGTAATATATATAAAAGGATAATCCTCGCTATTTAAGTCCGCCTAAAGACTTAAAGGTTAAGCGTTTATTATACGCTCTTTTAGGCTACTCTAATAGATATACTTATTATAAAGGAAGACTTTATAACTCTATTAGCCTTCTAGATTAGTATCCTCTATTAGATTAATCTTTAATAGGTATTAAGTATATATACCTATACTTCGCGGAACTTTAATTTTACTTATTCCCTTAATAAAAGAACTCTTCCTTATACTTTAATTACTAATTATAACTATCTTTAAGAATAGTAGATCTAAATCTTCTATACCTAAGTAATATAATACTTAGATAGCTTAAATAAGCTCCTTTACTCCTTAACCTAAAATAGATAACGGCGAATCTATATACTTTAAGCTAAGAATAGTATATATAATAGTATTAATATAAGTAGGAGGTATATATTTATAAAAGTAATCTAGCTAAGTAGTAGTATATAATAGGTAGTAGAAGGGCTAAGTATTTTATTCTTCTTTATTACCTCTTATCCGCGTACTAGTATCTTAACGCTTTATATTAGCTTCTATTATATTCCTAATAAGTAGTTTAACCTTTAGGGCTCGCTTTATAATTATATAGTAGTAGGAATATTTAAGTATAATATTAAGGAAGATAAGAAATCTATTAGTATTAGTAGTAAGTCGCTTTATAGTAAGTATAACTATTAAGTCTCAAGTCTACTACGTAAATAGGGCTATAATAGGATAGATATATTAATAAATCTATAGCCTTATATCTACCTAAGTAGGTTTAGTACTTTACGTAAGTATAGTATCTAATACTATTATAGTTACTATATAGTAGATATATTAGCGTAGTATAATTTTTAGTTAGGGAGTAGGTATCTCTTAAAAGCGCGCGTTAGAATATAAGCGCTAGGTTATACTTCCTAATTTCTAGAAATATATTATAACTAGTAGTAAGTTAAATATTTTAGTAGTTCTATTATTATAAAGCGTATTCTTTTACTAATTAACTATATAATATACCTAAGTAGTTATTATTATCTATCTCTTACTAGACCTACTACTATTATACTTATTATAGACCCCTAGAAAACTTAAAAGCCTCTAATAATAGTAATATAAATAGTAAACTTTAAAAGAGATTTATATATCTATTATCCTAGTAGTAGAAGTTAGTTAGTTATATATATAGTAGTCGCTATTAGAGCTTAAACTTAGGCTTAAGTTATATTAGGATAAAGTTTATTAAACCTATTCTAATTAAATATTTCTAGAAGTATAGCCTTAATATATAGTAGCTAGGTGAATATAATTATTCTACTTATATATATATACCTATTTTATAATATATACGAGGAAAGACTAACTAATAAAAGACTATAAAAGTAAAACTATTTAAGGCCTTTAGATATAATAGATTAAATAAGCGCTAGTTTAATATTATTAATACTTTACTCCTAATACCGCGTTAATATAATTAGTATCTACCTTATTTATTTATAAATTATACACGCGTCTATCTAAACTAATAAAAGATAATTACGGGGGCCTGCGGGTATTTTATAGTCGCTATAATAGTAGCCGACTCGTAGGGGAAACCGTATACCTATACTAAGTATAAGCGCAGGTAAAAACCCTTACCTTTCCTACCTTCTTTATAACTTCTATTCCATTTTCTCTTTATATTATATTCGGTCCTCTATAATAATAGGCGGTCGTATTTACTACTATATTAGTCTAGCTCCCTAGGGCCGGCTTATATACTATAAAAGCGAAAATCGCTCCGGTAGTAAAGATTTACATCTAAGGTCGGCTCTAGTATAACTACTTCGCTACGAGCGAGAACTAGCCTAGTAGCCTAGTCTAGATTATCTATCTCGCTACTCGTTTTACCCCCCCCCGCCTTCGCGAGTATCTTATAGGCGTCTACCGCGCCTAAGGTATCCTTTAACTCCTAGCGGCGGTCTTAGAGCCTAGGGTAATAGATAAGGATATACTTCGTATCCTGCCTACGCTAGCCGTACCCGTAGCTTACGGATATATAGCTGGGGACTTTATACTAGTATAAGAAGGCGGCTAGCCCGATCTTTCCCGTCCTTATCTACGTAAGGACGGAGCTCTCAGCCTTCTAAAGGCCCTTATAGAGGGTCCTCCTACCGGTCTATAAGCCCCCGAGCTAGGCGGGGGGGTAATCCCTAGCTCCTAGTCCCGACTAGTATTCGTCCTATATAGTATCCTAGGAGGACCTCCACTAATAGTATATTATCTTCTCGACCCTCTAGGGGGGGCGGGCTACCTCCCTAGTATCTACCTTATATTTACTTATATTAGGGATTATAAACTAATTACTACTTATAGAAACTTAATAATCTATCTTTTATATTATAATTTCTATTAATCGCCTACCCTTACCTAGTAAGAGTTTATCTAATACTAATACTTAAACTTAATAATAAAAGATAGCCTTTATACCTTTAAAATATCCTTAAGTAAACTTACTATTATTTAGAACTTAGTAATAAAAGCCTTAGTAAAATAAATTATATTAATAATAAATAGTCTTATTATTTTACTTTATTTAACTAGCGTATAAGGCGGTTACGCGAATATTACCTAGAATTAACTTATATAATACTAACCTCTTATTAATAATATATTACTTATTATTTCTCCTTAACCTTTAAGGACTAGAGTAGTAGTAAGTAAGTATTTATAGTTTATATATATAAATACTCCTTATTATAAAATAATATTACTTACTAATAAATAGACTTATAACCTTACTATAAAGCTCTTACTTTAAATATTTAGCCTTAGGGTATCCGCTTCTAGTTATTCTAATATTAAGATAAAACTAGGTTTTAAGTTATAAATAGTAGTAGGTAAATTTACTTTATTTATAAGTTTATCCTTACCTATATAATATACCTTATTTAATATTCCTATAGGCTTTTACTTTAGATCTAAGATACCTTTTTATAGAAATACTATAGCCGCTTATATATTAGATAAGGACCTAGGTTTAGCTAGTAGTAAGGTCTATATAGATCCTAATACTTACTAGCGCTATAAGGACGACTACTTTAAGGGTAACTATAAGCCTACTAAAGATACGGCAGGTAATAAGGCTGTAGTAAAAACTAAAAAGTTACTTATATATAAAGTAAAGCTCCTCTTTCTAGGCTAAAAGTCCCCTATTACTTAGTTTAAAGATGATAGTAATTAGGTAATATCTAGGATCTCTATAATTAAATATAAAAATTAGCTATTAAGTATAAAGATTAAAATTAAGGCCTTAGTAAATAAGGATATACCTACTTTAAAATATACTCGCGTTAAGGAATTACTCTATACTTAGGTAATCTAACTTAACGCTATATATAATATCTTAGACTAGCCGGTTATTTATATATATCCTACGGCCTATATAGGATCTACGGCGGGTAATATAAATAGAAACTATATTAAGAAAGTATTTAAAGACTTCTATATTATAATACGCGATTAAGAAGTAATTACCTATTATTAAAAGGGTAGGTTAGGTTTCCTATCCCTAATATTCTACCCCGTAAAGGTATATACTAAAGGAATCCTCTAAGAAGCTAGAACTCTAAGTAATTACTAATACGTTTAAGACTAACTACTCGAGATATTTAATATATTTAATAATATAATAGTTAAGCTATCCGCGTTATTTATTACTTTAGAGCCTAATTTATTTTTTATATCTTATAATAGAATTATAAGGGTATTCGTACTTAAGAAAGCCTTTCTACTTTATACTTACTAGTTTAATAGACTAGCTAATATAAAATATAAAGTTTAAAAGGGTTAGACTACGCTATATATAAACTATCCGCCTGTTAAAATACTAATATCCTATATATATAAGAATAGTAATAAGTACTAAACTATAGAAGGTATATTAATTATCTACTAGGAAGAAATTAATATTAAAGATATTATATAATATTAAATCTAGGAATATTAATTATATATCTTAAAAGTTATACCTAGGAGTAATTATATTTATATAGGCCTTCTCTAATTACCTTCTAAGTTTAAATATTAGTTCTTAGTTAAAGACTCCTTCCTTATTAAATTTAAAGATAAGGAGTAGTTAGTATATATTCTCTTAGAGCCGTTTCCTTTTACTAGTTCTATTAATTATACTATTATACTTTATTATCCTATTAATAAAGGGGTCTAGAGTAACTTATAATTAGGGTTAGTCTTTAATCTAATAAATACTATTAAGATACTATTAGCCGCGATTTAATACTACTATTTTTATAGATAAGTAATTATAGTTAACGTTAGACTAGTCCTATCTAATACGCTATATAAGTTCCGGTTAGTAGCTATTAAGACTCTAAATCCTATATATAAAGGGGATAGAAAGCACGTTTATAACCCTAGATAGTAATAACTTATCCTTAGATAAGATATCTAGGTATATACTATAAGCGACCTCTTTTATAGAATTAATTATAAGGAGAAGCTTATAACCTAGGGTATTAAGCTAGATTATTCTTAGATAGGTATATTAGAGTACTTAGTATACTCGCCTAATAACCTTAGACTTATTAAGGGATTATAAGGAATAGGAAAAATAAAAGTTAATATAATTATTATATTACTACTTATATTAGCTAGTAAAAAGGTAAAGGTACTAAGCCCTATAAATAGAGTAATAGACTCTTTTATTATAAAACTAAATACTAAGCTTACTTAGCTTAAAGAGGCTAGAACTATAATTACTAATAAGAATATAGTCCACTTTTATTTACTTATAATAGAATAAGCGGTCGTTTAAGTAGATAGCTAGCGTAATATAACTTATAATACTAACGACTCGCGATAGGACTCTATCTCTTTAATCCCTATTTTTATTTATAACGCACTTATAATAGATATTATTAAGAAATCTCGCGAGCGCTTATATAGTATCTTAGATTACTAATATTAACTTTATAATATAAGTTTTAGTATACTACTACTCTAAATTATAGGCGTTATTAATCGGCCTAAGCTAAGCGCTAATCTAACTCTAATATAGAATGTTACTAATACTAGCGAAGCACTAAATACTAATACTATACTAAACCCTAATACTATACTAGACCCTAACGCTATATTAGACCCTAATATTATACTAGACTCTAACGCTATATTAGACTCTAACGCTATACTAAATACTAACGCTATTAATATTAATAGACCGGAAAATAATAATATTTAGATAGTACTAAATAAGAATAAAACTATTTAAGATTATAAATCTATATAAGCCGTACCCTCTAAAGATAATAATAAAGACTATAAATGCGAGGTTAGGCCTAAGTAGAATAATATAAATACTCCGGTAGCTATAAAGTTATAGAAGGCGGTATAAGAGATAACTAATTATAAATTAAGTAAAGCTAATAGTATATCCCGATACGAGAGGCTTTATATATACTTTTATAAGATATTCCTTTAGGCTTTACTTAGTATCCCCTTTAAAATAAAGGAAGAGTATAAGGTATTTAGATTATTTAAATATTTACTATCTAAGGATATTCTTTAAAACGACGTCGCCGTACTTATTATAACCCTTATAAATACAGGCTATATAATTATTAAAACTTCCTTTAAAGGAGACTATATAATTATTTAGGAAGCTAGTAAGGTAGAGAATAGGGATCTTTTTATTACCCTAGTAGAATATAAGAATAGTATATATCTTTCTAGTAATAATTAGTAGCTACCGCCCTAGAAATAGGATATATAACGTAATCTATTTACCTAACTAATAAATAAGAGTATATATAAGTACTAAATAACTTTAAGCTACCCTAAATATAAACTTACTAAGTAATACTAAACTATTCTAGTTATTAGTAATATTATTTTAAAAATCTAGTATAAGGGTTCTATTATCTCTATAATAGATCTAGCGAACCGCCCTAATTACGGTAAAGCTATATAATTATATTAGGATATATTTAATTAGAATACTATACTTATATAGATTAAGACTAATAGCGAAGCGACTAAGATAAGATTCTCCTAATCTAGTTAAAATAAATATAAATTATAAGTTACTCTAAAGCTCTATTAATATTATATTAGATAAGGAATTAAAAGTAAGAATATTATAATCCTTATAAGGTACCTTATATAAGTTAACCTTACTAAATAAATATTAAAACTAGAGGATAGATTATATAATATAGAGTCTATAACTATTAATAGCTATTAAGGAGATAAGAAGTCTATAATAATCCTTTATATAGTAGTATTATATACGCTAGGCTTTATAGCCCTCTCTTCCCGCCTCCTTTCTAGGGTCTCTTATATAGGCGACGTCTAAGTAATTATTATAAACTACGTAGGAATTTAAATAGGTAATTAGCGTCGCGTGCGAGCCTAATATAAAATACTCTAATATTTAATTAGAGTAGGTAACTATATTATATATAACGCCGAACTACTATTACTAAATCTTAGTATATATAACTATAATATAGAGTTAGATAATAAAGGAGTAGATTTAAATATAGGTAAATAGGAAGAGGTAGGGGACTAGGGCGAAGCTAGGGCTAATAATATAATCTTAACTAAACTAATAAAGGGAGAGGGATATAATAAAAATATAGCTACTAGCGCCGACGACTTAACCCTAGTTAAAGTACCCGCTAATAGGTAGTAGGGGCCTAGAGGGCATTAAAATTAATTATAAGTAGTAGAGTAGATTAAATAAACCTAGTATAATCTAATAAATTAATAAATACGCGGCCGTATAAGACTAGGTTATAAGTTAGTATTTTATATAATAAGCTTTAATTACGAGTTAGTAGATTATATACTAAATTAAATCCTTTTCTTAGGCCCCCTTTTATAGGAGTAAGTATAACTCGTAGACTAACTATTATATTACCTACCCTTACCTAGTACAAGCTATTTACTTAAAAAGAAATATATATCCCTATATAAATTAAGGTAAGTAGCTTAAGTAATTACTAAGTTATATTTAGCTATAAAAAGTAATATATTATATTCTACTTTATTTAATATCTAAATAAGTTTTTATCTTATTATCTTTACCTAAGTAAGTTTTTATCTTATTACCTTTATATACTTTATTAATTATAAGAAATATTCCTATATATTAGACTTAGGATATACTAAGTAGTAGCTCTTTATAATAATATACGAATAATTATTTATTATATTAATAATTATCTATATATACTAAGTACGGTAGCTATTAGTCTAAACTAGTAAGGTTAGACTTAGTAAGGTTATACTTAGTAAGGTAATACTTAGTAAGGTAAGTAAAGGTACGCGGCCCTACTAATAAACCTTATTTATAACGAGTATTATTAACTAATTATAAATAGAACTCGCGTTTAGGATTACTACCTTTATATAAGCTATAATTACTATTAAGAGCTACTAAGGATATTATAAGAAGTATAAAAGCATTCTAGAGGTATAGAGATACTACTACGGAGGGAGCTAAGAACGTAGCTATTAAGGAAAGGAATAGGGTACTAAGAACGGAGAAGGCGATCGACTTTAAAAGAAAGATTTATAACGCTACTAAGTCTTAAAAGGGTATATAGGGCTTCGCTAAGTAGGCGAGGAACGATAGCTCGTCGCTATAGCCCCTCCCTAAGTTCCCCCCTCTAAGGAGGGGCGATAGGGAAGGGGTGGCTGAGACCTTTAAGGAGAAAGTAGAAGTCCTACGGATAATATTCTTCCTACCCCCCTTATAAGCCGACCTAATAGATATCGATAGTATAGAATACCTACTACCGGTAGGTAATAGTAGTAATATTATAAGCGAGGAAGTCCTATAAGCTATCCGTAGGCTAAAATAAGATAAGGCCCCGGGGATTAATAGGATCCCGAATCGGTTCCTTAGGCTAATAGCGGACGGGCTCCTTAGGGAGCTTACTTATTTATTTAACGTGTGCTTCTACCTTAGCTACTACCTAAGGGAATTTAAGAAGGCTAATACGGTCGTCTTAAAGAAACCGAAGAAGGAGGACTATATAGTACCTAAGGCGTACCGTCTAATAGCGCTATTAAGTACCCTTAGAAAGGCCCTAGAATTAATAGTCGTAGGGCGACTTAGCGATTATACTAAAAGTCGAGGCCTCCTCCCGTAATAATAAATAGGGGCGCGAAGGAATAGATTAATAGAGATAGTACTAGAAATAATTATAGACGCGGTATATACGGTATAGGACTACGGTAGAGGTAATATAGCTAGCCTCCTCTTACTAGATATTATAAGAGCCTTTAATAACGTCTCCTACCGGAGGCTTATCTATAACCTCCGGTATAAGGGGATCCCTCGCTATATTATAAGCTAGATAGAAAGTTTCCTAGCGGAAAGGTCCTCGTCTATTATAATTAGGGGGATAACGAGTAGGATAGAGCCGGTAGAGATAGGGATTCTCTAGGGGTCGCTAATCTCCCTTATCCTCTTCCTATTCTTTAACGCGCTACTTATTAAGGAGTATACGGCGGCTAAATTATAGTTATAAGTTAGAGGGTTTATAAATAATATCTACCTACTAGTATATAGGAAAACTACGGAAGGTAATTATAAGACCTTAGAACTAGTATACGAGATCTACCTTAAATAGGCTTTAATATACGGGGCGAGTTTCGCCCCCTAGAAATATAAATTAGTCTACCTTACCCGTTACCCCCGTCGCTTTAATATAGGTACGGTTATTAACCTAGGGCATATAATAATAAAGTTATAAACGGAGATCCGAGTCCTAGGGCTATATATCGACGGTAAATTACGGTAGGGCCCGTACCTAAAGAGGGTATAGGTGAAACTCGCTACCTAGAGCCTCGTCCTATCTATAATAATAGTATTAACCTAGGGAGCTACCCTTAGTAGGGTAAGGAAAGTATATAATATAATAGTACGGCTAGTTATAACCTACGCGTCCGCCTTATAGTATATACTATAAAGACTAAGGGATATAAAGAAGACGCACGTAAGGAAGCTTAAAGTTATCTAAAATAACTACTTAAGACGCGTACTAGGGGTATATAAGGCTACCTTAACGCGAGTACTAGAGGTAGAGTCGGGGATAGCCCTTATATAACTAATACTAGATTACTCGGTTCTCCGCCGGTATACGTTAAAGGGGATCTACCTAGTAATAATAATAGGGAATATACGTATCTAAAGGAAGCTAAACGCTAAGAGGGGGAGGAGGAGAGAGGTAGTAAAATCCCCCGCGGAAGAGAAGAACGAGTGGGCTCTACGCTCCCTACGCCTAGACGACGGGGGCGCGATTATAACTAGGGAGGTAGCCCGCCCCCCCTAGAGGATCGAGAAGATAATATACTATTAGTGGAGGTCCTCCTAGGATACTATATAGGATGAATACTAGTCGGGACTAGGAGCTAGGGATTACCCCCCCGCCTAGCTCGGGGGCTTATAGACCGGTAGGAGGACCCTTTATAAGGGCCTTTAAAAGGCTGAGAGCTCCGTCCTTACGTAGATAAGGATAGGAAAGATCGGGCTAGCCGCCTTTTTATACTAGTATAAAGTCCCCGGCTATATATCCGTAAGCTACGGGTATAACTAGCGTAGGTAGGATACGAAGTATATCCTTATCTATTACCCTAGGCTCTAGGACCGCCGCTAGGAGCTAAAGGATAGGTTAGGCGCGGTAGACGCCTATAAGATACTTATAAAGGCGGGGGGGGTAAAACGAGTAGCGAGATAGATAATCTAGACCGGGCTACTAGGCTAGTTCTCGCTTATAGCGAAGTAGTTATACTAGAGCCGACTTTAGACGTAAATCTTTACTACCGGAGCGAATTTCGCTTTTATAGTATATAAGCCGGCCCTAGGGAGCTAGACTAATATAGTAGTAAATACGACCGCCTATTATTATAAAGGACCGAATATAGTATAAAGAGAAAACGGAATAGAAGTTATAAAGAAGGTAGGAAAGATAAGGGTTTTTACCTACACCTATACTTAGTATAAGTATATAGTTTCCCCTACGAGTCGGCTACTATTATAACGACTATAAAATACTTATAAGCCCCCGTAATTATCTTTTATTAGTTTAGATAGACGCGTATATAATTTATAAATAAATAAATTACTATTAAGTTAAAGAAAATATTACCTTAATAGCGAGGGATAAGATCTATATTACCTATTTAAATTTAATAATATAATACTATAAATAAAATATAATAAATCTTATAATAAGATAGAGAACCCTCTCTATTTAAATATAACTAAAGTATATAATAAGACTACTATAATAAAAGCGGATTAGGAGCTAGTAAGAGAGGATACTAAAGAATAGTATAGAAAGGTAGGTATTAAAGACTTTAAAGGTAAAGAATCCTAGGTAAAGGAGTAGGATTTTATTATATAGCTAGGTTAAAAGTATAAGTATAATAAATTATACCTACTAGGTAGTCTAAATAGAGAGGGTAAACTTAGTACGCTCTCTAAGGTAGTATAACGGGTTTACTTAAATATTAGATAATAGGACTATAAGACTAAATAAAAAATTAAGAGGGAGAAGGAAGGATATAAAGAATAATAACTATCGCCCCTCTAAGATATAAGTTTAGACTACTTAATAATAGAAGATAGTATAGCTATATTACTAGCCTTAAAACGACGAATAAAATAAGAGGCCGCGTAGGATTAAGATATAAGGGATATTAATTTAAAGGCGATATATAATAGGAAAATTACTAGGCTTCTTCTATTAAATATTATCTAGTTACCTAACTCTTTATTAGATATAAGAAGCCTATTAATATACTTAACCTTAGACTAGTTTATTTAGTATTATAGTAAAGACCTAGAGCTAAAGCCCTTAGAAGTAACGCTACGGTTTAAGTATAAAGGAGCTTAATTTCTAACTAAATTAACTAATAATCGCTAACTTTATAAGGTTATAAGGGAGGTTATTAACGGCGTAGGTACTAACCCTATATTTAAGTTTATAGTAGGATAGGATAATTCTACTTAGTAGGCCTCTATTCTATTAATTACTTTATTAGAGACTCTTAGTAAGTAACTACCTTCTCTATCTATTATAGTAATAAATATTATATAATTAATATCTACTATTATAACTAGGGCCTAAATTTAAATAGGATATCCTTAGCCTAATAATAAGACGCGCGAAATAGAGATAAAGTATAATAAAAGGATATAATAATAGTAGGCTAAAGGTATAATAGAGGCTATAATAATAGCTAATTAACTATTAGGGATTTAAATAGGATATAATATATTACCTACTTAAAAGCGATTAAAAACTACTATTATAGGTTAACTATACTTTAGCTAATTATCTAAGAATAAGAGTATTAAGTTATATAATAAAGATAAAGATAATATAATACTAAATATTATAATACTAATAGATTACAGCTAAGAGGTAGAGCTAGACTAAAAGAGGGAGGTACTTAATAGAACGCTAGCGAAGGACGGAAGTATTTATCTAATATAGATAGGATTATTAGTTATCCTCTTATTATATAAATCTTCTAACCTAATTACCCTTACTAAATTAATTAAAGAAGCTAAAGCCTATACTCTAGCTAATAACCTAGTTACGTCTACTAAACTAGCTAAAGCTTATACTCCAGCTAATAATATAATTATATCTATTAAACTAACTAAAGAAGTTAAAGCCTATACTCTAGCTAATAACCTAGTTACGTCTACTAAATTAGCTAAAGCTTATACTTCAGCTAATAACTTAATTATATCTACTAAACTAGCTAAAGCCTATACTCTAGCTAATAACCTAGTTATATCTACTAAACTAGTTAAAGCCTATACTCTAGCTAATAACCTAGTTACGTCTACTAAACTAGCTAAAGCTTATACTCCAGCTAATAATATAATTATATCTATTAAACTAACTAAAGAAGTTAAAGCCTATACTCTAGCTAATAACCTAGTTACGTCTACTAAATTAGCTAAAGCTTATACTTCAGCTAATAACTTAATTATATCTACTAAACTAGCTAAAGCCTATACTCTAGCTAATAACCTAGTTATATCTACTAAACTAGTTAAAGCCTATACTCTAGCTAATAACCTAGTTACATCTACTAAACTAGCTAAAGCCTATACTCTAGCTAATAACTTAATTACATCTACTAAACTAGTTAAAGCCTATACTCTAGCTAATAATATAGTTACGTCTATTAAACTAGCTAAAGCCTATACTCCAGCTAATAATATAATTACGTTTACTAAACTAACTAAAGAAGTTAAAGCCTATAATCTAGCTAATAACCTAATTACGTCTACTAAACTAATTAGAAAGGCTAAAGTTAATACTCCTAATATTATAATACTATTTATTAAATTAATTAAAAAGGCCGAAGTTTATACTTAGCCTAATACCTTACTAGAGAAGAATAATTCTCTAAATACTATTAAATTAAATAAAGTAATTAATCTAATATAGGAATTAAATCTAAAGGCTAAGTCGTAGTAGATAACTAGTAATTATTAGAAAACGCCGGAGTATTAAGTAGACGGGAGTTATAAGTTATACTAAAGTAGGGATTTAATAATACTTAGGTAGTATATAAATAAAAAGTTACTAAGTAAGGCGTAGATATTAGTCCTATTATAGAGCTAGATATTAAGGACGTAGAATTACGCGAGATAATAGATATTATAAAAGAAGGAGAGGAAGATATAATAATAAAACTAGCTAATAACTATCTAATTATAATAACTAAATAGCTTTATTAATAGGATAAGAGGTAGGAGGACTATACTTATCTATTTTACTCTTATCTTAATATATATTATTAACTTAATAAGACTATTAAGTTATTTAAGTTATTATTAGATCTTAAGCTATTTTAGGTATTTAGGGTATTTATCTACTTTAAGATAGAGGTATTCTAGAACGGCGGATACCTTATAAATATAATAGGACTTAGAAAGGTAATAAACTAAGGTACTCCGCTTAAGACTATTAATTAATAAGGGCTATAGACTATTAAGGCTATTAAGGTAATTATCTTAAACTAGACCCTTATATTAGTTATTAATAGTATTAAAGAAGCTAGGACTAAAGAGAGATATAACTTATACCTCTTAAAGGGAACGCGAAAGGACCCTTAGCTACCCGACGCTAAATACCTATCTAATAACCCCTTTAGTATTTAATATATATATATTAACGCTAGAATATCCTAAAAGCTAAAGCTAAGCTATAGCCTAACCTTTATACTTATACCTCCGGCTTTACTATCCTATTAGTTAGGATAGATAAAGCGTCTCTTAAATATAAAGGACTAAAAGTATAAGTAGACTTTATAATATATATATAATAATACTAAATTAAAAGTATATATACTAAAACTAGATAAAGAGGACTACTAATCCGTAGTACCTTCTAGGGATATCCCCTACTTTAATAACTTAAATAATAAGTTATATATGCTTTACTTTACTACCGCAGTATTATATAATAGATAGGTAAAGAAGAAGCTAGCGGATTATACTATAGAGGTCTTAAAGACGAGTAGGAAGCCTTATATTACGCCTTAATAGTAATAGTAGGTAATAGGATAGGGCCGTATTATACTTAATAAAGTATATACTAAATCTAATAAATATACTAGGATAATTAGTAAAGTTTAGGTACTTAATATAATTATAAGGGGTTAGATACCTTAGAAGCTCTTTCTTATTAAAACTCTATTTAAAGCGTTACCCGTATATATAGCAGGCTAAGTAGGTACACTCTAGAATAGTAATATAGAGTAGGCGCTATATTTTATAATACTAAACTACCCTTAGATAAATAACTATTACTAAAACTTATAACGCTATATAAAGTTAGAGCTTAATAAATTTAGTAAGATATATAATATCCTGATTAAGTAATATAAAGCCGGAAATATACCGGCGGAGGCGTATTATAAGTATAGGAATATAATAACTATTATTATCTAAATATTATAGCTACGTTATACTAGCGACTTAGAGTTTCTAGGATATCCGTTAGTAGACCTCTAACCTAACTACTATTATAAATGCCGCTTAATATACCTAGAATAATATAAGGACGTACTAGACTAGGGGTTTAAAGGGGTAATCGTAGAAGTTAGGAAGATATATTTAAACTAAGTTAAACTCTATAAATAGGGTAAGAAGGTTATTATACTAGTTATATTAGTAAAAATATAGCTAATAGCCGCGCGTCGCGTAAGGATTATATTATTATTCCCTAAATTATTATTCTATAAAGAGACTAAGGAACTAGCTTTTATATTAAGGGAACTAATAACTAATAAATAGCTTAAAACTATACCTAGGAAACTATATAAATTAGAATAACGAGACTTACCTTATAAGCGGTTAATATATTAAATCGCTAGGGTTTTAAATTACCTTAAATAGTATATAAGGAAGGAAAGAAAAGTTCTTTATCTTAATAATAGGGCCTATATTAGCCTTTATTATTTATTAGGTATATATTCCTAATAGGCTATTACTTTATATTAATAATTACCTTAGGATTAAAGCGCTAATTAGTATATAAGTAATCCGTAATATATTAAAGAAACCCGTCGCCCTAATCTATTTAAGCCTAACTAAGTATAAGGTTACTAAAATTATTAAACTCTTCTAGGAAGGTAAAGATAGTAAGAAGAGTTTATATCCTAATAATCTCTTATAGATCCTCGTCGGGTCTAATATACTTCTATCTATAGGATATATATATATAGTAGCGAGATTCGTTACTATCTTTAACCCTAAGTAATTATAAAGGAATAAAATATAGGGTGTTACGCGGGTTAATTAAATTAGGTAAGATAGGAAAATAATATTACTTAACCTTATAAATAACTCCTTAGAACTTAAAAAGGCTATATCTAATATAAAAACTACTTAATCTAAGATATATAAATTAGTAGAAGCTATAATAGATCTAATAGATAGTAGTTATAAGGTATTAGAGGAGGATATAACTATAGATAAGAATATTAACGACGAAGGTAATCTACTTAATAAGGAAGGTTAAATTATCGGCTAATAATATAGAGATAGTATACGCGTATAGAATCCTTCTAGGGTAATAGGTAATAGCGAGCTAAGTAGGAATAAATTAAATAGAAATAGAATATAATAATATTATATTATAGTAAGATCGTTCTAAGATATCTTTATATATTATAAGTTAATAGTACGTATATTAAACGTAATAAGTCTATAGCGGCTATATAGAATATATACTTTATAAAATAATTTAACTATATAACTAAATAAAATACTAGGATAAACTAATAGGAAGGGCTTACTACCTAATATTCTCGCCCGGATATATATAGTAACTTATACGCGAGTATTAGCTAGATAATTTATAAAGGTTAAGGGTTTTTTAAATATACTAAATACGTAATAACCGCTCTAGCTATATATAAAGGTTTAATAAACCTATATAAGGTATAGAAAAGGCGGAAAATACGGGTAGTATAGATCCTAATATTCTATACGGCTTCCCGGTTTACTAATATTCTACCTCTAGTACTTATATACTAATTACCTCAAAGGCCCTAAGTATTATCCTTAAGTACCCGTTTTATATAGTTTCTAGCGTTATAATATTAGCCTTCTTTACCTCTAGCGTCCCCTTTAAGCTATATTATATCTCCGCCGCGTAGGTTATTACTAGCTAGACTATAACGTTATAAACCTATCTTATCTTATTAAGTATAATACCTTATATTAAGTTAGTAATAATTAATAAGGCTAGCTTCTATATCTTTAACCTTAATCTTATCCTATTAATATACGGGTCCTACTTTAATTTACTATTAATATAAAGTCTAAGGACTCTTATTAATATCTCTAGGCGTATTATTATTACTCTAAGGTCTATTATTACCTTTATATTAAACCTCTTTAAGCTCCTTAATAGGTAGACTAACTTATACTTATAAGGGGTAAAGGTTACCCTATATATATTTACCTAGTAAAGGTATACCTTATATACCTTTATTAGGATCTTATAATTCTCCTTAGTACTTTTATTATATACTATTAGGTAGATATTATTAATAAAGCCTTTAGTTTATACCTAGAGTTTTATCTTTATATACTCTTCTATAAGTAGGGAGTTAAAAAATAGAAATAAAATAGGTAATATTAAGGATCCTTAAAGGATCCTAGTTTCTACTATCTCTATCTTATTTATCTCCTAGCCTAGTATAATTATTATAGCCCTTTCTATTAGAAAGCTTTATACCTATTATATAATAAGGGTTAAGACCCCTTTCTTCTTTAAGTTATATAATAACCTCTTATAAGAGATATTATTAAAGGCCCTTATAATATCTAGTAATAGTATACTTATTATATTAGACTTACTATAGTTTTATATTATATATACTACCTCTACTATTATCTTAAAGGATATTACTATTAATCTTCCCTTCCTTACCCCTATTTATTATTAGGGTAGTAGTTTATATTCCTTTATAAGGTCGCCTAGCTTCTTTATTATAACCGCCTCTAATACCTTCTTTAAGGTACTAAGAAGGGTAATTAAATAGTATAACTTTAATTTAAAGTAGTCCTCTTTCTTTAACTTCTTTAAGATAATTATATTAGCCTTCTTAAACTCTATTAGATAGTATCTAACCCTTAAGTAAGCTTAAAATAGATATATAAAACTAGGTAGTAGCTCCCTCTCTACTATTCTTAGAAACCTATTTAAGATCCTATCTATCCCTAGTACCTTATCCTACTTTAGCTTATTAATTACTTTATAGACTTCCTCCTTAATAACCCCTATATTTATTATTAGGGGTATCTTATATTAAAACCCTTAGATATTATTTAGATCTACCCTTAAAAGTAGGGGGAAGAAGGTCCCTTAAAGGACCTCTACCTTCTTTTAAAATAACTCTACCCTAAGGCCTCCCCTATCCTTCTTAGGGGTAGGGAACTTTAGGAGTTCCTTTTAATTAGTTTTTAAAGTCTATTAAATAATTAGGATACTTTATATACTCCCTCTTTAAAATAAAGTACCTTTACCTTCTTTAATACCCTTCCTTTAACCTTCTAGGCCTCTTATTACGCCTCTAAACTCCTCTAGCTTCTCTTATAATTATACTTTACCCTAAGCTTTAGCGCCGTCTTTATAACCTTTATATAATTTAAGTTCTAAAAGGACTTTACCTCTAGGGAGGACTTTACTTGTAATATTACCTTTTTTATAATTTCTACTAGGCCTTAAAGTATATTAGCTAGGTAGCTATTTATCTACCCCTTAATTATTAGCTCCCTATCTAGTAGCGAGCTTTAAAGGGTACCCGCTTACCTCTTTATCTCTACTAGGTCTACTATCTTTTATACCCTTTATAGGCGTAGGATTACCTCCTCTACCTTAAGGCTAACTTTAATATATATTAAAATATAATTAGACTTATAATAGAGATCTAGCCTAATATAATATTCTAATAGTATTTACTTAATAGCTTCTATTATAAATATTAGATTAATAGTACTTTCTACTTTCTTTATCCTCTAGGTTATTATATCCTTTAGTAGAGTAAGCTCTATTCCCCTTTTTTCTATAATATTTATAAGTATATCCGCCGCTTTATAATATATATATCTACCTCTATTATTTTAATTTAGGTAATAGAGGTTAAAGTCTCTAACTAGTATATATTCCCTAGGCTAACTTAGCTACTCCTTTACCCCTAGTAGCGTAGAGGGGCTATTTATTAAAGTCCTAGACTCTAGGCTAAGGTTATATATATTATATATCTAGAGATATATTAATACTCCCCCTTCTTTTCTTATAACTTATATCCCTAATGAGTATAAGTCCCCTAATATAAATTTAACTTCCTATTTATTAATATTCTAGTACTTATTTATAAAGAAATATATCCTTATATCCCTCTTTATCTTATATACTAGGTAGAACGCTCCTTTATTTAAGTTATATATTAAACCCGTCCTCTTTATATATAATAGTTCTTAGATAGCTAGAATATTTATCTATTATACCTCTTTATCTTCTAATAGCGCTATTATTATTATAGTCTACTCCCTTTATATATTATATTATAATAGTCTTATTATCTTTTATACCCTTATAAGGATCCCTATTAAATATCCCTTATAACCTCTACTCCCTTAGTACTTAGGGCTTCTTATATTAGTATTTCCTTTAATATCTATTAGTCTATCTTTATTACTTAGAGAGTAATTAGCCTTTCTAGCCTATTTTATAGTATTACTACTAGTAGTAGTATAATTCCCCTTTCCCTTATATTCCCCTAGGGACCTATTTATATTATAACCTTACTAAGGTCTTTAAACCCTAATATAAGCTTCCTCTTCTTCCTTATTACTACTATTATCTACTCCCCTTAGGGCTACTTCTAGGTATCCTATTACTTATTTCCTCTTATAAAGCTCTTATATAATTTCTTCTTATTTTCTACTATCTTTTAATAGAGCTTATTTAATTCCCTTACCTTAATTATATACCCTTACTCCTAGTCTATATAATTATTCTTCCCGTAGTTATTATACCTCTTAACCTCCCCTTCTTTTACTTTATACTCCTTTAAGTTATACCTACTAGCGTAGATCCTATATTATATTAGGCTTATATAATATCCTACTATATATTTATACTATTAATAGTTAAAGTATTATATTATAACCCTATTCCTCTCCTACCTCTTATACTCTAAGAGGTTATATCCCTTTATTAAGCCCTTTTTAATTACTTTATCTACTATCTCTAGCGTATAGAGCTTTAGTAATAGTAAGACCCTCTTCTTTACTACCTCTCCCTCTCTCCTCTCCCGCGTAACTACCTACGGCTAGGCTACCCTTATAATCTTTAACTCTAGGAGGTTCTTTTTATTCTACTAGATAATTATCTCTTTAACCTCTTTCTATTTTAATACGTCTACTACCTTCTTTAACACCCTATATATTATAATTAGGAAGGTCTATCTTAATACCCTTATTAACTTATATACCTTCCTTACCTAGTTATTATTCTCTCTAGCTCCTCCCTTACCTCTATCTCTATTATAAATAGTATTAGGTCACCTCTAATTAGGTACCTTACTATTATAATCTCTTATATCCTTAGGAATATAATTGTCTTAAATCTCTTAACTAGCTACTCCCTAGTAAGCGCCCTTACTACCTCCCTCTTAATTCTATTATTAATCTAAACTATTAAGGTCCTAGCCTTCCTATTATTAATCTAAACTATTAAGGTCCTAGCCTTCCTATTATTTATTACTCTAGATCCCTTCCCTATAATATTACCTATCGGCGCTATAGTAAATATCCCCCTAGGGCTTATATTACCTATTCTTATACTTATTAGGCTCTAGCTAGCTATCTACGCCTAGCTCCTTCTACCCCCTTATATCTTCCCCCTCTAGGGCTATTCTTCTACTACCCTCCTAAACTTATATACCTCCTTAAGCTATTAGTCTACCTTTATAATAAACTCCTTTATATATTTAAGCCCTATCCCTACTATCCTTTCTATCTTACGCGTTATTCCGCCCTTTAACGCGTCTTATATAATTATAATAGCTTCTAGGGCCTTTACTAATATCCTCCTAACGCGTATTCCCTTATCTTCTAATTCTTTCCCCCCTACTAGGCTCCCTAGCCCCTATAAGGGTATCTCCCCTCTACTTCCTAGTCTACCGCTTCTACTACTACTACTACTACTTATAACTCCTCCCCTAATACTATATCCTAATATTAGGACTCGTCTTACTATACGTCTAAGTAAATTTATTAAGGCTTATTTTTTAATCTTTTATTTCGTCTTAAGTATCTATAAGGGCCTTATTACCTATTATAAAAGCCCTATTACCTACTATAAAAGTAACCTATCTAGTAATCTAGATACCTATTATTATAATAGAATATTAACCTTCTTATATTAATATAAAAGACACTATTACTTTTACCTTACTTAGAATAAAAGACTACTATAACTCTAAGTATATAATAAGGTTATTTAATATTAGTAACCTTATAAACCTATACTTATATAAAGGCTACTAAGTATTAAGTATTACCTCTAAGAAGCTTAGTCTATAGTTTATTAGTCTATTTAAGGTCTTTAAACGTATTAGATACCTCGCGTATTAACTAGAATTACTAGATATAATACGTATTTATAATATTATCTTAATAGCTTATCTTAAGCCTACTACTAATCTAGTAGATAACTTATATTAACGTCGCTACCTATCTACCCCTCCTATTATTATTAATAGAGATATTAAATATAAAATCAAGCGGCTTTTATAAAAACACTGTATTTATTAGGGTTATAAGTAGTCTACCTAGTACCTAGCTAGGTAGCTAGGATATAGACCTAAGGATAACTAGTAGATACTAGATTACTAGTTATTAAATACTCTAGACCTTATCTATAAGTATAAGGAAGTAAATAGTCCTAATATAAGAGTTAGAGGATAGGTTAATAATAGTAGTATATAAGTAAAATTTCTTACCTTATAAGTTATCTTTTTACTTTAAGCGCTTCTAATTAAGGTATATCTACTAATACCTAATATATATTACTATTAGGATAATAGCTTTATTTATTATAAGTATTTATTATAGGTATTTAGTTATTATTACTATTATTAATAGTACTATTCGCCTAGTACGCCTTCCTTATAAAAGGCTTCTATACCTTATATACTTAGGTAGATTTCCTATATATAAAGAAAGTATCTTCTTTCTATATTATAAATTAGTTATAATAATTACTATATTAGCCTAATTAGGACTAGCGTAGCTTTAGCGCGTACTATATTAATTATATTATAAATATATTATAATACTATAGCTTTTATTCTTATTATACTAGAATACTACGTCGTTAAACTAATATTATTTCTAGTTCCTAATAGTTATCTTAGTTATTAGTCTTACTATTTAAAGATAGAACTCTTTATATAGGTTTTTTAATAAGTTATTAATAGTAAGATAGTAGAATAAAGAATAAGATTTTAATAAGCTTTTAATAAACTACCTTTAAAGTAATTCTATAATAATATTACTTTAACTAACTATATTAATTCTATTAAAGACTAAACTTATAATTATTATATAATACTAAACCTATATAAGTAATAAGCTAGTTATAAGTAGTCTAGTAACTTAAGTACTAAAAGATAGTTAATCTAATAGTACTACTAGAATAAGTATTAATCTTTATCTTTACTATTTAACTCTTAAAATCTTCTAACCTTTATACTAAACTATCTATAGATATTATAGCTTATAAAACTAAGCTTTTATAACTTCTATTTTTATTAAAAAAACTTCTTTATTAATATATATCTTATTTATCCTAAAAAATATTATTAAAGATATAAATCTTATAAACTATTTTTTTATAGATATATTATAAATATTAAGATATTTATAGTATTTATATCTAATACTTCTTTAAGATAGAATAGATATATAAATAATATAACTTATAAGCTAGTAATAAATAAACTCTTAACTAAAATAATTAACTATACTTATAATTATTATCTTTCTAATTTACTACCTTTATTATATTCTCTTATATACTACGTAGCTATTATCCTAGACTTTTATTTAGTATTATATTCCCCCTTATTTATATAATACCTCTTATATTAAGGATAGCTTAATTAATAAAGTTTTTAAAAATATAAGTATAAGAGAGTTAGTAGTAAGAATAAGTATACTACTATCTACTAGAGTTAAAGTAAGTTATTAAGTTAATAGAGTATTAGATAATAGGAAGATATATATAATAGTTATAAGGGTTAAAAGGCTTTTAAGATATTAATAATAGTAGTAGTAATAGGATAGATTATATACCTAGGAAGAGAGATTTTATAGGATAGTCTTTATAACTAATATTAAAGTATTAAACTAACTATAATATCCCTCTTCAATAATCTTGACGATTAGCTACCTTATTATTAGCATCCAAATATCTACTATCCCAGCTTTCATCCTCTATATCTCGTCACCTCCTTTGAATCTCGCGCTGAAAGCCGCTTCTATCTCCCTGACCCACTTCGCTGTCACAAATTGCAGATCGCACTGAGTCCTATAGGGAGAACATGTCGTGTATTACATGAAATAAATAGGAAAAGTAGAGACGCCTGTATCAGACTCTGGAAAGGAAGTTGTAGATCTTTGGAATGAAGTAGGCCTCAAATTTTTCCTTCTTTAGCATCGATGATGGAAGCTACAATTTCGGTCTAGCAGCATCCATGGATGCGTTTATATTCGCTATCTCCACTACTGGCTTGTTGATCGAGGGCTACCACTCACTACTTATGTCTACCAAGAACCCGAGCGGTCTTCGTGATCTCTCTTCGTACCAAATTTTCAGGAGAGTGTTCTACTTCATCAATGTTTCTTCGTGTGTGCGCATATCGTTGTTGCTGTCGGTAGAAAGGCTTTGGGAGAAGGGCCACTAAGGTTGTGATCAAGATTGGAAACACTGGAGTGGTGTAGGATGATCTTTTCAATTTGCTTCGGCACAGTTGGGCCCTGTTCTGTTCTTCTTAAATCAATCACTGTGACTTTATTGGGAGCAACACCTTTGGGGTTCTCTGTATCCCGAAAGGTGAGTGTCGCTTTGCTTTGCATGATGAAGTGGAGAGCTGATTGACTTCCTGCGATTCTGTGATGATGTGCGCCGATGACCCCATGGATGTGTGTCACTTTGCTTTCGATGATGATGACGAGGTTACTTGACCGAATTCCTGCATGCTTGCAACAGAGTTGTGCCCAATGTCACCATAGACGCATGTTCGACAAAGTCAGGCCTTCTTGTTTGGTCTGCTCTCTGCTTTCGTCGATGTGTCAGCCAGCCTTGTAACAATATCGTCTCCTCCATAAGGCCAACCTACTTATCTCTGCCGGTGCTTGTATCATTTTTATCACGCTCCAGCTTTGCAGACAAAAATGTCTACTCGACCTTAGCACTCCCTTTTGCAAGTCATCTCTGCCTTCCTCGCTAATTCAGCCGGCCTTGTAGCAATATCGTCTCCTCCGCGAGGCCATTGTAATCGTCTCTACCGCTGTGTTGTTATAGTTTGACCCCTCCGGCTCCGCTGGTTTTCTCACTGTGTCCGCCGGAGTTGTATCTATTCTTCTCCCGGCAACAGTCCGCTGTGTCTGTCTTGACAACAGTGTTCCTGCTGCAGTCGGACGCTTTGGCTCTGCTTGTTTTTATCCTCGTCTTCGCACTCGATGTATTCTGAGAGGAAGATGGAAGGTGATGTTGATGAGACGGTCTCAGGGAATTTTGAAGATTTCGGTTGGCTTGCCGTCTTTCCAAGGACCCACCAGCCTATCTTTACCAGATGGATCTATGGTCTGCCGGCTCTATTCGCTCATGTGGCTCTGACGACTCGATTGAATGCGGTCAGTAATTTGGGCTCTGGCTACTTGATCGACTCTGGTTACAGAGCTGGCTCTAACTCCTCGATCGGCTCTGGCTGCTCGATCGACTCTGGTGACTGGGCTGGCTCACTCTGCCTGCTCTGCTGGTTCTCGGTCATTCCGTTCGCACTCGCTGTTTCCTTGAGTGGAAGACGGGAAGCGAGATTGATAAGAAGGTCTTAGGAAGAAACTTTGGGAATTCGGGTAGAATAGCCTCCGTCTCTTCTAATGATCCACCGGCTCATTTTTACCATTTGGTTCTGTTGTCTCCGACGCTCAAACTCTACTTTCTCTGCTAGCTCTACTGCCTCTGGCTGCTCGATCGATTCTAGCTCCTTGATCGACATTGGCTACTCTACTCAATTTGGCCCTGGCTGCTTAGTTGCCTCTGGCTACTCCATTCGGCTCTGGCTGCTCAACTAGCCTAGGCTGCTCCTCGTAACTTGGTCGGCTACTGGTGCTCAGTTGGCTCCAGTAGCTCAGCTGGCTCAACTGGCTTGAGAAGCTCTCTTACCTCTAGCTGCTCAATTGATTCCGGCTGCTCTGGCTGCTTCGATAGCTAAGCTGGCTCTGCCTGCTCCGCAGACCCTGCTTGCTCGATTGATTCTGGCCGCTCCATCGACTCTGGTTGATTACTTGGTTAATCCTCGGCGTTCTGAGTACTCGGTTGAATCTTGCTGCTCGATCGACCCTGGCTGCTGGATCGATCTTGCTGCTCGTTTGGTACTGGCTGCTCTGGTAGCTCAGCTCGTCTAATTGACTGCTTCGGTAGCTCGGCTGACTCGGCTGGCTCTACCTACTCAGTTGCCCGAGCTGGCTCCGCAAACTCTGCTTACTTAATTGATTCTGGCTGCTCCATCGACCCTGGTTAATTACTTGGTTAATCCTCGGCGTTCTGAGTACTCGGCTGAATCTTGCTGCTCGATCGACCCTGGCTGCTGGATCGATCCGGCTGCTCGTTTGGTACTGGCTGCTCTGGCTGCTCTGGTAGCTCAGCTGGCTCCACTGGCTCTGCCTACTCAGTTGGCCCAGCTTGTTCCGCAGACTCTGCTTGCTCGATCCATTCCGGCTGCTCCATCGACTCTGGTTAGTTACTTGGTTAATTCTCGGTGTACAGTTCGCTCTGGGTACTCATTTAATTCTTTCTACTCGATCGACTTTGTTTATTCGAATCGATTTGGTTGTTCGATGGGTCCGGCTACTCGTTTGGTACTGGCTGCTCTGGCTGCTCTGGCTACTCTGGTAGCTCAGCTGATCCACCTGGCTCAACTGGCTCACCTGGCTCACCTGGCTCACCTGGCTCACCTGGCTTTGGCTGCTCTGCTGGTTCTCTATCCTTCTCTTCGCACTCGCTGTATCCTGGAAAGAGGATGGATGGAAGACAAGATCGGCGAGGAGGTCTTGAATAAGTACGCTAAGGAATTCAGGTAGATTACCGTCTCCTCTTATAGTCCATCGACTCTGTCTTTACTACGGTGATTGCGTTATAGTCTGACGGTTTAGTTCTACTTACTCCATCACTTCTACCAGCTCTTCTTACTCTGCCAACTCTCTCTGCGCTGCGACCTCTTCCTACTCTGCCAACCCTACCAGCGCCGCCTGCTCGGCCTGCTCCGTCCGCTCTGCCAACTCTGCCCGCTCTGCCAACTCTGCCCGCTCTGCCAACTCTGGCAACTCTGCCTGCTCTACCAACTCTGCCAGCTCGGCCAGCTCAACCAGCGCCACCTGCTCTACTTGCCCTACTCACTTTGCCGATTTTCTATCCTTCTGTTCGCACTCACTGTATCCTCCTCTCCCGCTCGCCGTGTCTCCAGAGAAGCAGGGAAGACGAAGTCAACAAGGAGATCTTGTAAAAGAAATTCAGGGAATCGGGTGGGCTGGCGTCTTCCTCGATAGTCCTCCAGACTTGTCTCTGCCACAGTTATTATACATCATGTCCTTCCGTTCGGCCTCGCCATTTTTTCATGAGGACGACTGGAGACAAGATCGACACGGAGGTTTTGTCTAAAAGTTCACCAAGCTTATTACAACTATAATGATTCTGCTGATAGCGTTCCAGCTCTGTAACTTCCTTGCCATCACTCTCACACTCGCTGTTCCCCGAGTGGACGATCGAAGAAGAGATCGATAAAAAGGTCCTGTTGAAACTTTAGGTGGAAAACCATCCTCTTCAGCAGTCCACCAAGCTTGTTTCTGCTACGCTGCTTCGGTATACTATGACGCGCCAGCTCTATGACTTCTATATCCTTCGGTCCGCACCCGGAAAGTTCCAAGAGAACGACAGGAGACGAAATCGATAGGGGAATCTTGTCCGGAGTTCGGGTAGTCTGCCGTCTTCTCCAATAGTCCATCACGCTCGTCTCTGCCACGCTGCTTCTCTTAAAAAACCGATAGCCTCGCAGCTTCCTTCTCCTCGCACTCGCACTGGCTGTACCCCGCAACGACGACGGAATACGAGATCGACAGGAAGATCTCGGGCGGCCTGCCGTGACTTCCAATAGTACACCAAGTGGATTCTAAACGGCGCTTCTCCTGTTGCCGAACGTTCCGGCCTTCTCAGCTTCCAATCTTACTCCTCTCACCTTCTCTAAAGGTATTCTCGAAGAAAGATGGGGGATAACGGCAGAAAGGTTTTGAGGAGGAGGGCGTCCAATAGTCCACCAAGTTTGTCTTTAATACAGTGCTTCTCTTGTAGCTTGTCATGTACCTCCGGCGGCCTGCCATCTCCATAGTCCAACGAATTGTCTCTGTAATAGAACGTGTTTCTGTTGCGACCTGACGCTCTAGCCTTCTAGCTTCCCGGATTCCCAGCTCCTTCTCCTTCCACTCAATCTCGCTGTATCCTCACACGATGGACGACATCAATGGGGAGGTCTCCGGGTGAAGAGCGAGGAGCTGTCGATAGTCTGCGTCTCCTCCAATAGCCCATCAAGCTTACCTCTGCCACAGACGCTGCAGCTTTCCAGCTTCCAATTTACCAGATTCCCAGCTCCTTCCCCCTCGTACTCACTCTCGCTGTATTGTCAGATGGAAGAGGACATTGATAGGGAGGTCTCGGAGAGAAGGGCGAGGTGCTATCGTTGGCCTGCGTCTCCTCCAATAGCCCATCAGGCTCACCTCTGCCACAGACGCTACAGCGCTCCAGCTTACCAAATTCGCAGCTTCTCAGCGTCCTTCTCTTTCCACCTGCACTCGCTGTTTTCCAGGAGGCGTCTGGGTGAGGACATCGACAAGAAGGTCTTGAGAGGATGAGGGCGAGGGGCTATCACGTCTCCACCAAAAGTCTACCAAGCTTGTCTCTGCCACATGGTTTCTCCTGTTGCCCAAAGCTCCAGCTTTCTCCTTCCACTCGCACTTGGTGTACCCTCAGAAGGAGGACGACATTGACGCGAAGGAGGCAAGGTGCTATCATTAGCCAGCGTCTCCTCCAATAGCCTATCAAGCTTGCCTCTACTACAGACGCTGCAGGTTCCCAGGTTCCCAGGTTCCCAGCTTCTCAGCTTCCTCCGCCTTCCACCTGCACTTGATGTTTTCCAGGAGTCATCTGGGTCAAGACATTAATAGGAAAGTCTTGAGAGGCGGCCATGGACTATCGATAGCCTACGTCTCCCCAAATAGTCCACAAAAGTTGCCTCTGCCAAAGTGTTTTTCCTGTAGCCCGGACTCCAGCTTCCTCCTTCTTCAACTCGCACTTGCTCTTTCCTCAGAGGGGAGGGGGGGTCGACATCGACAGGGAGGTCTTGAGGAAGGCGAGAGAAGGAGGCGGTCGATGGCCTACGTCTCCTCCAATAGTTCACCAAGCTTGTCTCTGCCACACTGCATCGTTCGTAGCCTGAAATGTCAGCTTCTGAGCTTCCAAGCTTGCTTCTCCTTCCACTCGTACTTGGTGTCACCTCACAGTCGCATTGGTGGACAACGATGGGGAAGTCTTGGGGCTGAGGGCGAGGGGGCTGTCGATGGCTTGCGTCACCTCCCCCAATCATCCACCGACCTCGTCTCTGCCAAAGTACTTCTCTTGTAGCCCGACGCTCCAGCCCTTCAGCTTCCCAATTTCCGGGCTTCCCAGCTTCCCAGCTTCCTCCTTCTCCTCCTTCCACTTGGACTCGGTGTGACCGCAGCGGAGGATGGAGCAAATCGACGGTGAGGTCCAAGGAGGAGGGCGAGAGGCTGTCGATGACCTGCATTTCTCAACCGTAGTTATTCACAGAGCTCGTCTTTGCCAAAGCATTTCTATTGGAAGCCCGAAGCTCTAGCTTCCGAGCCTCCCAGCTTTCTCCTCTTTCGACTTGCCCTCGGTGTAATCTCAGAGGAGGATGGAGGACGACATCGGCAGGGAGGCCTTTAGGGGGGCGAGGGCGAGAGGCTGTCGAATAGTTCAACAAGAATGTCTCTCTGCTTCTCCTGTAGCCTCACGGTCCAGCTTCTTTCACTTGTACTCGGTGTGACCGAAAAGCAAGATGATGAACATCGACAGCGAGGTCCTAAGGATAGTGGCAAAGTGCTGTCGATGCCCTGTATCTCCTCTAATAGTTCACTAGGCTTGCCTCCCTACTTCTCCTGTAGCGTGACGATCCAGCTTCCGAGCTTCTCAGCTTTTTCCTTTCACTTGCACTCGGTGTGACCGAAAAGGAGGACGGAGGACATCGACAGCGAGGTCCTGAGAATGATGGCAAAGGGCTGTCAATAGCCTGCGTCTCCTCCAATCGTTTACCAAGCGTGTCTCTGCTTCTCCTGTAGCATGACAGTTCAGCTTCCGAGCTTCCGAGCTTCTTCCTTTCATTTGCACTCGGTGTGACCGGAAAGGAAGATGATGGATATCGACAGCGAGGTCCCGAGGATGGTGGCAAAGGGCTGTTGAAGGCCTGCGTCTCTTCCAATAGTTGATCCAGCTTGTGTCTCTACTTCTCTTGTAGGCTGACGCTTCAGCTTTCGAGCTTCCCAGGTTCCTCCTTCCACTTTCACTCTGTGTAACCTCAGGGGAGAATGGAGGACGACATCGACAGCGATGAGGATGAGGACAATGAGCTGTCGAAAGCCTGCGTTTCTTTCAATAATTCATCAGGCTTCCCTCTGCCATAGTGTTTCTCTTGTAGCCTGAAGCTCCAGCTTCCACCAGCAGTCAGTGTAACCTCAGGGGAGGATTGAGGACGACATCGACTGGGAGGTCCTGGGGAAGGAGGAGGGCGAGAGGTTGCCGATGGTCTGCGTCTTCTCCAATAGTTCACCAAGCTTGTCTTTCTGCTTCTCTTGTAGCCTGACGCTCCAGCTTCCCAGCTTCCCCCTTCCACTCGCTGTTCTCCGGGAGGCGTCTGGGAGGTCTTGAGGATGAGGGCGAGGAGCTGTCGATGGCCTGCATCTCCTTTCGCCCTCCATCCACCGAGCTTGTCTCTGCCAACGGGCTTCTCTCGTAGCCCGACGCTCCAGCTTTCCAGCTTCCCGTTTTCCCACTCTGTGTAACCTTAGGTGAGGATGGCGGACGACATCGACAGGGGGGTCCTGAGGAGGAGAGCGAGAGCTGCCGATCGCCTGAGTCTCCTCTAATTGTCCACCGAACTGTGACTGCAACAGTGCTCTTGTTGTTGAATAGCCCGACGCTCCAGCTCTCCAGTTTCCCCTCTTTCTATTCTGTGTAACCTCAGGCAAAATTGACGGGCGACATCGACATGGAGGTCCTGAGGGGGGCGGCGAGAGGCTATCGATGGCCTGAGTCTCTTCCAATAGTCCACCGAATCATCTCTGCAATGGTGCTCCTGTTGTTGAATAGCCTGACGATCCAGCTCTGTAGCTTCCCCTCCTTCTCCTCTGTGCAACTTCAAATGAGGATAGCGGGCGACATCGACAGGGAGGTCTTGAGGAGGAGGGCGAGGAGTGTCGATGGCCTGAGTCTTCTCCAATAGTTCACTGCATTGTCCCTGCCACAGTGGCCCTTTTGTAGCCTGAAGCTTCAGCTTCCCAGCTTCCCAGCTCCCCAGCTACTTCTCCTCCCACTCGCTGTAGCCTTGGAGGAGGATGGGGGATGACGTCGACGACAAGATCGTGTAGAGGAGGTGCAGGTGCTGTCGTCAGCGTGCTGTCCAGAGATCCTACAGCTCGCAGGGCAATAGAGGCTCTCTGAGAGCTGGGCGTGGAGCTCAAAGCAGCTGCTTGCAGCGGGAGCACTGGGGAGCAGGAAGGACACTCCTGCACCCCTGAGCTGCTGTAAAGAGGTCTCTCATGAGTGCAGACCTGTCTGCAGCCATGGTTGTAGCCAGGGAAGGGAGTTCAGGGGTGAGGTGGGGATTTCAAGACAGTTGCTGGCTGAGGGAGCACGGGAGATAGGGCACATCACTCCCACAGCTCTGAGCTGCTATGTTAGGGTCTTTATAGAGTGCCAACATAGGAGTAGACATGGTTGGAAACTGATGGGAGGAGTTGGATGATGGTGGGCGGAGAAGGTTGCAGCTTGGGGCGGAGAAGCGGTGAGATCATCCCCGCGACGGCGAGCTTGGCACTCTCAACCTATTCTACAGATCCTACATATCAAAATACATATTCGCATCGCCATCGTCTACGAAAGTCATCGAAATGGGAGGTATACAGTGCATGCAGGTCTCATTTTGCTATGAAAGGGGTGCGAAGTACTATGATGCACTTTGCAGAGCAGCTCTGCGTTCATCCTCCGATATTCTATATCGCCCAAGCCCCCCTTTGCGATATACAATCGAGCGATATCCAATGCATATAAGCCCGAGAGGCATCAGTCGAGATACAAAGGTCGGTCGTGGAATCTAATGCATGATATAGACGCTGCATTCCGAGTCGGACTGCTGAATGTCAGGTGGGACGATGGGAAAGTATCTTAAAGTGAGAAACAATCGAGGAATGCCATGACCGGAAAAAGCGTGCTGAGGCCATCGAGAATGGCAGAGCATGCGAAAGTAGGAAATCAATCTGGGTCAATTTGGTATAGGAAAAGGGGGCTGGCGTTGCGCAAGCTGGCTGGAGGATCCTGTCCTGGCAATGCCATTTGAGCGTGGCACTCTTATGAGGCTCAACAACTGCGACGATAATCTTTCTTCAAGTTGACTTGATCCAAGCTTCGAATTTCTGGAGAATCACTGGATCCTGGGGTCCAGGATTCACGTTGCCTTCGCCATTTGTTATTCGGAACCAGTCAGTGAGTTGGTCAGACTTACCAGAGGTAGAGGAAGAAGTCCTCAGATCCTTAATAGAGCTTGCAATTTGTGACCTCGGCTCGATATTTCCATTCGAGGGGTTCCTATAAAATGGAACTTGCTTGAAATTGTCTTTCCATGTGAGCATGATCGCAGCATTTTCGTCAGTGTTCAGGTCAACCTCACGATGTGTGCGTGCGATATGACTGCATCATCAGGTCAGCATCGAGGTCAGTCTTATTTTGTGGGTGGATACTTACGCTCTCAGGTTATATGTCACGCTGAAAACCCTACCTCTGTTCGGTGGACAGAGAACGCACCTGAACCCGCGATTTCCTCGCCTATGCTGGGTCTTCTCGTGTCGGTCCAAGTCACTGATTCGATTGACCCGCTTCGTGCAGCCCACTCTGGCACAGAGGATGTGTACTTTCACTCTTGCAGGCCTGGGGATAGAGCGTGGTATTGCCACGGCGTTCTGCTTTATCGGACCATGGAAAGGTTTGTGTACTAGCGAGCCGTCACTAGAAACCCTCGAAGTAGAGGCTTTCTCGGTAGGAAGATGGTCATCTGCAAGGTTTCCAGGGCTGGATGTGTTTGAGGGTGAGATCTCATGCTGAGGTTGTGGGATTTGAACGGGCACAAGAGAGTGCTCAGATTCTGATGAAGAAGACTCTCCCATGGTCGAGTAGGTTGCAGAGGCATCAGAGGATATATTTCGATAGTCCCAGCGATGCTGAGGTACATGATCTTCGAGGCTGTCGCTCACGTCGTCATCAAATTTTATTGCCCAATTGAAGTTGGCCTGTTCAAGGGGTGAAACGAGGTTCTCGCTGGGAGGCGCCAGGAAGGGAGTTGCTCGCCCTAGCTGGTCGACGTAGCCAAAGTCTGGATGTTGACGGCTCAACGAAGCTGTCAGTCTATGGACAGGAGTAAGGTGAAGAAGTTCTGTGAGTCAACGATTGTCAGGTACATACCTGGTAACCTGCCCACCATCAAAATTCATCTGCATCAGTTCAGGACTTGACTGGAGGGGCCTTCCAAGGTATGGTTGTTGGCCGGCTTCCGTGTGATCGTATGAGTAAGCCTGGTGTCCACCCAGCTGTGAATCTAGAGCTGCTTCGCTGTTGATCTGTAGCAGACCCGCAGCGCCAGCATCCAGACCCATCGCCTGCAAATTATTCCATTGAGTGTCGAAGTTGGGGTACCACCATGGGTTCGCTGTATTGAGTTCGTTGACGTTCGCGAAATCCGAGAAATTCCGGGTCAAATCGAAAGACTGGTCAGCTGCGAAGAGGGGAACCTCACTACCATAAGGAAATGTTTCTTCAGGTAGAGGATGGTGAGAAAATGCTTGTGTTGTGGAAGATGAGAAATCTGGTATCTTCTCGAAATGAGACTGTGCACGGAAGTGATCCCGTTCTTCTGTGACCTGATCTGCTTGGTGAAAGTCTTGCGAAGATGCGTATGGTGAGCGAATAGGACAGTGGCTTTGGACCTGGTGTCGGATGCCGTGATCTTGGTCAATGTACGAGAAGAATGCATCATATGGGTCATATGAGAGTGGATACTCTGGATCTGTCAAGCCTTGGCCTCGCTCCATTGGTAGCTGTTGGTGATACCCGCTCACAGCGAACGATGATTGATGTGGATTCTCTTTGCTCTGGCGAGGGTATGGTAACTGAGAACAAGCCTCTTGCGTTGAGGGTTGGTATTGAGATGGGTGAACCAGGTGGTGATCTTGGAACATATTTGAAATCATGACAGAAGCATGAGCATCATAAGGAATGTGGAAGCAATGATATAGGAGAGTGTTGCATTGACAATCTGTGGGACACGGCGGCAGGGAGCGAGTGATGGCCAATGTTCTATATTAAGCAACCGAAATGGGCGAGGTTGAGTATAACCAAAACAACCAGGGGGAAGTAATGGGCGCCAAGCAAAACGTCACCCGAGCAGGAACTGGAGCAGAGCCGCAGGATAGTGGATTTACTCGGAGGTCGTGGGGAGAAGTGAAGCTCTGACTTCCGTATCGACAGTGTCCCTGGATTGGCGAGTCACTCCCAAGCCTGCGAGAGGTGCTACATGTGACCGGCTCGATCTATCCGAGATGAGATCTTGCCGGAGCTCCCTGTTGGCAAGATGAAGCCCCTCTTGATGAGAAGGAAAATGCTACCTGGCAGTCGCAGCATGTGACTATCAATACTCTCGGCTCTCTCTTTGATACAAAAATAACTATTTGGTATACAATAGCATCAAGCTGACAGCGGGCATGCGCCGCTCACAGCGCGCATTGATGGAACTCAATTGAAATCCACGCAGTCTATTCACCTCTTCAAGACTGGCTGAGATTGAAGCCACGAATCAGATCGCAGCGTGTGTAAACGGGTCTACATCTCTGGCTGAAGTCAGGGTCTTCGGAGAGATCGAAGACCCTTTGCAGAGTGAATGATTCGGGCTCGCCGCCGTGCGAGACTTCATCGAATCATCAGCGCTTCATTACGTGCGCAACGGAATATTCCCCGCACCACTTCACTGAACTTCTGTGGAAGCATCGAGACCAATGGATGGGCTCGATGTATCACAATCGGAGACCAGTGCGGATGGTCTGGTGAATGGCATCATTGCTGCATAGATCAGTAGCTGGACTGAATTGCCGCATTGGATCGGGCTCGCCTGTACCCAGCGGAGTGATGAAACCTGTATCGACCGTTGAGGTTGCACAAAGGTCAAAGCACAAGAGATGGCTTCTGAGGGAGTGTTGCCCACTCAAAGCCTCTCTGCGCACAGCGCTGCTTCACTCGGGACATCGCAGCAACTCTGTCCGTCTCTGGTAGACTGCCCCAAATCATCTGGACGAGTAGGTGCAAATTGAGAGCAATATTCAATACATGTCATCGATGCATCCCCACCAATATCTCATTGATCAGGAATGAAACGTGCAATGTTTCCAAGTCTTGCCACATACTCGGTTCATCTGAAATCAAGGCTTGCGACGCTATGTACTGGGTTCATCCGAAGTCTGATCTTTGCCGTATACAGCATGTAGAGATTGGACACTCCCAATGGAGAAGTGCGTCCGTTGATGAGTACTAAACTCCATGGCTGGCTCATCGATGAGTTTGGTTGTTGGTGCGGACTCTGAGAACAAAGCACTTCACTTCGGAGACTCGGTAAACATGACCACGAAGCCGCCCACAAATCCCCTTCACCAACTTTCATGACCACCAACATCTGAACTGCCAAACTTCGTTGATCTCATCACAGCAAATACTAGAACTGCATACTTGTATCTCTAGAGACCAGCCTGGATCATTTGCACAGACGAACATATTGTTCACATTATCACGGAGTCGTTCTCAGACTGATTCGCGCATCAGAATTGCCAACCTCTGTCGATTCCATCACAGCAAATATTAGAACTGCATACTTGTATCTCTAGAGACCACCCTGCATCATTTGCAAAGACGAACATATTGTCCACATTATCACGGAGTCGCCCTCAGACTGATTCGTACATTCAATCACCTTCCTGCATCTTGTCATCACAGACATCAAGACTGCGTACTCGCAGCTCTCTCGATCAGCACCGTGCAAAGACACACAGCATCTCCATTGACCTGCAACATTTGCAACAAAGGCCAGAGTACACACAGAGACAGAGTCGCACCCAAATTCATTGACCCGCCTTCCTTCAATTCTTCACAGCAAACATCGGGAACGAATACCTACAATCCTTTCGACCTGCAGCATTTGCAACGACGACCAGAGTGTGTACAGAAACATACAGTCGCTGAGAAATTCGCTCACCCACCTTCTCCATTCATTTCGTCACAACATACACTGAGAACGAGTACTTGCATCTCCATCATCAGCTGCGTTCCCATCAACCAGCACTGTGCAAAGACAGATAGCAACTCCACGGACCTGCAACATTTGCAACGACGACCAGAGTACGTACAGAGACAGAGTCGCACGCGAATCCACCCATCCACCTTCTTCATTCAGTTCGTCACAACATACATTGAGAACGAATAATTACATTTTTCTCGACCTGCAACATCTCCAACGAAGACAGAGGGTATACAGAAATACCAAGTCGCTCGCGCATTCATTTACCTTCTCATTGTATCATACCAGGCATCAAGACTGAGTACCTAAATTCTCATCGATACGCAACATCTGCACACGACGACCGAGTGTATCAGAAACACAAAGTCACGAAGTCGCTCCCGAAGTCATTCATCTTTTTTTCCTCACCCGTCACAGCAGAGATTCATACTGAACAATTGCATTATCCTCGACACGCAACATCTACAACGACGGCAAGAGTATATATAGAAACACGAAGTCGCTTACAAAGTCATTCATCTTCTCTATTCGCCTCCTACAAATATATAAGCCCGACTGCCACCATCAAGATGTCGGGGATCAACAGCGCAGACCTGGACGCTCCGGCCGCCGCCGAGGACGGCCCTCCTTCATACGAGGAGAGCATTCGTGCGGCGGCTGGGGTGGGTCAGGGACCCATCGAAGCAAGCCCCGAGCTGGCCTTCCTGAACGGCATCAGAAGCCACGTTCAGCGGCTCGGGGCCGAGCTCGACGATCACATCGTCCAGATAGAGGGGCGAGGTGGGGGAGGTCCCGCTGATAGAGCTCCAGGAACTGCGGTTCCTGGAGAGGCTCACGGCGGACCCCCTCCACCTGTGGAGGGTCGCGCTGAAGCGCTTGAGGGGAGGGCCAGGCTCGTGGAGCTGGCAGGAATAATTCACAACATGCTTCGGCATGTTCCCATTCCTGGGGACTCGCCACGTCCTGCCTCCCCCGCCGCCACCTCCCCTCCTCCCACCTCCCCCGCTCCCAGCTCGCCCTCCTCCGCCAGCTCGCCCTCGCCCTCGCCCTCGCCCTCCCCTCCCCCCTCCCCACCTCCACCACCCGGCCAAGTCTGAGTGGCCCACATTGGGCACGTCCTTCCTCCTCGCTCCGTCGAGCGTCCGTGTACGACGTGAGACCGCAGCTCTCACCGCCTCCTACAACTCGGACGCAGACCACCCCATCTAGCATAAAATCACGAGCCTCGGCTTGTCGAGTGGCACAAGGAGGCAAATCTATTGGGTGTGTACTACCTGAGAATTCACACGTCACGCGCTCGGAGATGGCCGCGGGGCGAGGCGTTGGGCTATTTTTGTGAGGTGGTACGAAACTTGGGCAGCAACGCGAGACAAGAATAGAGTCCAAGAGTGATGTCAGGTGTTGCGGCGGGGCGAGGAAGTCTTGTGTAACGTCGCGCTTTTGCAGTTCGATCTCAATTCCCCCAACACGCAACATTTGCACAGACGATCTCCACAAACAAGCAGCCACCATCAGCCTCTGCAAGGACGATTGTGTGTAAACAGAAACACGGATCCGCCCAAAAGATCATTCGCCTTCTTTCCTTCCTGCCGTCAATAAGCATTGGAACTGAGCACTTGTGTCTTCACGGCCAGCAGCTTCCTGTAACGACTATCTACCAATCTGCAACGCTTACAGAGACGTACACCGACTAGCATTACGAAGTCGCCAATCAGTTCATTCGCCACCCTACCTTCCTCCCGTTACGACAAGCATTGAAACTGGAGCTGTCTGATTGCGCCCGGCCCAATGCTTTGACAAACTGTTGTCGCAACAAACTACCGCAGTCAAGCCACTCACATGCCCAACAAACCTCCAATTTTGACTGATATGGGAACGCAGGTTGCAGCAAAGATCCTCTTACGTATCCAGGTCCTCGGATATACTACTTGGCCCATCACAGCCACCGAGCGCTCGCCGTTGGACCGAACCTCAGCTACAAGAACGGATATAGTGCAAGCAGACTTACGAAGCCGGCCACAGTCCCATTCACCTTCTTTCCTCCATCCCGTGACTCCAAGCACTGGGACTGGTTGTCAACTCGCAAAATCTGCAGGAAGGGATTATGAAAGGATATTACGGAGACGCCCATACAATCTTCACCAACCTGCATCCAACCCGTCACAAGAAGCATTGGCACTGGATCCTTACATCTTCGTCATCTCGCAGTTTTCTCAAGGACGATCTCCACCGACCAGCAGCCTTTCCGACGACTGTCTCTACAGACCAGCAGCCTTTTGCGCAGGAAGAATATAGAAGTCGGCCACACATTCATTCACCTGTCATCCTTCCTCCCGTCAAAGGGTCTCGGGACTGAACATTACGCCTCCGCCAACCAACTATGTACGAAGACAATATCCACCAATCTCAAATATATACACAAGCCAAGCGCAACGAACCCTCCCGCACCCAATCCTGTCCTCCATCATCCAGCAACACGACCCAGCCATTCAGTCTCCCATACCCATATCTCCTACCACGCACCAATGACCCTCCCTCGCCCTCGCCCTCACACTCCAGATACCAACATCAGCCCATAGTCAAATGCATGCCATAGGATAGGAATCCCTGGATCTCCAAGCCATGTCGCAAAAGCAGGCTTTCACACGTTCAATCTTCACTGGAGGAGTCAAGACTGAGATTGCAACTTCTCAATGCGACACCTGTCAGATACTCGCTGCATACGCCATCACTTCCACAAGAATGGAATCCCTCTCCGAAGCCGTCGACTACCTTCCTATCCTCCCCTACACGGCAAAAATCCTCCATCTCCACCTCCTCCCTTATCCAAATCATCAACATCAACATCAAGTCATCGTCGAGCGCATACCATCGAAGTTGCCGGACCTCCAAGCCATGTCGCAAAAGCAGGCATTCACAGGATTTCAACTCCACTGGAGCTCTCAATGGCTAAGACTTCAAATTCTCTATGCGACACCGATCAGATACCCGCTGCATATGCCATCACATTCCACAATAAACGGAATCCCACTCTGAAGCCGTTGAAAGCCGTTCTGTCCTCTCCTACACACCAACGACCCTCCATCTCCACGCTTCTAGCACAAATCATCATCATCAACATCAGCTCATCGTCTCAGCGCATGCCCGACAAATCGCCGGATCTTGGAGCCGTGTCGCAACAGCAGTCTTTTGGTTCCACTGGAGCACTCAATGGCTATGATCTCAAATTTCCGATACAAGACCCGTCCAATACTCAATCAATGCGCCATCACACTCGGTCATGAATCGAATCCATCTCCGAAGCCGTCGATTGCCTTCCATACGCTCCCTATACACCAACAACCCTCCATCTCTGTCTCTCTCAGCCTGACTCATCAGCATCAGCCTATCGTTGAGCGCAAGCCAGACAAATTGCTGGATCTTGGAACCCTGTCGCCAAGGCAGTCTTTCAGATAACTCCACTCAAGGATTTTCAGTTCGCAATACCACCCCATTAGATACTCGCTGCATACGCTATCACGTTCCACAAGAATGGAATCCCTTTCCGAAGCCGTCGATTACCTTCCTATCGCCGCCTATATACCAACAACCCTCCTTCTCTGTCTCTCACCTGACTCATCAACATCAGCCCACCGTCGAGCGTATGCCAGACAGCTCGCTGGATCTTGGAGCCATGTCGCAAAAGGAATCTTTCAGATACTCTCGCTCAAGCACTCGTGTGGCTAGGATCTTCGGTTCGAATACCACCCAATCAGATACTCGCTGCCTACGGCGTCACGCTCAACGCTGAATCGAATTTCTGTCTAAACACGTCGACTACCTCTCCATCTTCCTCCCACCACATACCAACGAGCTTCACCCCCACCACAAGACATGCTACAAAATTTGCTGGATCTCAAGGCCGTGTCACAAAAACAATCATCTACATAATTTCACTCAAGCACTCGTATGGCTAGGATTTTCAATTTCCAATACCGCTACATCAGATACTCGCCACATACAACGTCACGCTCAATCATGGACCGAAACTCTGTCCGAACCGGTCGACTGCCTCTCTACCTTGCTACACAACAAGTCAGCAACATCAGCACATCGTCGAGCGCATGGCAGAGCAATCGCTGGTTTTCAAGATATTGTCGCAAAGTGTTCTACTCAATTCTACTCAAGCACTCGTGTGGTCCATCTTCCAACGCCACACCCCATCGAATACTCAGTTCACTGGCCATCACGCCCAGCCATAATACGGATTACACTACGAAGCCGTCCCCTGCCTCCTCATCCACCTTCACTTCCCTCATCCAAATCATCAACATCAACGTTGGCTCATCGTCGAGCGCATGCCATAGAAGTCGCTGGATCTGAAAGCCTTGTCGCAAGAGGAGCTTCTACATCATTTCACTCAAGAACTTATCTGGTCCAATTCCCAAGGCCACGCTCCGTCAGATGCTCAGTCAGATACTCAGTCAGGTACCCAGCTCACTGGCTATCACGCGCAGCTATAATCTGAAATCCTTTACGAAGCCGTCGCTTGCCTCTTCGTCCTTCTCTTCACCACATACCATCCATCATTCCAAATCATCAATATCAGCCCATCGCCGAAAGCATACCGCAGATATCGCTGGCTCTCGAAATCGTGTCGCAAGAGAAGTCGTTCATATAATCCCACCAAAGCATTCATCCGGAATTTCAAATTTCCAACACCTTCGCTCGTTGAACTCATCGACAGCCTTTCCATCCTGCTCATCACCAGATGCTATCTCTCTATGCTAATCCTTCGAGCCCTCCTCTCGGACCTGCCAACTTCCTCCAACCTCCTCACCGAGCCCGCCGACTGCCTCCACGCTCCTCGTCATCAAACGCAATCTGTCCACCACGTCTGCCGTTCGAAAGCTCTGGTCGAATCCTCCTTCCCACCCTCCTGCTCATCGCCCGCCAACTACCTTCGTCCTCGCCACGCGCCATCTGCCCAGCATGATCGCCCTTCAAGGTCTCTTTTCCAATCTCCTCCAAACGGATTCTCTGGTCCTCATCCTGGATTCCTCGCCATGCCCACCTAGAGCCCCTTTCGAAAACTCATTGCGATTTCTTCCAAGCCTCTTCCACAGAGCCACCGACTGCATCCCCATCTTCGTCCAGATACCACGCCATCTATCATCTACGATTCCTCCAAACCGCCTCGCCGAACCCGCCGACTATCTTCTCACCTTCGGCCTCACCAATCGCCATCGATACACCCTAGATACCTCTTTATAAACCCCTCTGCAATAAGTTATCCAAACACCGCTACAAATCAACCAATCATCTCCCCACTCTGCTCCTTATCAAGCGCAATCTATTCACCCTGAAAGTTCCATCAAGACTTTCTCTCCTATCACCTATTCAAATTCTACCTTTAACTCGCCAATACCATCGCCACCTCCGTCCTCACCGCAAGACAACTACCTCTCCACCCTCCTCATCACCGAACGCCGACTATCACACCATATTTACCCTTCAAAAGCTCTTTTACAACCCCTCTCTCCACCCCTCCTCTCCACCCTGCTCTCTATCAGAACCCTAATATCTACCCTGATTCGCCTATCGAAATCTCGTCTTTAACTATCTCACAACCCTTCCACCCACCGACCCAAGGCCTCTGCTACCTCCTCTCTAGAGCCCCCTCTAAAATCCTTCTGTAGCTTCCCCCAAACGAATCTCCAATCTCTACTCTTTCCACCTTATGACCACTCCACCCACCAAGATCCATTCTAAACTCGCATATCCACTTCAAACTTTCTTCCAAACCTCCTTATCAAAAGGCCTCCCTTACACACCTGAATCCTCCTCGAAACCTCTCACACACCCACACCCATATAACCTTCCAAATCTTATTCCAACTCTATTCCCTCATCCACCCACATCTTCCTCCAACCCCACCCCCCCTCCTCACCAACCCCTCCCCCTCAGCAAAGTACACCGCACCAACACCAGTAAACCATCACAAACATCTCCATACCCAATTCCACAAACACCAACCATGACAAGCAGCCATATCAACGCCCCACCCAAGCACCCAAGCACCTACACCATCAAACCTCCACCCTCACACCAAGTCAAATTATAACAATCCATCCCCCCACCCCAGCATCTCCAATGATATCCAAATCAAAGCCACTCTGTTCCAACGCCAAAGTAAATACATGAGCAGAACAACATCGCCAGGTCTAGATACATACTTTACCTCGTTAGCCAATTAGTCGTATCTCTGACAAGCCCTCCAAATTCTCGTCTCCAACCTCCTCCTAACACACTTCCAAACCCGCTTCGAGCGCTCCTCTCCAGCCGCCTCCGTGACCCCAACGATTTTACACGCTGCACCTCCTTCCGTACGCACCTCCTTCCAAACCCCCGCTCAGATAATATGGATAGACATTAAATCCTGCTCAGGCGCGGTAGCACGCATACGAAGTTCAACCCTCCTACATTCTACAATATATCTCCCCAATCAATCAAATCACTCAAATCAACATCCCACACCCATCCTCATCTTCCCACCCCCACTCCCGAAAGCTCTGGTCTGGGTGTCACTCGCTTTCTCAGCGATATTCGTATCGGAATCCTTATCGAAGTGTTAGGCGCGCTGTAGAGAGGCGTGGGTTCTGAATACTTGTTGCTGAAGTTGAGGTGAGGTTGGGTTTGGTTGGGTTGGTGAGGGGGATGGGTTTTCGGGGTTGATATTGAGTGAGGTAAGGTATGCAGAGACTGGTTGATGCTTTTTGTTGGTGTTACGCGTGAGATTTTGCTGACGAGAATCAGGAGACCCTTGTCTTACACCAACTATTCCAGAGCTGATCGCTCCTTGTTCTGCTTGGCTTCATCCAATCATCCCAACGAATTCTACGACTTCCACATGCCATTTTCACGAATCGTACAATCTCCTCATCTCACACCAACAATCCAAACCCCAATCATCTACCATAAGATCCACGCGATCCTCATCATATACTACGCTTCTTACAACCTACATACTCTACCGACTTTTCCTCAGCATGCTCCGAGGTTGAAGATATTTCGAAACGTCCGGAGGGAAAGAAGGAGGAGAAGAATCAGGAATACCTAAAGACGTCCTTGTCAACACCCACCTGGGCTGACAGTCCACATATAACAGGTCGCTGGGTCCAAGTTACCCAAGACCCAATCATCCGGAAAAAGATTTGCAATCCACTTATCATACTTTAGCCCATTTCATTCTACGACCTCTCGCCCCAAAAATCTACCGCTTTACTCGCAACACTCCAAAATTTGCAATTTCATGGGGAAGATGAGAACGAACATGTAAAGAAGCCACCTACCTAGATCAAGAATTCATAAATGAGAGGTCGCCATGTCCAAATTATCCAGCAATCAACTATCCAAAATAAAATAAAAATAATGACCTCCCTATTATACACCACCTGTTCTCTTCCCCACTCTACTAACTTTTCCTCACGATGCTCCGGAGTTCAAGAGATGTGGGAAGAAGAAGAAGGAGGAGAAGGAGGACAAGAAAGAAAAGGCAAAGACCTTCTCGTCAAGACCCTGGGCCAAGAATTCACATATGACAGGTCGCTGGATCCGAACTATTCAGATCTCAACTATCGAGTACAAGATCCACAATCTCCTCCTCCTACACCACTCATTCCATTCTACAGCCTCTTTTCTGGAAAACATCCTACCAACCTTTTCTCGCAACGCTATGAGTCTCAAGATATGCGGGAATGTCTGGAGGATGAGGAACAGGATAGACAGGAATGTGGGAAGACGTTCTTATCAACACTACGCCTGGACCAGATGTTCAGATATGACAGGCCGCGAGGTCCAAGTTATCCGAGACCCATGTATCTAGAATACGATCCACGAACTCCTCATCATGCGCCACACATTTTATAACCTCTTCGCCCTAAAGTTCCTTACCGACGGTTGGACCTTTCTCCGCAACGCTGTGCAGTTCAAGATTGGCAGGAATACAAGGAGGACAAGAAAGAATAGGCAAAGGCGCCCTCGTTAACACCTACCCAGGCTAATAGTCTACATCTGACAGTTCACTAGGCCCTAAGTACTCAGAACTCACTTTTCTAAAACACGATCCACAATCTGGTCCTCCTACTTGACCCATTTCATTCTACGACCTCTCGCCCGTCGAAAACATTATCTACCTTCCCTTGCAAAGTTTCAAAGTGCCAGATATGCAGGAATACAAGGAGGATAAGAAGAAGGACAAGAAAGAATAGGCAAAGACATTTCTAGCACCAGTACAACTGGACTAACATTTCATATCCGAAAAAATCTCCAGGTCTACATGTCGAACTATAGGACGGATATGACTGCCCCATCCAGGAGAGATCTAGAATTTAAACCTCAGAAAACCTGTCACCCTTCTCCAAACTCGCCTTCAAATCTTATTTCCAAAGATTCTATTCTTCCGGATCCTCTTCCAAACCGCCTACAATATATTCAACTCTCCTGTCCAATTCCTTTCCCAACATCACCCAAACTACCCTACAAACCACCTCACCTCACCAAGCCTCCCCCTTAAACCTTCTCGATCTCGGATCCCCTTCTAAAGCTTCTCTTCATTTGGCTCCGGATTTTCCTCCAAAGTCTCCTCCAAAATCCCCTTCAAAACCTCCTCTCCAACCGCCCCAAAGTTTCCTTACCAGAACACCTTAATGTCTTCTCACCCAGGTTCTCATCCAAATGGCCTTTTTAAATGCTTACTCCGATCCCCTCTTCTGGACCAAGGCGCCTCAACCACGCAAATTCTCCTTCAAAACCTCCCTTCTACTCGTCCTTCCCACTCTTGTCCTCACAAGCCCAAAATCCCCTTCCAACCCCTTCTTTCCAACCGCCTCCAGAGTCCCTTGCCAAAACCCCCTTATAAAGCCTCCTTTCCAGATGGCCTTCTAACCCCTCTCTCCGACACCCTCTTCTGGACCAAGCGTCTCAATCACGTATATGTTCCTTCCAAAACCTCCTCTCTTATTTTTCCCCTAAACCAACCAACAGCCTTCCTAATCTCCACCTCACGAGCTCGAATACTCCTCCGAAATATTCTCTTTAACAGCCTCTAGAACCTCTTCAAGACTCCTTCCGTGACCTTTCGAAAAGCCTCCTCTCCAAGCCGCCCCCAAATTCCTTGCCAGAACCCTTTTAAACCTCCTTACGAAGCCTGCTTTCCATGTTGCTTTAGAAGTTCCTCTTTCTAAGCCCCTTTTTGGACTAAAACGTCTCAAGCACGCATATGTTCCTTCCATCTCTCCTCCATAATTATCCTCCCCAAACCAACCAATCGCCTCCCCCTTTCTACCCATGATCCTCCTCCGAAACTCCTTCCAAATCTTCTCTCCAACAGTCTCCAGGACCCCTATAAGACCCTTCCGGTAAATCTTTAAGAAGCCTCCCTTCTAAATCACCTGATAGATTCCGTCTCCAAACCCCCTTTTCCACCCATTACGCCTCAAACACCCTTGGTACGCCCGGAAACATCCAAAAGCCCTCTCTGACCCATTATCCCTCAACCACCCTCAGTTCTCCCAAACTTTCATTCAATCCTCCCCACCTCCTCCCCACCATCCTCATCAACCCTAACACACGTAAAAGCCAGTCGTCACTCCTTTACACACCAGTCCAGCTTCCCAAAGACCAATGGCGTCAAAGCTCTAGAGGCGAAAGTTCCAAGAAAAAGCTGTGGTGAGAAAGGAGGATGTGAGCTGTTGTTAGCGAAGGGATTAAGGACGGATGGAGGGAGATATAGCTTGTACGGAGATATGGGTTGTGTAGTGTAAAAGAAGTAGTAAGGGTATTATAATATAGTTTCCTTTAAAGCTATTTAAATTATAATAATAATAATAAAGGTTCTATCTAATTCTATAATTAATATATTAGAGTAACGCGTTACTTATTACATCTTATATCTATAGATATTTAGTCTATTATTAATAATAAAGTATTATTTAAGTTCCTGAATAAATCGCTGAATCTCGAAAAGTTAAGATTTTAAACTGATTTTTTTACCGGCGATTCAATCGGAGTCTTGGAGCGTAATAGCTAGGAGGAAGGTAGCGAGATCTTACTAAATAGAAGCATGGAAAGACGGAATATTACTCTATATTATTCTTTAGTCCTTTTCTCTATTAAATAATATAAGGCTTATATATTATTTATATGTAATTTAGGTGTAGTATAATAGTATATAATAACTAATAGTTAATAAAATAGCTTTATAGAAAGGGAGATATATAGAAGAAATTACTTCTAATATCTTCTAAGATATAATTTATAATTACTAAGGTTAACCTAGATTAACTCCCTCTTAGTTTAGTAGTAATAAAATAGGCTACCTATTATTAACTACTATATTTAAATACCCTTATACTTTACTTAGAGCTAGTCTTAACTATTATCTAGTTAGTTCTTCTTTAGTAGTTATAAGTAACTTATTATTATTAGGCTTATAAAGAGCCTTATCTATTAATATTAGATAGAAATACTCTTTAATACTAGTAATAATATAGGTAAGTATAACTTTTAATTTATTTAAGTTATTAAAAGACTCTATACCCCTCTTACTTATCTAGTTATAATTAAGTTATAATTTATTATAAGTAGAATAGTATAATATATTAGGAATAATTCTCTAAAATTTAGTATTCTAAGATAATTACTTATTAATAATAGCTTATAATATTATAGTAGTAATTTAATATATTAGACTATTTAAACTATTCTAATTTTAATTATTTAGTAATACTAACTCTATTTAACTATTCTAAGTAGTCTAATTATTTAATTTATTCTAATTTAATTCAAGTAGATTATTCTAATTATATCTATTTAAATTTATTAGCTTACTTATATTTATAATTAAATCTAATAATAAAAAGCTAGGTAGAAGAGTTTACTAGCTAGAAAGATATAGGATAGTATAGGATATTAGTCTCCCTAGCTATCCTATAATATAGTATAGAATTAGCTATTTTAGTCCTATCCCGTTCTAGGATAGTATAGGTTTTCGTAGGATAATCCTATAGGATAGGATTTTTATAAGACCTACTAGTAGTATAGGATATTTATAGGATATCCTATGATTAGTAAGCATATAACGTAGTATTTTCTAAAAGAATATTCTAGAAATTTTTCTTATCTAGAAAGCTATAACTAGAAAGCTATAATTAGAAAGCTAACTAGAAAGGTAATATTTACCTTTCTAATTAGCTTTCTAGTTATAGCTTTCTAGTTATAGCTTTCTAGATAAGAAAGATTTCTAGAATATTTTCTTAGAAAATACTACGTCATATACTTACTAATTATAGGATATCCTATAAATATCCTATACCGCTAGTAGGTCCTACGAAAATCCTATCCTACTAAAAAATCCTATTCTATCCCCGTCCTACACCGTTATAAAGATATAGGATTAGGACCTAATTTACCTATCCTATCTCATAGTCCTATACTATCCTATATAGGATATCTCGTAGGATATCCTATATCCTTCTAGCTAGTAGAAGAGTTATTACTACTAGCCTATTACATTTAAACATGAATAGTAGGTAAAAGATACATTCTCTATATATAAGAAATCCGTCTTTATAGAAAGGACGGACGCTAAGCCTATTTAGGTATCGCTCTAATATAAATAGCATGTAAATATATAGCAATCGTAATATAGCTGGAAAGATATAGGATATCCTACAGGATATCCCACGTGGAATAGTATAGGACCGTAGGATAGGTAAAGTAAATTAGGTCCTAATCCTATATCTTTATAAAGATATAAGATAGGAATAAGATAGGATTTTTTAGTAGGATAGGATTTTTATAAGACCTCTTTAAAGATAGGATATTTATAGGATATCTTATAATTACTAAGAGGAGCTTAATATTTATAAAGAGGAGTATAAAAGGTTATATTAAGTAAATATAATAATTAAAATAATAATTATAAACTTTTTTAAAGTCAATATTTTATTCTAGTTTATAAGAACTTCTACTATTAATTAAATAAACCTAGTCTATTCTTAGACCTTACTATCCCTTACTACTATTACTTATCCCTCCTATTCTACTTTATAATAATTACGGAGAGTAATAATAGGCTAGTTCTACTAGATAGTATTACTTAAACCCTAGTAGATAGTAACTATTAGTTCTACCTCCGTCTTTTTAACATCCTTATATTATTACTAGTAGACTCTCGCTAACTATAAACTCGCCCTCTTAGTTATAAGAGTAAGTATTAATACTATTTTCTAAGATATATAAAAAGGGCTTATAGCCTACTTACTAGATTACCCTTATTATCTTTATCTCTATTATTAATATAATTACTATTAAGATAACCTTCTTCTACTTATATATTATATAGAATACTATTAGCCCTTTTTACTTAATTAGATATATTAAAGTTAGCTTCTAGATTAAGTCCTACCTATTTAGATAGATTCTACTAATTTTTAGTATAAAAGACTATTATTAAGGTATAGAAAGTAGGAGGTATATAATATATATAGCTTATATAATACCTCTTTATTATAGAGAAGTATTACTTATACGTAATAGCCCCTATTATAGTAGTAAGGATATCGCGCGTTATATAGGTAATTAATAGATATTAGGGCTTTAAAGCCTTCTACTACTTAAGAATAGACCCTTATTTTAGATAAGTAAAAGGAGTTATAAGAATATTAAAAAATTAAAAAATTAGTAATAATAATAATAATAACTAGAAACCTTATTATAAGCTTTATACTATTATAGCTAGTCCTTTATAATATTATTTAAATCCTCTAACGGAGCTTCTAAGGTATTATTAAGGCTAAAACTAGTATAACTCCTTATTAGTATAGCCCTCTAATCTTAGCTATTTACTTTATAATTTTAGTAGTTTTAAAAGGTTCTTCTAAGCGCTTACTAGTAGACTTCTACTTATAACTATTAACTAGTTTTAATAACCTAATTCCTACCCTTAAATATTATATCCTTATAACTTAAATAAAGAAGTACTACTTAGTTATAAAGAAATCTTAAACCTAACTATATCTAGTTATAATATATAGAAAGCTTCTAGTAAGCCGTTTTAAGGGCCTTAAAAAGCTTAACTTTTTATAAAACCCGCTTATACCTTAGTTACCTATATTTTATTTCTATATAATTAAAGAGCCTACTATAGATAGTAAAAATATTATATATTATAGCCTCCTTCCCTCTACTTATTAATAATATAAATATATAAAAAGGCCTAATAAGTTATATTAGGTATTTAACTTATAACTACTTATTATTAGTAAGCTTAAGGAAGCCTCCTAGTTTCTTATTAAAGTAGTATTCTAAATCTTTATAAAGTAGATACGCTTATTTTAATATATAAAAAGTTAAGTCCTAGCGCGTTTTAATATCCTAAAAAAGCTTAAGAGGGCGTCTCTACTTATACCTCTCTTTAGTAGTAGGTATACTATTATCTAGGACTACTATTATACTATTCTTTTATAACCGCTCTTTCTATATATTAAAAAAGGGCTTCTTTTATTAACTACTTATATTAATAAATACTATAGTCTTTTATACCTTTAATTAATTAATTAGAAGATAATTAGAATAATAATTATAAAGATCTTACCTTAACTAGGGTTATTAGTAGGCCCTTCTTTACTACTTAAACTTCTTACTACTTATTATTATTAACCTAGTTCCTCTAAAATTCTTTATTAGTTAGATTAATATAAACTTTTCTAAGTAGCTCTTTTAATACTAATTAGATAATATATATTATATATAAAATATATATTAGAGAATACTTAGGATTATCTTCTCCTTAGTTAATAAAATTATTAAAAGGGCTTATAAGAAGGGAGTTAATAAGTCTATTATATAATAAAGTATTATTACTCGCGTTATTAGTAGTAAGGGTAAGAAGTTAATTTTTAATCTTATACTACCTAATAATTAGATTTATAACTATTATAAGTTATAAGCTACTATACTAACCTTTAAGATACTTAAAGCTTATAAGTTTTTTATACTATATCTAATCCTTATTAATAAAGAAAGCTATAATTACTATATATAATTAGTAGTTAAAGGCCGACTAATAATTAAGTAATAGGGAGACTTTAATACTATTAATAGGTAAGTCTAATAAAAGACCCTATTTAATCTCCTTAACCTTTATTATTAGGTAGTTCTTAATTATAGATACTAAGTCTATTTAAAGAGTAGGGTTAAGGTAGTAAAAGAGTTATAACGTCTTAGGGTTATTAATAATATTAAATAGTATACTTATAGTTATAATCTAATATTAAAATTACTTAGGGAAGTCTTTATATATAAGTTTCCGCCTACCTAATACTAATCTTATATCCTTACTTTTATTCCTCTAGGGTAGATAGTAGTATATTAGTTCTAGTTATTATTCTACCTATTAAAGCCTAGGAAAATACAATACTAATATACCTTATCTTAATAACTATTAATAATTAATATTTACTATAAAGTACTAAGACCTAATTTCTTAATATATCCTTTAGATAATAGGTAGATACTTATACTATTAGTACTATAGCCTATAAAGGGGTAAATAATAACCTTATAATAATAGTAGTATATAAGCTATAAAGCTCTACTAGAGATAAGGGTATATTTATAAAAATATTCCTATCTCTTAGACTTCTTTATTAAACTCTAATAGATATTATAATAATTATAACTAGATTTTAATTTATTCTTAATAGCTTATACTATCTTTACCTACTAATCTAGCTACTTATCCTTCTACTTATATTAAAAGATATAGTAGGGTTTATTCTTACCCTTAGCTACTAGATTAGTAGTTAAAGTATTTATAGAAGTCTTAATTATAGAAGAGGGTAGAGTATTACTATTTAGAGAGAAGGATAATATAATAAAGCTAATATTTTTAGTATATTAGGTTTAAGAATTTAGGTTAGGATTTATAAGCTCTTATTACGCCGTAGTATTTATATCTACTATTTTACTACTAGTCTTAATAATAGTAAAGTATAATCTAATTAGAGGCCTAAAAGTAGTATAATTAGCTACGCTTTAACCTTTCCAGTTATAATTCTAATTATTACCCTAGCTAGTTAAATACTATAATCCCCGCTCTTAGACTAATAGGTAGATTAAGTTTTTAGTATATTTTATAGTTAATATTAATCTCCTAAAATCCCTTATACTCTTTCTCTCCTCTATATTTAGTATATAATATATTCCTTATATTTTCTATTAATAGCTGTACTACTATTTTTAATTAAGTATCTACTAGTAGTATATTTATAGAACTTAATAGTATAGTCTCTAATACTAAATATCTACTAAATAATTTACCTAATCTACTACTAGATAGGTGAACCCTATTAAAATATTAGTAACCTTAGAAGATAGTAGGTAGTAAGAAAGCTATTAGAAGAAGGGTAAGGGGGAAGTAAAGGAGATAACTAATTATAATATAGTAATAGAAACCTAGATATATATTAAGAATATAAAGAGGGTTAATTATAACTAATATAATATTATAATACGGGTATTATTAGAAATTTAATATTTATAAAAAATAATAGACCTAGTAATACTACATTTATTATTTAGTTATCTAGTAAGAGAAGTTATTATAAAGCTTCTATAGAAGGCTATATATTTAATATAAATATAAGCCTCTACTTTAAGTATACTTTAGGAAGTTATAGAAGCTAAGGTTATTAATAATCTTAGTAGTATTTTATATTATATTATAGACTCTTAATATAATAGATACTAATAAATTATTAGTAGCCTAATTATATATATTCTATATAAAGAGAGTTACTATATAGGTAAAGGATATAGACTTATTTAGAAAGCTATAAAATAATATAAGTCTTTAAATAGTATAAAATATAACTTCCTTAAATAGTACCTATATTATATTATAATTACCTTTTATTATTTTAAGTACTATTAATAACTAGAATAATAACTATAAATCTAAAAATTATAAGCGCGGAACTTATCTATAATTATTAATAATAATAATAAGAAGACTAATTATAAGGACCTTAAAGAATATATTAAGGAGAAGAAGATAGATCTTAAAGAATATATTATAAAGAAAAAAAATAAAGGGGTATAAGAGTATAACTAGATTTAGTAGTTAGAGGTCTATTATTAGCGTAAAGATTAACCTAGAAAAGGTTAAAGATAAATCCTATTACTAAATTATAGTAATAAACTATTAATTAAAAGTATAATATAAGGAGAATCTTTAATTTATTATATCTATAAATTATAGCTATTTATATAGGGAAATAGGCTATATCTTATAATAGGAGGTATAATCTATTAATAAAAGGTATAAGGCGGCTAAACTTCTAAGGCACCTATTTAAAACCCTAAATAATTAGAAGATATACTTATATAGTATTAACTATATCTATATTAGGCTTAAAACTTTTAGCTACTAAATTATAATTATTAGGCTATTATAAAGCGGGTCTAGAGAGATTAACTAAGCGCGTATTATTTATAATATTAAATTACTAGTCTTAAAGATAGCTAGTTATATTATATTAAATAGCCTTTTCTCTATAACTAAAGTATATATATAGTAGAGGGAGGGGCTTGTTATAGATTTAACTATTCTACCTAGGTTAGTAATATATATAGAGATAACTAGAATAATAACTAGAATTATAGAATTAATATACCTTAATAAGTAGTAGACGTAAGCTACTAGTATAATAGTTAGAGTAATATCCTAGGTTTAAGTATTAATCTAGGTAATCTAACTTATATAATAAGTTATATATTAACTTATACTAGACTAGTTAAGTATAAATAAATAAACTTATTTTAAAGTTTACTATATATTCCTACTATAATTAGCTAGACTTTTATAAGATCTACTAATTTATAGGCTAATATTAAGTAATACTATATTTCTTTTAATTATAAAGCGCGTCCCGCTTACGCGTAGCTTAGAAAATTAGATCTATATAATTAATATATAGTTTAGAGAGGGAATTAGCTATATATAAATTACCTAACTTAGCCTCTTTATTATTAACGTCTTCCTATACTAAGTCCCTACTATTATTATTAGTATAAATAATAGTACGCGTAGTAAGCTATATATTATAACGCTTTACTACTACTTTAGTATAAATTATAGTAGTAATCCTTTAAGAATATTAGATAATTAGAATAATAACTATAATTAGGAGAATCTTACCTTTAATTTATAATAAATTATTAAAGATAAGTAAGCTATCCTTCCCTTTCTTATATAAACTCCTTAAGATAAAGTAAGGACTTCTTATACTTCTTAATAGTATAGCTAATAGCTATAATATTAGCTTTCTTTATTAATTCTACTACCTTTTTACCTAATATAAAAGACTTTATATATATTTATAAATACTTTATATATATATTCTTACTTAATTCTTTAACTACCTTATACTTTAGTTAAAGACCTAGGTAGTAACCCCTTATACCACGTATTAAGCCTTATATAGTACTAGTATTATTACTATTATAGGTATTAAGGCGCTAGAGGAGGGTTTTATTAAAGTCTTCTTCTTTATCTTTAATATTTATAGTAGTTAGTAGGATATTATATAAGTTTTAAAAGAGCCTTTATACTATAATCTACTAAATTAAACTCTACTACCTACTCTACCTTTACTACCTTATATTTACCTTCTTATATTATCAATTCTAGCTATTATTATAGTTATTAATAATAAGATATATATACCGCGTACTATTATATTATAAACTATTAATACTTAAATAGATTTTAATAATATATAGAGGAAGTATTAAGTAGAGACGGGAATTAAGGGATTTATTTTAATTATAAAATATACTAGTCCTAATTAGGTTATAATAGCCCTACTACTAATTCTTAGCGTTACTACCTAGCGCTAGTAGTAAATAATATAAATATTAATTCTTTAAGTAATTATAATTATTATTAACTATAGATTTTCCTAATAATATATTATATACTATTATTAATAGAGGCGTATCTCTATACGCTTAAACGGTATTAAATAGAGAGGTATTACGTATAATAGTAGAATTTCGAGTTCCTAGCCCTACGGTACTAGCGGAGGCCTCCCGCTACTAGTAGTAAATCTCTATAAATAATAATTCTATAGATATTTTAACTATAATAATAACTATATTATACTACAGGATTCTATAATAATATAATATATAATAATACTAAATATATAGATTAATTATAATCTTCTCTAGTATTAATTAGAGGAGTATAGTAAATAATAGAGTAATTTTAAGTAGAGAATAGTAAGAAATCTAAGTATTTACTTAAAATAATAATAGCTAAGGGTAACTTATTTAAAAGACTTAACTATCTAACTTATAACCTCCTCTAATATTATATACGTATGACTCTAGAACTCTAGGAGTATATTAGTCTTATATTATATATATTATATCCTTATTATATAATTATTTATTTTATTTTATAATAATTTAAGTATATCTACCCTTTTATAGTTAATAGTATAGCTTAAACTAATAAGATAGTATTTATATATTTCTAACCTTATTAGATATAATTAATTACTTCTAATAAAGGTATTTAATTTATAATAGCTAATATAGTAGTATAGAAAACTTGTAAGACTATAGGTAATAAAGGTAGTAAGAAGGTTATAGGTCCTAAGTCTAGTACCGCTAAAGGTCTTCTAAGTTTAAGTACTTAGAAGAAGCTTAAATAGAAGCGTAGTAGTATATCTTTATAACTATTATTCTACTTATTACTCCTAGCTAATAAAGTATATAAGCTATTACTCTTTATAAGATCTACCGCTACTAGAAAATTTCTAATCTCCTTATTCTAAATGTTATAATATGCTTTTATTAGTAATTAATATAGCTTAGCGCAATCCACTTGGGGCGCTAAGCCTGATATAACTTAGTTTAGATAGGTAGACTAGATGTCTTAATGTCTAGAGAATGATAGCTCTTATAACCTATAAATTATACCGGTTTATTCGTACCTTAATATCTAGTAGTAATACTAGAAGATCCTAAATAGATATACCGAGTTATCTATTTAGATTAGGTCTATTTATTAGTAATTAACTATCCTTAAGGGGATTACGGGGTATAAAAGTCGCTTCCGCTCTATTCTATCCTATTACCCTATTAAAAGATTTCTATTTATTAGCCTTAATAATTCTATTCTTCTTTATTCTATTCCCTATCCTTCTTCTAAAAAACTGGAGCTAGAAAGCCCTCTACGTTATTTAACCTAGCTTAACCTACTATTATAATTAATTATAATACTCTTATTCTTACCTTCTACTTATACGATTTCCTCTCTACAGAACCTAAATAAGTAAACCTAGTTAACTATCCTAATTAATACCTTATTAGGTATCTTACTTAGAATAGTCTTAGACTAGCTTAGTATAGCTTAAGAGTAGTAGCAGATCTCGAAAGATTAGCCTAGCTAGAATCCTAGTAGTCTAGACTAGAGCTAGAGATATTTCTAGCTACTCTATAGAATTTTAAGCGAGGTACTAAGACTGCCTAGCATTTATTAAGAGCCCCTCTATCTACTAGAACCCTAGATTCTAGAATAACCCTAGATTTAAGAATAACCCTAGTAAGGATAGCTAACTAAATTAAATTAGGGAGAAATAATTTAGGACTTAATAATCTAGTTAACCTACCTAAATTTATAGAGGTAGCTTAGGGCGAATCTTTAGTAGTAGCTAGGAAACGAGCTATACCTTATCTAGGTACGGCGGAATATATTTCTAGGTAAATTAAGGAAGCTATAAGAATCCGGAAGAATTCGGGTAATATAGGGTATTTAAAAACGGTATATTAACGAGACTATATTACGGTACTAATTATTATAGGATAATTAACTAAAAGGACTCTAGGATACGAAGCCCTATTCCTTTAAGAATTAATTAATAATACTAATATAGGGGCTACTTAGGCCGTCTACTAACTCTTATTAGAAGCTAAGAAGAAGTCTTTCTAGTTAGAAGCTAAGTAATAACTTCTTAGCTACCCGTACTCTATTATTAAAAATAAAGAAATATTCCGGGAGTAGCTAAATAAACTATATAATAGGCTTAATAAATAAGGTAATCTTAATCTTTCTTAATAAGTAATTAAAGAGGTTACCTCTAGCCGTTATCTATTACCTATATAGCGTAAGCTAGCTCGCCTGCTAGGAAGAGGGTTATAAGCTAATAAAATCTAGTATTTAGTATTAGATAGAGCCTATTAAGAATAAAACGACTATTTTAATTAAGAAGTTAAAGAAGATCTAATAAGAGTATAATATAGTAGGTCCCTATTTACTCCTAGCTTTAAACTAATTATAGCTAGTCTATAGGGTTAAAATACCCTAGTACTACCCCGTTAGGATACCTAGCCGGAGACTTTTATTCCTTACCGACCTTTTATAGAGGATTAGTCTAGAGTATTCTAGCCTAACTACTATTAATAAGAACCTAAGCCACGACGTCTTTTAATAGAATAAAATAAGTTAGTATAGTTACGCGCGAAGGTTACCTAATAAGAAGTAGAACTCTATTATAATTAAAACTATAACCTTAGCCTAGAACCTAGGTTTATTTCTTAGGAAAATCGTTAGTTAGAGTTAATATTAGGGTATTATAACTATAGACTACTTAGGGCTAGATATCTAAATCCTTCTTAGGACTATTACAACCTGTTCGTCTTCTAACTAGATAACTCTGAGTCTGGGTGGATCTTATAGAGGGGAGTATTAAGGACTAGAGTAAATAGGCTTCGTACTAAACTAGTCTAATATAGGTGTAGTATTATATTTAGTATCTAGGAGATTAGTCTAGTAGATAATATAAGTTAAGCACGAAGCTCCTATTTAAAGGGAAAGTAATACTATCTATATAGACGTAGGAAGTCTATACTCGTACTAATCGCTAGTACTCGCTCTTTACTAACTAGAGCGACTGGTCGCGCGATCGCCTAGCTCGCTATAGTCGTCCTATATTAACTAGAGTGACTGGGTAAGCGGTCGCTCGACTCGCTATACTAAGGTATATTCGACTTAGTAAGCGCTTATAACGTCCGCTAAGGCTCGCGTACTAAGGGCGTAATATTACCCCTCCTTCCCTAACCCTTTATCTTAAAGGTTAATAAGTATTTATATTATTAGTATAATAACGACGCTATATTAAACTATTAGATCGAGTGGCTTATAAGGGAGTAATTATAATAGTATTATATCTGCGATATACTAGGTCTTAAAAGGAGTATTAGGTATCTTCCCTTTCTTAAAGGTGCGCGGAATATATTCGGCTAGGGAAGTAGTATAAGCCTACTATACCGGTTATCTACTTCTCTAGTATTAATAAGGCTATAGAGAAGCTTAAGCGTAAAGAGATAGAGATAGAGGTAGCGTAGAAGGCCGCTAATAAAGCTGCTCGTTAGAGTAGCGAAATTACTTATTAGAAATAAATAAAACTGAAATATCTTTATTAATAAAAGCGTTTCTTAAAAGAGCGTAAATAGCGGATATTTAATAAGGGTCTTAATAATATTAAGGAACTGGAACGTTTAGAGGAGCTTAAAAAGGCTGGCGAGGTTAAGAAAATACTCGCTTCTTATCCTACTTTTTTAGAGTTCAAGGGTTCTAGGACTCTTTCGCCTAGAGCTCTCGAGTAGATCGCTTAGGGTATGTCCGGGTTTAATAATACTATTAGAGGAGCTCTTGACAGTTTATAAGATTCGTAACTAGTTCCCAGGTATTTTCTAAGTCCTCGTATCCTTTCTATTTTACTAGGTAGCTCTAACCCTTCCGTGATAGAATCTTTTCGGCTTTAAATTTATTCTCTTCTTCTATCTAGAAGTAGAAGGTTTCCTGTAAAGGTATATTAGGATCTGCTAGTTCTAATATTAAGATATAGAATACTAGGTATACTTTAGCGTCGGGTAGGAGTTATAACTTAAAGTTAACTGGTCCTTTTTCTTAAATAACTAGAAATGGTCCGACCTTAATATAGTCTAGTTTTTTACTTGGTCTTATACCTTTCAGATTTTTTATAAGGAGGTATACTTTATCCCCCTTCTTTAGCTGAGGTCTACTTCTTCTTTTCTTGTTAATTAACTTCTTTATAGAAGTGTTAACCTCGCTAGTCTGTTATTATATATCTTTATACAGGCTTTTTATATCAGATATTAATACTAAGGCTTTCTCGGTATCGAGTCCTTACCTAGGATCCAAGAATAAATTTGCATGTCGTCCGTAATTTATAAAGAACGGTGATAGTCTTGTAGTATCTAATCTCTTGTCGTTGTATGTCGTAATTCTATTCGGCTGCCGTTATCTTCCGTGAGTAATATGCTATTAGATGCCATTTGCCATCCCTTTATTAATATAAGCAGGCTCCTATTACAAGGTCTAATGCATCTGTCTTAATTCGCGCTGGTTCTCTATTACGAAAAGTATAGAGTACTAGAGGATCTATATATGCTTGCTTTAGTTTAGTAAATACTTTCTTTTAGTTAGTGTCCTATTAGAATCCCGTTTCTTTTTAAGTGATTTCTATAAGTGGTAAGGCCTTCTTAGAGTAGCCTTCTATGAAACGTCTATTAAAGTTAGCGAATCCTAAGAATCCTTGTACTAATTTAATATCGTGTGGCGTAGGCTAGTCCTGTATAGCCTGAATCTTTTTAGGGCTTATACGAACTCCTTTAGTTATTACTATAAACCCTAAGAATTCTACTAAGGTCTTATAAAACTCGTACTTTTCTGGTTTTAAGAGAAGTCTAGCCTTAGATAGATATATTAATATATTCTATATATAAGGGGTATACTCCTCTATTAATTTAGAGTAAATTAATATATTATCAAGGTATATAATAGCCGAATAGTCTAATTATACCCGTATAATATTATTAACTAGTGCTTAGTAGGTTACTAGTACATTAGTAAGGTTAAACGGTATGACTAGGTACTTATAATATCTATATCGAGTCCTAAATACTATTTTCTACTCGTTACCTTCCTTTATTTAAATAAGGTTATACGCCCCTTATAAGTCTAACTTTATAAAGACTTTTACTTTAGTTAGCCGATCCTATAACTTACTAATATTAGGTAGCGGGTAATAATTCTTAATTATTATATTATTTAATTTTTAATAGTCTACGTATAGCCGTAGTAATCTGTCTTTCTTTTTTATAAAGAGTATTAGATACCCTACTAGTAATTTAGATTCTCGAATAAATCCCTTTTTCAGGTTCTTATCTAAGTACCCGCGTAGTACTAAGAGTTCCTTTTTAGATAACGCATAAATAGGTCTAAATATTAGTACCTTCCCTAGTTCGAGTTTGATTTTATAATCCTAAGGTTAGTATTTAAGTAGAGCTTTCGCTGTTATCTCTTTTATAAAGAGGCGTTTCTATCTTTAATACTCTTATAAGATATTAGGAGTACTATTAGTTACTCCAAGAACTCTAATTTTTTAGCCCTACTAACCTTCGCTAGTACCTTTTAAGTCGGATCCTTTTCTTTTAAGGCTATCCTTATTTGAAACGGAGGTAATATATACCTTAACCTTTCGGTTCGATTTCTTATCTACCGTCGTCTACTATCGGCGTGTAGGTTAGAATCTAGCGATATTACTAGTTCTCTTAAACTTAAGTACTCTTTTTCTCTAGTTAATTACTAGATTATACTTCTCTAACTAAGGCATACCTAGAATAATGTAATAAGTGGCTATCCTAATAATATTAAAGGACATTTCCTTATAATAGCGTTAAATTATAAATGGTAGCGAGGTTATTTCCTCGTTTATACTTCCTGTTAATAGTTTTAACCCGTCGGCTATTTATAAGTTATAGGGCAACTTTTTCTTCTATATTAGTAGGCCTACTAACCGTACTAATACTTCGGAGATAAAGTTTCTAGATACTCTAGAATCTATTATTACTATAGTTTTTTAACTATTTATTTTAACCGGTATATTCACGTGTATTATATACTCTATTAAGTATAACTAATATATTTTAGGGATTAGGATATTAATCTCCTTATACTTCCCCTTAGTATAAGGGATTACTCTTTTCCTAAAAAGGATAGGAACCCGGTAGTTCTTTTTATATATATATGTTTTCTATAATTATTATAAAAATAAGTATACTAATCCGTTAAGTGGTATTCTAACGTGTACTCGCTATACTTAAGGTATTTATAGAGACTACTATACTATCTCTAGTTATAGTTTAGAAACTATTTCCTTAATCTCTTAGTTATTAAGTGCTAGTAATAACTCATGTTATAGTAACTTAACTAAATCTTTCTACACGTGCGTACTCTAATTACTTTACCTAAGTTTATTTTTACTTGGTAATAAATCATATATATTTCGTCGGTATAGGCTGACTAGTATATTACTCCGTGCTACGGATGCGCTAAGTCGTTTCTAAACTCCTTCTAAAGAAGTCCCCCTAATACTTTTTCTTGATAGAACTCTACTAGTTCCTCGAGTTTTATCTATAGATCTTCTGATGTGGAAGCTCGAGATGCTGCGCTGTTTTCTTTTCCTTTTTCTAGATTTTTGCATTTCTCGGAAATCTGGCTGAGATTTTCCTAGTCAGGATCATCCTCGCTGTCTCGGCTTTATTCAGGTTTTCCCTTCTAAACCTAACTACTATTACTATTATTATTAGAACCTAGCTCCTTAAGTTATTTATAAATATCCGTGAGCCTTTATTCGATTTTTATAATATTTCGCTATTTCTTAGCTATTTCTTCGCGTAATTCTTCTTCTCTAGTCTGAAGTTCTTTATTAATAGGCGGATTAACGAGGGCTAGTAAATTATCTATAATTATATCTAGCTTAGTATTATTATACTCCGTTTCTTATTAATCCTTTAGAGGTTTAGTCTTCCTAACTAGAACTCTTTCTAATACGTTTAACTGAGGTCGTTTTACTATATTTTTCGACCTGTAGTCTTTGGCGATATGGCCCGGTTTACTATAGTTATAGTAATTCATTACTTTCTTGCCCCCGTACTATTTCTTACCTCTAAATGTTTTCTTCTTCTATATAAAGTCTAATTCCATTAGCATTAGTCTATATAAATCGCGTAGGGCTCGTTTCTTTCCGTGACTTCCTCTTAAATAGAATCCGGTATAACTAAGTCTAGAAACTCTACTATTATAACGTAGTTCTATTATTAACTTATAGATCTAATTATCGATTCTTGTCAAGTTTCTAATAAGTGAATTAAGATTGTTACTCTAGGCTCTATCTTATATAAGCTCCTTCTTTACTTGAGGTTTTAATCCACGTCGATATATTACTATTAGTACGTTATTATCCTAGTTAGTTCTTATAAAGTACTATTAAAACTATATTATATACTTAGATGCTAACCTCTTCTATATTAAATACTAGATGACTCTTATTACTATACTTGCTTTATTAGAAGGTCTAAATATTCGTCTTATCTCTTCTCGGAAAAGCGCTAAGCTTTCTATCTATAACTTAATAGAGATATTATTATTATTATTAGGATCTTCTATATATTATTTAAGAAATAGGGTAGACTACTACTAGGCCCGTCCTCTTATATAAGTTATTATAAATAGCGGTTATTTCTTTAGTCTAATAGCGTCTTTATTAAAAGAGAAGTATAGCTATATCTATACTAACTACTCTTTAAGCTTGTCTTAGTCGCTATAATATAAGTCTAGTTTAGTAATTTTAATACCTTCTTTAACTTCTGCTATTATTAACTATCGTGGACCTTATTTACTTGGGGTAAGGTCTCTTTATCCTGAGGTACTTATCTTAAGGGTGCTTAAAGTATTATAACCCGTTCGTCTTCTAACTAGATAACTCTAGGTCTAGGTAGATCTCGTAGAGGGGAGTATTAAGGACTAGAGTAAATAGGCTTCGTACTAAACTAGTCTAATACAGGTATAGTATTATATTTAGTATCTAGGAGATTAGTCTAGTAGATAATATAAGTTAAGTACGAAGCTCCTATTTAAAGGGAAAGTAACGCTATCTATATAGATATAGGAAGTCTATACTCGTACTAATTACTAGTACTCGCTCTTCGCCGACTAGAGCGACTGGTCGCGCGATTACCTAGCTCGCTATAGTCGTCCTATATCGACTAGAGCGACTGGGTAAGCGGTCGCTCGACTCGCTATGCCAAGGTATATTCGACTTGGTAAGCGCTTATAACGTCCGCTAAGGCTCGCGTACTAAGGGCGTAATAAGGACTTTCCCTAAGAATTTTAACTAGACCTATCCTAAAACTATATTAATAGTTATAACTATTATTAATATAAGGACCTTAATAAATATCTACCCTAACTAAGGGAGCGTAAGGAGTAAAACCTTTAACTCTAAGAAATTATAATATTTAATCTTAAAAAATACTCTATAGCCTTCTTTATCCGCCGCTTTTACTATATAGCGGAACTAGAAGGTAGCGGTCTAGTCCTTAGAGTACTCCTAATATATCTAGAAGGGGATACTCTAGAATAGTATAATAGCCTTTCTACTAGGGTCTACTAAGAAATAAATTATAATTTAGCTATTTAGGAAGATAAACTTCTTTAAGAATATTAACCTAATTAATTTAAATTAATAAAGGAAGCTAAGAAGATAAAGTTCTATTTTAACTAACTATTACTTACCCTTAGCTAATATCTAACTTAAAAGACTAACTACTTATATAACGCGGTTATTAGTAATAAGGATATAATTATTAAGTATCTATAATAAGGCCTTAAGCTAAACCTAGTACTCGTAACCCTAATACGGGAAGAAGGGGATACCGTAGAAAACTTTAATAGGCGAGTCCGAAATAATAAGGTAGTAGCTAAGCGGGTTTATAAGATAAATAGACCCCGTTAGAAACTAGTAGTAACTCTAGCGTTATAAGTACTATCCCTAGCCTAAGTCTAGTAATTATTTAGTAATCTAGCGGCTAAGGGGATTATCTAGTTAGCCGACCCTAAGGTTATAAAGATAAAAAGATGTCCTTTAAAAAAGACGACGGCTAATAACTAATAACCTAAAAGGACCCTACCTCGTCCTTACTAGTATTACGGTGGAAATTATTAGGATAGTAACTATAGTAATAAAAAGAAAAAGTCCTTGAAGGTTAAGCTAGAGGAGGAGATAGATATTAACCTAACTAATAAGGATTACTATAATAGGGATAATAATCTTAATCTATATAATCTAGAGACTTATATAGCTTTAGAGATCCTTACGGATAAGGAGCTATAGGGGGAAGCCTCTTAAAGCTCCTAACTAGTAGTCGGGGCCTACCGGAGGGTAATAACTCTACTAATAGCTTAAATATTACTACTAGAAAAACTTTAGAACTATCTTATCTTAATAACCTTACTATTTTATCCCTAGGGGGATTAGAACCTAGTATTTTTACTTTTCCTACTATACTAACGGGAGTTAATATAGATTTTAGGAAATTCTTTAGCGTTATATACTAGTATATTAGTAAAGATAGTAGAATACTAGAGTTTTATTTTAATACTAGATCCTAGTATCCCTTATTTCTAAGTATTACTATCTAGTATTCTTTAAAGGTTATAATATCTACCTTATAACTAATAGGAAAAGGCTTTAATATAGGGGAGTTAGTTCTAGGGAGTTATTATTACGGGATTATATTAAGGTAGATATTAGAATATATAGTTTAACTAAGGAACCTATTAAAATATCTAGAGAAATCTATATAGTTTTAAGACTCCTGTATAATATAATTATTAGTATAAATATTATAAAACCGAATATAATTAATATCTAATAGGGCGAATACTAGGATCTCGTTATAATATACTAAACCCCTATTCTAATTAGAGTCACCTCTAAATTAGATCTAATTCTAAGGATCTACGCTAATATCTAAGAATCTATAATAATACTAATACTACTAATTAAACTAAAAAGGCTAAGGGTCTTAAAACGTAAAAAGGTTAATATCTATACTAACTTAGTAGTAATACTAGACTCTAGGATAGGATAAAATATACTAATTAAATACCGCCCGTTAGCGATAAACTATAACTACTTATTTAAACCTCTACTAAAGGTCGATTTCTAGTTAGGAACCTTTATATTAGGTATTTAAGTAGTAGTTTATAATAATCTCTAAGCCTACCTAATAGTAAATTTTAGTTAATACTCTATTAAAATCTATAAAGGATAGCTACTAGGTAGACTATTAATATTATAAGAATTAGTAAAGCTTATAAAGGTAGATTTCTACTTTACTAATATTTATACTAATAAATTCCGGGAGGAACCTAATATACCTTATATAGTAGATCTCCTAGAGGAGGTAATAATTCTAGAAGCGGATATCTCTACCTATTAGGGGCCTAAATACTAAGAACGTATTAAAAAGGTACTTAAAATGTATAATACACTTTTTTAAAATAGCCTAGGAAAGTTTAATAATAGTATTAAGATACTAATACCCGTTAAGGACGAATCCGACGTAGTAGGACTAAAGTAGAACTCTTATAACCTTTCCTAAAGGGATTATAAGGCTATAGATTTAATTCTAGACCCCCTAGAGTAGGGCTAAATTAAAAAGGTTTCTCTAGGGGTATTATCTACCGTATTATCGCCGGCCTTTATAATATAAAAGAATAGGAAGCTAAGAGTAGTAGTAGATTTATATAAGATTAATACTAAGCTCTACCTAAATACGTATCCCCTCCTAAAATAAGATATAATCCTAGGAGCGCTTAGTAGATTAGTAATATTCTCTTCTATTAACCTTATAAAAGGGTTTTTTTAATAGGGTATACGCCTTTTAGACTAGTAGAAGACGACGTTTATTAGCCCCTACCGGGGTTAAGAATAGTTAAAGGTCTCTATAATAGGGTTAGTAAATACTCTAAGTTTCTTCTAATATTAGATAGAAATACTCCTATCCCTATACTTATAATAATTTATTCTAGTATATTTTAACGACGTAATAATCTTTTTAGCTACTCTTAATAACTATCTTAAGTACTTAGACTAAGTCCTAGGGCTACTAGAGAAAAGTAGTATTATATTATCCCTAGTAAAATATTATTTTACTTATCCTAGTATTACCGCTTTAGGATATTATATCTCTAGACTAGGTTTAAGTATTATAGAAGAGAAAGTTAAAGCGGTTTAAAATATAACATTACTAATAAATCTCTAGGAACTTAAAACTAAACTAGGATTTTTTAGCTACTATTAAAAATTTATTAAATATTACGTTATAATAGCGCGACCTCTTATTAGACTAAAAATAGAAGGCTTTAGGGGTAGCCTAAATAAGGGTCGCCCCCGGAGGAACTATATATAAAAGAAGCGTCTATTAGTAGATACCTCTAGCCCTTTACTAGTGAAGTCGTTACTATTAAAATTAACGATAAACTCTAATAAACCTAAAGAACCTAATAGATCTAGATTTAAATCTAGGCGGCTATACGCTAGCCCCTAATACTACGAAGTATAGGAAATACTTAAGAATAAATTATATAACGCCTCTACCTTAGCGTTCCCTAACTTTAGTAAGCCTTTTATTCTTTATATAAACGGTAGTAAAGAGAAGGGTTATAAAGCTACGCTATACTAGATTAGGTCTAATAGGGTAGAAAGACTAATCTTATTTCTTTCTAAAGACCTTTTAGATACTAAAATAAGATATTAGGCTATAGAACTAGAGGCTAGTACTCTAATCTAAGCCCTTATAAAACTTCCCTAATTCTTTAATAACAGCGATTTTACCGTTATTACTAACTATATAGTATTAAAATTAGTACTATAGGATAAGATAAATAGACGGCGGTCTACTAGGCTAAATAAATAGGCGCTATATTTATTAATATTCTAACTAAGGATAAAAATTATTTATTAGGTAGGGAAATCCTATAGAAACGCTAATAGCCTTTTAAGACTTCCTACTAAGAAACTTAATCTAACTAATATATTCCTAGTAGTAGTCATCTAGGCCGAATAAGATTTTCTTAAGGAAATTACAGCTACCTTACTAAGAGACCCTTATTTCAGGCGGATTTACAAGTAGGTCTAGAAGTAGGTCTAAGAATCCTAATAACTAGAAATAGGGTTAAAGACTATTTATTAAGTATACTAGCTTAATATTAATTCTTAACTATTATATATATTTAGCTATCTAAGGCCGGATCGCTTATATATTCCTAAAAAACTTATAAGGAAAATCTTAGAATATAGATATAATTACTATATATATAAAGGTATTTATCGTATATATAACTACTTATAGAGTTTAGTATATTTTCTAAAGATATGTAAGGTTATCTAAGGTTCTATTAATAGGTATCTAGCCTACTAACTATCTAAGCCTTCTAGATAACTACTATATAAGGAACTCTAACCTGTAGGGGTATCCTAGTAGCCGCTAGAAGAATTATTAATAGATTTTATTATTAGCCTTCCTTTAACTACTAGTAGCTATAATTCTTTACTTATAGTAACGGATAAATTTTCTAAGTTCATTTATCTAGTACTAGGTAATAAAACGGATTTAGTATAAGATTAGGCTAATAGATACTTTAATACTATCTATAAAACTTAGGGTATACCTAGCCGTCTTATTTTAGATAGAGACCTAAGATTTACTAGTACCTTCTAGAAAACCCTATTTACTAGATATGGAGTTTCCCTAGGAATAACTACCGTATACTATCCCGCCGCTAACGGATAGGCTAAGCGAATAAACTAAATAGTAGAGATAGCTTTATATTACTTATTAGTCGGCTAGTATAAGGAAAACTAGGATACCCTTCTAATAGAAGTTAAGTACGCGTTAAATACCTTAGAGAATACTAGTATAACTATAATACTATTTAAAGTTTTATATAAGGTAAAGCTAAGAGGGTTCTTATTATCTATAATAGTAGAATCTAACTCTATAGCAGGAAATTTTCTTTATAACTAAGAATCTATTAGGAATAATATATTTAATACTATTAAATTAGCCTAGGCTAAAATAGCTTATAGGTAGGATTTAAAATATCACGTGCTAGACCTATCTAGATATACTTATTTAAAACTAGTAAAAATAGGGGACGCTAGGTACTACGTCCCTAAAAGTTTATCCCTTACTACTAAGAAGGTAGGGCCTTATAGAATTCTATAAAAAATAAGCCTACTCGCTTATAAGCTAAAGCTTCCTCCTAGTATAATAAAGATTTACTTAATTATCTTAGTTATCTATCTTAAATAATTAAAAGCTGACCTGTATAATTAAGATATACCCCTACCGGCTCTAATTATTATCTAGGGTTAAGAAGAATTTATAGTAGAAAGAATAATTTAAAAGGAAAAACGGGGTAGGTAAAACGGGTATTAAGTTAAGTACAAAGGCTATAAAGAGGATACCTACGAGCCTACCTAGAGACTTAAGGAAGATATACTAGACGTTATTAATAAGTTTAAGAAGTCTTATACTTACTAGGATAGGGATTAAAGAATCTACGTCTATACTACGATATTAAATTAATAAATAGTAATAAAATAGAGGCTTTATAAGAAAATTACTATTAAATAAAAAATATAGTAATAGCTAAAAAGACTAAAACGGGTACTCCTATATTTAGCGTTAATATATATTCTTTTACTTATACTTTAGTTTAAACTATAACTTATTACTTATAATAATAGATTATTATACTACTATTACTACTAAAGTAAGGTCCTTACTACGCTAGTTTTATAACTATAAAGAAGATAAATACTATTATTATTAACTATCTAAGGCGTAGATTAAGGCCTACCTAGTAGACTAGTTAAGAATTAGGGTTAATAAGGGCTATATCTAGCGCTTCCCTATAATAGACTTCTATAAATTTAGACTATCTACTAAAGAAATTCTTAAGTATCTACCTAATACTTCTAGCCTACTTTAAGTATAGAGATTAGAAACTAAACCTACTAAGATTTTAGACTACTTAATAGAAAGTTAACCTATCTACCTAGACTAGTATTTAGACTCCGCGGTATTAAAATTCCTTTAACGTAATATTTTTAAAAAGCTATTACCTCTATATAACCTTATCTATCTAGTTCTTAATAACTAATACCTCTCTTTCCTACTCTAGGGAATTCTAAGGAAATCTACTTAGAAAGTATAAATCTAGCGGGCCTAATAGTTAAATAGAATTTCCTTAAATATAGCTATACTAGTAGTATATAATAAAAACCTTTATTAAGTAAAAGAAGACGTTATTTAATATCTATTTATACCTCTAGTTACATACTCTAAAGACTATAATAAATACCCTTAAGGAGCTATATTTATACTAATATAGGAGTAGACTTAGGAAGAAGCCTAAGTCTAGTTAGAAGCTCTTAAAAGATTCTAAGTATTTAACTTTATTACTACTAAGGCGGCGGTTAGTCTTTAGAATAGGGTTAAAAACTTTTCCTTTTAAGACTCTAATAACTACTTAGAATTTATTTAAGAGCTCCTCCCTCTTAAGTCTTTAGAGTTAACTAGGATTTTAGATACTTAAAAGATAGCGTTATTAAGGTATTAAATAAGAATATAGGGAAAAGAAAAATAATAATAGCGAATCTAACCTTAAATATTTTCGATTCTATTAATAAATTAAAGGAATATTAGGAAAGGGGACCTAGCGTATTATTAGATATTAATTAGAACGTAGAGTTAGGAAGTATAAGTAGCCTATTATTAAGTATTAACTAGGAAGTAGACTCGAGAAATATAGGTACCCTAAAAAATAATAATCTTAGGATAAATAGCGGGGGGTCTAAAAGTACTAGCGCTATAGAATTTAGGTAGGATAAAAGAGGGTTAACTATATAGCTTAGTATAGAGGAAACTAGCTAACTCTATACTATACCTATAGGTAAACTTAATAAGTACGCTAAGATTATAGATAAGGACCTAGCTATTACCTATTATAATCCGGAAGGCTGTATTAGAAGGGAGGTTTATAATAGGAAAAATGCTAGGGAAAAATTTATAAGCCTGAAATTATAGGAACAGGTAGATTATAATAGCTACCCTAAGTAGCTTATAATAAATATATTTCCCGATAAAGTTATATAAGACCCTGCGGCGGAAATTAATAGAGATAATTTTATAGTATATTATTAGGCGTTTATAGTCCTACTAGATTTTTAGGCTTTCTAGGCTATACGTCTTAATATTAAAAAGCGGAGCTAATTCTAGAAATTAAATTTTAATACTAATAGATAGCTTATAAGTAATTTTTAACTATATAGGGCTCCTACCCTTATAAAAGATAATAAAGGCTAACTCTAATTTATAATCTAGAACGGTTTTTAACTCGATAGAGATATAGGGGAAAGAATAGGAAAGAGTAGAAAAATTAGCGTAAACTACTAGAAATTCACTAAGGAAAAGGAGGTCCCTAGTACGTTAAAAAAAGACTAGGTATAAGTTCTAGGGGACCTCTATCCTATATATATAATACCTAGCGATTAGGACGTACTTAGGAAATTACCCCTAAAAAAGTAAATAAGAATTAGGAATACTAAGGTGGCTAAGTCTAAAAAATATAAAGGTTTCCTAATATTAGGTATAAAGTCCGGATTACTAATATTCTAAAAGAAAGGGAAGACTAAAGATAAGGCGGCTAAGTCTAGAATACTAGTATTTCTAAACCTATTTTTAACGATAGATTTATTATTAAACTAAAGGACTATCTTAAATCTAGAGTAAATTTAACTAAGTCTACTAAACCTACCTAAGTTTCTAAAAGTAAGAATCCTAGAAAGGTACGAAGTATAATTATAAAAGTAGGTAGATAGTCTTAACTAATAGGTAATAGAACTCTAGGCGCTTGCTATATTTATAGATAAAAAGGTTAAGGCCTTAACCCTTTTTAGGTTATAATAAGACTAGTCGCTATAACTACTATCTAATAAATTTAATAAACTTACTATTACTAATAATAACGCTACTAAAGAATAATATAAATTAGATATTAATAAGATTTTAGAGAAGTTAGATAATATAATAGTTACTTTAAGTAAATACTTCCCTAATCTAGAAGCCCTAGTATTAGAATATAATCCGGATAGTAAAACTATAACCTAAAACCTTAGAAATTAGCTTAATTAAGAAGATTATATTAAAATAGATAAGGATAATAGCTTATTTTAATAATAGCTTAGGATAAGCTTTTTCGTAATAGCGGGAGATATTATAATATACTTTCGTTAGTAATTAATATAACTTAGCGTAATCTACTTAGGGCGCTAAGTCTAATATAGCTTAGTTTTAATAGGTAGACTAGACGTCTTAATATATAGAGAATAATAGCTCTTATAACCTATAAATCGTACCGGTTTATTCGTACCTTAATACTAAAACTCCCTTTTTATAGACTTATTCGCGAGATTATCCTTAGTTTACGTATAAGTACTAGATTCTAGACTAAGGTACTAGAGGGCTTATAAGAAGCTTTAGAAGTATTCTTAATAAATATATTAAAAAGTAAGTTATCTATTTATTTCTAATATAACTAATACTAATAATTATAGTAGTATTAAACCTATATATTATATACGCGAAGTATATTACGTTAATAATAAAGGATATTTAGCTATATATACAGATTGTAAACCCTTATAATTATAGAGTATTTACTCTAATATAGTCTATAAGGCTTAAACTTCTTAATAATTAGCGTACTATAGCATTATAATATTCTCTATATATAATAGCTTAATAATTAATATAATATTTATTATAATATTATTTCTAGTTATTATTCTAATTATTATATTTACTTAATATAACTTTCTATTCTCCTTTATATAGATATTAAGCTCCTCTTAGTAATTATAAGATATCCTATAAATATCCTATCCTAAAAGAAGGTCCTATAAATAACCTATCCCGTAGGATTATCCCACGAAAACCTATACTATCCTAGAACGGGATAGGACTAAGATAGCTAATCCTATACTATAGTATAGTATAGCAGGCGAGACTAATATCCTATACTATCCTATATCTTTCCGGCTAGTAGTTATTACTAATCTATTACTAGTATTACTAATATTATTAGTAGTTAATACTTTCTTTATACCCTATTAATTAAGGGTAGTTATATCCTCTAAGACCTAAATACTATTATCTAATTAATTAGTTTAAAGCTAGCTTAGAAGGTCTATTATATTATTATTACTAGAGTCCCCTTTTATAAAGAGCTTAATATTATCTATTAATAGTATAGTAGCCTTCTTATAAAATACTATATATACTAGTTAAGTAATATATTATCCCTTAATATCTTTTATTTATATTTATATTTATATTTATATTTTATACTCTACTATCTAGCTACTTAGAGCTAGTAAGGGCGTTTTAACTCTAGTTTATTAAAAGGAAATTATAAATTATAGAAGAAAACCTCTCTTATTTACCCCATTTATTATAATACTTTTAGGCCTTTAAATATTATATACTATCCTCTACCATATACTTTATACTACTCTAGTATTAGATCCTAATATTTATATACTCCTCTCTCTTACTAGGGTTATATCTCTTTCTCTACTCTTAAAAGGTTTATACTCCCTTAATTACCCTCTTACCCTTCTTTATATAGTTTAATTAATACTAATAATACCCTTAGCCCTCCTATTAATCTATTACTACCCTAGCTACCCCTCTCTTATATTATTTAGTATTAAGATATCCTTTTCTAATTAACTTATAATACTAGGTTACTACTATTACTAGCCTAGTAGAAGGCTTATAATACTTTTATTAAGAATTACTATATATATTTTTTATAATATATAAGAGGGAGCTATTAGAGTTATTAAGGGAGGGTATAAGTATACTTTATTACTACTATTATATTACTATTTCCTAGTACTAGGTTATATAGTTATCTACTTATAAGAGAAAGTAGATTATATTAAAATCCCGCTAGTTATACCTATAATTATAAGGTTACTACTTCTACTCTTACGCGTAGTTATAATCCTCCTAGCTAAAGAGGGTAGCCTTAGCTTATTATTCTAACTCTTCTACTTAGTATAATACCTTTTATCTCTTAACCTAGAGTCTCTTATACGTAGAGTTAATATTACTAGTAGGAACTAAGGTAGGTATTATTATATATACTAAGGGCGCGCTCGCCGCGTATATAGAAACTCTATATAAGGAGCTCTACTATTATATAATATCTTAATTTTATTCTAATTATAATTAGATTAGAGACCTCTTAGCTCTATTAGTAAGTAATAGGTTTATAGCTAGTACTATATATAAGTAGATCTTATTACTAGTTATATCTTATATATAATAGATACTCTTACTATTATAATTAAAGAAGTAGTACTATTAAATAGTATTATTATCTAGTTTCTTCTTATATAAGACTTATTATATTATTATAAGCTATATTTAAAGTAAGTAGTAGTCTAAGACTTAATCTATTTTTATTTATCTAGACTTTATCTACTTTATTAATAACTAGGATATCTCTCTTAATATTATTTCTTTTATATATCTAGCTCTTTTCTTATTCTAGAAGTAAATGCTTTAAATATAATCTATATTAATATACTAGTAGTCTCTTATATTATAGATAAAGTTATAGAATAGAAGTTAATCTTTATTATTACTCTAGTTTTTATTACTAGAATTATTTTAGTCTTAGCCTTTTAACTATCTATTAAAATTATTAGTAAATACCTTAAATTCTTTAGTTTATAAGGATATAACCCTATTAACTAATAATAATATAGTAGTATACTTAAACTCTACTAACTCCTTCCTAGATTATATAATTCTAATTAGAGTATAAATTACATTCTTTATATCTTTTAATAAACCTCTTTTAAAGACTTCTATCTAGAGACTTCTAAGTATAAGAGTCTCTATTTATAAAAGCTTATTTATATACTCTTAAAATTTAGTAAGATATATATAAAGGTTTTTAAATTAATCTTATTAAAGCTTATATTAAAAAAGGATATTACTTTCTTTATAATATATAAGTCTATCTTATCTAATAACTTTAATATTACTTGAATTTCTTTTAATACTATTAGATTCTCTATTATACTATAAGTTAAAGGAAGGTATTAATATAAATAGTAGTAAGTACTTACTCTTTTATATTAAGATACTTTTCCTATTTATCTTTATCTACCTCTAGAAGGTAATTTTACTCCTTTAAAGTTAGTAAGTTAGAATTAGTTAGTATTTTATATTCTCGTTTAATAATCTTAAATATACTATTAATAATAAGTAAGGCTTATATAATAATAATCTATTACTTATAATTCTTATTACCTTTAAGCTTTAAAATTTTATAATAGTTAGATATAATAATACCTACTAACCTACACGTCGATAGTAGACGACGGTGGATAAGAAATCGAACCGAAGAACGGTTGAGGCATGTGTTACCTTAATTTCGAATAAGGATGACCTTGGAATATAAGGATCCGACTTAACAGATACTGGCAGCGGTCCGCTAGGTTAACAAGTTAGAGTTCTTGGAGTAACTAATAGCACTCCTAGTATCCTATAAGAGTATTAAAGATAGAAACGCCTCTTTATAAAAGAGATAACAGTAAAAGCTCTGCCTAAATACTAGCCTTAGGATTATAAGATTAAACTCGAACTAGGGAAGGAACTAACGTTTAGACCTATCTATACGTTATCTAAAAAGGAACTTATAGTACTACGCGGGTACCTTAATAAGAACCTAAAAAAGGGATTTATTCGAGAATTTAAATTACTAGCAGGATATCCGATACTCTTTATAAAGAAGAAAGACGGGTTACTACGACTATACGTAGACTATTGAAAGTTAAACGATATAATAATTAAAAATCGTTACCCGCTACTAAATATTAGCGAGCTGCAGGATCGGCTAGCTAAAGTAAAGATCTTTATAAAACTAGATCTTTAAGGAGCGTATAACTTGATTTAAATAAAAGAAGGTGACGAATAGAAAATAGTATTTAGGACTCGATATAGATATTACGAGTATCTAGTCATACCGTTTAGTCTTACTAACGTACTAGTAACCTGCTAGGCATTAATTAATAATATTATACGAGCTTATTTAGATCTTATAACGATTATATACCTCGACGACATATTAATTTACTCTAAAACTCTTAAGGAATATATCCTTTATATATAAGATATATTAACATGCTTATTATAAGCTAGACTCCTCCTAAAGCTAGAGAAATACGAGTTTTATAAGACCTTAGTTAAGTTCTTAGGGTTTATAATAATAACTAAAGGTGTTCGTATAAGCCCTAAGAAGATTCAGGCTATACAGGAATGGCTTATACCACACGATATTAAATTAGTATAAGGGTTTCTAGGATTTACTAACTTTAATAGACGTTTTATAGAAGGCTACTCTAAGAAAGCCTTGCCACTAACGGAAATCACCAAGAAAGACACGGGATTTCAATAGGATACTAACTAGAAGAAAGTATTTAAAGAACTAAAGCAAGCCTATATAGATCCTCCGGTACTCTACACGTTTCGTAACGGAGAACTAGTATATATCGAAACGGATGCTTCGGATCTTATAATCGGAGCATGCCTCTATTAGTAGAAAGACGGCAAGTAGTATCTAGTAGTATACTACTCACGTAAGATATCTCTAGTAGAATAGAACTATAATATACACGACAAAGAGCTTTTAGTAGTCGTCTATTCTTTATAGCATTAGAGAGTATATACTAAAAGTTATTCGGAGCTTACTATCTTTACCGATTATAAAAATTTAGTAGGTTTTACGACCACGAAAGAATTAAATCGACGATAAGTTTAATAGTCTAAACTCCTTAGGTAATATAAGTTTAAAATTTAGTATACCCTAGGAAAAGATAATAGACGAGTAGACGCTTTAAGTAGATAATCTAACTATATATAAGTAAAAGACATTACTACTTAACCTATCTTAAATTAAGAAAACGATAGGTCGTTAGTACTAGTAAGGAATCTAGCTACGACTATACGAGTTATAACATATATAGTTCCTAATTTAAAGGAAGCATATAAGGATGACAACCTAGCCGGATAACTTAGGAAGGAATAGCCTAGCCGGGACCTATTACTGTATAAATAGAAGCTATACTTACCGCCGAAAGTAGTAGAAGAAGTAATTAGGAATCACTATAATAATCCTTTACTAGGACATCTAGGAGTATCTAAAATATTAGAACTTATTTAAAGAGTATACGCCGCGCTAAACCTGCGAGCGTCGGTCGAGTAATATATTAAGGAATGTATTTACTACTAGCAGAATAAATCTGCAAGATATACCAAGTACAGACAAATTCAGTTTACCGAAGTTCTAGATATACTATAGAAAGACGTCACGATAGACTTTATTATAAAACTACCTCAGTTAGTTAACCCGGTAACTAATAATAAGTACGACTTAATAATAGTTATCGTTAATAAACTTACTAAGTATACCATTATAATCCTATATAAGGAATCCTACGACGCTAGTTAGCTTGGATTTATTTTATTAGATAGACTAATTAGAGATTATAGTATACCGGAATTAATAACTTTAGATAGAGATAAACTCTTTATATTAAACTATTAGAAGACTTTAATCGCGTTAATAGGAACTAAACTACGAATATTAACAGCCTATTACCCTTAAACGGATAGATAGACTAAACGTACTAATTAAATAATAGAAGTATACCTTAGATACTACGTTAATAAAAGGCAAAATAATTAGGTTACATTACTCCTAATAGTATAGTTAGTATATAACGATAAAAGGTTAGATATAATAAGGCTGTCACCGTTTTTTATAAACTACGGTCGACACGCGAACTTATTCCTAGATCCTTAATAAGGGCCGGATACCGAAAAAGCCTTGGTATTAACTTCTAACATGAAAAGCCTATATAAAGACATGTAGTACACGATTAGTAAGACTAATATTACTATAGAGAAATTAGTAAATAAGAAAAGAAAATTAGGTCCTCAGCTAAAGAAGGGGGATAAAGTATACCTCCTTATAAAGAATTTAAAAGGTATAAGACTAAGTAGGAAACTAGACTATATTAAAGTCGGACCATTTTTAGTTATTAGAAATAAAGGGCCTGTCAATTATAAATTATAGCTTCTACCCGACGCTAAAATCTACCTAGTATTCTATATCTTAATATTGGAACTAGTAGACCCTAATACACCTTTATAAGAAACCTTCTACTTCTAGATAGAAGAAGAGAATGAATTTAAAGCCGAAAGGATTCTATTATAATAAGGTCAGAGCTACCTAGTAAAATAGAAAGGATACGAGGACTTAGAAAATACCTAGGAACTAGTTACGAATCTTATAAACTGTTAAGAGCTCCTCTAGTAGTATTACTAAACCTAGGCGCACCCTAAACAATCCACTCGAGGGCTCCAGGCGAGAGAGTTCCGGAACCCTCAAACTCTAAAAAGGTAGGACACTCTACGAGTACCCGTTTAACTTTACCGGCCTTCTTAAGCTCTTCTAGACGTTCTAACTCCTTAATATTATCGAGACCCTTATTAAATATCCGCTATTCCCTCTCTTTTAGGAAACGCTTTTATTAACGAAGGCGTTTCAGCTTTATCTATTTTTAATAAGCGATTTTATTAGCAGCCTCCTACGCTACCTCTATCTCTATCTCTTCGCGTTCGAGCTTCTCTATAGCTTTATTAATACTAGAGAAGTAGACGACAGGTACGGCCGGTTCGTATTATTTTCCGAGCCGAATATATTCCGCGTACCTTTAAGAAAGAGAAGACACCTAATACTCCTTTTAAGATCTTGCGTATCGCAGACACGATACTATTATAATTACTCCCCTATAAGCCACTTAATCCGATAGCTTAGTACGGCGTTATTATAAACGAGACGATATAAATATTTATCGAACCTTTAGGATAAAGGTTTAGGGGATAAGGGGTAATATTATAACCTTGGTAAGTAGGGCCTTGGCGGACGCTATAAGCGCTTACTAAAGTCGAATATACCTTAGTATAGCGGGTCGAGCGATCGCTCTACCTAATCGCTCTAGTTAACGCGGGTCGATCGCTGGCGACCAGCGCGAGTATAGACTTTCCTATATCTATATAGAAAGCGTGACCTTTCCCTTAGATAGGAGCTTCGTACTCAACTTATATTATTAACCTAGATATCTCCTAGATACTAAATATAATACTCTACCTGTATTAGACTAGTTTAGTACGAAGCCTATTTACCCTAGTCCTTGACACTCCTCTCTACGAGATCCACCTAGACTCCGGAGCCTTCTAGTTAGAAGACGACGGGTCGTAATATAGTACTAATATCTAAATAGCTTTAGGTATATTAATTAGGGTTTATAGCCGTACTATTTCTTAAAGGGGGACTTCCTATCCTTACTAGGTATAAGGTTCTTAATATAATTAATATAGTAGATAGCCTTACCCTAGAACTCTTATAGTAGTTCGGCGTTAATAAGAACTATTCTAACTTTATTAAATAGTATCCGGTTCTTCCGTTTAGTAATCCTATTCTAAAAAGGGTTATAAGGAGCTAATAGGGTAATAAATATCCTATATTCCTAGAAGATCTATTAATATTTATAGCCCTAGACTAGTTTATTATTACTTTAAATAAAGGCCGTTTTATACCCCTAGTTTTTCTAATATTTTATTCCGAACTCGAGTTTTTATAGTAACTTAGCCCGACTAGTTATATAATCTATTTAAGTAAACCCTATTACTTTATATATAAATACTATTATATTAGTATACCCCTTAAGGGTAGTTATATAACTTACTAACGCTAGGTTAATATACTAGTATTAGCTAGGGATAGTAACTCTAGGCATTAATAATTATAAGGGTATTCGGGTTATTTTCCCTAATATATAAATCTTATATAGTTCCTATTTCTCGTACTTTTATAAGCGGTTAGTAGCCTTATAGTCGACGTTAGTAGTATATACTATAACCTTTATAGCCTTTATACTAACGTGTCTATATCTCTTATACTATTAGGTCTAAGACGTATTATTCTTAGCTAGGACTATTAATTTAAGGCGGAATACCCTTATCTAGTTAATTTATATAATATCTAACTAGTATATATAGTTATATAGGAAGGCTTATAATACCTCCTTGCCTTATTTATTATAGAATATATTCTTCCCTCCGCTACTAGTATATATATAGCCTTATAGGTCTAGTTATATAATAGATAGGAGGTTATATTTAATATTTAGTACGTGGTAAATATTAGTTAGTAAGAATTTACTAACCTTATTATTAATAATTACTAGGATTATTACTATTTTAATCCCTTTAATTTTTATTAATTTACCCCTAGTTAGTCCTAATACCGTATAGTTCTAGACTAGTAAATAGTTAATAAACTTAAATTAGTCCTAGAAGGCGTACTCCTAATCCCCTAAGTTAATAATAATCTTATAAGACTTGTTATTTTATTATAAGCTATACTTAAAGCGAGCGGTATAGGATTTATCCTATTTTTATTTATCTAGGTTTTATTTACTTGATTAATAATTAGGACGTCTATCTTAATAGTATTATTTATTTTATACCTCTAGCTCTTTCTTTATTTTAGGAATAAATCCTTATAGTCCTAGCTTTAGATTAATATACTAGCAGTCTTTTATATTATACTAGTAACTATAAAATATATATTTATTATTATTATTACTCTAGCTTTTACTACAAGGCTTATTTTAATATTAGCCTTATTTTAGCTATTTACTAAAATTACTAGCGTATACCTTAGATTCTTTAGTCTTTATAAGTATAAACCTATTAACTAATAATATAATAATATACTTAAAATCCTATAACTCCTTCCTAGATCAAGCGATTTTAGTAAGGGTATAGACTACTTCCTTTATCTTATCTAGTAGACCCCTCTTAAAGACTACTATCTAGAAATATATTTCTAGTAGACTCCCTATTTATAAAAGCTTATTTATATACTCCTTAAATTTAGTAAGGTAGGTATAAAAGTCTTTAAATTAATCTAAATAAAGCTTATATAAGGTAAAGTATATTACTTTCTTAGTAGCGTAGGAGTCTATCCTATATAATAACTTTAATTTAACTTATATTTCTTTTACTATTATTAGAGTTTTAATTATACTATAAGCTAACGGCGATATAGTAATATAAATAGTAGTAAGTACTTACTCCTCTAGATTAATATACTTTTCCTATTTATTCTTATCTACCTCTTTAATAGGTAGTTTTACTCCTCTAGTAGTAGGTAAGTTAGGGTTAGTTAGTAGTTTATATTCTAGTCTAATAACCTTAAATACGCCGTTAACTACGAGTAATACTCTTATAATAATCTCCTATAACTTATAGTTCTTAGTACCCTTAAGCTTCTAAATTTTATAATAGTTAGATATAATAGTACCTATTATAAATAGTTCTAGGAATATTTCTTCTAAAGTAATACTAAGTCTTAGTAAAAAGCTTACTATATAATTTATATAGTTCCTAGGTTACGTAGAACCTAGGCTTATAACCTATTAAATAGTTAATAATTAATAGGTTATTTATACGTAATTTAGGTATAGTATAATAGTATTATAATAACTAATAGATAGATATAGCTATATAGAATAGAATAACTATCACGAGAAATCTCTACTAGTCCGCCAAGACCCCCTGACTAGTCCTGATTAGTAACTACCGAGGTTGACCCGGCCTGAGTTCCAACAGTATGCCCATGACGCTGCTGGTTTCCAGGGGATCTGGCGTCGTGTATATTGTCTTTTCCCAGCGTTATAGCGATAGATTGGGGTGAGATGAGGAATCGCAAATGGTTTGCGAAGATGAGGAGGGTGATTATAAGAAGCTGACGGTCGGAGGCTGAAGACACTGGTAGATTCATCTTCACTGCCATAGCTTCTACCCTCACGTTGCTTACGGATTATCGAGCCATAGACCTCCCTAGCTGTATCAGAGCCACTTAGATATCTCGCTATATCTCGGTGAAAGAAAGCTGGAAGATCCTAATTGTACACGGTATGTGGAGTGAAAGGAAAAGAGTAAGGATGCTCATAGCGCTCTTGGGATTCAAAGGCGTAGAAAATGCGTTCTTGGGTCTCCAGAGCAATGCCTTTGACAGAGGCGAGGAACTATGGATGATCAAAATGGGCGCAGGGAATGACGAGGAGAGGGGAAGGAAGAAAGTTTGGAATTCTCCGCAGATTCAGCCTTAGCGCGCTCCCTCAGTACAGACTGTGTTTGCGATCATCCCTCCCTACTCTACAAATGATCCACCAACCCATCGACATATCTGCTATCAGCGTCGTCCACCTAGATGTCTTTCCTCGTCCACCTCTAAGGGAGCTCTGAGACGTCCTTCTGGGATGTGAAACGAGAAACCTGGATGAGACGGACAGGAGAAATTCTCACATCGCTGTTACAATTCAAGGATTACAGGAGTGGAGCATAAGTCTATTAGGCATCAGAGAAACAGCCTCGAAAGGAATTAGGAGACTCATGTTGTTTGATAATATGAGGGTAAGGAAGTGGAGAGGATGGGGGTTGCAAATTTGCCTTCGCCACCTCCGCTCCGTCCTTCGGAATGAACTGTGTCTGCCTCCATTCTCCCCCACCGTGCTGACGATCCATTGACCCATCGATCTGCCTGTCTCGGTACCAGCCAATCGAGTTCGTTACTACCATTCGCTCCTTCGTAGCTGGGATCTCATGTTGCAATCGTGAGTAGGAAGAAACGGGAAATTCTCTCATGACACTGCAGATGTTCAGGGATTTAGTGGGCAGGCATCTTTTACCTGTTCGTCATGGGTACAGGTCAGGGAAAGATGAGGAAATGCAAGCTTTTTGTAGAACACATGGGGGAGGGGAGTAGCGGAGATGATGAGGATTGACCAGTATATTTGGACGTTTGAGAACTGGACGTCGGGGCATATGAGAGTCACGGAAGATTGCTATCAGGATCTACCTATTTCTGCATTGCAGAACCGAGATTCGACTTTTCAGCAACTTACTCACTAATTCGTACAGTACTCTCACTATTTCCCTTCCTCCTTACGACCCACGTCACCGTTCATCCATACGTCCTTACCTTCCTACTACCCGCGTCTCTGCCCCTCCCGACGTCGACACAAGGAGTTCCCGCGGCCTTCGTCCGAGCCATTCCATTCCAAGCACCCTGATGTCCCTTCGGATCCTCGCCTCCGAGTACGGGATGCTGTTGAAGTAGCGGCTTCTATTACTGGACCTTGGGTGGATGAGAGTGAGGGGTGGGAGAAAAGGATTGGAGGATTGGAGGATTGATTAGACGGGAGTTTCGGATGTGCGAGTAGAAAGGGGTGGGAGATGACGTTCGGATCATGTGTCAGGAGGATCTCTGTCCCTTCCTGCGTCGACACACATTCTCCTCGCTTCCTTCGTCCGAGCCATTATATTTCAAGCACACCATTTTTCCTTCGGATCCTCGCCTCGGGTACCTGACGCTATTGAAGTAGCAACTGTCATTACTGTGCGTTGAGCGGATGAGCGTGAGTGATTTGGGGGGTGGGTGAGAGAGAAGGATTGGAGGATGGCTTGGAGAGGAGGAGGTTTGAAAGGTTGATTGACGGACGTCTCAGCCATATATGTATCAACCATGGAAATACTCAGCGAGGTGTGCAGCAGAAATGACAGGAGATCGTTTACGATGTGGCTATTATGAGACGTCTGTAATATAGATATCTACAAGGCTCAATACATGATAAAACTTGACAGTCGCAAAAAAGCATAAGCATACATATCATATCATCAAGCAAACATGTACGTAACCGAATGCAAACATGCTGACAGAGGACCTTCTTGAATCCTGCTTTATCGCATCATAGCTTCAAATTCCAGCTTTTCAGGCATTCGCTCAGCAACTCTTACATCGCCCTTACCCCTCCTCTTCCACCCTACGACCCGCAACTCGATCATCACCCCCCAGCCTCCCACACTTTCACTTCTTGAAACCACAGCTCCATCCCTCCGTACTTTCGCACCACCATTCCTGCCGTTCGTCCCAGCCAGTACCCCTTGAAGCAGCCTGATTTCCCGTCGAGTTCTCGCCATCAAGTATCTGGAGTCATTGGTATTTGGGGTCTGAACTGCAACGGTGATTTGGGTTACCATGCGTTGGGGGTGGATGAGGATGATGATATGGGACTTAGAGGGACGATTTGGATGAGAATTTGGAGGTGATGATCCCATTTCCTAGCAAGGCACTCCTTTCTAAGTGCTTCTACCGAGGTACGGCTGAGACGAGTCCCAAAGTCGTCAGGACATGGGATAGGTGGTTGAGGTGTTTTGCTTTGGAGAGGAGGTTTGGATCATGTTTCACAGGAAATCCCTGTCCCTCCCTGCGTCTATACAAACCCTCGCTGCCGTTCGTCCCTGCCAGAACGCCTCAAAGCAGTATGATTTCCTGTCGAGTTCTTGCCAATAAATTTCTGGAGTCGTTGATGTTCGGGGACTGAAATTGAGCTGCAATGGCGGTTTGGGTTACTGTACGTTGAAGTGGATAAGGATGATGAGGGGAAGTTGGAGGGATGATATGGATGAGAATTTGGACGTGAACTATGGGAGTTGAGGGTGTTTTGGATTGGAGAGGAGGTTTGGATCATGGTCTAGAAAGGATTTCCGTCCATACGGCGTCTACACAGCAAGCCATCGCTGTCATCATTTCAGCCAATCTAATTGAAGGAATTAATCTACCCTTCAAGCTCTAGCCTTTACATCTTTAACGCCGCTGGTATTTAGAGGACGGGAACTCTGGAAGGGCGGCTCGTGTTACCATGCATTAGGCTGGATGATGATGACGAGGGGGAGTTGGAGGGATAGATTGAATGAGAGCTTGGAGGTGATTTTTCCATGTCCTAGCAAGGCACTCCTGAGACTAGTACCAAAGTGGTCAGGACATGGGATAGGTGGTTGAGGTGTTTTACTCTGGAGAGGAGGTTTGAATTATGTTTAAGAGAGAATTACTGTCCCTCCCTACGTCTATACAGCAAGCCTTCGCTGCCTTCATCCCAGCTAATATGCCTTGAGCAATTGACTTCCTTCTCGAGTTCTCGCTTTCACGTGTTCAATGCCGGTGATATTTAGAGGACTGGGAGAGAGTGGGGCGGCAGCTTTTAGTACCCTTCGTAAAAGGATAAGGGGGGAAGTTTAAGAGAAGGATTAGAGGATAACTTAGATAAGAATAGGAGGAGCTTTAGATGTTATTTAATAGGGTGTTGCCGTCCCTCCCAGCCTCTACGCAAGCCCTCGCTACCTTCATCCCCGCTATTACAACACACGATTCTAGAACCCCGATTCATCTCCGGCTTCTGACAACTACACAGCTGATGCTGTTGGTATCTTCGGGAATAGTCTGTAGTGGTTCTCTGTTAATGGGTAGATTGACGAGGGCTAGCAAATCATCTATAATTATATCTAGCTCGGTGTCGTCGTACTCCGTTTCTTATTGATCCGTTGGAGGTTTAGTCTTCCCGACTGGAACTCTTTCTAATATATTTAACTGAGGTCGTTTTACCATGTTTTTTGACCTGTAGTCTTTAGCGATGTGGCCCGGTTTGCCATAGCTATAGTAATTTATTACTTTCTTACCCCCTTACTATTTCTTACCTCTAAACGGTTTCTTCTTCTCGGTGAAGTCTAACTCTATTAGCATCGGACCGTAAGGATCGCGTGAGAATCGCTTCTTCCTATAACTTCCTCCGGAATAGAGTCCTGTATAACCTAGTCTAGAAACTCCACTATTATAACGTAGTTCTATTATTAACTCGTGGATCTAGTTATTAACTCGTGTTAAGGCTCTTATTAATAAGTCTAAGTTATTATAAACGGCTCCGTCTCGCATAAGTTCCTTCTTTACCTAAGGTTTTAATCCTCTCCGATATATTACTATTAGCGCGTTATTATCCTAGTCGGTTCTTATAAAATACTATTAGAACTATATTACGTATTTAGATACCGATTTCTTTTATATTAGGTACTAGATGACTCTCATTACTACGCTAGCTTTATTAGAAGGTCCGAATATCCGTTTTATCTCCTAGCGAAAGAGCGTTAAGCTCTCTATCTATAACTTAATAGAGATATTATTATCGTCGTCAGGATCTTCTATATATCATTTAAGAAATGGGGCGGACTATTTCTAGGCCCGTCCTCTTATATAAGTTATTATAAATAGTAGTTATTTCTTTAGCTTAATAGCGTCTTTATTAAAAGAGAAGTATAGCTATATCTATACTAACTACTCTTTAAGTTTATCTCGATCGCTATAATATAAATCTGGTTTAGTAACCTTAATACCTTCTTTAACTTCCGCTATTACTAACTGTCGTGGACCGCGTTTACCTAGGGTGAGGTCCCTTTATCCTAAGGTACTTATCTTAAGGGTACTTAAAGTGTTACGACCCGTCGTCTTCTAACTAGAAGGCTCCGGAGTCTAAGTAGATCTCGTAGAGAGGAGTATTAAGGACTAGGGTAAACAGGCTTCGTACTAAACTAGTCTAATACAGGTAGAGTATTATATTTAGTATCTAGGAGATATCTAGGTTAATAATATAAGTTAAGTACGAAGCTCCTATCTAAGGGAAAGGTCACGCTTTCTATATAGATATAGGAAAGTCTATGCTCGCGCTAGTCGCTAGCGATCGACCCGCGTCGACTAGAGCGATTAGGTAGAGCGATCGCTCGACCCGCTATACTAAGGTATATTCGACTTTAGTAAGCGCCTATAGCGTCCGCTAAGGCCCCACTTACTAAGGTTGTAATATACTACTCGTTTAATATATTACTAAATAAGAAGAAACTAGATAATAAGGCTATTAAATGCCGCTTCCTTAGCTATAATAGTAAGAGTATCTACCGCGTATAAGATATTAAGGGATAATATATTACTCGATTAGTATATATAGTATTTAACGAGAGGGCCGCTATATTATTAATAGATAATAATAAGCTCTTAATAGAGGGAGACTCTAGCGACGATAATAATATAATAGACCTTCTCAGCTAGCTTTAAACTAACTAATTAGATAGTAGTAATTAGGCCTTAGAGAGAGTAACTACCCCTAATCGATAGGGTATTAAGGGAGTATTAGATAATACTAAAAATACTAATAATACTAGTAATACTAGTAATAGATTAGTAATAACTTTTCTATCTAGCTAATTAATATTAGGCCTAACTAATAATATAAGTAGGCCGACTAGTTTAAATAGATATAATTAGGATAATCTACTTAAATTAAATTAAAATAAGTTAAATAATTAGATAACTAAAAATAGCTAAGCGGAGTTAGAATTACTAACTAATTAATATTAGAATAGTTAGGATAGTTTAATACGCTAAGTTACTACTATACTACTATTAGCTATTATTAATAAATAATTAACTTGAAATAATAAATCTTAGAGAATTATTCCTGATATATTATGTCGTTCCGTTCGTAATTTACTACGGATCGACTATAACTAAATAAATAAGAGAGGTATAAGGTCTTCTAATAACCCTAATAGATTTAGAGCTATACTTACCCGCGTCGTTACTAGTACTAAGGAGTATCCCTACCTAATATTAATAGACGTAGCTCTTAATAGGCCTAATAGTAATAAATAGCTCGCTACCGCCGAAGAAGAATTAGCTAATTATAATAAGTAAATAATATAGTAAGAACTATATTAACTACCTCGTAAAGCTTATATCTTACTAGGTAGGTAGGTCTTATCCTATAAATATAGATTAATAGGCGAAATTAGCTAATATAAGGTACGGTAGGTAGTTAAAGGCTTCTACTAAATTAAGGGGATTAATTTTAATAAGATATTCTTATTAACCCTAAAGGTATTATTATAATAACTCCTCCTAGCCCTAATAGCTAAATATAGGCTAGTCGTCAAGTATTTAGATATTATCGCGGCCTTCTTAGAATCGCTTATTTAGGAAGAAATCTAGGTAGAGTAACCTTACCGCTTTATTAATAGCTAATAAGGACACGCTTATAAACTAAATAAAGCTCTATATAGCCTTAAATAAGCATCTTATAAATAGTATAAAACCCTTTATAAGGCACTTAAGTCTCTAGGTTTTAAGCGCCTAGAGTATAATTATTATATATTTATTAATACTACTATAAAAGTTATTATTATAGTATATATTAATAACTTACTATTTATAACATGTAATTAGAACCTAATTACCTAGATAAAGAAGGAACTTAATAAGAGGTTTAACTTTAAATATATAAGAGATCTAAAAGACTATTTAGGAATAAATATTATTAGAAATCTAGATAACTATTCTATTTAAGTTAATTAAATAAAATATATTAACTAATTATTAAAATAGCTAGGTATAAAAAATTATTTACTAGCTAAGTCGCTTATAGAATAGGCTAATATTACTATTACCCCTAACGGCTATATAGCCTCCTTATCTAAAAGGGAGTCTTATTAGTCCCTTATAGGAGTACTTAATTAGCTAAGTATTATAACTAGGCTAGATATTATATACGCTATTAGTAACCTAAGTCGTTTACTTAATAACCCTACTTTATAATATATAAATGCGGTGAAAAGGGTACTACGTTATCTATTAGAAATAGTTAATAATAGTCTTATCTATTAACTAGGTAATAATAATAGCCTAGAGGGTTTTACTAACGCGTTATATTATAATAATTATAAGACGTCTTATTCTACTAGGGCGTATATCTATAAACTATTTAATAGCCCTATTACCTAATAATTTAAATTATAAAAGCTAGTAGTAATATTTATATACGAGTCTAAATATATTACTATAATAGAGGTATATAAAGAAGCTCTATATCTAGGCCCTATACTTAAAGAGCTAGGGTATAATAAGGGAGTAGTACTAGTACTCCTAAGTATTAATAACTAGGTAGCTATAAAATTAGCTATTAACCTAATTAATTATACTATTATAAAATATATCTAAATAAGATATTATTTAATTTAATAACTAGTTTTTAAAACTAAAGAAATCTATCTCTAATAGGTTAATATTAAAGTATAATATATTAACCTACTAATAAAACCTATCAGCCCTATTAACTTCGGCCTAGCTAGATAATAATTAGGACTAGCTCTAAGTAAAGTATAAGGGTATTTAAATATAGTAGTTAATAATAGGTAGCCTACCTCGCTATTACCGATCTAAGAGGGAGTATTAGAACTTAGGCTAGGTCAACCTTAGTAGTTACTAATCAGGACTAGTCAGGGGGTCTTGGCGGACTAGTAGAGATTTCTCGTGATAGTTATTCCATTCTACATAGCTACATCTATCCATTAGTTATCATAATACTATTGCACTACACCCAAATCACGTGCAGATGACTCATTGATCATCAACTATTCAACACATACAACTCCAAATCTCTGACTAAATGTGCCAAATGGAAAGAAGCAGTCATCTAAAAGCGATATCTGCTGAGTATTCAAGTGGCAGCGACGAGGGCAGGCAGATCGCTGGATCGATGGACTGTTAGCAAAGTGGGTAGGAACAAACGCAGACATCATCTGTTCTCCAGGAGGGAGCCTATTCAAGGCAGCGAGGAATTCCAAACCTCCTCTCCAACTCGTATCCTCTCTTTCCTCATTCCCCTTGTGCTACTGACCACTGATGACATTGCCCCCATCCATTCTTCTGGAGCCTGGGAAAGATACCTTCCACTCCTGTATTTTTGGAGCTACCGAGGGCGCCCCAAGAATTCCTGTTGCTTCTCATCAGGTTAAGCATCATTACGAAATGAGTCCTTTAGTTCCCCCCCCGAATATTTGCCAACGCGAAGACTTGCTGGCACGAAGATAGGGAGGTCGATAGGCCGACAAATCGACCGTAAAATGCGGATGGAATTACGTAGACAAAGTCCACTCTGAGAGAGGGAGCTGATTTCGAAGGGAACAGCTGCTGTAATTTCCCTTACTTACCCCTTTATAGGGTTGATACAGATTTTCATGTCTGAAAAGGAGAGTCTTTCCTGGAGTAGACGGGTAGTAAAGGCAAATCATCGAGCAATTCCAACCCTGCTGTCCCTCCACTTTCCAACCCCCCCATCCTTCATCAATATAGACTACTTGAATCTCATCATCTCTCCTTATTTCATCCCTCTGACGCCTGGAAGATGAATCCTCCGCTCCCGGGAGCTCCTAGGGTACTGAGGGTGGCGTAAACATGCTTTTTCCTCCTGAGGATCTATCGCTTGCTGTTCCAGGACGAGATCTGTCAGCTCTCCAGGACGGAATTATGAAACGTAGCTGAGTGGCTGGGACGGACACATGACTCAAAAGGGAACACAGAGGGTGTGGAAGGTATGGGAAAATGGCGAGAGTTCCACCAATTCCCTATTCTAGATACTGTTCAAATTCAATCCGGGTCAACCTCGGCTGATTACAGATTAAGGTCTTGGCATTCAATTGAAGAGATTTCCAGCCCAGGTGTTGCTTTCTTACATTGCGTTAGAACATCATCAGTTATCAACAGACTATTGCACGCACCCATTGATAGTGCAGATGTCTCATGTCTTTCAACATATACACGTCTACATGGCTAGATATATGGAAGAACGACTGTTGCAAACAGTCATGCTAAAGAAAGACATGCAATCATGATACCAAGCAAACATATCATGTCACCAAGCAAACAAGCACATGATTGCACCAGACTGGGCGGAACCACGCTGATAGAAGGTACGGGGAAAACCGAGGAGAGTAGGGAGATCCAAATGATGCCTTTGATGCCTGGAAAAGCACCATCCATTCCACCAGTTCCCTAAACACCAGCAGGACCATGAGCAATCTTCCCTTCCATCGAAGAATCTCGTAGATGTCACAGAATGAGATCTTTTGGCTCTCGAGATCGAACACATCTAATATACATTAGTGGCTGCGACAGAGACGTGGCTTGGAGAGAGAGGGAGGGCGATTTGGGAAGTGTGAGCGAGAGGGAAGTCCGAATCATCCCCCTGACGCCTAAAAAACGCACCCTCCACTCCGGCAATCCTCTGGATACCTATCGCGCTATGAGCATACTCTCTCCTCCTCAGAATATCTGATCCAGTGTTCCAAAATGAGATCTGTCAGCTCCTTGAGGGCGAGATGTGGCAATGCATCCAAGTGGCTGCGAAGGGCGCGCGACTTGAGGAAGAGGGGCGGTATGGGATGGAAGGAAGGAGGCCTAGATCATCCTCCTGATGCCTAAGAACGCAACCTTCGACACATCAATCACTAAATTCTCAAATTGGACGTGAGCATAGGTACTTCCTACTTCTCATCCAGATTTGGAATATACCATTATAAATCGAGAATACTCAGATTCCTGGTAGGAAGATATGGCAAGATATCCAAGTGGCTGCGATGAAGAAATGGCTTCATGAGAGAGGGAAGGTGTGGAAGGTAGGGAGAGAGGGAAGGAAGCTCAACCCATTTCCTCAAATTTTCCACTCCACCGATCCACCTGAACGCTAATGGAGTTATGAGCATGCACCCTGTCTCTGATCATCTGGATGCCTCATTCACTATCTTAGAACCAGATTCCACAGCTCTACAGGACGGATACATTTGGCGTGATTGAGTGAGTATACAGAGGCGTGGCTTGAGGAGAAAGAAAGGGGGGAGGATAGAGGGCTCGTTCCTCTCGTGCCTAAACCCCGCTTCAGCAATGTCTTAAATTACTAACAGTGCCATTGGAAGGCTTCCAGTTCCTCCTCATCCAAACATTTCACTTATCATTCCAAAACGATATCAATCAGCTATCCAGGACAGATATACTCAACATGACTAAGGCCTATGACGAGATTTCAGCTTGGAGTGATAGAGTGTGCGGATTGGAAGGTAGGAGGTTGGCAAGGAGTAGCACTTGAAAGGATGGAGGGAGGGCGTGTAGGACGCAAAAATGATTGCATATAGCCAAAACGATAAAAGTGACGTCTTTAGAATCTATGATCTATCATAATAGCAGCAACACCAGATAGTTCGACTGGACCTGGTTGCTGAGCGCTGACCCTATATTTTTTCTTGGCTGCTGAGTGCCGTACAGAGCAGTGAAAGAACACCGAATGTCTCAGTGAACCCCATTCGGCACGTCAACGCCAACATCGATACTCACTTCGGCTACAATGGAACCCTCACTTCCGCAAGACTCACCCTCCGATATCCATCACCTCCTCAATGCTCAATACGCCACCAAACGACGATACCGACACCACGACCCTCTTCCGAAATCTTTACGACCACCGACGATCGAGCTCGTCGACCACGTCGCTCCGTGCTATACCAGCAGCGTCACTCACACAAGCATCCCCAAACGCTTCAGTCATCTATAGCAATCCGCCGACTTCACATCATTCAATTCACAACTTCGAGGAATGCACTTCCAAGCCAATCTACGGCTCGCTCAATATTACATCTTGTTCAGACTACGTTGATGAACGTCTACATGCATGCTTTGAGATGAAGTCAATCACAACAGCTGTACACACATCAAAAGCTGGTACCTTACACAACAGCCCATTTTCGCGAACCCAAATCACAGAACAGCAATACAAGCACTTCAAGAAATGGTGCAGGAAGAGGAGGAGTCAGATACAGACAGTCATGACGATAAGCAAAAGGCCTACTCAATCAGTCAAAGCACATACAACAATATCACTCGTTCTTACAAGTCCGAACGTACATGACAATCAAAGTTCTGCATACAAGATGCGCTTGACTTAGGCTCACCAGGCCCATGAGCCCTACGGTCTCAGCTCCATTCACCATCCACGATTCCGATACAATTTACCACAAGCCAACGTCCATAGCGTCAACATCAAGCGCAACGGCAACGGCAACGGCCACGACGCTAATTGCAAAGAAGCTCAGCATGGCCATACATGGTACGCAGTCAAACACATCGCTGAAAGACTCCGTTCAGCCTGATGAAAAATTCTCGCCGGAGATCATACGTAACAGCCCGAGTCGTTGCGTTTTTCAGCGAAGCAATAGACAGGTTTTGCAGTAAGATTATTTAATATTTATTTAATAGTTTATACGGGTCTAGCCGTACGCTAAACCTAATCTAAGTTTACCTAAATATAAACTATTACTACTTAGCCCTACCTATCTAGGATTTACCTATAAAACCCCTTTTAGTAATTATCTATTTATTTATATTATTAATAATAATATATTATAAATATTAATTCTAATAAAGAACTTATATATATAACTACTCTAACCCTTCTTATCCTTAGTCTATATTATATTAGATAAGTCCCGCGCTACGCTTATATCCTACTAGTTAAATATTAAAGTAAGGAGTAGAGTTATAATAATTTCCTACTTAAGTAAATAAGGCGGATATTTAGATTTACTAAAAATAAGATATATTAATTACTTATTTTTTCCTTAAAAGTATTAACTAGTAATATAATTATTAGCCTAGCTTAAAGCTCGCTTTATATCTTATTCTAGTAAAATTCTTATACCTATATCCTTTATATAAGTTATTAATAATATTTAGCTAGTCTCCCTCCTTTATTTTTATTATAATTAATAATATCCTTAAGTACTTATATAATTATTATAATCCTATCTTATATTAGTATCTTATTCTTAAATATAATAAGATCTAGAGGTATATAAGGGTAATTAAATATATAGGTAAAATATATAAGAGGTTTATAGTTTAGGGGTTTATTAATAGAATATTTTAGCGCTTCTATTAAGTAAAGGAAGACTAGAGGTTCTTCTACTTTATATATAAAAAGGTATATAATATAGTATAATTAGAGGTAATATACCTAGATAGTCTAATTAATATATTATATAACCTATTTAAGGGAAAGGTAAATAATCTAATAATATTATAAACTTCTAATATATAAGACTAATTATATTAAGTATTCTAGGGGTAGTAAGTTCTAGATCTATTTAGTAATAAAGCTTATAAGTATATAAAATTTATTATATTACTATATATAAGCTACTTAAATATATAAAAGAGAAAGTTTAATAGAAGAATAGCTAATATATAAATTACTATTAAATATAGTTTTAAGATAATATAAATACTTTAAGTTATAAATACCTTTAAGTATAAAATAAAATTAGGGCTAATACTTATTAATAATATGTATTAGGTAGTAGTATTATTAATAAACTATTTTACCTATTTATAAGGCTAAAATATAATATCTAATTAATTTAAAATAAGGCCTTTAATAATCTATTAATATTTATTAGTAATTAACTCCGCTTAATAGTTACTTAAGTATATTTCTTTATATAAAGCCTTATAATATAATTAAAAGGATTATAAGCTTATAATCTATATATAAATACCTAACTCTAATATTATAATATTATTAATTTATAAATTATATTATTAACTAAGAGCTTATTATTAAATTTAAGATTATAAAGAAGCTTATAAAGATAGTTATAAAGTAGCCTAAATCTATAATATATATAAGAAATATAAGAAACTCGCCCTTATTAAGTAATATAACCTATTTATATAATTATTATAAAATAGTAAGTATCTTATAAGGCCTTATTTCTTTATTCTTACCTAAAGTTTCTACTTTTATATTCTATTTAATTTTTCTACTTCTTATTCTAAAATATCCTAATTTTAAGTCGCTTAAATATTAAGGGTTTATACTATTAGTTATTCTATTATTCTATATTATTTTATATATTAGAGCTATAAAATATACTTAAATATTATATCTACTAGTCTTATAATATTCTTATTATATATTATTAACTATATCTTTATTAAACTCTTTACTAACTTCTATATAAAAATCCTTAATAGTATTTCTCCTTTACTTATTATTATTATTATTACTTTTAAAGTCTCTATTATTACTTACTTAATTTATATCCTTAATATTATTAAGCCTATTAATATATAATTATACTATACTTATAACCTCTCTATTAGATATCTAGGGACGGCTTAATATATTATTATTTATAGGGATAGTAAGACTAATCTTCTTTACTATAATAGAATATAGGAATATTAGGACCCTAAGCTTATCGCACCTTATCTATTAGTTATAAGTACCCCAGATTCCTTTCCTAGACTAGCGTGAATATTAGAACTCTAATATTTCTTCGTATTCTACTAATATCTACCCCTATACTCTATAATATTTTCTACTTAAATAAAGTTATATAGCTCTAATTCCGCTATTTAATACTTTAAAAATAATTAAAATTAATATAGTACTTTAAAAGATATATCTAAATGAATAGATTTACCTACTAAATTCTATACGCTAACGGCTAGAATATAGATTACAAACAATAAAAAAATCCTAGTATTATTTACATTTTACCTATTCTATAGTAATACCTACTAATATATCTACTATTAGTCTAAATAGGGGGAAATACCCGTCTTATTACTAGGTATATAACGCTGTTAGAATTATCTATATTACTGTATAAGTACATGTATATAATATAGCTAATACTATCGTATATATAGGCTACCTACCTACTAATATATCTAATATCGGCCTGAATAGGGGGAAATATCCGTCCTATTAATAGCATAGTATATCTGATATAGTTTCTACTACTCACGTCACCTACTAACGTGTCTAATATACTCCCTACTATTCACCCCACCTACTAACGTGTCTGATATCAGTCTGAATAAGGGGAAATATCCGTCCTATTAATAGCCTAGTATATCTGATATAGTCCCTACTACTCACGTCACCTACTAACGTGTCTGATATACTCCCTACTATTCACCCCACCTACTAACGTGTCTAATATCGGTCTGAATAGGGGGAAATATCCGTCCTATTAATAGCCTAGTATGTCTAATATACTCCCTACTCCTTACGTCACCTTCTAACGTGTCTAATATACTCCCTGCTATTCACGTCACCTACTAAACGCTAGGTAGTAGGGGTGATTTTCTAACGTAAAAATCTTGAATTTTTACAGGCATTTTCTAGTCTTACTAATAATATTTTCTAGTATTTTTTATATTTATTCTATCTCTTTACTTAGGTACTATTAATATAAGACTTATTTTATATAAAGTATTTAAATAAGGTCCTTTTAAGCCCCTATTTACTTTTGTAATAAAGTTATAAAGGCCTATAACTCCTTATAAAGTATATTTAATATATTATAAATCTATTATATTCCTTTAATTAAATATTTAAGTTCTATATTAATATTAAGTTACTACTTATAAATAAGTTCTAGCTTCTTATTTAAGGCTAGGTCCTAAGTACTAGTTATTATAAATATATTAATATTAATAAGTAGAGGGGCTTAAGTACTACTTATTAATATAGGTCTATTAATACTTATAAGTATTATTACTAGAGTTATTATATTACGGGATTTAAAGAATTTTAAACTTTACTTTATAAAATTAATTAAAATAGTAGTTATATCCTAAGTTAGATAAGACCTTTATATTTATTTAAGTCTTTATTTATCCTTTTATAACTTTATCCCCCTATTCTTTTTTTTATTCTACTATTATAGTCGTTATAACTAATAGATAGTACTATTAATAGAGTTAGCTTTATCCTTAAGATTACTCCTAATACTAATACTACTCTAGTAGCTAGTATTACTCTAATATTAAGGACTTAGGCTTTATTACTAGCGGGGGGAACCTTTTAATATAATACTTATACTAGAGGGTAATAGTAATATTATTATAAATAAGAGTAAGATAAGTAAGCCTTCTAAGGAGGAGTCTTATTTATTATTTTCTTTATAAGAAGGAATTTTATTAAAACTAGTATTCTCTATTTCCTTTATAACCTTTTTACCTTAGTAAGTAGAGAGTATATCTTATTTAGTATTCTAATCTTATATTTTCTCCTTTTTATCTTTTATATCTTACTTCATTAGCTATTAGTTACTATTAATTTAATACTTATATAAGGTTATTATTAGTTATTATATACCTAGTAGATCTCCTATTATATTCCTTTTTATATTTATACTATTTAAGTAGTACTACTACCTTTTATTAATAACTATTCTAAGAGTAGGAATAATAGGTATATATCTTAAAGTCTTATTATATATCCTTCTATTATAAATTTATACTAGAAAGTCTATATATACCTACTTTAATAAGTATATAATTAATAAATATTATTATCTCTTTAATATTAAGAAGTATTCCTTTATATATACTTTATCTCTTCTACCTACCTCTCTTATACTTCTTATTATAACTATCTAATTATAAGATATTTAAGCTCTTAGTCCCCCTTCTCTTATACCTCCTTAAATATTATAATAGCTTTATATTATATAGCCTAGCTTTCCTATAACCTTTCTCTTTATAAGGGGACTTCTACGGGATAGGTTAAGAGGAATATAAGGGAAGGATATTATTATTATTAAGAGGTTCCTAGGGTATAAGAGGTATATTTATATAAAGGTTAATAATAATATCTTCCTATTAATTATATAAATATATAATAATTATATATTTATTATATTATATTAAGATCTTTAGTTATAAGGATATAAAAGGAGGATCTAGCGTATTAGTAATAATAATAGTAAAGGTACTAATACCTAGGATATCCTTAGAAGACTTTAGAGTACGCCTAGGAGGTATATAATAACTATTAGTAATAGTAGAGGAAGGCTATAAGAGGGATAGAATAGATATAAATATAAGTAAGTAATAAATTAATTATAAAGGATATTAGAATAATAACCTAATTAGACTATTATTTATATTAAATTAGTAATTTAATAATTAAATTACTAACTTAATAATCTATATAATTAGTAAATACTATAACTTAATATAACTATTAACTATTAAATAATATTAAATAATCGCTTAAAATTAGGACTATAAAACCTATCTAATATATTAATATTATATATATTTACTTCTTAAAGACTATTAATACTAATTAAATTCATATATTAATACGATTTAATATAAGTATTCTACTTCCTCTTAAAGCTATAATTACGGTAATTTATCTGTATAACTCTATAATAACCTAAAATACTAAATTATTAAACCTTAAAACCCTAATCACCTAAGTTTACCCCGTCCTAACTAGGCCTTAAGTAATAGGGCCCTAAGAATTAATAAGCTAGGTAGCTAACCCTAGGGCGCCCGTAGTATACTATTAACTACGTTGAGATTAGAACCTTAGTTAGGTAATCTAACCTAATAATTTAGGGGCTTTATTCGTAAACTTTAGGGTCTAGGATATCGGCTGGGGCATTTAGACCCTTACAGCTAAGGGCCGCTAGCCTGCAGCCTAGGCTAGTAGTAGGGGGGTATTCTAGCAGTAATAACCCCTGGGCGATTGAGGTTTGGTAATTTAGTGTTTTGGGTTATCATAGAGTTGTACGGATAAATTGCCGTACACGATACAGCGTGATCGTCTCTTTTTGAAACTCGCTGTCACTGCAGCTGTCAACGCAACTCGACCTTTTCCCAACGAATTCAATACCAGTCCCATCCAACCTTTCCTCGATAGGCCTCCACAGAATCCTCTGATCTACCACTAGAGCCATTCCACAGCCTGATCGTCACCGATTTGATTCCGCTGTCGCTGTCAGCGCATGTTGACTCTCAGCATCTAATGGAAGATGTTATCATGATGATTTCGGAATTCTTGTTTGGGTATAAGAGGTTGTAGGTCGGCTTGTAGCGGCGGTCATACTTGGGAATGAGGTCCAGTGGGGATAAGGGATACCTGCCGTCAGGCAGTCGATGGATTACAGCCGAGTGGAGATGGTGTAACTGTTTCTCGATGTATACTTACAGAGTGTCTAGTATCTTATTAGTAGATGTATGAGGTGTATTTCGAAATAGTTGTACAAATTTCAATGAAGATCTTTCTCAAGAATACAAGTCATTTAATTTGATACGGCACCGCCTCTCCTCCTCTCGTCATTGATTGCTCGTATACGTAGGGACGGAAGGGTACATGCATATAAAATCTCAGCCGGCTATCCACATGCCTGGTAAATCATCAGCCTTAAGACGACGTAGGCGTTACTTTGCAGTGAAGAACGTGGGGATCTAATAGGAATGGCTTTGCCATGTACTTTACTTCCGACATTTATTGATTAGATACGGTAAGTTCCTCCTAGATCTAGGTAAACAAGTAAATATCGTCGATATTTTACGTATAATAGTATAGATAGATAGCTTCTAGTACTTATTAGAAGTAATATAGAATTAGATAGTATATTATAGAGTTAGGAGAATATATAGATTTATAGACTATATAAAGATTAAATTATTATATTAATTAATCTACTTAAGTGTTACGACCCGTCGTCTTCTAACTAGAAGGCTCCGGAGTCTAGGTGGATCTCGTAGAGAGGAGTGTTAAGGACTAGGGTAAATAGGCTTCGTACTAAACTAGTCTAATACAGGTTAAGTATTATATTTAGTATCTAGGAGATATCTAGGTTAATAATATAAGTTAAGTACGAAGCTCCTATCTAAGTAGGGACGCACGCTTTCTATATAGATATATAAGATCCTGCTAAGAGGTATAGGTTAGTAGACCGATCTATCTAATCTATACGTGGCTCCTATAGTTTAGTAAGCTAATCCACCTAATCTACCTATAGGTCGAGTCTCTCTCTAGACTAATCTACCTGACGGTAACGAGAAGTGCCTTCGCTAGGCGTAGTATAAGGACCGCTAGTCTATACTCGTAATATTAGCTCCCCCTCTAAGAATTATTATCCCGATAATCCTAACTTTTATAATACCTACTAATAGGTATAAACTATTAAGCTCTTTCCGTTATCGCTAGCTATTATTATTAATCGCGCCGGTAACTCTAATACGCGTCTATAAGAACTGCGAAAAGGCCAGGCGCCTAGAGAAGTATAAAGTAGGGGGTTCGTCTAATCGCTGCGTGGAATACGCCCGACTGGGTTATAGCTGCGATCTCGCTCCTTTCTCTCCTACTCGTTAGGCTCGCGTTTAGAAACAGCGCGATGCTAAGCTAGTAGAGTAGAAGGCTTTCTAAAAGGAGGCCTAGGCTCGAATAGTTCGTCTTACTATAGAGCTGGAAATATTAGAGCGAGTTTAAAGAGAAATGGTTAAAGGGGAACTATAAAATATCGAGGAGGTCGAGGTTAATAAGTAAATAGCTAATCCTTCCCCTAACGACTTCCTCTTTAATATTTCTTTAGAATAGGTTAAAGTCCCTCCCGACTTTAACTAGTCTAGGTTTACTATTATTAGCGGAACTATTATAGGAGGCCCTAGTAGTTCTTAAGGTTCTTAATTAGTTCCTAGGTACTTTCCGAATCTTTATACCCTTTTTATTTTACTAGGTACTTCTAACTCTTATATACTAGAATTCTTTCGGCCTCGAATTCGTTTTCTTCTTCTATTTTAAAATAGAAGGTTTCTTATAAGGGTGTATTAGGGTCTACTAGTTCTAATATTAAGATATAGAATACTAGATAGATTTTAGCGTTAGGTGGAAGCTATAATTTATAGTTAACAGGCCCTTTATTTCTAATAACTAAAAATGGTCCGACTTTAATATAGTCTAGTTTCCTACTTAGTCTTATACCTTTTAAATTTTTTGTAAGGAGGTATACTTTATCCCCCTTCTTTAGCTAAGGACCTAATTTTCTTTTCTTATTTACTAAGTTCTTTATAGTAATATTAGCCTTGCTAATCGTATGCTATATATCTTTATATAGGCTTTTTATATTAGAAGTTAATACCAAGGCTTTTTTAGTATCTAATCCTTGTCGAGGATCTAGGAATAAGTTTACGTGTCGACCGTAGTTTATAAAAAACGGTGACAGCCTTATTATATCTAACCTTTTATCGTTATATACTAATTATACTATTAGGAGTAATATAACCTAATTATTTTACCTTTTATTAACGTAGTATCTAAGGTATACTTCTATTATCTAATTAGTACGTTTAGTCTATCTATCCGTTTAAGGGTAATAGGCTATTAATATTCGTAGTTTAGTTCCTATTAACGCGATTAAAGTCTTCTAATAGTTTAATATAAAGAGTTTATCTCTATCTGAAGTTATTAATTCTAGTATACTATAATCTCTAATTAGTCTATCTAATAAAACGAATCTAAGCTAACTAGTATTATAGGATTCTTTATACGGGATTATAATAGTATACTTAGTAAGTTTATCGACGATAACTATTATTAAGTCGTACTTATTATTAGTTACTAGGTTAACTAACCGAGGTAGTTTTATAATAAAGTCTATCGTAACGTCTTTCTATAGTATATCTAGAACTTCGGTAAACTGAATTTATCTATACTTAGTATATCTTATAGATTTGTTCTACTAGTAGCATATATATTCCCTGATATATTACTTAACCGACGCTCGCAGGTTTAGTACGGCGTATACTCTTTAAATAAGTTCTAATATTTTAGATACTCCTAGATATCCTAGTAAAGGATTATTATAGTAATCCCTAATCACTTCTTCTATTACTTTTAGTAGTAAGTATAGCTTCTATTTATATAGTAACAGGTCCCGGCTAGGCTGTTCCTTCCTAAGTTATCCGGCTAGGTTATTATTCTCGTATACTTCCTTTAAATCAGGAACTATATATATCGTGACTCGTATAGTCGTAGCCAGATTCCTTACTAGTACTAACGACCTATCGTTTTCTTATTTCAAGATAGGTTAAGTGGTAATATCTTTTACTTATATATAGTTAGATCGTCTACTTAAAGCGTCTGCTCGTCTATTATCTTTTCCTAGGGTATACTAAATTTTGAACTTATATTACCTAAGGAGTTCGGACTATTAAACTTATCGTTAATTCAATTCTTTTATAGTTATAAAACCTACTAGATTTTTATAATTAGTAAAGATAGTAAGCTCCGAATAGCTTTTAATATATACTCTCTAATGTTATAGAGAATAGACGACTACTAAAAGCTCTTTATCGTGTATATTATAGTTCTATTCTACTAAAGACATCTTACGTAAGTAGTATACTACTAGATACTACTTGCCGTCTTTCTGCTAATAGAGGCATGCTCCGATTATAAGATCTAAAGTATCTGTTTCGATGCGTACTAGTTCTCCGTTACGAAACGTATAGAGTACCGGAGGATCTATATAAGCTTGCTTTAGTTCTTTAAATACTTTCTTCTAGTTAGTATCCTATCGAAATCCTATATCTTTCTTAGTGATTTCCGTTAGTGGCAAGGCTTTCTTAGAGTAGCCTTTTATAAAACGTCTATTAAAGTTAGTAAATCCTAGAAACCCTTATACTAATTTAATATCGTGTAGTATAAGCCATTCCTATATAGCCTGAATCTTTTTAGGGCTTATATAAACGCCTTTAGTTATTACTATAAACCCTAAGAACTTAACTAAGGTCTTATAAAACTCGTATTTCTCTAGCTTTAAGAGGAGTCTAGCTTATAATAAGCATGTTAATACATCTTATATATAAAGGATATATTCCTTAAGAGCTTTAGAGTAAATTAATATGTCGTCGAGGTATATAATCGTTATAAGATCTAAATAAGCTCGTATAATATTATTAATTAATACCTAGCAGGTTACTAGTACGTTAGTAAGACTAAACGGCATAACTAGATACTTGTAATATCTATATCGAGTCCTAAATACTATTTTCTATTCGTTACCTTCTTTTATTTAAATCAAGTTATACGCTCCTTAAAGATCTAGTTTTATAAAGATCTTTACTTTAGCTAGCCGATCCTGCAGCTCGCTAATATTAGGTAGCGGGTAATAATTCTTTATCGTTATATTATTTAGCCTTTAATAGTCTACGTATAGTCGTAGGGATCCGTCTTTCTTCTTTATAAAGAGTATCGGATATCCTGCTAGTAATTTAGATTCTCGAATAAATCCCTTTTTTAGGTTCTTATCAAGGTACCCGCGTAGTACTATAAGTTCCTTTTTAGATAACGTATAAATAGGTCTAAATATTAGTTCCTTCCCTAGTTTAAGTTCGATCTTATAATCCTAAGGTTAGTATTTAGGCAGAGCTTTTACTATTATCTCTTTTATAAAGAGGCGTTTCTATCTTTAATACTCTTATAGGATATTAGGAGTGCTGTTAATTACTCTAAGAACTCTAACTTATTAACCTAGCGGACCGCTACTAGTATCTATTAAGTCGGATCCTTATATTTTAAGGTCATCCTTATTCGAAATTAAGGTAATATATACCTTAACCGTCTTCTAGTTCGATTTTTTATCTACCGTCATCTACTATCGACGTATAGGTTAGAATCTAGTGATATCGCTAGTTCGCTTAAACTTAAGTACTTTTCTTCTCTAGTTAATTGCTAGGTTATGCTTTTCTAACTAAGGCATGCCTAATATAATATAATAGGTGGCTATCCCTATAATATTAAAGGACATTTCCTTATAGTATCGTTGAATTATAAATGGTAGCGAGGTTGTCTCCTTATCTACGCTTCCTTTTAATAGCGTTGACCCGTCGGCTATTTATAAGTTATATAAATCCTTCTTTCTTCGCGTTAGTAGGCCTACTAACCGTACTAATACTTTAGAGATAAAGTTTCCAGATGCTCTAGAATCTATTATTACTACGGTCCGCTAACTATCTATTTTAACCGGTATATTTATATATATTACGTAGTTCGTTAAATATAGCTAATATATTTTTAGGGTAAGGATATTAATCTCCTTATACTTCCCCTTAATATAAGGGATTACTCTTTTCCCGAAAAGGATAGGAATCCGGTAGTTCTTTTTATATACATGTGCTTTCTATAATTATCGTGGAAGTAGGTATACTAGTCCTATAAGTGACACTTAGAAGTATACTCGCTATACTTAAGGTGTCCGTAGAGACTACTATACTATCTTTAGTTATAGTTTAGAAACTACTTCCTTAATCTCTTAGTTACTAAGTACTAATAATAACTTATATTATTATAACTTAACTAAACTTTTCCACACGTTTAGATTCTAATAGACTTCCCTAAGTTTATTTTCGCTTAGTAGTGAATTATATATGTTTTATCGGCGTAGGCTAACTAGTATATTACTCCGTGCTATAGATATACTAAGTCATTCCTGAACTCCTTCTATAGAAGTCCTCCTGCTACTTTTTCTTAGTAGAACTCTACTCGTTCCTCGAGTTTTATCTGTGGATCTTTTAATATAGAAGCTTGAGATACTACTCTATCACCTTCTTTCTTAGAAGTCTGGCTGAGGTTTTCCTAGTCGGAATTATCCTCGCTTTCTCGGCTTTATTCGGGTTTTCCCTTCTGAATATAACTACTATTATATCCGTTATTAGAGTCTAATTCTTTAAGTTATTCGTAAATATCTGCTAGCCTTTATTTAATCTTTACGATATTCCTCTATTTCTTAGCTATTTCTTCGCGTAATTCTTCTTCTCTAGATTATAGTTCTCTATTAATAGGTAGATTAACGAGGGCTAGTAAATTATCTATAATTACGTCTAGCTCGGTGTCGTTATACTCCGTTTCTTATTAATCCTTTAGAGGTTTAGTCTTCCTAACTAGAACTCTTTCTAATATATTTAATTAAGGTCGTTTTACCATGTTTTTTAACCTGTAGTCTTTAGCGATATAGCCCGGTTTACTATAGCTATAGTAATTTATTACTTTCTTACCCCCTTACTATTTCTTACCTCTAAACGGTTTCTTCTTCTCGGTAAAGTCTAACTCTATTAGCATTAGACCGTAAGGATCGCGTAAGAATCGCTTCTTCCTATAACTTCCTCCGGAATAGAGTCCTATATAACCGAGTCTAGAAACTCTACTATTATAACGTAGTTCTATTATTAACTCGTAGATCTAGTTATTAACTCGTATTAAGGCTCTTATTAATAAGTCTAAGTTATTATAAACGGCTCCGTCTCGTATAAGTTCCTTCTTTACCTAAGGTTTTAATCCTCTCCGATATATTACTATTAGCGCGTTATTATCCTAGTTAGTTCTTATAAAATACTATTAGAACTGTATTACGTATTTAGATACCGATTTCTTTTATATTAAGTACTAGATAACTCTCGTTACTACGCTTACTTTATTAGAAGGTCTGAATATTCGCCTTATTTCTTTATAAAAGAGTGTCAGGCTCTCTATTTATAACTTAATAGAGATATTATTATCGTCGTCGGGATCTTCTATATATTATTTAAGAAATGGAGCGGACTATCTCTAGGCCCGTCCTCTTATATAAGTTATTATAAATAGTAGTTATTTCTTTAGTCTTATAACGTCTTTATTAAAAGAGAAGTATAGCTATATTTATATTAACTACTCTTTAAGTTTGTCTCGATCGCTATAATATAAATCTGGCTTAGTAACTTTAATACCTTCTTTAACTTCCGCTATTACTAACTATCGTGGACCGCGTTCACCTAGGGTGAGGTCCCTTTATCCTGAGGTACTTATCTTGAGGGTACTTAAAGTGTTACGACCCGTCGTCTTCTAACTAGAAGGCTCCGGAGTCTAGGTAGATCTCGTAGAGAGGAGTATTAAGGACTAGGGTAAATAGGCTTCGTACTAAACTAGTCTAATATAGGTTAAGTATTATATTTAGTATCTAGGAGATATCTAGGTTAATAATATAAGTTGAGCACGAAGCTCCTATCTAAGCAGGGACGCACGCTTTCTATATAGATATATAAGATCCTGCTAAGAGGTATAAGTTAGTAGACCGATCTATCTAATCTATACGTGGCTCCTATAGTTTAGTAAGCTAATCCACCTAATCTACCTATAGGTCGAGTCTCTCTCTAGACTAATCTACCTGACGGTGACGAGAAGTACCTTCGCTAGGCGTAGTATAAGGACCGCTAGTCTATACTCGTAATATTAAGCTAATTATTTTTTAGTACTTAGGGTTAATTTTAGGTATTAACCTAGCTTACTAAACTACTTACAGCTAGCTTATTACCTCTAGTAGTTTAGTATTATATAATAATTATAAATTTAGTTCTAAATAAAACTAATATAGTTAGCTTAAATCTACTTAAATCTTTAGACTTTATAAAACTTCCTTTAAAAACTACTTTATATATTTTATTAATATAATTATTTATAGCTTATACTATTAACCTTTAATATTACTATTCTTATACTCTCCTTCTTATTTAATCCTTTCTAGCCTCTTTCTTATACTTCTTCTTATAATTCTAATTCTAAATACTTATTCTTTAATCTAACTTCCTTCTTCTAAATATTAATTAAGAGTCTCTTCTATATAATCTTCTATTTTCTCTTACTTCCTTCTTCTTCTTCTTTCTAAACTAGTTTAAACCTTTTATATTATCCTATTTTCTATTTAAACTTCCTAGTTAATAACTTTATAAGACTTATCTACTTAGTCTTTTAATCTATTATATAACTTTTCTTTACTATCTCTTTTATTTAAATCTTATTATAACCTTATAATATATTCTTTTTACTTCTTTCTTATACTATTCTCTTTAGAAACTTATCTATCTCTTCTATTAAGTACTTCTTCTATTTACTTATAAAGGTATTAATAAGTATATCTATTTTAATTTAATTAAAGATAAGTAATTAAAGAGTTTGTATATAAATAAGGTATTATATAATCTTATAATAGTACTTAAATATAACTATTTAATATTAAAAGAATTATATTAATAATATCTAAGATAGACTTATAAGTATCTTTATATTAGTCTATATATAGACTAACCGCGTCGGTTTTATTTAGAACCGAATTTATAATTATTATGTAACGCTAAACTTATATAAGTAATAAGCTAGCTTTAAGTAGTTTAACAAGTCGGGTTAATACTAAAATCTAGTACTAAGTACTAAAAAAACGGTTAGTCTATCTATATATCTTCTTTTTTATATCTTAATCTCTTTCTTATTTCTTAATTATACTCTTTAATCTAGAATTATATATATTTAAGACTTCTTCTACTTAAGTTTTCCTCTTTCTTCTTCTTATATCCTCCTCTTTTATAACTCTTTATATATCCTATTTATATTCTTATCTCTAATATCTCTTTCTTTTAACTCCTCTTTATAAATTTATATTAAACCTTATTAAACTTATATCTATCTTAGGCTATTAATACTTATTTAGATTAATAATTAGAATACTCTTATTCTAAGCTAATATAAGATATCTTATAATAAGGAGGTAAGATATAATTAAATACCTAGTTATATATAGTATTAAATTAGAGCTTAAAGGATTTAAAAGGAATATATAAAGAATAAAAGAGTAGATAAAAAGATTTAAAAGAAGGTATTAAAGTTATTCCTAGAAGGAATTCTTATAGGTAAGATAGAGGATTTAGAAGATAGCTTTATATAAGTATCAGCTAGAAAGATATAAGATAGTATAAGATATTAGTCTCCCTAGCTACTCTATAAATTATATACTTACTAATAGTAGAGTATCTTAAAAGTATCTAGAAACTATACTATATAAAAAGCTATAACTAGAAAAATAAGTAGAAAGGTAAATATTATCCTTTTAAGTATAACTTTCTATATAATAAAGATTTCTAGAATACTTTTTTCGAAAATACTATATTATATACTTACTCCTTATACTACTAGTAGGTCTTATAAGAATTCTATTATATCCCTATCCTATTATAAAGATATAGGGTTAGGACCCTATTTACCTATTCTATCTTATAGTCTTATACTATCTTATATAGGATATCTTATAAGATATCCTATATCTTTCTAGCTAGTATATATTAGTAAGATAGATATTTAGAGATAAGAATTAGAATAAGTAATAAAAGAAATAATCTAAGAATAAAATCTACTAGATAAAGTAATTAGTAAAAATAAATATAAAGCTAAATCTTAATAGATAAGAATTATAAAGAATCCTAGGATATAAAGCTTATAAAGGAGAAGATAAATAGAAAGAAGGATTAGAGAGAATATAAAGATTCTTCTAAGAAGAAGTTATAATAGAGATAAAGTAAATTAATAAAATAGAGTTAAATAGTAGATAAAGTAGTTAGAAAAGAAAGATTAAAGATTATTATAAAGGAAATTAGAAGAATTAAAGGTATTATTAAGAGAAGGATTAAGTAGATAGAAGGAGGGATAAATAGGAGAGAAGTTAAAGAATATTTCTATAAATTTATATAAGGATTCTTAGTAAGTAAAGAGAAGTAAAATAAAAGATAATGTTATAAGTAGACTACTTCTCTACCTATATACTATTATACCTAGTCTACTTAGGCTCTTTCTATATATATCCTTTCTAATTCTACCTAAAGCTCCTCTTTAACTGCTACTAAAGTACTCTGCAGATCTACTTATATTTTCTCCCCTATATCTACTAAAGCCCCTCTTTAAGCCCCTCCTCCATCTAATTTCCTTTCTAACTAGTGACAAATTCTCATTTATCCACCTAATGATCACATCTCAGACCCCTCCTTAGATCTCCTTTCCCTCACCCTCCCCTATCTGGAATTTCTATCCAGCAGCTTAGAAACTCCTTTTTCACTCCGTCCCCATTAGGTTCATCCCAGTCCCACCCTGAATCCTAGACACGAACATGTAGGGTAAACCCACTACTATTCCCCTGAAAGCAATCCTTCAAATACTAACAGCGCGGTGAGGACCTTTTTCCGCTCTAAGACGTCTAATTCTCCATGCCTGACACGAGATCTTTCATCCACCAAGAATTTCCTTTTTACACCGTCTTAAGAGTATCCCCCTTATTCCCTCATACCCTATTACCAACTTCCCCATTAAGCCTCCCCTCCAAGACTTGCTCCATCTGTTCCATGTTCCACACTTTAAAACCATATTTCCCTATTTCTCCACCTAAATCTCCTAAACCCATTTAACGCCTTGGCTTTAAAATCTCGACTGATTCCTCATCCCGTCCTAAGTCAACATTTCCCATTATTAAGATTGAAATCGATCGATGGATCCGACTAAATGATTGGTTGAGACAGGGAGAGCGATGGAGGACGGAAGGGATGGGTACGCGTATTATGGAGAGGAGATCGAGGAAGACCGATGTCGATAGTATGTAGGGAGCCGAGGCAAGGCGATGTGGAACCTAGTAAGGGAGCCGAGTAAGGACGCTGTTAACTCTAGGTCGCATGCTGTAAAGAATTAGGGAGGAACCACCAAAGATGAGGAGGTGAGCGGACGTCGAGAAAGTCGTGGATCGTAGATCGTCAAGATAATGGCCTTGGTGACAGCGACTCCCTTTTCCAACATACGCTGAATCAGTGATCGAAGAAGACTCGACTCTCCGATCGTAGGTAGGCCGCTGAGAGACACAGCCTTGACGCTCAAGTCGACGGCGGTGAGTAACGGAGACATGACTCGTGTAGAGGGAGCCAGGCATGGAAGAGCGTCGTCTCCTCAGCAAGCTTCTGTCTCCTTGAGAGGGTAGATGGAAGTCCAAATATAAGATGCTATATTGTTGCATTTGTACGGCTGTGGCTATTGGGTCGTCATTGCTGTGTGTGATGGCGTCATGGCGGGTCTTGCTATGGAATCTTTCGAAGGACATTCTGAGGGATGAGTATGGGGATCGTGGAGTCGTAGATCGTGGGTAGGGAGTGAGGAACGCAGATTTGATTTGTAGTTTCACACGACAGAATCCGGGAGAGGAATGGCGCTCTGCCAGTAGCAAGCCGCCAGCTTCTTCAAAAAGCGGGCGCAAGGCCGTTTCTGTCGTACTGTATCTGTGTGATTATGATCACAGCTGTAGCTGTTGAGCCGTTCTTGCTACTGTGTGTGTCGGCTCTGGGTGTCGGCATCGTAATGGTTTTTTTGGTCGACTTGTTTGGCAGGGTTTCGAAGGAGGTAGGAGGGTAGGGATATGGTGGGTATTTTTGTTGGGCGAGGGCGAGGAGGATGGTTTTAGGTGGTGGCTGGGTGTCGTGCTTATGTCAGAGTTAGGAGTGGGTGTGTGGAGTATGGTTTGTTGAGAGTATGATGATGGGTGAGTGTTTGGGAAGAGGGGGGGGAGTAGATGGACTTAGTTATTGAGGTATGGGGATATGGCTGTTACAGTGTAGAAATGAGATGTCAAAGATTTTTAGGCTGCTGGGTATGAAGGAATTTTGTTTCTGTCAATTTTATGCTAGGATGGTAGATTGAAGAGCGATTCCAGGGTCGCCTTCGGAAACTTCCAATCCTTCCCCTGCTATCGCAGCCGTCCTGTGCACTTTCTCGTTAGTCATATTTCCCCGTATGGCTACGTGCATGTTTGCTAGGTTCATTGGTGAGCACTCCATCTTCATCGCGCTTGGCTGCGTTTTTTGTTACCGATGTATCTACCCGTACGTTCTGACTTGTAGACTAGGTATGCTTTTCACCTCGACTATTCCTGCAATCCCATCGTCATCACTCGACATCTCATCCAGGACAGCTCTGAAAAGCTGACAAGTGGGGGTCTTGATGGTAGCATTTGGAACTTTCACCAACCATGGCCCTTCCACTAGACTCCCGTATCTTTCGAATCGACAGTATCAGGGAGAGTGGCGAAGAGTGGCATTTACACATCGCTGCTGTAGCCGGTTCTATAGATATTTTCCGTTATAATTCCCAACCTTATACAATAAAGAAGGAAATGGACTCCAGGAAGCCATCTACCACATGATTAGCGATTCTGCAGAAATCTTGTAGAGGCTCTCGTAACTGCTGACTCTTGACTCATACCAAGTCCGAAGGAAGACATCGCCTATACCCTTCATCACCGATGCGTTCGTCTCATGGAACTGCTGGGTTGTTGCGAAGGCAAGGTGTGATACATTGGGCTTGTGAAAAACTTGCTGGTGATGCGAAGCTGCGTCACACTTTCTAGAATGTGTGTACGGGCAGACACTGTTTCAGGAGTACTAGTATGCTGCCATCAGATGAGATGCACCTTGAGCAGTACAGTATAAGGAGTCGCGGACGTTGCGAATTGCAAACGTGCTATTGCGTGTATCGAGGAAGTCTGCCAAAATTGCTTTGGGAATCATCTCTTAGCCCAAATCCACAAGTACAGGGAAGCCGGAGATTATTTCTTCTCTTAATCGTCGAGCTATCGCACTCTTCGATGTAAATACGCTTACACACATCTTCAGCTCTATACAATCTATAGTATGACCTTCGATCTTGGAGTGTATTAGAATCGTATGTTAACAGGCACAGCCAGCTAGGATATGCAAGATGATAAGTTACGACTAAGAGAATCTTTCATCTCATAGCAGCATCTCCTCAACTTGACTTCTCGTCCGCTGAGAAGCGAGTTTGATTTATGAATGTGACCCCGGCCTGAGACCAAAATAACCCTTGATGTAGACAAAAAATTCGTCGCCGTGGATCGCCCTATGACAATTCCTAGAACAGACGCTCGCCGACATTTTGAACCTTCTCGTAGCTATCGGAGCCTAAGACCTAAAGTCGACAGTATTCCCTCATAACCTATGTTGTATTATATAAAATCCGTAACGAGTATCATCTTAATCCCAAAATGTTCCCGCCTGTGGTAGCCTCTGAAGTTGGCGATTTTCCTATCGTCCTTTGGGCAGACGTAATACAATCTGAGCAGTAACCTGATTTGAAAGGCGAAGGTATTGCGCGATATGCGAGCCATGCCTTTGTAGTCGCCGAGGGTAATGTCTGTCATCTTCGATCCGTAGCTATAAAACGGGCCGCTAGAGTCAAAGGTGGGGTGTACTGCTGTATCTATCTGTGAAGGTAAATTCCGGTACAAAGTGGACCTAGGTAGAATGAGTCGGAAGGTAGCGCTACATGAGTGAAAAGTCAGCATAGTCATCCTTAGCTTGTTTGTTTGTTTGCTTACAAGTTTGATATTGGAATGTGGTAAGCCGGCCGGGCAATGAGGGACCCTACCTGACGTTAAGACTTTTCAGAAGAAGCCAACGACGATCAGAGATATTACGGATCTCTGCGCTTGGAACAGCCAACTTCTTTATCTATTCTATCGTACGACAAGAGCCTCATCTATATCACCAGCACAACTTCTAACTGTGACAGCGCCGCAGTCGGCGGTACTTGCGAGCTCAGCTACTTTCTATATACCATCACCCCATACGACGCGAATTCACGAATCCATGGTCTCGCACTAAGTGCCCCCATCCCTCTTATCCTCAATATGCATCGGCCACCTCACTTTCCTGCTCTTGTCGTCGGCCGTGGACGGATGGATGGGAGGATTGATTGGTGCGGTGAGAGGCGGTAGAATAGTCTTGCGGTGGCGACGCTTGGGTTGTTGCTTTCGGGCTGTCACAATACCTAGATAGCTCATGCAATCTCAATAATCGGATCAACAGAGAGAAGTCTCAATCTTTTCAACATGGCTTCCGCCCAGTACATGTATTTTGAACGCAGTCTTGTCGCCTTCGGGACTCCATCAGCCTAGAGTTTGTCTCCACCAAGGATGCTGAACAAGGCGACCGAGGCCATGGACAGAAGTCTTTGTCCTGGGACTAGCTAAAACATGGTTTGGCTTGCTTGGGGAGTCATCGTGCCATCATAACAAGCTGGGAAGTTTGAATGTCGTCTTTTCGACGAAAACGGTGATACAACGATCAGGGATACGTCACGCGGACTGTCCGAGCGACCGAACTCTATGCCAACGATGTTTTCCTTCGTACCAACAAGGATCTATGATATGTAGATCTTGGCTCTTCGTTGGCATATAAGCAATGGCATGTGACTCGCTCAACATGTTGTCCTGATGGAAAGAAGTCTCGACTTTCATAGCGTCTGTTGCAATAAAGCAACCGCCCACTTCTTCATCATCACGGCCACGGCTCACGATTTTGGGAATTGACTTTTTCAGCATTAATCTGTGGGTTCCTCTTGTCTCTGCTGGGTTCGCACAGGTTCTCGTCTCCTCTATATGTGCCCAGATCCTGGATTTCGAGTAGAGTAGCAACTTTTAGGTCCACTAGCACAAGCTCGATATACTCTTGCGACTCAAGGGGACTGATCGATCGCTCTATGCCTTGTTCCGCTGTTTCGTCAAGTAAACTCTGTGGCAGATTCCCAAGCAATTGAAGAAGGTTCGTCTCAAGAGATCAACAGGAGTCGTCTGAGTCTCAGTCTCATAGCAGAATGTAAGCGTATTTTCCATTTAGTCACAATCTGCTTGCTTGGTATCATGCTTGCGAAGTCTATCTTTGTCACGGTTGTCTGAATACGTCGAGATCCCTTCATGTATCTAGCCATTAGGATGCCGATATGATAGACGTCCTCTACTGGCTAGACCATTCGTGCCTGCCCATCATTCCAGGTGTGCACCTTGTTGAGATAAAAATCCGTCTGGCGTTCCGGCGTCCCTCTTTAAGCTACGTTTCAATATCATTGGTTTTCAATCGATATCAAGCCATTGAATCTCTGGCTATAGCCAACAGGGTCGCTCATTCGTCAGGGTCTAACCATGTTGCCACTCGCTATGAACTCCTGCAGTGATCTGCCATTCTCCGCAACCAAGATTGGCGCTCATCGTCATCTTGCCCATGTATACGCATGGCATCAGCTTAGAGCACACCTTCCGCCTCCTATGCGTGGGTAGTGTAAGTCCAAAAGGTCCCGCGTTATCGACGTTGTGGCGTCTCTAGAACAGTCAACAACGCAAGAGACCAAACATTCCGCAGAGCCCCAAGTAGATGAGAGCGCTCCATAGATCGACTTGTACAGAAGTGGCGCAAAGTGTGATATCATCGGTTTTGCAAATGTTGTCGCAGAGACCAGGTAGTAAGGTCATGAGCCATGGTGTTCCTGCATTCCAGCCACGGCGGATTTAGTCGTTGGTATCGATGAATTGGCCTGTAGATGCCCGCTCAACGATAGTAGATCGAGAAAGATCTCAAATTAGCCTTCTATCGACGCTTCGAAGGGTTGAAAGTCGTTGCAGGTAGATTGAGCTGATAGAAAGGCGTAACTCGACAGAGGTGGGAAATCTGAAATACACATTGCGTGTGGTCCTACATATTGGTGGAAGAGGAATCCTTGATTAAACCAAACAATCAGGGATGGCTACCTGCATTTTGCACGACTGCTTCATATCGGCGGTTTGCAAATGACAGGAATTGATGAGGGGTAATTGGACTAGCGTTGGAAGCATGTATTTAGGGAGGGAAATGCCCCTATTAATCCTACTCCTTAGCAAACCCCATAGTAGCAAGACAATATCAGACGACAAGACAACTCCTACCTTTTCTGGAATCATGGCTGAGAAGGAATTGCCAAGATCTCCGCCAAGGATTGTATGCGCTAATTCTTTGGCCCAAGACGTGGCTGAGCTACCCCATACCTTACTTAGTAAACTCAATCTAACCCTGAAGTTCTTGGATTGGATACGATTCGGCGTGAGAGAGTGGGAAGATTCGAAACGATTGACCGCTGCAGCTCGAGAATTTGATTGGATACCATCCCCACTGAACCCATACCAAGATATACCAGAGGATATATGTCGATTGGATTGAAGTCGAGGTCAAGAAGAGTCTCATATGAAGGCATCATTGGCGATGAGTCTGCTGCACTTGGAGCACAGATGACCGATGATCTTGTGGGCTCACCAATAGAACGCAATCAAGTGGCGTCAGCTCGTCGAGACCAAGCATAGCTGGACAAAGCTCCTAGTGTATGTGGGACATTTCATTCTGGATTGGATCAAACAGATCTCGGTGTCACTAACTACCTTACGATGGCTTGATCTGGCACCCTCCATGCCCTAGGGATGATGCAGTGCACGGTCAATACGTGTTGGAGGCTTGGCTTTGCACACACCAGGGATAGTACCTGCAAGCCAATACAGCCGTTGTGCCGATTGGCGCGCATCTGAATGATGGCAGACATCTGACTTGTTTCGGAGGATTAACGAGGTCGATGCGAGCATGCGGTGGATGCAGCACATTTGTTCTATTGTTCATTCGCAATCTCGAAACGAAACAATTGACGCTGTCATAAGGATTGCGCGATGATGGACATTGGATGGAAATGCCATGTGGGCCGTTGCAGCTGGCAACTACGACCCGTCTCTTGGAGATTGTTACCTGTTTATCTCTAGCAGAAGGACCGGAATATCCTCGGTTCACGATCAGCCAGTCAGCTACGGAGCATGATAGTAGCGTGCGTTTGGAAGGATTATCGAAGCCACCAAGAAGGAGACTACGGAGACGGCGTCAACGCCATCAACGAATGACGCATTACTAGCGCTCCTCCACCTGGCCATGCTCCTTCCATGTTCAACTTCAGCTCAGCCAGCTTGGCCCAGCCTACCTCCTTCGACAAATCATCCCGACCACTACACAATCTACCACCCCGACCAGTATCAGCGATGGTTGTACGGACTCTCTCCGTAGCTTCACACTGTCCGTTGCCATGGACAAGAATGAGATAATACCATCATCTGGCGATGACAATCTGGGGCCTATGCTCATTGGCGTCAATTGGGCTGTCTTTGGACCATCGACAATCATTGTAGGCCTCCGATTGTTGACGCGGATATGGATCACCCACAATTTTGGCTGGGACGATGCGATGATTTTGTTTGCGCAGGTAAGAAGGACGCTTGTTGTACCAGAAGGCGATTGCTGATGGAGCGACAGGTGGTTAATGCGGTGGGCATGGGCTTTGTGATTGTGGAAGTCAAGTGTGGTCTTGGACGACATGTGCGGTACCTCTCCGACGACCAATTTCAAGGGTTCCTCAAGTACAACTACCTCGACTGGAATCAAGTCTTCATCACGCTGGCGGCTTCGAAGATCTCCATCTGCCTCTTCCTCCTGCGCATATCCAAGTTCGAACGATATCGCTATTTCCTCTTCGGCCTCATCGCCTTCCTTGTCCTAACCCACGTGCCGCTCACGCTGGTGTATATGCTCCAATGCATACCGATACAGAAGAATTGGGTCCCTGTGGGTGGAAAGGCCATCAAGCCGGGTCACTGCTTGCCGAAAACCGTGGTGGAGATTGTTATCATTGTTCAGGGCGTCATCTCCATCGTGACCGATTTCATCGGCGCAGCCTTCCCAGTCATCTTGCTATGGAACGCAAAGCTCAATATGCGGGTGAAGATCGCTCTCAATCTGTTGATGGGCTTGGGCATCATTACCGGCGCTGTGTGCATTGTTCGAACGTCCTACTCATGGGAGATCCTCTCCGACGATGAAACCTGGGTCGGCATTGGCAACGCTCTGACACGAATGTATGCTTAATTTCCCTCTCCTCTTTGGACATCTCGCTAATACATAACCCAGAGTCGAAGTCAATTTCGCCATCATCGGTGCCTGCGCCCCCATAATGCGTCCCCTCTACATCCACCTCCGCTCGCGCTTCCGCCCCATCCACGACTCCCTCGGCTCCGAGCAAGGCACCCCCGTCTCGAAACTACGCTGGTACACACCCCCCTCATCCACACCCTGGTACAAACGCATTTTCCGCGCTCCAGCTCCAGTCGACAAACTCGACGGTCGACCCTCCGAGCTGTCAGGAAGGCAAGAGGTGGCTCAACATCCCATACCGCCCATAACCCCAGAGCCGGCGATAAGGTCGAGCTGGCCTATGCGACAAGTGGAAAAGTTGGACAAGAAGTGGCAGGTCGAGAAGCTGAACGATCGCTGGCAAGGAGCGGAGAAGCCGGAAAATGTGACGTGGGCGCGGAATAACGATCTGGAGGCCAAAGATAGTGACAGTTTCGACCTTCCCATGCAGGGCGCGAGGAAGGGTGGATATACGAATAATCATGACGAAACGATGGATCCGGAAGCTTTTGGGAATTACAAATATAACAAGGATGCGGGATAAGACACGAAACATACACGATAAATACATGAGGGTTTTGTACATAGGAACATTTACACGATCAATCGAATACATTGATACTTCAAAGCTCCTACAGCAAACTACGTGAGGGCGAGTCCCATCCGCACCACTTCATCTCCAAAACATTCTTGTTCAACTAAATGCATACATACGTGCCTAATCCAACAGTCCGTCTGTCTCACTTCAGGAAAAGGAAAACAACTACGGAGTACCACCCGTGGTTCAGCGCTACAATATTAGCAATCGAACTTCTCCCGTTGTATGGCCCTTCCAAAGAACGTCTGAATCCTTTATCCATCATATTCACTTGTCGCAACACATCACAGACATCGAAACCCAGGTATCTACCCCATAAGCACCAAACACCAAACCGCGCCAACGCCACAGCGCGCCGCCAGGGCTCCTGCCTGCCTACCTCTCTTTCTTTCGTCTCATGATCATGAAAACGATCGAGGCTTGGCCGTATGAGACATGTTTGGAGTTGATAGCTGAGCTTCTATGTACTACGGGACTGGTACGTGTTCGGATCGGAGCTTCGCTGGAATGGTATCTGTTGGGAGGGGAGGGGAGGTGATGTTGAGGTGAGGTCGAGGTGAGGTCGAGGTAGGGGTTGGAGTTGGGGTTGGTGATGGCACGGGGATGGGTAGATAGAGGGGGGGGGTGGGGGGGTTGATGTGGGTTTATGGGGGGCACGGAGTGGAACGTTATCGGGCGTGTGCATGATTGCTTGATAGGTATCGTGATTGCTTGATCTGTCTTTATGATCTCTGTTTGCGACGGTCGTGCTTTCATGTATCTAGCCCTGCAGACGTCTCCCATTGTAGCTGGACCATACAAGCTTTGCTATCATTTATGCTGTCCTTGCTGAGACGGGATGGCCGTTATTGAGGGATGCCGTTTTTGATGCGCCAGTTGCGTGTCTTGATCGGGTCTACCGCAGATAATGCTCGCGCAAGGGGAGTTCGGCGTGGGGGTGTCTTTGTCGTAGCGCGTGGTTGTAATGAATGGTTTGCTTTTCCGGGGACTGCTGTCGTATTCGAGAATGGTGGGGCGTTTGAGGTTGGGGAAGCATCTCTTATAGCCCGCGCTGTTGGATTGTGTGGTTGCAGGAGTTGTGGGCGAGGTTCAGAAGAGGGCTGGGGTCCTGAGTGACACGTTAGGGATCGTGCGAGGTAGCCTGTGGGGAGTATGTTGTAGGTGGGGAGAGAAGGGGGCTTACAGGACATTGATTAGGTTTCGCTGCTGTTGCTAGGTCTGCACCATAGAAGCCATGGTTCATGCATACGTCGATAGCTGTGATGCCACCTTTGCTTGTCGTTCTTGCGCCACGCTTTTTGACCACGACACCTATTGCTTTATTTTGACCATGCATCCTTGCCAAAAAAAAATCGTCGTTACCACGAGTGATTGTCTCTTTGCTGATCTAAAAATTGATCCAATTGCTGTCTCCATTATCGTACTATTTTCATCGTTCCCAAGTTATCGCCCGCCGTGTTTGCTGCAGAGAGTCTTGAAGTTGTCCTTGAACTTGAGATCTCATCAAGGCAAGGAGAGCTTTCTGTTTCGGCCTGAGACAAAGGCCACTAGACTTGTCCGCGTGCATCGTGGTGCTACAGCATCTTTGAACAATCGGGCTTCTGGTATTCTGGAGGTTATGACGAAAAGCTCGTGGTTGATGCAGGGGTAGAAGTGATAGCGGTAGATGGAATCACTAGCTGATTTTTCTTCGCATGACTCCACGTAGGATTTCCAAGAGGTGATCCCGGCATGGGAGTTGATGCCATCGTCACGAGACCTGTGAGATCCTAGGTCGCCACTTTCGGAAGGGTTGCGAGGTGAGGCCTAAGATCACCCTTCAAGCCTGCGAACGTGGTTGTGACAAGAACGAGATCTCGGAAGGGGCCCTCCTGAGAAGCTTGTGGCATCAGCTTTTCAGGTACCAGATCAAGGCAGCTGAGATCGGTTTCGTCAATTTGTCCGTTTGCGCGTTGGGGGTTCGTGCCAGCATAATCCTACCTCCTTTTCCCAAGCATCAGAGGTACCTGATTACGACATCGCGTTTATCATAGCTGTTACCCTTAGCAGTCGCAGTACTCATAACAAGACCACTTTCCAGAGCCGTGCGATACTTGGGCTGGGCGCCAGAAACTAGGACCTGAATGGTGGTTGACCCTGCTTTGGCAGTTGAAGTGACCGTGATCCGGTGTGGATCGGGGAGTACCGTGATCGAAAGAAGAGCGCTGGGAGAGACCATAGAAGCTGTGGGTGATACATCAACCGCAGGAATGAAAGCATAACCAGAATTTGCAGAGTGTCTTCCAAGATTTGCTTCAACCCATAGGCGCGGGCTAAAACCACTGTGGAAAGGACGATCAAGCCAACTTGTTTCGCCTGAACGCCCACTTCTTTTTATCGAACACTTCAATCATACCATCTGTCCACTTGGAGCTGGGGTTGTTGGTGCAAGATCTGTCAAAGATGTCCTTGATTTCCCATTTTGCAGGCCCATGGGAAACGTCTGCACCGCCGGTCGCCTCGATTCGTTTGCTGAGTGACAGAACCGAACTGTTAAGGTCGGCGCCATAGGCTAATTGGAAGTACACAGCTGGATTACTGGAAACCCAAGACACGCAGGTTGATTTATGTAATTTGAAGCTGGACCAAATGTCAAAGTTGGTGTACCATTGCGGCGAGCCAGAGCGGCATCTTATGCCAGGAATTGATTATGCCGCTGTGAAATCCTGGATGATCTGATATGTTTAGAGTAGATCAACCTGAAATTTTGGTTGGGGGGTTCCAGACTAGATGAACTGAGTACGCCATGGGAGCAAACATGTGGTTCTCTGATATGCATCAGCAGCAAATTGTTCGGATGTTGACTGCCATGTCCTAACGCGAGTTTTTCAGGCCATTCATAGAATCTGCCAGCAGTATAATCGTGCATCACAGCAGCGATCGTGATCAATAACGCTGGGTTCTTCAAAGCATGCTTTTCGTGGTGGGGGCACGTAACGCAGCCCTCCGGCGCCATAGTTCTGGAACTAGCCTTTGGGCAGGGTTGCAGCAATCTAAGATCGAGAAAGAACGGAGCCCAGCAATATAAGGTCATGTAGCAGTACTGAAGGAGTCGATTGCGAGTTTGACTTGCCTGCCTGCATATCGTTGTCGATGATAGGCACTATGTTGTGTTCTAACCACGAAGAGGAAGGTGTACGGGCACTTACCTAGCGTATCGCGCTGGGTTAGCCTCCTTCAATCCCATCCTTGGCACTGGCAGCAGGAGAAACAATCCGCCGTTCCAGTAAAACGATACAGACAGCAGTATGGAGCTACGTGCAGCCAGTGCCTAAAAAATAGCACGACTCTTGCTTGGGCTAAACACGCATGACAGGTTCTAGATCCTACAACATCTTCCCAATCATGCAGACCTCAAATTCTTGGATCCCAATCCTCAAGGACTCCCTCCAAGTACAGCCCTTCCATGTGCGCGTACACGCCTGTTCCCTTCGGCGCATTCCTAAGCTCAGCCGCTTGCTGGCAGGGGCAATCGATACGACATGGTGTCTGACAATGGGATACAACTCCCCAAGTGACTGACATTTCGATTCTAAGCCATCGATGGAGTCATGTGGAGGTATCAGTCGTCAGTCTTCATACCACGAAACTTCACAACATGGCGCCATCTATGTGGGTGTAGACTCAGCTCACTAAGCCACCAAGTACGATCCAGATGGAGCGAGCTCCAGTATCTCACGAGCTATAGCGAGCCGACATCATTACGCTACATCGCTCTCCAGCTAGTTGATAGACCTCCTATTTATGTCTGCAGGCAAGCAGCTCCCTTCATCGAGCGACAAAAACTTGCTCCAGGATTCCACACACTGGCCTCGTCCGTCACCACAAGATGCGTTCCCACCTTTGAATAAACAGAGCCCTACGTTTCGATCCTCCGTCTAATCCACACGGCTTACAGTCAAGTCCAACAACTGCCTGAGGTCACTTTGGATCGGTTGTAGCTCTCCGGAAAAATTCTTCAGACGCTGCTCCCAGATCGCTTACGAACGGGCAGTACTTACAGATGTGTGTATTATAACAGGCTTGGACTACTAGGTTGCAACACAACATTTCTCCGGCTGCTTCATCACAATCTTCGAAAGGCTGCAGATATTCTTATCACAACCGTTAGGAGCTTGCAATACTCTTCATCCAAATCCTTGTGAAGCTTTGTTTCGAAGCAAGGCAATGGGCGTGAACGATATTTTAGAAGGTGTAGCTGTGGCAATGATGCTGGTCTCTGAAAGTACCTAGTTGCATGAGGGAGGAGACTCAAAGTCATTAGACTCCGTGCTTACTTGATGGCATTAAATCCACAGACAGTCATCCTTGGTACAATAAGTAACATATATCACATGAAAGTTCGGTTATGTTGCTGGCGATGCAGCTTGTCAAGAATATTGCACGACTACGGCAGAAGATTTACCACTTGATGAGATACAGGCCATCTTACTCGAATCTCGCAACCTTGAAGTCGTTCCCGTTAACCAACTGCGGAGTAGTAACTACTCGTTTCCTGCAAATCGACATTATCTACTACCCAAGATTGTCACCCTTGCTGATGGCCCTGCTGCCTTCTGTACAGAATGGCGATGTGGAGACCGCACGCTCTATTACCGGACCGACCAAACGCGCATCGGTATCATCTCTGTAGTAGTCGGCGACACATTGAGGATGGCCGCTATTGCACCACTCCGACTTGACGGTCCCCAAGATCAGAAGGGACCACTGCTTCTCGCGCGTTTCCTTATGCCACGGTCCAACGCTACCGTGGATGTCGTAGAAGTTATGCGTTAGTACTATAGTCAAACCGGTCTATAACGATATTAGCTATAACGATATCCGGTTACTAACGATATTTTCTCGTGCATCTAATTATTTTTAGTAATAAATAATAATATTTATAATATAATAATTATTATTAGCTTCCTAGATATCTTTAATATATATTATTATAGCCTATTACTATTATATTATTATTAGGCGATACTACGCCGTTATTACCTCTAGAAACTACCTGTTAGGGCCCTAGAGCTCCTATCTCCCCCTTAAAAGATAACTCTAAGAAAAGATATCGCGTAGTAAATAATACTTAGCGTAAATCCGTATATAATTATATATTTTTAATATTAGCTAATATAATATCCTACCTCCTTCTTAGAAGAAGCTAGAATAGTAGTTTAATAAGAAATATATTAGGATATCTTAATATATCTAGCTAGTATAATATAACTTACTAGTAATATCCTAGCGGTATTAATTCAGCTTTTTATTATCCTAACAGATATCCTTTTATCTAGATATCTAAGAGGCTAGGTAGCTTCCTTAAGGGGTATTTAGATAGTCCTCCCTTTACCTCCTTAGAAGGTAGAGATTAGTTCTTCTATAACTATAAAGTTCCTAGAGTATTAAGTCTACCTTTATAATACTACCTACTTACTAGTAGTTTATACTATCTATTCTAGCCCTTAGGAACTAGCCTTTTAGTCTAGTTCCTAATAATTCTAATTTCTCTACCTTTATAAGGGGATAGTCTAGATTATAATAGTATAGTAACGCGAAGATATCTAATACTAAGTAAGATAAAAATATATTAGAAGTCTATTATAATAAAATTAATATAATACTAGAGTCTAATATAAGAGATATTAAAGTAAGAAATAATATAACTAGTAATAGAATTTCTAATAAAACCCTTACTAGTACTATTATACTTAATAAACTTATTATTATAACTAAAGTTAAAGAAGAGTAGTTAATAAAGAAAAGAAAGCTTTAAGGTATCTAAGAAAGAGTAGCTTAATTATAAGTAGAAGTAGAAGCAGCTATATATAAGGACTCTATATAGACTAATAGGCCCTAAAAAGGACGCCGAGGTATTTAGATTATTACCTAAATACCCCTATTCTTCTAGGTATATATACGCGTATACGTGCCTAGGGTAGATAGCCTAAGGTACGCCTATAGCGCATATAACCCTTACAATTATCCCCCCCTCTAAAGCCTTCGCCCTAAAGGCTAGGGAGTAGTAGCGTAAAATATATATTATTCTAGGATAGCTAACGCTGAACTTCAGGGCCTTATTAGCCTAATTACGACCTGTAGCTAGGGTACGTAACCTAATTAATATAGAATACTCAGTCGGACTATATCTACCGGTAGGTAGCGGGCGTACTAGCCCCTAATTAACGGCTTATAGCTGGGGCGTACAGCCTAATTAATATAGTAGCGGGCGCGCTAGCCCCTAATTAACGGCTTATAGCCGGGGCGTACAGCCTAATTACAACAGCGCGGAATCTTACCGCCTGCGGGGGTCTTAGTACCCTAAGAGGAATAGCTCTAGCGGCTATACCGCCCCTAAATAGCGTCGGTGACGCGTCGCGCAGGTGTAAATAACGTAATTTTTACCCCTAAGCAAGAATTTAACAGCCCCCTAACGGGATTTTTTAACTGCCTACAGCATGATTTAAACCTACAGCATGATTTTCTAACCCCTTAACTCGGCTACCCACTTGGCGCCTAGCCCCCGGAACTAGCCCCCGAATAATCAGTCTTAAGGCGATCCGAACATAGTATAAGGACTCTACATGGGCTAATAGGCCCTAAAAAGGACGCCGAGGTGTTTAGATTATTACCTGAACACCCCTATTCTTCTATATATACATGCGCGCATGCGTGCCTAGGGCGGACAGCCTAAGGTACGCCTGCAGCGCATGTAACCCTTATACTATACTAGATCTATATTAGATTACTAGCGGATTACTAGGCGGGATATAGTAAGGGTTAGGACTAGGCCTAGTAGAGAACTAATACCCTCTAAATTAAGGTACCGACGTATAAGGTATATTAGACCCTAGGGTAGGCTCTATCCTTAGTAGTTTTACCCTAAATTATTCCGCTAGAAGCTAGTTAGAAGAACCTAGTAGTTAATATCCTAGGAGCTACCTAAAACTTAAGGACTTACTCTTTTATAAGGGGAAGAATATATATAAGTATAAGAAATAGTATTATATTATAGATATTATATTTTAACTAATACCTAATAAATTCTTAATTAAGTTTATAAAGGTTACTTAGGCTATATAATTCTTAGAAGGTAAACCTACTAAGTTATAAGATTATTATAAAAAGTTATTATTAGGGAAAGTAATTACCTAGGAGTACTTTACTTAATACTTATTAAACCTTATTAAGGATCTAATAAACCGCTAGCTTTATAATATATAATTATCCTTAGATATATAATAGAACCCTAATTAGTTAGTATAAAGCTTTAATATATATCTAAGTAGGATTAAATTATAAATCCCTCCTTTTCTAGAGGAATATTAGTAGATTAACTTCTTTATAAAGTTACGTCTAGACCTTTAAAAGGCCCTTATAAACTATTAAGACCTCCCTATAACTAAAGAAAGCCTAATTACCCTTACTACTTAGTTAGAGAATAACTAGTAGTATTATACTAGAATAACGGCGGGTAATAGTTATATTACTAAAAAAGGGGATTATTCTAATAGGTAGAATAAAGGTTAAAAGAGGGAAGGAAGTTAAGATAGAGGTATTAATCCTCTTATAAAAGTAGGAAGTATTTAACCTACTAGTAGTTATAGTAAGTTACTAGATACTAAGGAAGGGTTAATATATTTTAACTACGGAAAGAAGGGGTATTATAATAAGGACTATTATAGGCCTAGGATACCTAGGAACCTAAATATAATACCTATTAATACTATTAAAAAAAGGATTATTAAACTAAAAAAAGGAAGCGCGCCTCTATCTAGACCTTGATATTAAGGCGCTTACTTATTAAAAGGGGTTTATTATTAGTTTATAATATTAATATTAGTAGTTCTATTAATATATAAGGTATATAAAACTATATAGACTTTTTAATAGATATAGGAGTAGAGATTAATATTATCTCTTAAAGCTTCGCTAAGTAATATAACTTAAAACCCCTAGAGGGCTATTAGCTACTAATTCCTAAATAGATAAATAGTTAGTTAGTCTATTACTATAATATATACTAGGTAGAGTACTACCTTATTAATAGCTAGGGATAGCTAGATTAGTATACTAGCGTATTCTATATAATTAAGAAGAAGGGGTTACCTATTATTCTTAGTATACCTACCTTATTAGAAGCTACGGTATAAGTAGATCTAGGGAGTTAAAAGTAGTAATTTCTATTATACTCTACTAGTATATCTATCCTAGAGTTATAAGTATTTATAAATACCCTTAAAGGTAACTTAGTAATTTATATTATTATTTATACTAGGTTTTCCTAGGCGGAAACCTAGCGCTCTAATAGTAAAGTATTAAAGCTATCTAAAAGTCTTTATAACTTTTTAGATATCCTTTTAAATAAGGAGGTAGGACGACTACCCCTATTTAAGCCTAGGTACTATACTATTAATATAGATAGTTATAAGCCTCTTTATAAGCCTATTTATAATTTATTATAAAGGGAGTTAGAAACTCTATATATCTACCTAGATAACGCTAAGTTAAAGGGTTAAATATAAGAGTCTACTAGCCCTACTAGGGCTCCTATATTATTTATATTAAAGAAGGATAGTAGCTTATATTTATATATTAACTATTATAGGTTAAATAAGGTAATAGTATAAAATTATTATCCTCTCCCTTTAATTAGTAAAATACTTAATTACTTATAAGGTATAAAGATATTTACTAAGTTAGACTTTAAAGATACCTATTATAAGATTTATATCTATAAGGGTAATAAGTAGAAGACGGCGTTTTATATATAATATAGCTACTTTAAATATATAGTTATACTATTTAGGTTAGTAAATACCCTAGCTATATTTTAAGCCTATATTAATAGAGCTTTAACGGGCCTAATAGATATTACTTATATAGTATACCTTAATAATATTTTAATTTATTTAGAAGATATCCTAAGTTATAAGTAATATATCTACTAGATACTTAAGTAGTTATAGAAGTTTTAACTCTATATAAAGTAAAAGAAATATAAATTCTATATTAATTTAATAGAATTCCTTAGATTTATTATAAGTACTAATAATATATTAATAGATAGTTATAAAGTATTTACTATCTAAGACTAGCTAGTATTAATTATATCTTAGGAAGTCTAAGTATTCTTAGGATTTATAAACTTCTACTATTATTTTATATACTACTATTTATAAATAGTATCCCCCTTAACTAGCCTTTTAAAAGGTAGTAAGGATAGGAAAAAGTTAGGACTATTTATATAAGGCGCTAGTAAGGAGAAGGTGTTTTATAATTTATATTACGCCTTTATAATTATACCCGTCTTAATATATTCTAATCCTAATAAGAAAATTTAGATTAAAATAGATATATCTAATTTTATTATAACTACTATCTTATTCTAATAGGATAATAATAGGGCTTAGTATCTAGTAGCTTTCTAGTCTTATAAATTAATACCTACTAAGACTAGGTATAAGATATATAATTAAAAGCTATTAATAATTATTAAAGCCTTTAAGTAATAGTAATATTATATAAAAGGTAGTTATTATACTATTAAAGTACTTATAAATTATAATAATCTTAGGGGATTTATATAAGTAAAGTAGTTAAATAGTTAATAAGCTTAGTAGGCTATTTATTTAATTATATATAACTTTAATATTAAATATTAACCTAGTAAGAAGAATCCTATAAATACTCTATTATATAGACCTAACTATAATAATATTAAGATATTATTTAACTAGCTCCTACCTACCTTATAAAATAAGCTAGTAAATTTAGGAAGTATTATCTCTAGTTAAAAGTAGCTAGAAGAAATAACTAAGTATATAGACTTATCTAGCTTAGGAGGGCTTAGGAAACCCTTAATTAAGCCTAAAGACTTAGATAAAAGGGGTATAAAGCTACCTTCCTAGTATTAAAGTAATATAATAGCGCTACTACTTAATCCTATTACTAGGGTTATTAGTTATAAATAATATATCTTATAAGTATTAGTAAGAGTAGTTACTAGACTTAAAATAGCTTATAAAGCTAGATTAGAATCTCTAAAAGAACTTATCCTCTTATTATAAAATAATAATCCATTTATTACTAAATAGAAAGATAAGGTAAAGCGTACGGCTTCTAAGTAAAATATTATTAAATAGCCTTAGAAGGTTAATCTAATAAGATTACTAAGATTTAAGGGAGTACTTTATATACTAGATAATTTAGTATTATATATAGAAATTATTATAAGGTATTATAATAATACTTTAATAGGTTATTTTAAGTTATAGAAAACCTTAAAGTTACTTTAATATAAGTATTATTAGAGTAGAATATTAATAGATACTAAGCTATATATCTAAACTTATAAAATATATTAAAGGGTAAAAGCTCCTAGATATAAACCTTATAATAATATAATATCCTTATTATAACTTAAAGGGCCTTAGGAAGAACTTTTTATAGATTTTATTATAAGCTTACTACTTAGTAAATATAGAAATTCTATATATAATTCTATTCTTATAATTATTAATAGGTATATAAAGATAATCTAATCCCTTCTAACTAAGAGTACTTATACTACTATTAAATTAGCTAAGATCTTATTTAAGAACGTAGTACTATAATATAATTTACTAATAGGTATTATATTAGATTAGAGATCCTTATTTATAAGTACTTATTAGTTAGAAGTCTATTATTATATAAAAATAAAGAGATAACTAAGTACTACTTTCTATTTATAAATAGATAGGTAGATTAAACGCTAGAACTAAATATTAAAATATTACCTTAAGGTATTTTTAAATAAAGAATAAGATAATTAGGCTATATTACTCCTAATAGCTAAATCCACGTACTATAATAATATTTATATTATACTAGGTTATTTACTATTTTATATAATATATAGATATAATCTATATATAGAAAATAAAGTTAGGGATAACTTTCTAAAAGGAGGAGTACCTATAGTTAAAGACCGCGTAGAAACCTTTTAAAAGTAAGAGCTACGCTAGTAGATTAATAGTAGACTATTTAAGTATAAGTTATAAAGTTCTATAATAAACTTTATATCCTAAAGTCTTATATAATAGGAGAACTAGTAATATTAATTATAAAGAACTTAAAGTAGAAAAGACTAAACTAAAAGCTATTATATAAGTATACTAGTCCCTTTAAGGTAGTAGATATAATTAGACGCTAGGCGTACTACTTAAGTCTTCTAATAGTATAAAGAATTTATCCTATATTTTATATTTCCTTATTAGAACTATATTAGAGCTATCTTAATAAAGGTAAGTAACTATTTATACCTCCTCTAGAACTTATTAATAGCGAAGAATATTATAAGGTAGAATAAATTCTAGATAGGATAAGAAGTAAAGGTATTTAGTACTATTTAATTAAGTAGTCTAGTTATAAAATAGAATATAATTAATAGATATCTACTAAAGATATAAATATAAAAGACTTATAAAGGGAATATAATAATATATATATAATAAAGAAGTATTATAAGTAAAACGCTAGTATATAACTATTATAATAGAACTATTCTATTATAAGGTTAAGTTATATAAGGTAAGTTATAAGTTATATTTATATAATAGAGATTTTAATAAAGAGGTATATAAGAAAAGAATTAATTAAGGGGAAAATCCTTATAACTTAAGAAAAGAATCTTTACTTAAAGGTATAATACTAAGGTCTTATAAAGGGAGGGTATTAAGGTAGGTTATAACCTAAAAAAGATGAGTTAGTAGACGAGATAATATCCCTATTAAGGGGGAACTAAGCGGGCGTAGGAATAGGTATAAGAGAGGGGGTATAAGAAGTATAAGGGGTATAAGGGAGGCGAGCGGTATAGTAAGGGCGAGTAGAGGGGGCGGTATAAGTAGTACTACTATTATAAGAAGGGCGCCTAGGGCTAGTAGAAGCGGGGGTAGGTAATATAATAGTAATAGAGGTAGGAGCCTCGTCCTCCTTAATATCCTCCTCTATCTCCCCTATCTCCCCCTTATTATTATTATTATTATTATCCTCCTCCTAATATATAATTAGCTTATATAAAGATAGTAGAATACTTTAATAATATACTTACCTCCCCTAAGTCCTTATTAACCTCTATTATAATAAGGGTAGTTAACCCCTCTTATAAAAGTATTAATATATATTATAAGAAGTATATAATAAAAGGACTTACTTACTATCCTATTATATCTAAGATACCCTTGAAGGTAATAGTTATATAACTACCTACCTCTACCCTAAGTGTTACGACCCGTGACCTTCAGAGGTAGTCAGGGTCTAAGGTGGATCTCGTAGAGAGGAGTGTCAAGGAGAAGGCAAGCAGGCTTCGTACTAAACTGGTCTGGTACAGAATTATATTCAGTATCTAGGAGATTGGTCTGGTAGATAACATGAGTTGAGCACGAAGCTCCTATCTAGAGGGAAAGCAACGCCATCTATATAGACATAGGAAATCCATGCTCGTACTGGTCGCCAGTAATCGACCTGTGTCGACTAGAGCGATCAGGTCGAGCGATCGCTCGACTCGCCATGCCAAGGCATATTCGACTTTGGTAAGCGCCTATAGCGTCTGCCAAGGCTCTAGTACCAAGGTTATAACACTAAGGCGTAGTAATTCCTTAGAGGTTTATAACTTATATAAAAGTATTTTACCGCGCTCCCCTAAGTAAATTACTACTTCTACCTTAGAGGTAAAGGCGGTAACGCGTGTTATAAAAGTAATATAATAGGGTAACTTTCTACCTTAAAGGGTAATAATAGGGCTATAAGTAAGGAGGCTAAATATATAGGCGTAGAAGGTAAGGGGGACTTATAACCTATTAATATATTATATATAAAGCGTATTAAAATCTTATTATTATAAACTAATTTATATTTCTTATAAAGGTAGTAGTACCTCTAATAGGCCCTACCTATCTTATAATTATATAGTAACCTGGGACTTAAACCTAGGTACTTAGTATATTAAAGATAATAGGGCCTAGGGAGGGCCGCTACCCTAGTAGTATAATAGGGAAGAGAGGCGCGGTAAGAGTATTTAACTATCTATTATAAGAATTAGCTAATAGGAATACCTTTAAGTATAAAGAGTATAAGAATAATTTTAAGGAAGTATAATATAATAGGATATTAATAAGGTCTTTAAATATATAATATAATAGACTTATATAAGAAGGTAATTTATAACTAATATACTTATAATATATTTAAAGATAATAGAAGGCTATTATAAGGTAATACTATATATAGAAAGTAAAGGATATTAAGTAGAGACTTACCTTAATTATTATTATTATTACTATCTATTTAGTATATAATACTACGTTAGTAATTAATCTTTTATATTATACTTATACTATAATAGTAGTTATCTTATAAAGTATTAATAGTATTAATACTAAATATATTAGCTTCTATTATTAATATATTAAAATATAACTTAAGGTAACTTATAATAAGTTAGTATTAATAGTAGTAGTTTAGGAAGAAGTTAGAAGTAAATAAATTATACCTTTATTATATACTATATTATATATATTAACTACGCGATTTAACGGCGTAATATTACTACCTAACTTTTATAATTACTTATTTATATTACGCGTGTATAAAGTACTATTATAATAAACTTAATTAATAATTATATTCTACTACTAATAATACTATAACTATAAAGGTTATTATATATTAATACTATATAATATTAATAGCGTATTACTATTATTATAATATTATTATCCTTAGAACTCTTTCCCTTATTTTCCCTACTAGGGTTTTAAAGGTTTTTAATAAGTCTTATTATAGATAGTAATAGTTAGTATTTAGGGATAAATACCCTTAAAGGGGAGGTAATTATTAGCATATCTTAATATATCTAGCTAGTATAATATAGCTTACTAGTAATATCCTAGCGGTATTAATTTAGCTTTTTATTATCCTAATAGATATCCTTTTATCTAGATATCTAAGAGGCTAGGTAGCTTCCTTAAGGGGTATTTAGATAATCCTCCCTCTACCTCCTTAGAAGGTAGAGATTAGTTCTTTTATAACTATAAAATTCCTAGAGTATTAAGTCTACCTTTATAATGCTACCTACTTACTAGTAGTTTATACTATCTATTCTAGCCCTTAGGAACTAGCCTTCTAGTCTAGTTCCTAATAAAATACTACTATAAGCTCGCTTAATTAATCCTATTTAAAATCCTTTCCCTTAAATTCACCTACCTTAATAAATCTAAGGAGCTCTAGTAACCTAGTAGTATAAAGAATTAGGTACCTAATTAGCCTAATCTTAAAGACGCGTTATTTAATATTTAGTAATATCTATAAAAAAAGGAGGCTTTAATAATTAATAATATTCTTAAAGTATTAGCTAATAAGTTATAGAAGAAGCTATTATAATATAAAGACCTACCTAAGCCTAAGTAGTTAAATAGCTAGCTCTAGGCTTTTAAGGAGTACTATAAAATCTAAAGCTATACTAGATAAAATAAAGCTAGTACTATTAATAGAATTATTATTAAAAAGGAGCTCTTAGATATATATAAAGAGTTAAAGATATACTCTAACTAAGATATCTTTAATATAGATAAATTAAATCTCTTCTAGAAAATAATACTAAATAGAATACTTATAATAGAATAAACGCCTAGTAGTAAATATAAAAAGATATAAGTTATAATAGACTTTTATTATAATATTACTAGTATAAAAAAGCTCCTATTATAACTAATTAGAAAGGCTAAAAAACTATATTATTTTAGCTAGGTAGGTATCTATATAAATAACCTTAATATAATATAGTATTCTAACACTAAGGCCTAGATAACTAGCCGGCTCTTTAAAGAATACTTTATATAGTTTAATAGTAAGATATATAGATAGTTAGTAGTCTTTTTAATTATTAGTTTTAGTACTTACTATTTAAGTCTTAATCTTTACCTTTTAGAAAACCCTTCTAGCCTAAAATATATAAAAATTATCTTCCTACCTACTAATACTACCTTAATTTATTAACCTCTTAACTAAGGAGTTATCTATACCTACTAGAAGGTATACTACTAGAGGTAATAGCTCCGCTTTATTATAGACTACTATATTAATAGGATAGATTTAATAAAGATTATTACTATTCTATAAGCTATTTATTAGGGTATTAAGTTATAAGAGACTAGGGTTACTAGTACTATAATCTATAATTACTAGATTAAAGTATATATTCTTAGACTAAAGATAGAGCCTTCTATAAAATAGGAAGCACTTAATTTAAGGTAGGTTTAAGATACTATTTAAGATAAAGTTATACTTAAGACTATTATAAAGGAGGTAGGCTAAAGTATTACTAGCTTAATAAGCTAGAATTATATTAGATTAGCTATAACTATTAAGGCCTTTTTAAACCCTTTATAAGAATAGGTTATTAATACTAATAATAATATACTAAAAGTAGTTATAAAGGCCTATAATACTAAGGAGTATCTATTTAAGTTAGATGAGGATAAGGCTATTATACTAATAGTATATCTATAAGATATTATATATAGGTTATATATACTATATCTTTATAAGGAATAATAATAGCGTAGTAATAGCGAGTTTATTAATAGACTTAATTATTAGGAGAGAATTCTTTTAGAGCGGGGTATACTAGTACTAGAGTAGATAATAATTACTAGCTATTTTATATAGAAATTAGAGTAATACTAGGTGTAATAATATCCCCTTTATAATAATATCCCCTTATAGAAAATCTATATTATTATAATCTAGTTTAACTATACCTCTAACTAAGAGCTTATAAAGTCTCTAATAATACTTCTATAACTATAACAGGTAGTACCGTATAAAGGTACTACGTAATAACGTGGCTATTAAGTACTATAAACGATGCGTATATATATATATATAGAACTCTCTATTTTTATTAATAGTAAGACTAATCGCTACCCTTCCCTTTAAGGGGAATTCCCTCCTCTATATATTATAGGTAAAGGGGTAGCGTAGTACTATTATATATTATAAACGCTATATTAATAGTAGTATTATATTCCTAACTAGTCCTTATAATTATCTCCTTATCTAGGCTCTTAGGCTTTAAGAGTATAAAAGGTTATAATTTATAAAAGATACTCCCTTATAATAGAATATACCTCTAATAAGAGTATAATAATATAATTAATTATAAGGCCCTCTAAGCTAAGCCTTTAGGAATATATAATTTTATTAAATTATAATAATTACGGATAATACTCTTATATATAATCTTTATATTATAATATATTCCTATTATACTTCCTATTATCCTTTATTAATTTATTATAAAAGTGGTTAGAAGTCTTAGTATTTTAAAGTAAATAGGAAGTTATTACTATTAAAGGTTTATTAAGTACTTAAGGCGTACCTCTTTTATATAATTTTAATATTATTCTTTTAATTATAATATCTTTATTTTTTATTAAATATATTAAGTCCTTTTTAATTTTTATTTATATTATTACCCCCTTTATACCTTATTATACCTCCTTATAATCCTAGTAGTTACTTTATAAGTAATCCTTAATAATTAACTTATCTTCTATTAATTAAAGAAGACTCCTACTATCCCCCTTTATTAAGTTACTTATAGCTTATTCTTATATTATCTTATATAGTATACCTTTAGTATACTATATTTTAAAGTAAAGAGTTATAAGTCTAATATTTTTAGTTAAAGCTTTACTTACCCTCTTAGTAGTATACTTTATATACGCGCCTCCCCTAGCTTAATAAGGTATAGCTATTATAAAGACCTTAATATAAAATATAAATAAGAAATCCCTACCCTTACTTACTACTCCTACTTACGCCTCTTATAAGCCTCTAATATTATAGCTACCTTTAATACTAGCTCTAATCTTCCTTAGCTTACTAGATATTAGTAAACCTTTAATAGGCTTATTTATTAATACTACTACTACCTTTATTATACCCCTACCCCCTCTATTACTACTACCTTGGCTAGGGTAGACCCCGCCGTTATTAGCCGTATTATAAATACTCTTAAGGATATTCTTAATATTACTCTATCTCCCCTTTTAAAACCTTATTAAAGCCTTACTAATATATTATAAGAGCGCCTTCCTCCTATTATAAAGGATAAGGATAAGAATAAAGAGGAGGATTCTATTAATAGTAGTAGTAATAGTAATAGGCCTAGTACTACTACTAGTATAATATAATAGCCCTCTCTTATAATACCCTTAGTAGTCTAGTTATATTAGGTATCTTTTCTTTTTTTATTAATAATAATAGAAATCTTCTTCCCTCTTATATTATATAAACTTTATATTTTAAGGTAATCCTATTTAAATCTTTCTAATATATTTAGTATATTAACTAAGTCCTACTTATATAGCTATTAATTATAATTATAAGATTAACCTTTCTACCTTACTAAATACTAAGGTTTATTATAAGAGATTTTATAATTAAAAATAACTTTAACTTCTTATTTATCTTTATTATTTATAAGCTCTACTTATACGGCTTTTATAATACTCTTATTATTACCCTTATATAACTTTATAAGTAAAATATAAAAGATATTATATATATAAAAGGTATTAAGTAGTTATAACTTATATACCTAACTACTAATATAATTAAGGACTTTAAAAGGCCTTAAATAATATTATAATAATTTCTTAATTGCTTATACTAATCTAATATACTTTATATTTAATAAGATATAATTACTTATATTATATTATCTTTACTTTTACTATTTATTTATATACTTTACTTATATAACTTATACTTAATATAAGTACTACTTTAAACCTTCCCTTTATTTTTAAAGTAATTTAATCCTTTTTTATACTAATAGGACTTCTCTTAACAATAGCTTTAAAAGCTCTATATCTAGCTTAAGTAAGTAGTTATAAAGTACTTTATATAAAGATAACCTAGTACTAGTATACTTTATATAATTATATATAAACTCTACTAGATAAAGTAACTCTACTTAGTTATCTTATCTCTAGGTAGAATAGTAGTATAGATACTACTTAAGTATATTATTCTATCTCTCTATTTAACTATCTATTTAAGGATAGAAAGTAGTATTAAGCTTTCTTTTTATATTAATATAATAATATATAACTACTTAGAAGCTACTTATAAATACTATTCCTTAATTATTAATAATACCTTTTAATTAATTAAACTTGAAGAAGATTTTATAATATAATAGATTAATAATATTAATAATATTAACTATCTTTATAATAGGTAAATACCTAGCTACCTTAATATAATAGTTTATAACTATTAAGATTATATTATAGATACTACCCTTTTATTTACTTAAAGGGAGATTTATAATAAAATCTATTATAATTTCTTAAAAAGGTCTTATAAGTATTAATAATAGTAATAGTATATTATAAATAGTATATCTACGCGGCTTTATTAATTAGTAGGTTAAGTATTCTTATATATAATTATAAATATCTTATCCTATTAATTTCTAATAGAACTTTTACTTAATAAGCTCTTATATACGCTTTTATAAGTAGTAGCTAGTATAAGGGTTATTATAATAAAGCTTTAAGATTTCTTATTTAATTACTTTATTACTAGGTATAAAAACTACGCTACCCTTATAAAGAACCCCTATCTTATCTATTAATAGAGATATATTAATAGCCTTTTTATAGCCTTAAGACTTTAATAATTATTTCTTATTATAAAGGTCCTTATCTCCCTCTTAGAAATATTAGAGTATCTCTAATATTAAGTTATTATATTTATTTTATACGCGCTCTATTATTAATATAGTTATAATATACTTTTTAAGTACTATTTAATTAATATTAAATTATCTTATAATAGGGTTTAAGCTATTACTTATACTATTCTATATCCTTAAGAGCGCGTTACTCTCCCCCGTTTTTAGGGTATAAGGCTCTCTAAGCCCTATCTCTAACCTTTTATACTATTTATAATTATAGGCCCTACTATTTTATAAACCTTTATAAATATTATATATATAATACTTATTAAAAGGAATATACCTAATATTCTTTAACTTATTTTATAATATTAGTAGATAAATATCTTCTTTATTTATTATTAATATATAATTTAATCGCCTTAATAGGGTATTAACTAGGGTCTTAGTACCTATATAATAGTATATCTTAAAGTTATATATTATAAGCTTTATTACCTAATATACTTATCTCCTTATTAATAATAATATTATCTAGAAATACCTTAAGTTATTATAATTAGTAATTATTATAATTAGATATAAGCTACCTTCTAAGAAGTACCTTTATACTTAGAATACCTTAACTATTATAAGTAGTTCCTAGTTATAGGTCTTATATCTAGTTTCTACTAAATATAATTTATAAGAGTAGAAGGTAATAGGATACTATTCTACTTCTACCCCTTTAATATTAATTAGGAACTTTTATAATAAAATAGTTATAATAGCTAGAATTAAAGTATTAGTCTCTAGTTAGATTTCCCCTATTAAGTTAAAATATATAAGTAGTAGTACCTCCTAGAAGAGTTACTTTAACTACTTAAATACCGCTCTTATAATATTACTTAATATTAATTTTCTATTTTTAATATATAGATAATTATTTTTTAAATAGTCTATTAACGCCGCGGTAATCGAGGAATAATATTTAATAAAATAATAGTAGAAATTAATAAACTCTAAAAAGATCTAAATATTTTTAATACTCCCTAATTCTAGCTATTCTATTATAATATCTACTCTACGCGGATCTATATATACGCCGTTATAACTAATAATAAAGCTAAGGAATTCTACTTTTATTACTATAAATTTATATTTCTTTAAGCTAATATAAAGTTTAAATTTATAAAGATATTAGAGTATAACCTTTATAGCTCTAATATAAGACTCTTTATCCTAGGAATAGATAAGAATATTATCTAGATAAATAATATATATAATATTAAGTAGTCCTACTAGGGTCTTATTAATATATATTTAGAATAAGGTAGGTATATTAATAAGTCTAAAAAGTATAACTATATATTTAAAATAGTTATATTTTATATAGAATATAATCTTCTATTTATTACCCTTTTTTATTTATAAGTAATAATATATATCCTTAAGGTCTAACTTAGTTAAGTACTTAATACTAACTAATCTTATTAATATTTTATTAATTAATAAAAGGGGATATTAATTTTTAATTATAATCTTATTAAGCGCCTTATAATTAATATATAAGTATAATATTCTATCTTTTTTTAGTATAAAAAGGATTAGTATACCTACTAGGCTTATAGAATATTAAATCTAACCTTTTTTTAAAGACTACTTAAAGTACTCCCTTAATATATATAACTCTTTTTCTAATAAATTATAAAGTAGGTTAAAGGGAGGTTCCTTACTCTCCTTTATATTAATCGCGTAATTATAAGGTATATAAGCTAGTAGCGCCCTAATATTCTTAATTAAAAAGATATCTTAAAATTCCTAAAATTCTAGAGGGAGCTTAATTTTAGATAGTAGGCTTTTATTACCTACTCCTAAGTATATTATAATAAATATAATACTATTAAGCTACTCTTCTAAGCCTTTAATAATATTAAAGTACTCCTTAATATTACTTTTCTTAATAGGGAATTACTAGTTTTATATAAGCTAATCTACTTAGGGATTTTATTCTTCTAATTATAAATACTTAAAGTAGAAGTTATAATTAAGGTTTATTATTATATAAAAGGCGCCCTTATAATATTATATAATACTTATAAAGTTAATAAGTTTAATTTACCTTATATAAGAACCTAGTAATAATATTAGGTTTCTAACCCTATTATATAAGGTATTACTAGAGCTAGGATTTATTTCCTACTTCTATTCCTTTACTAGGCGTATATTAATATAATTAGTATCTACTTTAAAGTTAATTAATATAATAAATTCTCTTTATAATTACTTATACTCTACTTGTATTATAATAATAAGTTATTATATCTACTTTTTCCTTTATATTATAATAGTAGACGTAATTATAATATCTAGGGGTTTTTTAAATTTAAGCCTTTTTTAACTAGCTTATTACTAGGCGTAGGCTTATTAGTTATAATACTTATAATTATTAATTTTACGCTCTAATAATCCTTTATTATATATCCCTTCTTTTAATAATTATAATATTTAATAGTAGAAAGGTTAGGCTTAGGCCTTTATAAGAGATATAATAATAAGCTAATAACGCCCCTCCCTTCTTATTTTATATATAGGCTATTATCTCTTTACCCTTAGAAATTTCCTCTTCCTCTTTATAGATATTAATCTCTAGTAGGAGTATTATCCCTTTAATCTTTATATATAAGTACTATTATATAAGGTTCTAGTTAAGTTATTAATATAATAAGGGTATCTCTTATTTTAGGGATATTAAGTTATATTATAAGATAATTATAAAGATCTTTATATAACTTATTTAATAGGTTATTATAAAGTATATACTCTATTAATAGCTTAAACTACCTTTCTAGCTTAGTAAGGTAATTTATAAAGCTTATAATCTTTTAATATTCCTTTTACTTAGCTTCTAAGTACTACTTTCTAGTTATAAGATATTAATTCTAAAGATCCTCTATTTAATCTATTAGAAAACTATTAAAGTATACCTAGGACTATTTATCCTTTAATATATCCTTTATATACTTATATTATATAGCTTTAGGGTCTAGGGCTATATAATATAACGCGTATTAGATCTTTATAAAGTTATCTATAAAAAAAATAGGCTATACTTATTTTAATTATATTAATTATATTATTAAATTATTCTTAATATTCTTATACTAACTTCCTATTATATATATATAGATCCTACGGCCTAAGTATATAGGTTTTATATTAAGGACGCTTTAGTTCTAATTCTTTAATTAATAATAAATAATATTAATGACCTATTTAGGTAGTATTATTAGTATATATTTCCCTCTTTAACTCTTATAAGTATTATCTTAACTCTTATATCTACTCTCTCTTTAAGACTTCTTCTTTAAGTTCTTTTATCCTTTATAATAGTACTTCTTAGGTATTAAGTAGTAGGGACTTAGTTTATATACCTAGTAGCTACCCCTATATAGTTAGTTATAATCGCGATATATCTATTATTAATTTATTAACTAAATCTTAAGACTTACTTTCTATATAAGCTTAGTCTCTTATATTAGGGCGGGTTACCTATAATAGTTAACTAACCTTTTTACCTTATACTTATAATAACCCTTCTCTACTTATCTTACTAATAGTCGGGCTACTACCCCTAAGTAAGGTAGAGTAATTAGAATATAAGGGTACTATATAATAATATAGCTATTAAGTACTATAAACGGTGCGTATATACTTATATATAGAACTCTTTATTCTTATTAATAGTAAGACTAATCGCTACCCTTCTCTTTAGGGGGAATTCCCTCCTCTATATACTATAGGTAAAGGGGTAGCGCAGCGCTACTACATACTATAGACGCCACGTTAATAGTAGTACCGTATTCCTAACTAGTCCTTATAGGGATAGTAACTCTAGGTATTAGTAACTATAAGGTAGACTAACCGTTTTTTTAGTACTTAGGGGTTATTTTTAGTATTAACTCGAATTATTAAACTACTTACAGCTAGCTTATACCCTGTATAGGTTTAGCGTTATATAACTTTATAAATTTAATTCTAAATTCAATTCCTCGTAGTTAGTCTACCGCAAGGGTATTTAAGTAATTTTCCCTAATATATAACTCTTATATAATTCCTATTTCTTATACTTTTACAGGTAATTAGTAGCCTTATAATTAATATTAGTAGTATATACTATAGCTTTTATAGCCTTTATACTAATATATCTATATCTCTTATATTATTAGGTCTAAGACGTATTATTCTTAGCTAGAATTATTAATTTAAGGTAGAATACCCTTATCTAGTAGATTTATATAGTATCTAGCTAATATATATAGTTATATAAGAAGGCTTATAATACCTCCTTACCTTATTTATTATAAATATACTCTTCTATCTACTACTAGTATACGTATAGCCTTATAGGTCTAGTTATATAATAGATAAGAGATTATATTTAATATTTAGTATATAATAAATATTAGCTAGTAAGAATTTATTAACCTTATTATTAATAATTACTAGGATTTATACTATTCTAATCCCTTTAACTTTTATTAGTTTACCCCTAGTTAGTCCTAATACTAGTAAATAGTTAGTAAACTTAGATTAATTCTAGAAGGTATACTTCTAGTCCCCTAAGTTAATAATAATCTTATAAGACTTATTATTTTATTATAAGCTATACTTAAAGTAAGTAGTATAAGATTTATCCTATTTTTATTTATCTAGGTTTTATTTACTTTATTAATAACTAGGATATCTATCTTAATACTATTATTTATTCCTTACCTCTAGCTCTTTCTTTATTTTAGGTATACATTCTTTTAAGATATTCTTTAAATTAGTATACTAGTAGTCTTTTATACTATACTAGTAGTTATAGAATATATATTTATTATTATTATTACCCTAGTTATTATTACTAGGCTTATTTTAATATTAGCCTTATTTTAGCTATTTACTAAAATTTCTAGTAAAGACCTTAAATTCTTTAGTCTTTAAAGGTATAAACCTATTAACTAATAATATAATAATATACTTAAAATCCTATAACTCCTTCCTAGATTAAGTAATCTTAGTAAGGGTATAAACTACTTCCTTTATATTATCTAGTAAGCCCCTCTTAAAGACTACTATCTAGAAATCTATTTCTAGTAGACTCCCTATTTATAGAAGCTTACTTATATACTCCTTAAATTTAGTAAGGTAGGTATAAAGGTATTTAAATTAATCTAAATAAAATTTATATAAAGTAAAGTATATTACTTTCTTAGTAGTATAGTAGTCTATCTTATATAATAACTTTAATTTAGCTTATATTTCTTTTACTATTATTAGAGTTTTAATTATATTATAAGCTAATAGTAATATAGTAATTTAAATAGTAGTAAGTACTTACTACTTTAAATTAATATACTTTTCCTATTTATCCTTATCCCCCTCCTTAATAAGTAGTTTTACTCCTCTAGTAGTAGGTAAGTTAGGGTTAGTTAGTAGTTTATATTTTAGTCTAATAACCTTAAATACGCCGTTAATTATAAGAGATACGCGTATAATAATTTCTTATAACTTATAATTCTTAATACCTTTTAACTTCTAAATTTTATAATAATTAAATATAATAATACTTATTATAAATAGTTCTAGGAATACTTCTTCTAGGACTACCCTAAGTCTTAGTAAAAAGCTTACTATATACTTTATATAATTCCTAAGGTTATATAGAACCTAGGCTTATAACCTAATAAAATATATAATACTTATAAGTTATTTATATATAATTTAAAATACTCTATTAGAAGTCTAGATAACCTTAAGACTTAATAAACTTACTTTAACGCGTAGTAAGATAAGTTCTAATATTAGGATATAGTATTAAGGGAGGGGTTATAAGCAGTAGAGGTAGTAGAATAGTTAGGCTAGGAGGTAGGAGAGAGATACCTATATAGGGTTTAGGGAGCCTAGTAGGGAGGAAGGAACTTAAAGATAAGAGAATACGCGTTAGAAGGATATTAGTAAAGGCCTTAGAGGCTATTATAACTATATAAGACGCGTTAAAAGGTAGAATATTATATAAAATAAGAAGGATAATAGGGGTAAGGCTTAAATATATAAAGGACTTTATTATAAAAGTAGATTAATAGCTTAAGGAGGTATATAAGTTTAAGAAGATAGTAGAAGAGTAATCCTAGGGAGGGAAGATATAAGGGGGTAGAAGGAGCTAGGCGTAGATAGCTAGCTAGAACCTAATAGGTATAAGATTAAGTAATATAAGCCCTAGAGGGATATTTATTATAATACTAATAGGTAATATTATAAGGAGGGCATTTAAAGTATTAAATAATAGGAAGGCTAGGACCCTAACTATCTAGATTAATAATAGGATTAAGAGAGAAGTAGTAATGGCGCTTATTAGGGAGTAGCTAGTTAAGAAGTTTAAGATAGTTATATTTCTAAAGATATAAGAGATTATAATAGTAAGGTACCTAAATAAAGGTAACCTAATACTATTTATAATAGAAATAGAGATAAGGGAGGAGCTAGAGGAGAATAATAACTAAGTAAGGAAGGTATATAAGTTAGTAAGGGTATTAAGATAGACTTTCCTAATTATAATATATAGGGTACTAAAGAAAATAGTAGATATATTAAAATAAAAGGAAGTAAAGGAGGTAAATATTTAATAGAATAAGAAGAACCTCCTAGGGCTAAAGATTATAAAGGTAGCCTAGCTATAGGCCGTTATAAAGGAGAGGAGAGAGGGAGAGGTAGTAAAGGAGAGAGCCTTACTACTACTAGAACTCCCTATACTAGAGATAGTAGATAAAGTAATTAAAAAGGGCCTAGTAAAGGGATATAACCTCTTAGAGTATAAGAGGTAGGAGAGGAATAGGGTAGTAATATAATACTTTAACTACTAGTAATATAAGTATATAATAGGATATTATAAGAGCTTAGTATAATATAGAATCTATACTAGCGGGTATAACTTAAAGGAATATAAGGTAAAAGAAGGGGAGGTTAAAAGGTATAATAACTATAGGAGGAATAGTTATATAACCTAGGAGTAAAAATATAAGATTAAAGTAAGGGAACTTAATAAGCTCTACTAGAAGATAGTAGAAAATAAGAAGAAATTATATAAAAGCTTTATAAGGGGGAATAGATAAAGGGATACTTAGAAGTAGCCTTAAGGGGAGTAGATAATAGTAGTAGTAAGTAAGAAGAGGAAGCTTATATTAAGGTTTAAAGACCTTAGTAAGGTTATAATATAAATAGGTCCCTAAGGGGATATAAGGGAAAGGGGAATTATACTACTACTACTAGTAATATTATAAAATAGGCTAGGAAGGCTATTTACTCTCTAAGTAATAGAGATAAGTTAATAGATACTAAAGGATATACTAGTATAAGAGGATCTAATAGTTAAAGGGGCGGAGGTTATAAGGGATATCTAATAGGGATCCTTATAAGGGTATAAAAGATAATAAAATTCTTATAATATAATATATAAAGGGAGTAGACTATAATAATAATAGCGCTACTAAAAAATAAAGAGGTATAATAAATAGATATTCTAGCTATCTAGGAACTATTATATATAAAGAGGACGGGTTTAATATATAACCTAAGTAGAGGAGTATTCTACCTAGTATATAAGGTAGGGAGGGATATAAGGATATATTTCTTTATAAATAAGCGCTAAAATATTAATAAATAGGGAGTTAAATTTATATTAAGGGACTTATATTCCCTAGAAATATAGGTTAGAAGGAAGGAAGGGGGAGTATTAACGCGTCTCTAGATATATAATAAATATAATCTTAGCCTAGAGTCTAGGACCTTAATAGATAGCCCCTTTATACTACTAGGGGTAAGGGAGTAGCTAGATTAACCTAGAGAATATATACTAGTAGGAGACTTTAACCTCTATTACTTAAACTAGAATAATAAGGGTAGATATATATATTATAAAGTAGCGGATATACTAATAGATATTATGAAAAAAGGGGAATAGAACTTACCCTATTAAAGGATATAATAACCTAAAAGGCAAAGAAAGTAGAAAGTACTATTAATCTAGTATTTATAATAGAGACTATAAAATAAATACTATTAGAATATTATATTAGGCTAGATCTCTATTATAAGTCTAATTATATTTTAATATATATTAAGGTTAGCCTTAAGGTAGAGGTAGTAGTCTTATACTTATAAAGAGTATAAAAGATAGTAGACCTAGAGGAGATAAGGAGGTAGGTAGGCGCCCTTTAATACTTACTACTAGAAGGGGAGCTAGTAATTAGGGAGTAGATAGATAGCTACCTAGCTAAAATACTCTAAGGCCTAGTAGGAATTATAAAGAAGGTAGTATTATAAATAAAATCCTCTTTAAAGGTAAAGTCTTTCTAGAACTCTAATTATATAAAGGTTATAAAAGCGGCGCTAAAGCTTAAGATAGAGTATAATTATAAAAGAAGTTAGAGGAGCCTAGAGGCGTAGTAAGAAGCTTAAAGGATTAAAGGGAGAGTATTAAAGAAAGTAAAGGCGCTTTATTTTTAAGATAGAGTATATAAGGCGTCCTAGTTACTTAATAGATATTAGAAACTAGTTAAATAGGGCTAAGAGAGAATTATACTACCTTAAGAACTCTTAAGTTCCCTACTCTTAAAAAAGGTAAGGAAGGCCTTAAGGTAGAATTATTTTAAGAGAAGGTAGGGGTCTTTTAAAGGACCTTCTTCCCTTTACCCTTAAGGGTAGATCTAAGTAATATTTAAGGGTTCTAATATAATATACCCCTAATAATAAATATAAAGGTTATTAAGGAGGAAGTTTATAAGGTAATTAATAGGCTAAAATAGGATAAAGTATTAGGGGTAGATCGGATCTTAAATAAGTTTCTAAGAATAGTAGAAGGGGATCTACTACCTAATTTTATATACCTATTCTAGGCCTACCTAAGGGTTAGATATTACTTAGTAGAGTTTAAGAAGGTTAATATAATTATTTTAAAAAAGCTAAAGAAGGAAGACTACTTAGAATTAAAGTTATACTATCTAATTACCCTACTTAATACCTTAAGGAAGGTATTAGAGGTAGTTATTATAAAGAAGCTAAGTAACCTTATAAAGGAATATAAACTACTACCCTTATAATAAATAGGAGTAAAGAAGGGAAGGTTAATAGTAATATCCCTTAAAATAATAGTAGAGGTAGTATATATAATATAAAATTATAGTAAGTCTAATATAATAAGTATATTATTACTAGATATTATAAGGGCCTTTAATAATATCTCTTATAAGAGGTTATTATATAACCTAAAAAAGAAAGGGGTCCTAACCCTTATTATATAATAGGTATAAAGCTTTCTAATAAATAGGGCTATAATAATTATACTAAGCTAAGAGATAAGTAAGATAGAGCTAATAAAAACTAAGATCCTTTAAGGATCCTTAATATTACTTATTCTATTTCTATTCTTTAACTCCCTACTTATAAAAGAGTATATAAAGATAAAGTTCTAAGTATAAATTAGAAGCTTTATTAATAATATCTACTTAATAGTATATAATAAGAGTATTAAAGAAAATTATAAGATCTTAATAGAGGTATATAAGATATACCTTTACTAGGTAAATATATATAAGGCGGCCTTTACCCCTTATAAGTATAAGTTAATCTACCTATTAAGGAGTTTAAAGAAGTTTAATATAAAGGTAATAATAGACTTTAAAGTAGTAGTAGTACTTTTAAAGATATTAATAAAAGTCTTTAAACTCTATATTAATAGTAAATTAAGGTAGGGCCCTTATATTTATAGGGTAAAGTTAAAGATAAAGATATAAAAGTTAGCCCTATTAGCTATTACTAGCTTAATATAAGGTATTATACTTAATAAGATAAGATAGGTTTATAATATTATAATCTAGCTAGTAATAACCTATATAATAGAGATATAATATAACTTAAAGGGGATATTAGAGGTAAGAAAGGTAAATATTATAGTACTAAAAACTATATAGAATAGGTACTTAAGGATAGTACTTAGGGCCTTTAAAATAACTAATATATAAGTACTAAAGGTAGAATTAGGGGTCTTATTAATAGGGATAAGCCTTAATTAATTAGTATTATATATACTAGTAATATAAGGGATCTACCTATTAACTAGGGAAGGGAACGCGAGGATCTATTATAAGTTAAAGGGGAAAAGGGGAAGGGAGAGAAGGGTTATAAAGACTCTAGTAGAGGAGAAGTAGTCCTAGATAAGAGGAGCCCTCTAGGTAGTAGTAAGGGGAGGAGATACTAAGGTAGTAGCCTAGGGCCCTAAAGGTAGGGAAATTATAAGGAAAGATAACCTTACTCCTAAAGAGATTAAGAGGTAGATAAGGGAGAAGTAGAAAGAGAGGTAGCTAAAATACTAGAAGAGTATTCCTAGTTATATAAGAATAGTAGTATAAAGGGGAGGGATCTAGGAGATAAGGGTTAGTCTTTATATAGGGCTTTTTAAGGCTAAGAGCTCTATAAGTATTTAATTATATATAGGGAAGATAGGACTACGCGCCTTCTTATATAAGAGGAGGGTACTAGGGGTTAATAGTACTAGTTATAAATATAAATAAAGGTATTAAGATACTAAGTATATACTTATATTCTACTCTAATTATATAAAGGGGAGGAGGCTAATACTTTAAAGGATAGGGTTAAGTAACTTCTATTAGATAGTATTAACCTTAAAGGGGTTAAAGGTAGTAATTAAATAGGTTATCTAATAAGGTATACTTAGCTAGTTTATACTAGTAAGGGAATAACTCTTTAAGATTATATAAGAGTAGATAGGTTCTAACTAAAGGATAAGGGGGTAAGTAATCCTAGTAAAAGAAGAGAATAAGAAGGTATAAAGAATATAAAATAGGGTAGTATATAATATCTAGAGATCTAGAAATATAATAATAAGTAGGATAGAGGATAAGGTTTTCTTTTATAAATTACGGTTTCCTCTAATAAGCTAGATATAAACCGCCCTTATTAGCTCTAAGTAGCTAGATAATAGAGTATAAAATATAAATAAATAAATAAATATATATATAATTTAGGTATAATATAATAGTATTATAATAGCTAATAGATAGATATAGCTATATAGAATAGAATAACTATTACGAGAAATCTCTACTAGTCTATCAAGGCCCCCTGACTAGTCCTGATTAGTAACTACCGAGGTTGACCCGGCCTGAATTCTAACAACGACGAGCTTACCCCAAGAGAGCACTAGTCACCAGCGTCCGACAACGACGGAGTCCGAGCCAAACCATCGCATAAGAGATGGCTACGATCAACGATATGAGGATATGGCGAGCAGCCTTGAAAGACACACAGATGCAATGAGATCCCCGAACGAGCCTACTCAAGCCAAGACGTACTTCATTAGGTAATACCGCGTTGATTCAGAACGGTCATCGAAGCACTAATGCTCTGAGTTAGTCTGAACCTCAAAGCCTTCGTATCGGGGCTTCAAATGCTTCAAAGCTCTATAATATGCTTCTCCTTGATTCACAAACCGATCCTGTTCGGCTTAATGCTCACTCCGATTTCACTGTGACTCCCCTCCTCGACGATGGGGAGTCACGTCCTAGCGTGACTCTGTTTCATAAAGGTGACACTCTTTACACGTCTTTTGTCGAGCGAGCTGACGTGATGCAGCTCACTTACAGCACACATCTCGACAGAGGGAACCTCTGTTTCGTGAGGCCTCTAATATATGCATTAAGCCACATCCTCAACATCTCAGGAATCTTGCGATACACATAATTTTATCGCATGATGAGCATGCACCAACACCACGCGGGAATCGGTTCGAGCGTTCGCACCTCCCACCGGGCCCGCACAACCTCCCACGGCGTCTGGAGGAATTCGAAACCTGCGCTCAATTTGGCCTTTCTTCGAGACTGGTAAAATTAAACCATATCCTCGATAACATCCGGAAGACCCTAAGCATGGCGCTCTGGGTGTGACATTTGTTTTCTGCCGGCCAGTCGAATTCTAATTAAGATGCTATTACAGCGCTGAAGGCGCAAGGGAGAGATCTTATCGCCCGAACCTGAGACTATTCCGGGAAACGTCGTGCGGGTCGGCAGCTCAGTATATGAGGGTCGTGCGTTCCTCGAGTAGGGGTTCAATGTTCGGTATTGTGGGCGGCTGTTCACGCCTGCTCACGAGTCGGATATTGGTTTGCATAGTGAATTGATACGAGTGTTCGGACTTAGGTCGGTAATTTTCATCACAGCATTGCATGAAAGTTGAAGTGTCGAGACTACCGGATGGCGTCAATATATCAGCAGCACAGGGAAGGACATGTTGAGGTTTTTGTCTTGCTGAGAAAAGTTGCCGACATATGGTCCAGTGGAAGATTGTCCCACAACTCTACCCTTGTCTAACGATGCAATCACGCACGGTCCATCACTCGTAGCATTAATGCCTGCGACTATGTTTCGATTCGACAAGTCCAGTCGAAACTGGATATGTCCTGAGATACGGCAGTCATCCTTCGATTTCGAGATAATGGAGTAGTCGTCAGCTTTGAGAGGAATGATTGACACATGGAATCAAATTATCAATGCGATTGCAACAGGGCTCGGATGATGAAGATGACGATGAACTCAATGTCCGTGAGAATATAACACCTGTAAGGGCCTCATGGGTTTCAAACAAGCTTTCACGAAACGCTTTACAGTTTCTACCCCGAGTGAGACATCTTATTCGGATAGACTCTGATAGGAGGAACACGTCACAGTCATATCAGCTAGACTGTTGTCTTTCGACCATACTTCCAACCCCATCCCCAATGTCTTGCCAGCATACTTAGGTGGGTGATTGTTCCTCGTCTTGCTAACTTAGCTAGAGGTCATTCAGGGATGGGCTAGGCTGTCGATGACAAAGTGCACTGTCGGACGGTAATGCTATCCCCTAGAAGCTATCCCTCTTATTCATCCTTTTGAAACTTGATGATCGTAAATCTTTGCTTCCCCCGTCGTCCCACCACTGGAACGCTGTTATTGGCGTGCATTGCTAGGCTTGCCAGTACAGTACCGTGTTCTGGTTGTATGAGGTTCGTGGCACAAGACCTGCTACTGGAAGTCTTACATCTTTGTACGTAGGCATGGTAGCAGATTATTTGCTTAGCGACTAAACAATGACATTTCTAGACAGATATCTTCAGCCTTACCCTGCATGCAGCACTTGAGATAACACAGCTCTAAGCGCCGAATCTTCCAGATTCTAATCACACGCTAATTTCGGGACACAAGTGAAGAACCTGGCTTCTGTTTTCACAAGTTAGACTCACTTCGACTACGAAATCATTCTCTTGGATACACACTGCTTCAATTTGAATACATCTCAGGTCCTTCAGCTGCGATAACAGACTACGGTAACACTGAGCATAGCTCCTTGCACCCTTCATAGATGCTATAGACCATCCGATTTCGAAATCCTACTGTTCCGGCTCGGATTTGATACGATGGCGTTCATTGCGAAAATCAGCGACGAGATTATTCGGGAAATTGGCATGTACTTCCTTGACGAGAAGGCGACCCTATGTGCGCTAGCATTGACACAATCGAGGATATACACCGCTACTCGTGGATTGATCTTCAGAAAGCTTGAGGTCTGGATGCAAGGGTCACCCATCGTTGGGTTTCATCAAACCGGACAGCGATTGAGAATTCTTGAACGATACGAAAAGCTAATAAAGATTTTTGAATACCAGCCTGAACTCGGCAACTATACGCAAGTGCTAGTATTAGGATGGGGAACCAACCCAGTGTGGCTCGCAAACAATGGTGCGAATGAGCGAGCGACTACATTTCTGAGGCTCACACCGAACATACGGAGTCTGGAAATTCGTAACTTCAGCCACCAAAGTGAACCGTTCACTCCACCCCCACACCTGCTTCATCACCTCCATTTACTACAACACGTTACAACCTCAGACCCTAGGACCAAGGTCCATGACGTACTACAAATGATGCAACTACCTGACCTCCAACACCTTATTATACGGTTCATGGATGTCCGAGCGCGGCTCATTGCGCAGAATATCACCAGCGCAGTAGATACCGCCAAGCACCTGAACCACCTGGTATTGGCACCTAGAACACACCTCAACTTTCTAGCAGTGACTTCTCTGCTCTCGATCGCCTCAAGGCTTGAAAGCTTGTCGCTCAATCTGCCAGGGTTGCTATACGAGAACGCGGCACTCGGAGCTCAGCGGCAGCGCATACTAGAAATGGTAGACGATATGTCACCAGCCAGTATTCGACAATGCATACAGCCCCTCCGGGAGACACTCGTTGAACTCAACCTCGCTGACGCAGGCGTGCAGTGGCCCGGTCACGATGGCACGCGATTGAATCTCAGAGACTTCGAATGTATGAAGAGATTGTCGGTCCGTGCCGCTTGCCTTCTCGTTCCAAATCGAGCATGGGGTGCTAGGGACGGACTATTCAAGTTGTTGCCCAAAAACATTGAGGAAATCAACGTGAGTAGTACTCCCATGGGGTCTCACGACGCATTCTTCCATCACCTGTGTAAGGGACTGACAATATGCAGATAGTTTTCGACCTCCCCGAGGGCTTTTTGTACACACTCACAGAGATCCCGTATATCTTCCAGAGTGAGGCCGACGAAAAAGAGTCTTTAGCTTCGTTGGGTCCAGAGCGGTACACCTGGCTCACGGAGCTGATTGCCCACGCTACCTCTGTGAACCAATTGCGCGTTCTTACGATCAAGGAGGAATTGAAAGCCATGAACAATATTTCAAGCGGGAACCATATGGGAGCCACCATTGGCAATTAGTGCGAGTCTCAAACGTCTAGGCTGGGAGGTAGAGGCCCGGGTCCGCTTGCCAAAGGAAGATTCTCCCCAACCATAGTTGGCCCTGCTTCTCGGCCTTCTTGAACTCAGTATCTTCTCTCTCTATGGTTCATCACCGAAATTCTGGTCACAGATCCTTATTTGCTCAAAAGAGTAACCTTCGAAGGCTGCAAGTCAGGGATAATATACTTGTCTAGTTCCAAAGCAGCACCAGAGGGTATTACGAGTTGAGGCATCCGTTCCCAAGCTCGGAGACGAAAGCGCTGACAGCAATCACAAGATTTCACTCTACAAACCATACCCTGCGATCTCGTCGGCAAATCTGTCAGTAAAGTGTGCAACCATAAAACGAGGAAAAGACGACGGGCTTTTTAGCAAGGGGCGTGCTTAGATACATAAGCAATGACAATGGCGGACAAAGCAATCAGACCAATCAAGCAAACAAGACTCCAGGCATGCGCATAACCACATAAATGGAAACGAGGTGATATCATATATATCAAAGCTCTGAAGACTTCTAATCCCTCACAGCCACCCGTCTTCTGCAGACCTTGCCTTCCAAGTGCAAGCAATAAACTCTCCTCAAAGCCCTCATCGCCACCCCGCAACGGGCTCAGAATGGAGCCATCCTAATAGCTCTACACCACAAATCACCATCTTGACAGCATCAACACCTACAAGCTCTGTACGACGACTCTCGCAAAAGTAGATAGAACAAGAAAGAATGGCGGATATCTACGCAGGCCCTTGTAGGCAATCTATCGACCTGCCTCATCCCCCAAGAAACAGCAAAGTAACTCTCATAAATAAACGATGTAGGCCAAGTGCACGTAAAGACCCGGACTAGGAGACCAAACTGTTTTATTGATAATCAGCGCCATCGCTATGAAACGCATTGATGCCTCCGTATCCGCGCCAATTATATCTAAAACATGATTCCACTCCCAAAATCCTCTTTCCAAAGCCATCTATCACACATCTCACCCTACACCCTCATTCACAAACCCACCTGCAATATCGCCACTTCCAGAAGCTTTATCCATCCTCGATACAACACAAACTTTGATAATATTGAAACATCTCCGCACGACGTCCCAGCAAAGCGACTGACAGAAAACGCACCCAACCGCCCTCCAAATGTGTCCCAACCCCGGAGGAAACCAGCAAGAGGACGGCATGGAAAGGGAGTTTTTGGGCATGTACACAGAATCGGCCTCCACAGCAACACAATCAGAGCATTTCCAGTTACACTGGACTTGGGGGATAGTGCATGTGCACGCAGGAAAGTCTTGCATCCATCATCGTTAGTGGATACTGATCTTTATGTTGTATAGTGCAGCCGACGGATACCCAACCCATTAGTCAAGCATATAGACGTACACCTCATCGTTACGCAAACGGCGTATTTCCAAGTACGCGGTATTGAGAGGATGCCGAGTTCTCGGGTGGGAAGATCTCGCAAATCTTGTCGTTGTTGTGAGATACTGGCCTCTACAGTGGACGAAAGCTTGCAGCATAGGCATACCTCCACATTCAGCACAGCGTACCTTCATATAAACATCCAATCCACCTACCAATATATCCCGAGTCTTGAAGAAGAGCAGCTAAAAAAATGCAACACAGCAATCTGGCGAGCCCGTGTATAAAAATTCTCCTTTCGCCATAACCAAATTTCTAGAAATGCTACACCAAGCAAACTACTCCCCCAGTAGATCATGGCTAGCATCTTCTGCTCTTATTATTATCATTAAGTACTGATTTCCTCAAAGCAGCCGAGCGGTTCATCGAAACTTCCAACCTACCTTCCAATTTGATTCGAACCTCCGAGAAACGTCGCAGCAAAACGGCAACTCAATTAGCCTTGAAAGTGCGTGCATTCTGACTCTCCTTACGCCATGCTAATTTTGTCAGTGCTGAAATGGAATGTTGTCTCATCCGAATAGAGAACACCCAGCATCTCCTCCTACAACAATTCTCTGTGAAGATTGATTCCCATAGTGATACCAAGCGGTAAATTCACGCATACCATCTTTGGAAACGGACATACTACCGAGATATGATCACCCCTCACACCACCTCTTGGTCCGTCCCATACCGCCGCTTATGGTGCTGCAAGGAGAACAGCAGCCTAGCTTATCGATGGAACCTCTGCTCGACCGCTCCTCCACATCCACGCACTCAGAGAATCTCCACGAATTTTAGGACAGAGCAAGATTATCTACCTAGCGAGGAAGGCCTCGCAGCTATGATCACAGGTTGATAGCCATAGTGCCTCCAAAACTGCAACCTCCAGGTACACCATCAATACAGACAGAATGTCGTACCACAGTCATCTCTCGCACTACCTCCAGATACATCCCAAATTACCAAGAAGAGCGCAAGAAAGAGAACGCTATTTCACATCTACGCGAAGCGAGCTTTTCAGATAAATCGAGATAGGGGGACGATAGGTACCTGCTAATCGAGACTTCATGCCTTTCGTTCTCGAATACTAATCTCAATTCCTAGTACCGCCCATGGGTGACTCAACACATGCTATCCATTCAATCAACCAAATTACATAAATACCACAGAAAGGAAGTATAGAGGCAAGGGAACATCAATTCAATAATTCATTCAACTGATTAGGATTTATCAGGATTCCCCACCGTATACACGCAATCAGAGCATCTCGAGGGATATTGGGATGAAAGAGGCTGTATACCTATTGGAAAGTACGTCTCATCTGATGTACGCGGCTTTTACCCGAGATCACGCAATCAGAGTGGTTCTCAATTTCAGGATCAAGGCAGCTCATGAACCCGTGAAGAATGTCCTGAGAATGTTTTTATTGGATGCTAATATTCACATCCAGGTTGAAGATGTATTCCCCACAGATAGGAAATATATCATCCATATACACCAGCACAAAATACTCGCATGCAGATATCTAATTTACGTATCAAGCAGTCTGAATTCCTCAAGGAAGCCCGCAGGGAAACAAACACCTAAACAAACACCCATTCCATAATTTAAGCATACAACAAAGTCCCCTCTACATCCCCGCAATCTGCATTTTTGGAGAAGTCGGAAGTAAGGGAATTCCTATCCCTGTTGAATGAGACCTTATCTCTGTCATTACCAGAAAACAATTTCCACAGTGCCGCCAAGGGTAAAGCCATGCATGCCGTACATGCAGCCCCGGAAATTCATTTCACGACCACCCCTCATGCCACCTCACATCCTCAATTCTCGCAAGTCGTCATGGGAAAATCATATCGATATATCAACCACATAGACGACATCTCCCCTTCCTCCTAAGCGAGCGTGGTATTGAGTAGTATATGGATGCCGTATATTGTTGGAATAACGTAGATGACGGGATAACGAGATTGACGGTCATTCGAGATTACACTGTCGCCACCTGACTTGATTGGCTAAACTGGTAGGGCCACGGCCGTAATATCTCGATTTGTTCGTAAATTACTCAGCAATCTCGAATAACCGTCAATCTCGTTATCCCGTCATCGACGTTACATAAGTTTCGCGACTGTCGTCATCGTACTCATATACCAACGTTCGTACCAAGCAGAAGATAGAACACCCACACATGCCAAACCTACCATACAAGCAAACAAACAAAATGCCTAAACATACCCATGAGTAACAGCGGCTCAAAACACATATCAATCAATTCTTCAACCCTAGACGAAACTCCCACAACTTTCTCGTCAACAGAGCATCTCGCAGTACGCTGAGACGAAGGGAGGAAGTATGCATCTTGAGGTAAGCCCACTCTTATTCTCATTACCAAATACTTATACTCACAGTGCCGCCAAAGTTTACAACAGTAATCCGCCATCCATGCAAATAGTACCGAACACCCAACCTCAATTTTCCTCAAATCACCTCATAGCCCTACCATCCATCCATAGCTATAAGAACAGGGCAACTTATCAATCTATCGAATCCGTACAACGACTCTCCTTACACATATAAACGTCTTCAGGTACGCTGAATTAAAAGTTCCTCGCCTCCATACAGAAAACACTCCGCTCACACATAACATACAGCACATATACCCAACCGCATCAATCCTTTACAGCACCTCCTATAAACCCCTTTCCCTTCCCGCCCCTAGTAGCGGTTATAACTGGATCGCGCAACGATCTATCAAATATACACAAGACTCTCTCCTTCCCCATCCACAACGACACGACTAGAGCACTTCCAGATGGGATGGGACAAGTTATTCTATGTAGCCTTGAAAAGAGATCTCGGAAATTTCCTCCGTATCTGTAATCATATGCAGCACTCGGAAAATAACACGACCATCTACAACGGTGGCGAGTACAGGATGTGTGGAGGAAGATAGGGTGATATTAGATAATCGATAGATGATAAGCCACGTTCTCGCAACTAGAGCAATGCCAGATATATAAGGATGGAGAGATGTTGCGGAGCCGTATAGAAGCCCCTGTATATATTTTCATTAGAATCAATACTGCACGGAAGTAGAAGATGAGATCCTAGTCATGAAACCTAACTATAAGCATCCCTCACTCTGCTCTAAATCATCCTGAACTTCCTTGGAATTCAGCCTCCTAGATTGGATACTTAAAAGATATATAAAATACATAAAAAGATACCTTTCCTCCTCCTTACTTCATGTAATTATAATACCTTAATTCCTTAAGATAAATAGCTACCTTATCTTTATTAAAGTATATAAGACTTTATATATAATATTACTAGAGACTAAGACTTATACTATTTTAAAAAATAGAATATAGAATATAATATCTAACTATATTATTTCTTTAATTACCTTCTAGAAGTCTTTAAAGTCTTTTATAAAGTAGTATAGAAATTTTTATATATCTAATATATTTATATAGATTATAAAAGAAGATAGTATATATATATTTCTAGATCCTTCTAATAATTCTAAAGTAGAGGATAAGATTTTAGTTAATAGACTACTTATATAGTTACTCTTTAAGTATCTTATAAACCAACTATTTTAAGAATACTATAAGTAATAGTTATACTACTAACCTAGTAAGCTTATATAAGCTAATTTTAAAGACTTAAAGTTAGAGAAGGATTATAACTCTTATATAAAAGTCTTATATCTACTATTAAGTAGATACTAAAGTTTACTTTATAGTAAAAGATAATCTCTAGGATAGATAATCTTCTTTATTATAATAGAATAGTTATTACTATCTATTAGAACTTATTAACTTACTTAATAAGAGAGTTAGATTTTATTATCTAAACTTCTTATTTAGTTAAAAGTCCTCTATATTACTACTTTAAGGTTAGTAGAAAAAGTAAAGAATCTTGAATTATAATTTTCTTTATATTCTACTTACTTATCTAATCTATATATAAGTCTAATTACTTAGTAGTAGTAGGAGAAGCTACTAATTATCTAACTAAGATTTAGTATATAGTACTAGATCTTCTCTATATAAATATTCTTCTTTCTAGTTAGTAATATTATTATAGCTATTATAGTAAGTTATATCTATATAGATACTTACTTTATAAATCTATTACTTAGCTAAATAATTAGATATACTAGATAACTTCCCTTAAGATTATAAGCGCCCTTATACTAGTAATATTATCGCCTTTACCCTTTACCTAAGTAATACTACTCTAGTTACTAGTATTACCTTATAAGATAATACTACCTTCCTAGGTTAGGTATAATATAGTACTATTAAGGATTAGCTAGAGTAATAGCTAGAAGATAGAAATAATATTACTATATATAAGCGGATTATAAGTATAAAGGATTTTAAGTAGAAAGGCTATAAAATATATATCTAGGGAGATATCTCTATCCTTTAAACTTATTACTACCCTTCTATATATAGTAAAGCCTTAGTTTACCTAGCTAGTACTAGGTAATAATCTACTTATTCCGCTACTAATTTTATATAGAATTCTACTCCTATTTAGAAGCCTTTCTAGTATTATTCTTTACCTTTTTACTCGCCCCCTTAATCTAATACTATAAACGAAGGGAGTAGCTAATAGCTCTAACTACTTATATTAGCCCCGATATATATATCTTAGCTTATAAGAATTAATAATAATATAACCTAATATAATATACCCTAGGCGAGCTAATAATATAGAACTATTATATTAATTCTTCCTAATAGGAGCCTAGCTTATAATCTCGTTAATTAGGGCTTAAAGACTTATAATACCTAAGATATAGTATAATATAGACCTACTTAAGAAATAGCTAGTATACTATCTTTATTACTTATACGCTAAGGAGATTATAACTTTAGAGGTCTAGATACTATTAGCCCTAAGACGGCTTAATAGCTATTAAACTAAATAGCTATCCTTAAGGCTAAAGTAGTAGAGTCCTAACGTAATACTATTAATATAGCCTTATAAAGGGGAAGAGGCCTAATAGATCTATTAGGGCTCGTTATAAGGTGTAGCGTAGCCCCTTTTATATATATACCTCTAATAGGAGCCGTAATAATAGTAATAGTAATAAATTAAGATTATAAGAGAGTAAAATATAATAAACTCTTAATATTTACTAGCCCTCTTATAAATATCTATTTATAGATTATTAATTATAATAACTTCTTTAACCTCTAGATTATTAAGGGCTCTAATACTTAAGTATTTATAGCGTATACCTACCTTAGACCTAAAATTAGAATAAGGATATAACTTATAAGATTATTAGGCCTCTAAAAGACCTTTAAGGACTAGGATAAGCTATAAGTATAACTATTAAAGAATTACTTTATTAAGGATATTAGGTTAGATATAAAGTTAAAAATAGACTATATATATATAAGAAATAGGGAGTTAATATAAAATTTTATTAATAGATTTAAAACCCTAGTAATAGATCTATTATAAAAAAAACTAGTAATTTACTATACTTTTAAGAAAAAGCTATTAGCTAAAATCCTAGACTATATCTACTAGTTATAATAGTAACTACTAGATATATTTACAGGATTTAAGACTATAGTATAATAAGCTAAAAATTATATTAGGGTTAGGAAGTAGACCCTAGAAGACTATAAAGAGGTAGAATAAGGTTAATAAAAAAGGGTATAATTTACTAATAACTATTCTAATAAAGAAGGTAGAGGACGCTCTCCCTTATATAATAAACTAAATAATATAAACTTTAAACTATTAGGGTTAAATAGTAAAAAGAGGGCTAATATCTATAATAACTATTAGAAGGCTTAAAGAGATTAAGGGGTATATATATATTATAAGTAGAAGAAATATTAGGTTAAAGACTATATTAATAGACCTATTAATTACCCCTATCTAAAAAATAATCGCCCGTAATACCTAAGATAGCGTCGCGGGTTATACTAGTCTTAGAGAAGTACCTTATAACCTAGGAATTACTACCTTTAAGGTAGACTAGACGTAACTTAGAATATTAGTTATAAAAGTTATAATATACCCTTAAAAAGGAGTTTCTACGCCTTACTTTATTAGATATATTTAATAAGATCTATAATAAGGACTATATCTTAATACTTATATAGATATAAAAAAACTATTCTAACTTATACTATTAATATATAAGATTAACCTTATAAGCTTTAATTAATTATAGTATTATAGCGAATTTTATTAATTAAGACTAGGTCTAAATATTAGGCCTTACGCCCCTAAATATTAAGGTAGCCTAGATTATTAATATAAATAGAAGGATAATTAGTCCTACCTTATTATAAGCGCTATTTTATATTAAAATTAGCGCTTTAAGTAGATACTACTCTTATTATATTTTTAGAGCTATTCCTATATAAGGTTATTAGATAATTCTAGGCCTATTATAACTTTAATAAGTTAATCCTATTATAAATTAAGCTAAGAGAACGGTTAGTATACCTAATAATATTAGAGTATTAGATTAAATAGACTTTAATAATAAGGTAGAGGGAGAGATTATTTATACCTATTACTTTATAACTAAGGAAGCTAACTAATTAGCCCTAAGGGTCCTATTAATAAAGTACTTAGAATACTTAGATATTTTTAATAAGGAGGTAGGAAGTAAGTTATTACCCTATTATAATAAACTTAATTATACTATTAACCTTTAGCTAGGAATTATACTACCTTTTAGCCTACTTTATAACCTATTAAAGACTAAGTTAGGTATCTTAAAGGTATATATTAAATAGAATCTTAAATTAGGCTTTATTAGATACTTAAAATTAATAGCTAGGATACTAATTCTATTTATAAAGAAAAAGGATAGGGGCTTATACCTTTATATAAATTACTAAGGCCTTAATATAATAATAGTAAGAGATTAATATCTAATCCCTTTAGTTTTAAATATTCTAGACTAACTAAAGAGAGCTAAAATATATATAAAAATTAACTTATAAGGGGCTTATAACCTAATTTAAGTAAAAGAAGGTAATAAATAGAAAATAGCTTTCTATATTTATTATAAGCTATTTAAATATTATATTATACCTTTTAAACTAGCTAATACCCCCTTAATATTCTAATTATATATTAATAAGGCGCTATTATACCTTATAAATATTATAATTATTATATACCTTAATAATATCCTTATCTACTCTAATAACTCTACTAATTATAACTATTATACTAAGGAGGTTTTAATAGTACTAAGGAAGTATAATCTATTTACTAAGCTAGAAAAATATAAATTTAGTATCAATACTATAAAATTCTTAGGGTTTATTATCAGCCCTAAGGGTATTATAATAGACCTAATATAAGTCTTAACTATTATAAATTAGCCTACTCTTATAATTATAAAGTAAATTTAATCCTTCTTAGGATTTTATAACTTCTATTATTAATTTAATAAGGAATATAACTAAATTATAAGGGAATTAATAGAGTTAATAAAGTTAATAGTTACTTTTTAATAATTATAATAGGCTAAATTGGTATTTAAAGAGCTTAAAGAGGTATTTATTAAGGTACTACTACTAGTATATTATAATCCTAACCTACCTTTATAAATAGAAATAGATATAAGTATATATATACTATTAGGGGTATATTCTTAAAGGAAAGATAATATTTATACCTATCTAATTATATTTTATAATTATAAATTTAACCTAGCTAAAATAAATTATAATACCCTAGATTAGGAATTATTAGCTATTATTATATCCTTTTAAGTATAATAAAAATACCTTAAAGGAGCCTAGTATTATATTATAATTATTATAAACTATTATAACCTTAAATTATTCCTTACTACTAAGACGCTAAGTTAATATTAGGTCTATTAGGCGGAGTTTCTTTTAGCGTTTAACTTTAAAATCTAATACTAGCCTAGGAAGAGGAACCCTACTAATATACCCTTATAAAGGGCTAATTATAATAAGCTTAATACTACTTATATTATAATCCCTTTCTTTAAGTTAGTACTTATATTATTAAAGAAGGGCGGGATATAGCCTATTAGGTAATAATAGACCTAGAATTAATAAAATAAGAAGATAAGTAGACTAAAAAGCTTTTATAAACTATTCTTAAAGAAATCTTAGAAAAGCTTAAGATTAATATTAGAGATATTAGGGCTAAAGGACTAAGTTATAAGTAGCTATTAGGCCTTTTATATTTTTGAGGTAATTATTTTTATATACCTAAGGATATAGATCTAAAGGTCTATATTATATAAAATTTCTATAATTCCTTAATAGTAGGCTACCTTAATTATAACCGGATTATCTTAACTATCTACTATTAATTCTACTAGCTATTACTAAGTAATAATATAGGCGATTATATAAGGAATTAGCACCTATTCTAATTCCTAATATACTATAAAGGTCTATTATAATAGACTTTATTATAAACCTCTTAAATAGTAAAAGCCCTATTAATAATATCTCTTATAATTATATTATATATTATAAATCTATAACCTCTAAATAGTTTATAGTACTATTCCTATAAGATATATTTTAGTTATATAAGATACCTAATATAATTATTAGTAACTAGGATACCCTCTTTACCTTATACTTTTAATAAACTCTTATAAAAGCCTTTAGTATAGAATATAAGCTTTTAATAGTATATTATTAATAAATAGACGGCTTAATAGAGTAGTAAAATTAAGTTATTAAATAATACTTTTAAGTCTTTATAAATTACTAGTAGAATAACTAGGTTACTCTACTTAGCCTTAGAGAATATACCTATAATAATAGTATCTATAATACTATATATTAAAGCCTATTCTTTATTTCTAGTAGTAAAGAACCTAAACTATTCTAATTAGTAGACGCTCCTAGCTATATTAGCCCTAGTATAACCGCCTAGGAAATAGTAAAAGAACTAGAATACTTTAATATAATCCTTAGGGAAGAGCTTATTATAGCCTAAAATACCTAGGCTTAATATTATAATAAAGGGAGAAAGCCCCTAACCCTCTAACTAAGAGACTACGTTATACTATATAGTATTAATATCTTATTATAAAGACCTTATAAAAAGCTAGACTATAAAAAAGTTAGCCCCTTTCTAGTAGTAGAGGCTATTATACCTAATACTTATAAAATTAAGTTACCTTTATAAATAAAGGTATACCTAGTATTTTATATATATCTAATAAAACCCTATTATATTAATATAATTAAAGGCTATATTATACTACTACTACCCCTAATTAGTAAAATTATAAAGTATATTAATAAGAGAGAGTATAAGGTAGATAAGATGCTAGACTCTAAACTCTACTATTATAAATTATAATATCTTATAACTTAGAAGGGGTATAAACTAGAGGAAAACTTATAAGAGTTAGTAAAGGATATATAAAATATATTAAACCTAGTTTAGTAATTCTATTAAAAGTATCCTTTTAAAGTATTATTATAATAGTATAAGTATAAAACCTTAGAGGTATAAAGCCTTAAGGTATAAAGCTATTAATTAGACCTTTTAAGTTATTTTAAAATAGGTATAAGTATAAGGCTATTTCTTATATATTTAAGAAGTATAAAGCTATTATAATATATAATTTTAGGGTATAAAGCTATTTCTTATATATTTATAATATAGAGCTATTATAATTATATAGTTTTAGGGTATAAAGCTATCTTATAGAAAATAAACTATTTAGCCTAAGCTATTAAGTTTATAATTATAATAATAAGCCTATTAACTAGAATTAAGTTAGTACTTTATACTCTATAGGATTTACTACTTTATACTCTTATAAATCTCTAACTTAATTATATCCTCCCTTAGCTTAATAGTCTATTAGCCCTATATTACTACTTAAGATAATAAAACCCTATATAATTTAAGCTTATATTAGGCTTATAAAACTAAGGAGGGTCTTATTAGTATTATTATTATATCGCGGAATTCTAATTATTAGATACTTAGTAAGGCTATTAATATTATAAATTAAGTACTCTAGGAGGCCTATTATAATTATAGACTAGAAGATAAATTATACTTAAAGTACCTATTTTTTAACCTTATAATAAAAGATATTAACTATCTATTAAAGGTCCTTACTCTTAATAATATACTAGGTAGACTTAATAGGGATATATTACTTAAATATATAAAGCTATTAGACTCTATTATAAGTCTTATTATTCTTAAAGGTATCCCTATTACTAGTATTAAGGCCTAGTAGCCTCTAGATTTTAATATTATAGGATTTACTATCTTAGAGCCTCTTAAGATCTATTAAGGTAATATATTTAATATTAAGTTTAATAATAAATATAGTATATTTAATTAAGTTAATAAGGATAAATACTATATATATATTCTTTATAATTAAGAAGATTATAACTTAAAAATATATTATACTACTACCTTATAATAATTAAACTTAAAGGCTATTAAAGCCTAGGCTAAGGAATTAACTACTAGAGTTAGCTCTTATAAGCTTAGGTCCTCTCTTAGGCCTTTATAAAGTACTAGTATACCTATCTTATATTAATTATAAGTACCTCTATTAATATCCTTAAACTTAAAACTTTTCTCTAACCTCCTAGATAAATTTACTTATATACCTTACTAGTTATTAGATATAAGAGCTAGTAAGTCTAGAGAGATTTATATAAGTAGTACTATTAATCCTATCTAACCTTATTACTATAATATAATAGAAATAGAGGAATTTAAAGAGATTCTTATAAGTAGTTCTACTAGTCCTATCTAACCTTATAGCCGCGATATAATAGAAATAGAGGCTACGCCTCCCTTAATAACTAGTACTAGGAATCTTTAAGGGGCCTTTATTAATCTAATTAGGTAATATATTTATATAATTACTATTATAAAGCGCCTAGATAGTACCCTACTTATTTAAGTAGATATAATAGTACTTGCTAGGAAAGCTATTAAGGATATTATACCCTTAGTTAAGGCTATTATTATAAAGAATAAGAAAGCCTTTAATATAATTAAGAGTAATATTACCCCTAGAATATATTAAATACTTTATTAGGGTAATAAGGCCTTAAAGACCTTATAAGTTAAAGTAAAATATATTTATAATAAGGCTAGATAGCTAACTACTCTTATTATAGCCTATTATTTAAATATTAATTATATTATAGATTATAAAGGCTCGCCTTATTATAATACCCTAGATATACTCTTATAATATATTAAATTAGGCTATACTATAGCTAATCTATTTATATAGTTTACTAAAGAATAACCTACTCCTATAAAGCTAGAAGACTTAGGGCCTAAAGATTAGGACTTAAAGTAGGATATTAATAGGGAACTTAGAGGCTAATAGTAGGGTATTAGGCCTTATAAGGGCTATAAGGTATAAGGGGGGGACTATAAATAAAAGGAGTAGCTAATAGCTCTAACTACTTATATTAGCCCTAATATATATATCTTAGCTTATAAGAATTAATAATAATATAACCTAATATAATATACCCTAGGCGAGCTAATAACACGGAACTATTATAAATACTAGCGAGGTTATAAGGTATCTTTAAGAGGGTCTTATAATAACTTAGTCTAGTATAGATCTAGTAAGTTAAGTAATTATTCTAACTTTATAATACTATATTCCTCCCTTTTATCTTAATAAAGTTTTACTACTTTAATATATATAAGAGTATTATCCTTAATTACCTAGATATTTTTACTAGGGTTTCTTACTATAACCTCTTCTATATATCTATATAAGCGAGCTAATAAGATATACATCCTATACTAGTTACTATTAATACCCTAGCCTTTAGATATAAGATAGAGGATATACTTAAATAATTAATTTATCTATTAGAGTTATCTTTAGCCTTTTTACCTTCTATTATAAGCTTTATATATAATATTATAATCCTTAATTTATCTACTCTTATCCTTTTATTTATTAGTAATTTCCTATAAAAAAAGAGTAAAACCTACCTTAAATAGTACTTCCTTTAAAGTACTAGGAATTTTAGTAAGATAATATTATTTAATTACTTTTTCTTCTACTAACTAATTAGCTAGTATTATATTAGCCTCTATCTTATATCTCTTAGTAATAGTATATACTAACTAGTAATACTAAGGTCTAATATCTAGCTCTATTAAATAGTAGGTATAATATATCTATATAAATTGTACTAGAGTATTAGAGGTAGTAATCCTTTTAGCTAGAATATATTACTTAATAGAAATACGTTATTATTTATAATTACCTCCTTAGATCTTATAATAGTACTTATTTAAAGTATTAAATATTAAACTCTTTTTTAGTTTACTAAGTATCTATATATATAATCTATCTCTTTTAAATTCCTTATAGTACTAGGTTAACTAGTAGGGCTTCTTTATTTAAATTTTTAATATAGTTTTCTTAATAATATAGCTATTTACTTTATTAATATAAGTATACTATATAGCTATTCTTAAGAGTAATATCTTTAATATTAATAGCTATCTTCTAGTTTACCTATCTTTATCTTTATCTTTCTTCTATTTTCTACTAGTCCTAGGAATATTAATATTCTCTTAATTTAAGATAGCTTTAAGACGGGTAGAACGTAGGTACTTAAGAATAGCCTAGTAAATAGTCCTTAAGAGGTCTAATTAGTCTTTAACTTATATAGAAGTACTAGGCTAATTTATAGTTTCTAAGTATATTAATACCTCTTAAAAGTCTTAACTCCTAATTTTATTAATAGCTCTCTATATAACCTTCTTTATAGTATTAGCTAGTATATATATTTTATACTTATTCTCTATATACTTATTACTATAAAGAAGTCTAGCTATTACTATTACTACCCTTAATATATAAGATATATCCTTACTATATAAGGTTATAGTATTAATAATAATAGAGCTATTATATTAAGTAAATACTCTTATAAATAGATAAATATAAGAAACCTACTACTAAGACGCTAAAAAAAAGCCCTAGGAGTTATAGATATATATTATTTAAGTATATATATCCTTATCTTCTTACTATAATAGAATATATAGTAATTTAGATACTAAGCTTATTACAGCTTATTAACTAGTTAATAAGTCCTTTAGATTTCTTTCCTAGACTAGCGTAAATATTAAAAGTCTAATAATTCTTTCTATTCTACTTATAACTATATAAATACTCTATAATATTTTCTAATTAAATAAAATTATATCGCTTACTATTAGCTATCTAACGCTTTAAAGATAATAAAGATTAGTATAGTAGTTTAAAAGGTATTTTAGAATAAATAGATTTACCTATTAAGTTCTATATACTAATAGGCTAAGTAATATAGATAATATTATTAATAGATAGTTTATAAGAAGGAGGACTATATATAGTAAAGAACTTTTAGATAATATTATTAGCTATAATAATTATCTCTCCTTTACTAGTAAGGATATAACTAATATTAATACCTATATTAGTTAAACTATCTTCTAGATCTAAGAGTCTATTTATTATCTAATAGGTCCTCTTATTACTAATAATAGCTTTAAGCTAAGATTCGCCTATATTTATATACTAGATTATATATAAGAGTAATTAGATATTTACTATTAATATTTTAATAATTAAAATTAAAATACTCTTACTTCTACTTAATATACTCTCTAATCTATTAACTTATATATCTAGGGGTTTAAATCCTATTATAACTACCTTAAAGAGAATAGATTATAATATCCTATGAATATAATAAGTATTTAACCCTAAATAGAATAAGGGTACTTATAATTACCCTACTTTTATAGAAGTTACTTATATTATAATAACTCCTAATAATACTATAAGAGGCTAGATTAAGTAGAATATCTATATTAAAATAATAGAAGGAGACTTTATATTAATCTCTTATTAGTATCCTTCTTATATAGCCTTCTAATATCTACTTCTATTTCCCTTTAATAAATAGTTATAGTATAACTACCTTTATACCTACCTTATATACTAGGTAAATACTCCTCTACTTAGATTATATATTAAACCCGTTCTCTCTATATATAGTAGTTCCTAGATAGTTAGAAAATCTATCTATTATATCTCTTAATCTTTTAATAGTACTATTATTACTATAATCTACTTCCTTTATATATTATATTATAATACTTTTATTATCTTTTATACCCTAATAAGGATTCCTATTAGATATCCCTTATAACTTCTATTCCTATAGTAATTAGGTCCTCTTATACTAGTATATCTTTTAATATCTATTAGTCTTTCTCTATTACTTAGAGAGTAACTAGCCTTCCTAGCCTATTCTATAATATTACTACTAGTAGTAGTATAGTTCCCCTTTCTCTTATATCTCTTTAGGGGCCTATTTATCGCGATCTTACTAAGGTCTTTAAATTCTATTATAGGCTTCCTCTTCTTCCTTACTACTACTATTATCTATTCCTCTTAGAGTTACTTTTAAGTATCCTATTACCTATTTCCCCTTATAAAGCTCTTATATAACTTCTTCTTATTTTCTACTATCTTCTAGTAGAGCTTATTAAGTTCCCTTATCTTAATCTTATACCTTTATAATATCTATTCTTTAATAACCTCCTTAAAGATCTTAAGATACTATTAAAAGTAGTAAGGAAATAGATTCTAAACTAATCTATATTATAACTAGCTTATATAGCCTTATATAGATATATATAAATAGTAAAGGCAGGTTATATACCTATTAAACAAGATACTTTAGTCCTTATTTCTAAATACTAATATTTGTGCTAAAGCAGGAGATAACATTTAGATGAATAAATTACCTAATTACGGCTATCCCTTAAACCAGCTGCAACTACCCTTTCTCCTCCGGAAACCCGCAAGAAAGCAAACATTGATCTTATCCGTCGAACACACATGTTTTCCCTCCCCATTCACGCATCCAGGACATCGTTGAAGACGTTAGGAGCAAGGAAGGCTGTATATCTATTCAGAACTTTTTAGATCAATGGTTGTTATCAGAGACTGATACCTATATCAAAGCACGGAAGAGAGTCCTCGATAACAGGGACTCAACTACCCTCGCTAACATATAGAACCTCAATTTACTCCCACCTACAGTCACGAAAAGAGAGCATCTGTCATCACGCTGCGTTGAGGGGATGCTCTGTGGTTTCCTTGCACCGTTTTTACCATGTTCCACGGCCCCCAGGAACGCCATGAAAAACAATCTCGGATTCAATTAATAAAGTTCACAGGCCCGATTTTCTACATCCACGCAGGCAAGACAAATTCAAAGAGTTTGGCCCGAAGGTTAGCTGCGTTCTCTTGAGAGCGTCTCGTATCTAGTGTTGTTGAATACTAACCTTTACGCTTAAGCAAAAGAGAGTACACAGCATCGAACGTCGCTCTTTCACGATCACGCAGATGAGGCACCTACAAATGTTTTAAGGACGAGGGAAAGGTCTTCATCCGCAGAGAAGGTCCCATATATTTTGTTTTTAGATACTGATATCCCTATCAAGCACATGATGACATCTTGCACGGACAACCTAATAACCACTATCTAACCCACCTTCTAAGATATCTCAAACCTTCAAACAAAGCTGCCAAACAACGGGCTAACGGCAAGCAAACAACCTGTCAGTACACACAATTCTTCTTCTTCTACACACACAACCATGGCATTCCCAATACGTTAGAATCTCCTGCATGCGCGGTGACAAAGAGTTCGCATTTCCTACCATCACTACCATATCTTGGTTCTTACAGCAAAGCTGACGATAGAGTAGTCACATCTCCAAGCACGTTGTCAATCTATAAATCCAGTACAGGACACCCCACCTCAAGATCATCTCGCCACCTTTCGGTCATCTGATGATCCCGACTTGGCTCCCATTCACATCCCCTAGACGCCGCAACAAAATGGACACTCAACCAAACTATGCACAGGTACACAGCCGCATCTCCCTCCCTCCCTCCTCCTCACCAACCTCCACGACGCAATCCTGAGACTTCATAGTACGCCGAGCCGCGGTCTTGCATCAAATCCGTTATCGGTCGACGCAGTAATCAGGAAGGGATAAGATGTCCATTTGTGGCATGTAGGGGCGTGTGGAAGATATTGGAGTGATGGTAGATAGGCACATCCAAGCTACCAGAGCATCTTTTACATTGGGACAAAGGGAGGTTGTATATCTGCATGAAAGGTCACGTAATTTTTAAGATCACCTACTCTTATCTACACTAAAGCAAATGATGACAACCCAGAAAACCTAGTCGTAACCTTCTAAAATCCCCAACACCGCAATTCAAACAGACTCTCATTTATCCGTCGAATATCCATGAATCTCCCCTCCAAGACCACGCAAAAGGAATGCCTTCTGGCACATCAGGACGAAGGGGTGCCGCGTATCTGGTGACGATAACATACTCAAGAGATATAATATCGCTGCTGTACAAAATACCTACATACAAGCACCAAAAGCCACCTTCAAGTAATCCTGATCCCCTAAGAAACGCCGCAAGATACCGAAGACTCCACCTGATCTCTTCGAAATCAACCCAACCCTCCACCATAACCACGCAATCAGAGCGTTTTCAGAACCGTTGGGACGAATAGAGGTCATGTGACGAAGTACTTTCTGTGTATGTAATCCTTGAATTCTAATATCCACAGCAAAGCAGATAATGGCAGCCAGCACAGATTGTTCGACGATGCCTCGCACAAACATCGAGCCTCCACCTCCAAATCTTGCTCCTCACAGCGCCACGAGCAAACTCCAAACCAAGACGTTGATCGGACGTTCTCAGCCGCCCATTCCTCCACCCTTCGAGTCCACAACGATAACACGTCCGGATACGCTGTACTCGCACGAAGTTTCATGCCCGATCAGAAGAGCCTCATGTCCAGGTTCAGATGCAGGAATTAGGAAATACGATGTCGGTTGGTGGCAAGTGGGAGCGCCGTGGAGGATATTGGATTGATGTTAGATGAGCATGTCCAAATAAACATGGTATCCGGAGGAACTCAAGACGAGGGAAAGTGATGCACATATTGAGCGAAACATCATATCTGTCATGCTCAGATACCAACACCTACATCAAAGCAGAAGATGACAGTCAGTCCAAAGCACCTAGCCGTGACATTCGGACCTACCTCCAAAGTTCCCAAGCCTCTGAAGAACGCCAAAGAAAACGATCACCAACCTCTCTACCGAGCACACAGAAATCTTTACTCTACATCCAGCACGAATCTTCCAACTCCATCCATCTTCGCACCACCTTCTCCAAAGTCTCCCTTCCTTCGCACCCAAAAGGTTCTGGAAAGCCACAAGGAAACAACAGCCGATTATCTATCGAGCACCTACATATCACCTCCACATCCACTTCCACACAACCGTAACATCTCCACCAACATGAGGACAAGGTGGAATCTTAATCGGTAAAGGAGGCTCTATTTTTCTTATTAGGAGATACTGATACCGGCACTGATCTGATCAAAACCTCCCAATCTACCTCGAAAACTCCGCAACCCAAATATGACACCGCCAAAAAGCGACACCCAGCCCAGACATCGAATTCCCAGCAAACTTCTCCGTCACATACATAGCCTCGCACATCTCCCAACACCCAGTACGTCAGGATGAACGAGTGCCGCATTTGTATCTGTTGAAAAGGATATCGGGTCTGATACCATCTTTATCATTTACAAAGTCAAGCGATGCAAACATCGATCCAGATCAGAACACCTGCTGCATAAACGTCCAAGCCACCCTGCCATAGTCCCTAAGCCTCCCTAAAAGCTGCCACAATCCAGCCGATCTCGCAAACATATACAGCCAAGTCCTCCTTGCATACGCAACCATGACATCCCCAGGCACGTCGAGACAAAGGGAGAACCTGTGCCGCATGAGCAAGTCTGTGTCTAGCATTTCCAGACACAGATATCCACCGTGCGGCCAGGGGCAAATTCACAAAAGTCTTGTATCTATCTTCACATTCAGCACAGAATATCCAACCTTGAACGTCCCTTAAGATATCTCCCGAAACACAACAAGCAGGATCGAAGTGAAACCTCTTGAACAAGACAGACCACCCGAGCACAATCACAACCATCCAACCCAACCACTCCTAAAATCCCAACCCCAACGCCGCAGATAGAAACCGACACTCTAGTATCCGTCGAACATACACAAATTTGCCCTTCACATCCACATCCACATAACCAAACAACCTTCCCGAAGCGTGCAATGAAGGAGGTTTATCTACTTATCTAAGTCTCCCATACAATGTTATCAGACCCTAATTTCCACATTCGCAGTAAAGCAAGAGTCACATTACCCACACATACCATGCAACCTTTCCATCCAAACAAACAGACCGCTCAGCCCAGCTATCCCTGCACCACCTCTGCCCCTCCAAAACGCCGCAAGAAAAACCGTGGAAAAATAAGACACTCGGTCGATTTGTCAAATATGGACAGAGGATCCTGCTCCACGTCCATATTCACAAAACTAGAACATCTTCCGAAAGCTTGAAGAGAAGGAATTTTGTGTACTTTTCACGTAAGTCTCGTAGCTAGCGTTTTCAGATACTAATATCTACATTCACAGAGCCGCTAGAGGGAAATTCACAAAAGCCATCTGTTCACACATCCAGCACATAAATCCAACAACCACAACCAAGCCTTGCACCACTCCCACTTCCTCCCACCACTCCTCCCCCACCTCTCCACCGCCTCCCCTGTTCAAAAAGCCGCTCGGCAACAACAAATTCGACAACCAATCGACCCAACCCTCTCCCCCTCCTCCTCCTCCACATCCACAAAATTAACAATACCACCGAACGCTACACTCCAAAACCCCCTCCCCACCCCAACAAAAATCTCATATCAACACCCACCCACAACCATAAAAAAAAATCACACATCTACAACCCCACCAACTGACAACCTACAAGCTCCAAAATCTAAGAAATCATCATACGAGCTCAGAGTACAACATAACTCACGCACTCATCCATTCCACCCCCTTCAACCCTTCCTCCCCATTAAAATCCAACACATCCTCGCATTCGTTACCGATATAAGGACGCGAGACACCGTGTTCTTTTATGGATCGTTGTGCGGCAAGAAATCCGAGAAGATGGTTGAATGAATGAATGGATGGTAAGTGAGATGGAAAAATATAAGATGGATAATTTGTGGATACTGATAGGAGCGCTGCTGGATAGATAGATGGGAAATCTAGGATCTGTGGGCTGATGGATAAGAGGATATTTCGGATGGGTAGGAAGATGGAGTAATCGATGGATATTATCTGCAGCGATGGAGGGTGCTCGATTGAAGCCAATTCGCGCGAAAAGATATAATTCAGCCGCAGTGTTCGGCATGTGATGGTGGTTGTACATACATCCACATGCCCAGCAACCGTCTAGCGAACACCTCAGTCATCTCCTCCCCACCACCCTCAGTCTCTCCCATCCCTCCTCACCCCCCTCCCTCCTCCGCCCCCTTAAAACTAAATTCACCAAAAAAAATCAACAAACAGCAACCTCAACACCCCCTTACCTCTCTATCAAGAGGTCAGGATGTAGCATTTCAGTCCTCATGCCTATCCCATCTCATATCCAACACCTCTATGACTTCCTCTACACCACCCTACCACCCTACCACCCTCAACCCCCAGTATCTCCACTCGACACCACACCCAATCTCCTCCCTACCACCCCCACCTCCTTACTACCCTCCGATCCCTCCTCAACCCCCCTACCTCCTCCGTCCCTCTACCCCTTTACCACCTAACCAACAAAATCAACAATCACCAACCTTAACACTCCCTATCTCTCTATCCTAACTCCAGCGATTAAATTCTTGCCACATATAGAAACGTAACAGGGAACTCTGTATAAACCAATTACAGCGGCGTATAGTTGAGATTAGTAGCAGAGGGACGCTGTGTTTTTTTAGGGAGGGTGAGTTGCTAGAAGTTGACTGTGTGAATGAGTTCCTGCAGATCGATTAACATATCTAGACTGTCTAGAACAGTGATCTTCACGTATACGGTGACGTACCAAGTCATCCCATCCTATACCTCCTCCCCACCCCACTCATCCCCCTCCCTCCTCCGTCCCTCCGTCCCTCCACCCCCTTCCCACCTAATTAACAAACTCAACAAACACCAACTCAAACATCCCTAATCTCTCCACGCTAACTCCAACGATCAAATATTTGCCACATGTGAAAACGTAACGGAGGACTAGGTATAGACTATTTGTAGTAGCGTATAGTTGAGATCAGTAGCAAACGGACGCTGTTTTTCTCTCTTATAAGGGTGATAATTAGAAGGAGGCTGTGTGAATGAATACTTACTGTATTATCAACATATGAGGAACAGTCATTCGCGCACGCTGTTTTTCTCCAGTAAGGTTAAAAGCTAGAACCCAACTCTATTAAACAAGTGATCTGTCCTACTATTAAAACATCAAGAATAGTCTTGAATACAGACCACCTTCTCACAACAAGTCCAAACGCTAGAACCCTGCCGTATAAACAAGTGACTTGTCCCACTATCAATAAATCAAAAACAGTCTTGAATACATACCACCTTCTCACAACAAGTCCAAACGCGAGAACCCCAACTCCATAAACGAACCTCTACCGCACTATCAAAATCAACAACAATCAGATAAACGCACTCCATTCTCCGTAGTAAGCCTAACCGCTATAGTCCAATCGTACAAATAAGTGACTTGCCCCACTGTCAACATATCAAAACTGTGGTAAATGCACGCTGTCTTTCTGCACTGAGATCAACTGCTAGAACCAAACTCCATAAACAAATCCCTACCTCACCATCACAATCAACAACAATCACATAAACGCACTCCACTCACCACAGTAAGCCCAATAGTCAAAACCCCAACTGTATGAACAAGTGCCTGCAGCTCCGTTAATATCTCGATAACAGTACCACGTGTACACACTACCTTCCTATAATAGGCCTAACAAGTAAACCCAATCATATAAACAAGCACCTATCTCACCATCAATATGTCCAGAACAACCAAGGAGACACGCTGTTTTTCTCCACTGATGTCAAAAGCAAGAACCCTTCTCCATAAACAAAGCCCTACCGCACCATCAACATATCAAAAACAGTCATTCACCCACGCTGCCTTCTCTAGCAAGCACAACCGCTATACTCCAATCATATAAACAGGCACCTATCTCACCATCCATATATCAGTTACAACCAAGGAGACACGCTGTTTTTCTCCACTGATGTCAATTGCCAGAACCCTTCTCCATAAACAAGTACCTACCGCACCATCCATATATCAGTTACAACCAAGGAGACACGCTGTTTTTCTCCTGTGAGGTTAAAAGCAAGAACCCTTTTCCATAAAAAGACCCCTACCGCACCATCAATATGGCAAGATCAGTAACAAACGCACGCTGTTTTTCTCCAGTGAGGTTAATAGCGGAGACACCCTTCTCCGTGAAAAACCCCTAGCACTCTATTAACATATCAACAACAGTCTCCTAAACACACACATTCAGTCCCAAGTAACCCCTTTCCCAGCTCTCCAAGTGATGTTAATCATCCTCACAAAGCATAGCATAGCAACAACAGACGTCATTTGCATGATTTTTCATTCGTAAAAACTAACTAAGCAACTTGACAACATGCTATGGAGATTGATGGACGCCGAGGCGTCACATCGATATGTCACATATGTGACTGACGATCGTGAAAAAATTCGTCGCCCTTAATTGGGGGCATATGCCCTCCTGGCAAACCATATCCACCACCTCGTATCGAAATTTGGATACGGTCACGCAATTGATATGGGAAAAAAAGAAAGAATGGTATTCATTCAGCAAGGTATACCTGGTGTTGAACCAGGTAAGCGGCCACTGATCCCCGAATGCTGTGTACATTTAGTCATATTTCGGTAAAGGAGCCATTCTGACAACCTACCAATTCAGTATTCGTCACTTGAGACCCACCTCAATGACGTCCGACCCCACGAGCCGGGTCTTCGAAATAGGTAGCTCGGCCGTCCAACGTGCGGCTTTGCTGGTACCGTGGATCGCGGTTCACACGGTCAGGAGGCGCACCCCACCCTTGATCGAAGAACGAATGGTTGCCATTGGGAGTATTGTCGATAGCGTGTTCCGCAGGGCGCCCCCAATGGGCAAAGGGTCCACCAATAGCGTTTCCGTGAGTGTAATCCCTCAAGTTGGTGATCGCGCCAGACATGAGGTCAATCGCATCTTGAGCACTGGGATTTACCCTGATATTGGTAATGGGAGCAGCCCGTCCCGCAGCAACGGCACGCTCGTGCCCAATAGGTGTTGGCAGTGGTCTCGCCGTACGAGCAGTAGTGGAACTCCCAGGATTATTTCGAGCATAGATCTCGTTGCGCGCATGGATCTCAGCAACAACAGCTTGCCACTTGCGGTCATTTGCAAAGGAAGTTTGGTGGAACCATGCGTAACTCGCTGCGAATTCGTCACGTTCATTACGTTCTTGCGTGGCAGACGATTGGTGCAAGGGGTTGAAACTGCTATGGTTAGTAGCGGGCCGCGGATGATTGTGTGAGGGACCGGGAACGTGCTGGCCGTAATGGTCATTATGAGCGAAACCTGCGTGTGAGGGAGGATACGCCGGTCCGGTGCCACGTACTCGAGCCATTTGAGGCGCAGATGGTGTGGTAAAGTCCCTCCCTTGACGTGGGAGCACTTCGAGCGTAGATTCATTAGTTCTGGTATCTGTGAATGCGAGATGGTCTTGTGAAGAACTAGCAAGCTGTGATTGTGCTGGCTGAAAAGCCTGATCATGGAAAGACATCAACGAAGGGACTGGGGGCATCATTGTTGATGCAGTCTCTGTCGTGGTGGCGTGGATTGCAGAATGATGTGCCATAGGATCATGTAACACAGTTCCAGGCGAGTCTACTTCTTCGATCTCAGCTTCGGAGTTCTCGGCGACGCTCTCGAGATGCTGGACGTTAGCATGGTACCCTGTATAGGGTGCCGGATCTCGGAGGATAAGGTCTGGTGCTGGTATAGATATACGATTCTGGCTGAGACGATTTCGAGTGTGTCCTCGTGATGAATCCACGTGGCCAAGATAACGATCCAAGTAGTCGGTCTGATGCTCCAAGGTCCACGTACGAAAGTAACTCAGAAAATCTTCGTCGGCATGTGTTTGGAGGTAAGCCCAGCGGGCACTGTAGGCCGGCATGCCCTCCACCGCAGTAGGAACAAAAGGAGGGACCTCGCTCTCGTTGTTGTGGTGATAGTGAGACATGTTGGTGGAATCCACGATGTCTGAATCGTTCGATGAACTAGAAGCTTCAGGGATTGCAGAATTATGCTGGTTATCGAGACGAGGGACGAATATGGCAGCCGTTGCGGACAGGGTGGAAGGACGTCGAATAGATTCCTCGTCAGTGTTGGTGATCGTGTGGTGTTGGGCAGTAGAATTATCCGAGACTAGCGGCTGATTAGACGCTGCATCTCTTCGCTTCTTCGCCTTTACCCTCTGGCTGTCCCCACTGGCACTCTCGACTATGAACGCGGACAAGGGCATACCTGAGGGTATAGGCTGTCCATGCCCACTTGCTACGCGGAAGTCTACTCGCGGGAGTTGTCTCCTCTCCCTCATCTCATTGCTAGCAATTGAAGCTGGTGCTCGTACCTCACCAGGAATCATAGCACCGTGGGTACGAGATACTGGTAAGCTGGGCACCTGTCCCGAACGGATGGGGTTGGACATTTTCTAAATACGTTCCAGCGACAGATGTCTTGAAGATGGGAGTGTCAATCTGTTCCTCGACAGATTGATGAACTGTGCGGATAAGAGTGGTAATTGCTTGTACGACCGATTCAAAGCAACAATGTCTCGATATGGATACTCCACTGGTTGTATGTCGTCTAGTCCTACGACGGAGAAGTCTTTAGAAGCGTCTGCATAGAACCGTTCGTCAGCATGTTGACCTGCATGTTAAGACCCAAGCAAGGGGCTTTGTGCAGCAATATCATATTACTTACTTCGCTAAGAACTCGAGCAAGATCTCCCGTGATGCAAGTACTCGCAAGCTATCTGAGCTATGGAAGTTGCTATGTCTCAAGAAGCGAATCTAAATGAGAGAGGCGTCAGCACGGAAACGCAGAGCCAGTAGGAAGAGTCTGACCTGACACTGTGGAGACGGAACTAAGCAGGATAACAGAGTTCAGGGAAGCGTAATGGAGATGCTGACTGTCAGATGTATTCCGTGTCCCTTCTTGTATCCACCATTAGATCATCACGGTCATATAGATGAATTGGTATTGGAGAGAGACTTACCAATGTTCTTGAGCAGATAAGGAAGAGACTCTAGAGACCTTGAAGTTCCCGTGCTGATGCAAATCGCGTCTTGATCGAAAGCGTATGCTTGCGTATTTGCTCTGTGCCAGGATCACGTTAGAATACCACTTATAGCCAATCCAGCAGCTTGACCGTAACAACAGTCTATGAGTGCTTTCGAGGACGAGAGGGATAGACTGACAAGAGCTGCTAAGGTTGCTACTTCTGAGGAGAGCCATTTGAGTGCATGTGGCTAGATGTTGTGGATGGGTAGAACGCGTTGGTCACCGAGGAGGTGATTGGTAAACATTGGCTCTGCTAGCCTAGTATTCGTCGATCGTCCCTCACGTCGAGGCATTTGGCTATATCTCCCGTTAGAACTTGCCATTCGCTATCATTGGTTCGAGAGGACTACTTTGAGGCAGCTCATAACATTATCTGCAAACAGCTTATGCTCCTCAGGATACTTCAAGAATATCTCAACACTCAGATTTCTGACTCTGCAGCCCAACAGAGCCAGGACCGAATGCGTGAAGGACATCACCGGTCGAACTATGGCAAACGATGGGACGGGCTCAGTCATCTGCATGATCATTAGAATGTCGAAACAGTCAGGCAGCTTCCACCCCTCAAGAGCGTCGGCATACACTTATTATGTATCAGACATCTTCGAAACGAACGCCTCCAATCTCCTCTCTACTTGGAGACATGGCTGTGGACAGACATGATCAGAGCACACGAGCCAAGAAGGGCCACCCCAGATGACCCTAAGGTACCGTTGGTAGATGGACAAAAACCATGCTGACCTCTTGTAGTTCCCCGTTGCAAAAAGACAAAAGGCCTCCCATGATAGGGGGTCCATGCAGACGAATGGCAGAGTCAGAGGCTCGGTCGAGTGGATTCATCTGCGTGGATTCAGTTCTGCAGCCCTTTCTCACACTCAAGAACTAAGCCCCGGCATGGATCTATGTCAGATTGAAGCGCTGGCCATCTCAGAGAATTTGTAGGAGAGGTTCCGAGGAGACTCAGTAATGCGGATATTAGACTTGTATGTCTTAGCACCAGTGCTCTGCTAATACCAGCCAGATCCTTCGCCAGCATTGGTGGATCTGCCAGACGAGAATTTGTTCTTCCGATTGACTAGAGTGTTCGTACATAACAGCCATTTGGGAACCAAATATGCTCAGCGGGCCAGACTTCAGCCAATGGAAGAGTGGAAGGCCTTCAAGAAGAAGATGGGGCATCTTTAGAGAAGGAGAGAAGGTAAGCAACAAAGCTTCATGTCTCCACCCATCGGTTGTGGACCCTTCCTTCGATAGGTCTCTGGAAGCTGCTGATCCCTGTGGCACATAGCCTGCGGTAGAGTCCTGGCAGACAGATCCAATCAGCTAAATCATTTGGAGAGAGCGACCTACAGGGAATCAAGACCAGCATTCACGAACCAGAGATTGAAGCCCCAGACACACTATCTGGCGAAGCTGTACTTCGTGGTGGCCACTTCACATTGCAGCATCCTCCAGAGTCTTTTGTCAGACTCCATCCTGATCGACCCCACCGCGCAGCAGAGAAGCGTTGAATAGCTTGGAGCTGTGCCCGAGGCAAGATAGCCAGAGACCACAGCATCAGATCCTCAGAGGACCACTCCTAAGAGGGGCTACAATTCCCGTTGCAGCGTTGCTCGACCTTCTCCCCACGCACTGCGTGCATCGAAGCCCTGAAGGCATCGCTCACATCGTCACAGCATAGCTCAACTCCTCAGCTCCTGCAAACCCTTACCCCCAACCTCACAGAAACAAACATCCTCCAAATCCAAGCTCACACCCTCCAATACCGTGCATACGAAGGGAAAGAATGTCAGAGATCAAGTCAGAGAACAAGACAGAGAAACAAAGACTTTCCCGCACCCTTAGCTCTTTCCTCACTTCAATTGAACCTTCCCCCACCGCTTCCCTCACCGCACCGATCTTATCCGCCAATCCCTGTCCAGCATCGCTTTCTCCGTCACTTCACATCTCAATCCGTTCTGCCATTTTCCGTGCCGAGAACAAAATCCGTTTCTATCCACCCAATCATCTCCGTCCCGAGCTCCGACAGCATTGCCTTCACTCACAAACACAACGCACCGCACCGCACCGCACGGACCCTCCTCACGCCCCATCCCCAATCTGCCATCCGCATTGAAGGCAAACCAGCATACAGCTGGAAGGGTGCACAGAGGTAGCTGTAGCTGCGATGACCAACACTCCCTCACAGTGCCGGATCCCTCTTCAACAAGTCTAGACATCCTTCTCCCTCTGCATCAAACTCCCATAGCATGAAAACCCACAGGATCACAAATAGCAAACACCAAGCACCGGAGACCAAACCACAATCCACAATCCACCACCCACCATCTGCACTGCCATTTCAATATCCTCACCCTCCCCCTTCCTCCTTCCCCATGCTCTCAGCACTCATACGCACACTCAACCTCGTATTCGATTCCATACTCTATTGCCCTACAGTACCATTGCCTCGAGCCATTTTTTCGCCCTTATCCCATTTCTATTGCCTCAAACCACCCCCTCAAATCAATCCCCAATCCCCACCCCTTCAATCCCGAATCCCAATCCCCATCCCCCAATTCCCCTCCCACGTGCATCACGAACCCTCTCCAAACCCCCCCAAAACCCAGCTTCACTCCAAATCCCAAGGCAACATGCAGAGAAAACGCACAGACCTCGCAGAGAAAATACCGAGGAAGCCCGCAGAGAAGGGAAAGTGAAGGAGTGACGTTCGGAGAACGGCAACTTTCTCAGCGGACAATTCATGCGGGCAGGACTGGTAAGGGAAGCACGTGAGGGTAGGACTGGAGTGTATGGCAGGGAGAGGACATTGTAGAAAGGACATTATGGAAAGGACTCATTCGGGTATTCACGGAGAAGGGAAGGGAGCACGGCCACAATCGCCCTGCGCACAATTGCCTCGGCCGAGCATGCACCGTCGTGACTCCATTTCCACTTCCACCCCGAAGCACAACATGCCCCGGGCCACAGCTACCTTACCTTACCTTACCTTACATACCAGACATATACATACATGAACAATCCAACCCTCCAAGCCCACCTCCCCTACCCTCCCGTTCCATCTCAACTCAAAATACAGCCTCGCTATTCTATCATACACCACCACCATCACTGTAGAATCCACCCATCCCATCTCAACCCTATCCCCCCAATCCCATCCCCCATCCCCCATCCCATCCCATCCAATCCCATCCCCACCCATCCCATCCCATCCATCCCATCCCACCCCATCCCATCCCATCCCATCCCATCCCATCCCATCGCCAGTCATCACACCCACCCCCAAACAAATATCCAACTCTCGAAACACTAGAGCTAGTTACCGTAGACGGCAAAACACGTCCGTATGAACTTACTTACCTTACTGGTAGCATAGAAAATGTTGTATGCAAAAGGAACGAAGCGAAGTGGGTATCCTATCATATGGAAGTAAGGTAGGATATGCGGCCAATCAGCTTAGCAAATAGCGAGAGATACGAGAGATGTTCGATTGGTTATGGATGGTGTGTGGGATGGATGGAGGAGTTGTACATGCTTGAGAGGGGTGGGGATGCTCTACGATGTTGGCTGTGCTGAGACGCCATGTATGTTGTACGGCTTCGGGAGAGGTGTGGTGCCTTCCATTTGTGAGACGGGGATGCTTTTCTACTTTATGGTATGTGGATGTGATTGACGCTGATTTCTACGCATTTCTTCATACGACCGTGCTAGATCGCGATTGATCAACGCATTTGTTGATTGGATTTAATGCATCATCAAAGCGGACATGAAGTGTGGAAAATGTTTCATGGCAATCATTTGTATTCATAGCTATGTACAATCATGCCCGTGCATACTGCATCCCAGTCGTAGTTCTAGTGACAGAGCAACAACCCATGGGTGATGCAATGTGCAATGGTATCTCAATTTTATCTCTAGTAAACTGACGCGTAAACTGACGCCGTTGAAGAGGCCTCAGTTCAGGTGGGGGTCAAGAGCCTTTGCGGTCCCTGTGATGTGGGGCCCAGGGTGAACAATGTCTTCTGGATGACCGTCACCGCGATGATGCTTCCCAATGCCCTCACCAGCCAAGCCAGAGCCACCGCCCATGCCCGAGCCAGTGGTGTTTGATCCATATCCTCCAGATCCAACACCTGTGGCACCCATGTTGCGGGATCCATCGAGATCTGAATCAATGCGAGGATCCATCTTGTTGCCGAGGTTCGAAGAGTGAGGACCAGTAGTGCCAGACGAGCCACCAGTCATGCCGGTCCCTGAGCCCATTGTGCTTGAACCGTACCCTCCAGATCCAGTACCAGTGGCACCCATGTTGCGAGACCCATCGAGATCTGAATCAACGCGAGGATCCATCTTGTTTCCAAGATTTGAAGAGTGAGGGCCAGTTGTGCCAGACGAGCCACCTGTCAAGCCGGAACCTGAGCCAGTGCCAGTCAAGCCAGAGTTGTGGCCTGAATGTCCAGATCCGAGCCCAGAGCCAGTCATGCCGGAACCTGAGCCAGTGCCGGTCAAGCCAGAGTTGTGGCCTGAATGTCCAGAACCAAGACCAGAGCCAGTCAAGCCAGAATCTGAGCCAGTGCCGGTCAAGCCAGAGTTGTGGCCTGATTGTCCGGAGCCGAGACCAGAGCCAGTCACGCCGGAACCTGAGCCAGTGCCAGTCAAGCCAGAGTGGTGACCTGAGTGTCCAGAACCAAGGCCAGAGCCAGTCGTACCCGCACCAGTCAACCCGGTGCCGGTGGAACCGCCGGCGCTCGTGCCCGTGAGGCCAGTATCACGACCATTTCCGAAGCCAGCAGTGTCGCTGGATAAGCCGGAGTCGGTGCCTGTCATGCCCGATCCTGTCTTGCTGCCTGTGACAGGATCAGTGTAGCCCGAGGTGCCAGCGTCCCGCTCGCCGTGAATGCCAGGCTTGGTAGAGTGCAGGATGCCGGTATTGGTGTTGGACGTAGACGAACCGTGACCCAGGGAGCTGTCGTGGACGCCAGATTGGGTTCCATGCTCGCTCTCAAGACCAGTGGCGTTAGGATCTGGAATTATACGTCAACGGCGTCAAATACTGAGGAAACGGAGCTTCTCATACCTTTGTGACCTCCAATGGCGTCCTTGACTTTGTTGATGAGTCCAGACATGACGGGTTTGTGGAATGAGAGAGTGTGTATTTGTGAGGTGAAGTGTGAGATGGTTGGGAGATGGTTATTGTTTGAAAGTGAGGTAGATGTAGACGGTTGAAGTGTTTGATGTGGTGAATCGGTGAAGAGAAGAAGGAGGGCGGGGTTCATATAGTGAGGACGTCTTGTGGGAGTACAGCTAGCTGCGGGAGTGACATCGTAAACTTGGCAGAAGCGAGGTGAAGCCAAAGTAGCCTCAATGGCGTCCTCATAGCGTCACCCCATGCACGATTCAGGGCAAGAGTCACCTTGATAGGCAAGAAGTGGGGTAAACTTCATGCAAGAATGATGTCATTCCTGCACCGCCACATTTGCACAGCCACATATATGAAGGATCGCCTGAGGCGTTGTCGATCTTTTGCGGGAATGCTTCAGGTAGCTATTGATCGTAAAGTCAAGGCTAAGATACCTGCAGCTTGGAACTTGAAGTTTACAAGCATGATCGATAGACGCCACCATTCCCAAAGTGGTGCCTTTGACAATCTGCCGGCTGTAAAGTTAACTTGGTCAGCCTTCCCCTTCCTGTCCAGTGCCGATCAAGATGATCCCTCAAGCAGCACCGGTGTGCCGGAGATTACCACCTTCTGCGCCAGGTGCAGCATCGTAAACGTCCGTGGATGCCCCAATTGGCTTCTGTAATTCATCCTGTTCTGGTGAGAAGCCTGCGTCCTTACGACCTCCTTTCATGGCAGTAATCATCTTGTGCCTTCCTTGGCCCGCCGCTGTGGAATCAGGGTAGATCTTGGGTCCATCAGGATCGTAGTATTCTTGATCGGTCGTCTCTTGGACATGTCCTTTCCGAGCGAGACCATCCTTTGTCAATGTGTCATTTGAGGACTGGCTTGGCTGGATACTGACAACTGGTGGGGGCCGAATTGGAAGCTTTTCCGGATCAAAGTTTTCCTTCTCATGCTCGTCAAAGTCTTGTCCAGGGTTCGCAGTCTCATACTCGAGCATCTTCATGATTTTGTAGAGGGATGACGCCAGCAGTGAACCCAAAATAGGACCAACCCAGTAGATCCAATGATAATGCTCAAAAGAGTGAAGGATGACGCAAGGACCAAAGGAGCGTGCAGGATTGAGAGAGCCACCAGTATAGAAGACGCCTGGAGCGAATTCAGAAGGGTCTCACTCGCCAATCGTGTGAAGGACTTACCTGACAGCTCTGCGATAAACAACGATAGTCCAATGCCAACGGGTGCGATAAAGGTTGCCTTGTGCTTCTCCGCCGCTAACATAAATATGGTGAAGACCAGCTGAGCAGTAAGGAACATCTCGATGAAGAGCCCTTGCGTGATTGAAGCCCCTGGCCGTAATGTTGTCTTCACGCTCAATGGTCCGGGGAATAATACGGCCACGATTCCCGCAGCGGCGATCCCACCGAGAAGTTGAGCGACGAGGACCAAGCTACCTCTCACGTAAGGTACCGCTCCCACCAGACAAAGGCCCAATGTTACTGCAGGGTTGAAAAGGCCACCACTGATGCGGAAGAATACCCATGCATTGACCGCCAGGGAGAATCCAAAGCACAAGCTAATGTACAGGAGCTGGGCAGGGTTGGCTGCCTGCGAGATATCGCTGCTCGTCGGTGGTTTGGTCTGCGTGTTGGCGACTTGGGTTCCGGAGAAAGCGAAGAAGAGGAAAAGAAAGGTGCCGACGAATTCCCCAGACATGGCCACAAAGTGGGATCGGAAGTGGTGGGGTAGATATCTGAGGATGGGGAGACGATTGACGATGGTAGAATCAGTCCCATGTCGATGTCGTCTTGCCATCCCAGGTAGGATGAGACCACCATCAGTTGGCTCATCAATGTTCATCATGGCTGATGCGATCCGAGTGTGACTTATGTTTTAGGGGAGGAGGTCTTTTCAAGATGAAGTAAGGAATTCTACGAGCGGGGTTTGTGATACAGAAGACTGAGAGAAATGATGTTGCAGAAGGAAATTGTTTGGAGAGGGAATTAGGAGAAGGTGGGATTGCCAAAGTCCCTCCGTTCAAGTCGATCGAGCCTGCCTGAGACCTCCATGATAAGTCGGACTCTGACATCTAGAGACATCTTAATTAGTACCACACGCTGCCAAAAGCTAACTATGACAGTTGTAACAAATTGAGGAGATGCTCTGTTTCATATATTCATGAGCATGAGGGCAGAGATGCTAGATAGTTCGACGAATCATATGTTTTAGACGCTTATGTACATTATCAACAATTGATCGGTGATGCACTCGATGCTGAGGTTCGTAAGGCTGACTGCTGAATCCGCTTGCAGGCCAAGCCAAGATTTGGCGGAAAGTCGGCCGAGAGGCGCTTCCGAAAGGAGCAAAGCGCACCCAACTCCCACCTGCATGACCACTACTCCCACAGCCAGCGACATACACCACTCGTCACTTGCTTGCCACTCGTAACTCCCTACTGCACAAGACTCACTCGTTGCTACATGTCTTTACACAGAGGCGATCCGCAATCTGCTGTTATAGCAGCACCGTGAACGTTTATCAGATTTCTCTACAAGCACAAGCACGAGCACAACCACCTCGACTTCGACATGCATCCCCACCACTTCGTCCTCGTGTGTCTTGGCGTTGTCGGTCTCCCGACTCTCTTGACCTTCTTCTCTCTCCTATATTCCCATCCTAGAGGCGATGTTGCCACCGAATCCGCACCAGATTCGCCAAAGAGCGGCGTCCGAGCGCTCTTCTCTTTCCACACGCCCGCTACGCTTTTCCCTCCTTCAGCAATAATCAGTCTCACAGACGACAATTCTACCTTCTTCCTGGCGCGTCCCGCTGACTTTGGGCCGTCTCTTGTGGCAAACGGTCTTAGTGGGCAGCTGTGGATCGGGAGCGGCTTCGGTGACGATGGCTTAGGCAGAGGAGGAGCCGGCACTGGCGCGGAAGGCGAACTTGGCTGCAGCGATGTACCGGGGTGGGAGGAAGGCAGCCAACTGTCTCGCATAGACAACACTGCTGATCAAAGCACGACCGGTCTTGATGCTAGCAAAGCTGAGACCTACTCCGGCCAAAAAACCATCCCTATCGTTACGGCATCAGATGGGCAAGGAGGACCTTCTGAAGGCGACGGTACCGACGACCATTTACACCATCCGCTAGCTTCATCGCCTGTTTCCAAGCCTGCGGATCCTGGATTATCGGCCCAGCACCCTCCCCCAGAGAACGGTCAACCATCCACACATGCAGATATTCAATCGCTGCAAGAAGGCGCCGAAATAGCTGGCAAAGTCGTGCTATTGAGCCGAGGGGGCTGTGGCTTTCTCGAAAAGGTGAAATGGGCTCAGCGACGAGGCGCAACCGCTCTCATAGTCGGCGACCTTACCCGTGGTGGACCGCTTATCACGATGTACGCCCGAGGGGATACATCGAATGTCTCGATTCCGTCCTTGTTCACGTCGCATACGACTGCCCACCTCCTCTCATCGCTGATACCCTCCGAAAGCTTTATGGATGAAGATGACGCAACGGTGGGAATAGGACAGGGCATTTCTGGTCATGAGGGTCCCAATATGATGGGCAACAACGACGGACCTACCTTTACTCGCGAGTCGGCTTCGAAGTCGACGTCTGCAGCATCACATCCTGCCAGAAGACGATCTTTCAAGGCGAAGGGGACAAAGCAAATAGCAATGCCGGAGAAGAAGCCAAGCTGGCTCAGAACTGTCTTTGGTATGGGCAGCAAATCTCACAGATCTAGGAAGGCCGAGGATACCAGGCGTCCGCCCAGCAGTGGCCGGCATGATTGGTTCAGCGAAAAGTGGGCGGACGAGTGGCCAAAGGGTCGGATAGGGAGCTCTTCTCCGAAAGCAAACCCTGATGAGAAGGGCAAGGCTAAGATCGAACCTCCAGCTAAAGAAAATCGGAAGGCGGGATCACATATCAGCTCCAGTGACGACTTTGTCATTGGCGTCCAAGATTGGCGAGACCCTGACATGGCAGCCAAGCCTTCATCCAGTACACACAGCATACCTATGACGGAATCTACTGCACGGATTCCCCTAGCCACAAAGGCACTTTACTCCAAGGGTGGCGAGTCAGCGGAATCGAAGCTCGAGACTGCCCTCCGAGGTGGCAGCATTACACCGGGAAGTGGGCAGTATCAGAGGCCGGGTATGGAGGGCGAGTCCCAGGATCAAGCGCCAAAGGCACTTGAATCCCCAGATCAGAAGCAATCAGCCACGAAGTCGAAGAGCGCTCAAGCAGCACCGCGACCCAAAGCTGACCTTCTCGAAAGTGAACTCGATGAAGATCATGAAGGCTTGTGGGTCACACTTACACCAACAACGATGTCTACAAGCCCATTCTTCGACACTCTGTTGGTCCTTGTGGTTAGCCCACTAGTTACACTGACTGTTGTCTACGCCCTTCTACTCCTTCGCTCACGTATCCGCCGCAGACGATGGAGAGCGCCGAAGTCTGTAGTCGACCGCCTTCCTATCCGGACCTACCACACAATGTCGTGTGCTTCAACTACATCGTCTAGCAGGATTGCCAGTCCGCAAAGCACGTCGCCTTCTTCTCCTCTTCTACGCTCAAGCCCACCGTCTGTGACAGCTCGTTCAAGACCACGGTCAGTCACGGCTTCGGGACTTGCAGATGCTGTCTCGGCGTCCTTGGATCGCGCCACCAACGCGTCTGTAACGCAAGGGGAGAAGCGCGCTGCTCCTGCGAGGACGAAGCGAAAATACAATGGGAAGCAGGTCGAATGTGTTGTGTGCCTTGAGGAGTATGTAGATGGTGAGAGTAGAGTGATGAGCCTTCCCTGTGGCCACGAATTTCACGCCGATTGCATGTAAGCTGCGATCATCACGAATGCTTGAATATTTCGACTACTGATAATCTTACAGAACGCCATGGCTGACTACTCGACGACGAACATGCCCTATATGCAAGGGAGATGTTGTTCTATCAATGGCCCAACCATCATCGACGGCCTCAGCTGACTCAAGCACTCACCAAACCCACCGCGACCATGGCGATAGTGCTGACATCCAAGCCCAAGCTGCCGAGACTGCAAACGAGTCGCCTTCCGCCGCGATACCCATCCCACGTGATATTGATTTAGAGCAGGGAGACGATATGGCCGCTACCCTGGTCAATGATCAGCCTCAGGCTTCGTCGTCGAGGAGTGGATGGCGGGGTTTGGCAGCCTCGATGAGTCTGTCAGCCTTCAGTGGAGAAGCGGCATGGAGGCAAGCGCAGGAGGATAGGAACAGGTGAGACTGAAGCCGAAGCCGAATTGTCAATGGGGTCAACCTGCACATAGCCTATTGATCAAGGAGTATTGGGTATGCATCGGGTTTGGCATTGCGCGGAGTCTGTTCATAACGCTATATTCCTGAGACTGCCCGTGTGTTGTGACATGCAAATTACGTGGTCTGTCACGATCGTAGCAACAATCATTCAACTCAAGCGGACCTGCGCCTCTTTGCTCACAACCTCATTCCTTGGCGCAAGTAAATAAATGACGTAAGCACATCCCAGAATCTACCCTGTTTCCGCTCAGACAACGAAGTTCTTCATTGTACCAATTGCTTGCGCATATTCTGTGCGCTTCAATTCTTCAAATGGCGGACAAAGTAAAGCACATTGCGCTTGATGAGGCAGAGCGTATCAAGGCTCAAACAATCCAAGCTGCGCGCTCGGCGGCGTACCTATATCCCCTCAGAGTATGTTCTTCGTCCCAGTGCCCAAGCAACACAAGCCTCGCCCAGCGCTAGAGTGTATAGCTGACAACGGAACATATAGGGCATATACTACTTCATCTCTCATCGTGACTTATGGTAGGCTTCCAAATGTACTTTTCAGGACCTAGAAGCTGTGAGCCTAATTGTTCCTTGATAGGAAACCTCTCCTCAACAAGCTCGTCCCAACCATGACCCTAGGCCTCGGCGTCACAACCTTCATGTTCGTCTTCACCTACCTACCCCAAATGGCGGTTATGGCCTTAACATCAGGTCCCCTAGCCGCCATCAGCGCCGCCCTCCTTGTTCTTTCGGAATCTTCGACCCTTTTCACCATGCTGAGCAAAACGTTCCTCATCGACGACGCTCTGACCGACACCTTCGATGGTGTGCTCGTATCTAAGAATACTACAGACCTGGTCTCCGAAGGCAGGCAGATAAAGGGTGGAAGTGGTGTCATGGGGAAGTTGGGCAATTTGACGAAGACGCCGTTTCAAAAATTTACGCCTACGGCGATCATACGGTACTTCATGTATTTGCCGCTCAACTTTATCCCTGTGGTGGGTACAGTAATGTTCGTGATCTTGCAGGGGAAAAGAGCAGGTCCAGCGAGTCATGCAAGGTATTTTCAGCTGAAGCAGTGGAATGCAAGCCAGAAGGAAAAGCACATCGATCAGTACAAGGCTGCATATACGAGGTATGTTCCATAATCCGGCAAACGACAGCATCGAAACTGTGCTTACAACGTCCAGCTTCGGCGTCGCTGCTGTTCTACTGGAACTGGTCCCTTTGGCGTCAATTCTATTTGCTTTCACGAATACTGTGGGAGCAGCGCTGTGGGCCGCGGATATGGAGAAAGGCAATATCACAGAAGAGGGTACTGCACCAAAGTTGAAGGAGCAAGCGAAGAAGGCTCAGTGAGCACCTATGATTCTTAAGGGATCTAGTGCATCCAAGGCCACGGTCAATGAAGCAGCGACGTTCAAGCATACTGACGATGTCCTTGAAACTTCCACCCTGTTTTGAAACCATGCTTGTTCGATTTCCCTAGTGAGGTTCTCGTTTGGTGATCGAGGTTTCTCTTCTACACGCCTACCCGCTGTTGAATAAGATGCAGCCGACCGTGCAAGGAAGCTAACGTCTGACTGCATGTACACTTGTGCAGTCAGACGAATGTGGTATCTTGTTGAATGTAACACCATAATAGCACCCATGCTGAGCTTCTTCATTAAAGATCCGATCCTCACAACGAACATCCTACTAATGCAACCTGATAGCCCAAGCTTCGAGTAAAACACCCAAGTATAATCTATGGTTACCAACGAACACCCGTCCAGGTGAGTTTCGCGATTGATGAAAGTCGTGCCAGTACTTCTATCATTGCTTTGCTGATGCCTTGATACTGAATTCTCTAGCAAGCAGAATTACTTTTCGTAGTGCATGATCAGCCGGGCCAGCGCCTACTGGACAGGGTCATACAGTTCATTTTATGACAATACGGCCGTACGCTGAGAGCCGAACGGCGGAAATTGGATGTGAGAAACGTGACTGCCGTAGGCGCGGGCCATGATATTCGCCACGCGTGGTAATTAACTAGCGCCTACAATAATCACAACTTCTTCCTCTGTTGATTTCCCATCCATCTCACAACATTGACGGGCAGCCGCAACCACACTCATTTGAACAGTATTGCATCCCACGATCCAGGTCTTCATCACTCATTCACTCTTCACTTCAACACTGTCGTTCCCCCGCTGATTCTACAATTACGTTTTTCCTTACTCTTCACACGTAAGCCACCCTGTATCTTTCTGCGGCCACAATTCCTTGACATCGCTGACAACCCACATTACGCAGGCCAGCATGAAGGTGAAGCCCTTCGTTCATGGCTCAACCATCGTTCTAGTCGCTGCATTGGGGCTCGTCAACGGCCGCATTCAGCTTCACGGTCATCAACACGGCGATGTTCTCGCTAGGATCTTGCACAAGCCAACAGCTAGCTCTGGTAGCAGCATTTTGGTGACGGCAACGGACCGTGAGATACGCTTGCTATGCAAGGTAATGGCCATGCTGACAAGAGCCCCAGAGTCGATTGCAACCCTTCCAGATCCTACGGAGATCGCCCACTGCTTTGGCGCAGATTGCAGTGTACCGAATGTTACGATTCACTCGCAGATTTCCTCGCGCGTCACACCTGTACCTCAAATCCAGGTCAAGGATCTGAACCTTGGAGATGCTCAAATATCAAGCCGTCATCGCCAGCGCTCTCACGTTAGAGCTGCCACTGGTAGCGAGCCTTCAAACACAGACTTTGAGCGGAGATCGTTCCCATCAGGTGAATCGGAGGAGTCAAACAGTGATCATTGGCATATGCTCAGCATTCGGGTGTCTTTGCTAATGTGTGACCCCAGGCGCTGACTCTACGTCGGATTCAACTTTACAGCGAAACGCTTTCAACATGGACACAGCTATGAAGAGCACTTTGGTCCAAGGCGCTGAAGATCACGGCTTCCCAGCCTTCGGCATCCCCAACTTCCATCGTCCTAAGTCTCTCGCTCCTAGACAGGACGATGGCTACCAATCTTTCGTTTTCGGCGGCTTCACCGCCTCAAATCCAACGAGCTCGATCTCTGCCGCAATTGCATCAATGACTGCTTACGGAGGTGGCCTACCAGCTAAACAGCTCACTCCATCTTCCTCGATATCTGCCGCCACGGCATCAGTGACTGCATACGGAGGTGGCTTACCGACAAAACAGCTTATTTCATCTTCCACCTCGGCAGTCTCAAGCTCGAGATCTGTCGCCATGGCATCAATGACTGCTTATGGTGGCTTGCCAACAATACAGCTCACTTCATCTTCCACCGCGGTAGTCTCAAGCTCTGCCACCAAGTCAAGTACATCGACTTCTACAATTTCAAGCTCCACTGCATCCTCAGTCTGCTCAACCGGCAATGGTACAACGTATACGTCTGCTGCTGGTATCAATTACCAAATTGTTTGCAACACAGACTACACGGACAATAACCTTCCCTTTCAGTTAGCGAATAGCTTCGCGGGCTGCCTCGAGAAATGCGATGCGTGGAATTTCGACAACCATGATGTTGATTGTATAGCAGCTATCTACGTACCAAATAGAGGTGCAGATACAGATGATTGTTACCTGAAGTCGAAATTGGTCAATCCCAGCGCAGCTCCGGGCTACTGCGGCGCATTACGAATCGGATATATTTCCATCACCTCGTCTACTATTGCAGCTAGCAATACAGCAGCTGTCTCCAACTTGGCTGCTACAACTTCGACCTCGGTTTTCGCGTCCGCCACACTGACAAGTGCTTCTTCTTCCACTTTACCTCCTGCAGCTTCATCCACTGTTTCCAGCCCAGGCATTACGTACGCCTTTGGAAATGCGGTCATCGTGCCAAAGGTATTCACATCGCACTTACACGGGCCAAGCCAGAATACACCAACTCAGCAGTTCCTCGATATCAAAGCACCTGCTGGTGTCACACTTGCCAGCAGTCTCCTCACACTCGGAGACAATGGGGATCTCACTACCGGCTATGACATCTCTGGCCAAACTGGTGTTCTCGATGTCAATATCTCTACTCAGTCTTATTTGGCGCCCCTGACCAATACACCACATTTGTCTCGAGATGGTGGCAGAGGAGGCATGGTAAACGGAGAGCATCTCTTCATTTTCTGTGATACGGGCTCTTACTCGACGACTACATCATCATCAAACGGCAACTTTCTTGGCTTCGTCTCCAGCTCAGTTGCCACTGATGTCGGCATGAAAGGTCTGACTGGCGATGCGCTCAGTTTACAAGATGGCATTGGACAGTGGAGTGACAACGCTGGTCGGATGCGAGGCTTTGCACCTCTGACAGAAGGCGAGGTGGCATACAATCAGGTCATGCAAGGTCAAGGGCAGCGTTATGCCGTCTGGCCTGAAGCCGATATCATTCCTCTCGATGCCAGATCCGGTATCATGTATGCTCCAGTCGTCTATGACAATGTCAATGAGTTCACCAAAGCCGCCGTCTTTACCTACACTGGCGCAACACTATTGACCATTACTGCGGGCGGCAAAGGAGGCCCCGTGGCTCAGCGTACTGTGGAGAAGATCTTTCAGAAGGATGAAATTGAGTGGGGCTGTTCGGGGGGCATCCGCTCTTGGGGACCCTCTGGCATTGGGGGCGACGATGGGAATGTCTATCTCTTTGGCAATGTTCAGGGTGGCATTCTTCTAGCCCGGGTCTCACCAGACAAAGTGGCTGACCGAAATTCTGTGAGTACCGCGTTACCGTATCAATACTGCAGTTTCTGACGTATTTAATAGATCACATACTGGAATGGCGGCTCGTGGACCAACAGTATGTTGACCAAATCTTCGACGTCTTACTTCATCGAAGGTGCTTTCATGGACGTTGCTGTCTTCTACTCACCTCGACATTTGACCTTCATCATCGTGTATCTCACCTTTTATGCCGACAGCACCTTCTACTACCGCATTCTTGAAGCCGACCACGCCATTATCCCGCCCTTTGCTCCTGGAGGAGATTCCTCCTCAGACTACGTTGAAAAAATTCTCAAGTACAAGTGGTCAGAGCAACAGGTTCTCTACAAAGCACCCCAAGGATTAAGCGGGAAATACATCTACGCTGGCGGACCTCATCTAGGATACTATGGCTCTAATGATATCATTAACGGTGGTACAAAGATGTTGCTCAGCTGGTCTGCTCCTACTGGTCTTGATCCATCCACACTCCTAAGCGAGTACCAGATTTTCACTGCCGAGATTAACTGGGTTTGACATCTGGAATCCTGGTCCCACCCTCTTCCGGTCTGGCATGTCTGAATTTCAAACGTGGCAGCGGCCAATTTTCTGGATATTTCCTATGGATATCCTACTTCGAATCTTGTACCTTTTGAATGTTCGGTCTCTACTTCTACTTTCTTCATGGAGCGAGATCACAGTGAGCTATCAACGAGCTTCGGCGGATCTTGCTTTGTCTATTATGGTGGGTTCATTGTCTTGACTGCTGGCAGTACTACAACATCACTTTATGCCGCATCACGGATTTAGCGATGAATGTTGTATCAAGAGATTCACATTACACATTGATTGTGTATTTTAACAATGTCACTTTGAGTGACAGCATAGATTACAAACCTGTGTCTTTTCATCTTTCCTTTCCTTTCCTTTCCTTGACGTTCTTCACAATCTCTCATTCGGCCAGTGTGAAATCAATATTACATATATATATAATGATTCTCTCATCTACCATCATGCCAGAACATCCTATGAATAACACAGCCACATCCTTCTTCATGAGATGGATGTATTGGTAATTGATTAAATTTGATTCATCTTGAGAGGACTTGCTATTCTGTTCGCTTCGGAAGCGCGTTTCATGAATGTCACTTGATCGTGTCGATTTGGCATCACGGCAGAGTATGGCTTAATAGCGGCCTTCACTGCTGTGCCGTCCATAGTGTTGCTTCACTCTTGATGAGGGGTTTCCGCGCATTTAATGGGTTTTTGAAATCCATGCTTTTATGAAATTTGGCAGAACCCTTCTTGCGGATTCGCGACCAGCAGCGCTTTCTGTTCCTGCTCCTTGAAGGTTATTTCCGTGGACACCTTCACTCTTTTCTAGGCCCTCCGAACGTCACCTCAGCCATTCGGAGTGGTTCGGTATTCATCTGGGAGCACAACGTCTCTGCTGCCCAACAATGGGACGATCATAGGTCCTGGACTGTTCTTGATCATGTCGGTGTCGATGCTATTGGTACTGTTCTCTTCTCTCTGGAGCGATTTATTCGTTCCATTCCATGCCGTGCGTTTGGAGGAACTGGGGGAAACTTTTTTGCCGATACAATCACAGTAAGGTTTGGTGTTTTCGTTGATGCTATTGATACTACTTCTTCTCCCCTGATGATTGTTTATGTGGCAACGACAACGATTCCGACGACGACGACCACTTGGAGAAGATGCAGGAATCGATGGGTTGGGAGAACTAATCGCGCCGTCTTACTTCTAAACGCCGAATTCCTGCTAGTTCTACTTATCTCCGGAATCCCTATAATCAATCGACCCGTTAATTACGCCGGCCTCCTGAAGCTCATCTTCTAACTACACTTCGCGCCTTAACCCACCCGACTTGACCTACTCTGACTCGGAAGATGTCGAGATGGGGGATGAGACTTCCGAACCCCCAACCACAGTGCAAGCTCCCTTCGCCCAGTCACCTCCATCCATTCCGTCCCCCTGCCAAGCCCGTCGCTGCTTCGAATCCATTCGCGCCAACGTTGTGGATCTCGGTCCGCTCTTGCCACTACGAAACCCTACCGGCTACGTGCAGAACCCTCTTGGTATGATCGGTCCTGCACAGTATGTTTTGATCTGTCCGCTGACGTGTCTCCACTCCACAGATGACGGGGATTGCCAGCACGTCATTCTCGTTTGCTTGGCGTTTTGGGAGGTTGTGGAGCGGTTGCACCCTGGTGGCGGAAGGGGGCTTCGGCGCCCGACGATAACTTCGAGAGATTTAATGCGGCCTACGAAAAGGGCACCCTAACTACAGTTAACTTCGCTAAATATCACCACCTGCTCGAGCCGGACGCATTCCGTTCCCTAATAAGAGGCTCCAGTGGCGAGCCCGTGGAGCCCGAGAGAGCGTACACCATTCTAAGGCCCCTCCTGCGCATATTACAGCTCCGTCGTATAATGGCCCACCATATCCTCGTTAACGACGAACAGATCTAGATCGGACAGAATATCCCCCCTTATCGTATCTAGACCGTTGAGCTCGATCACCTCCGGTATCAATTAGAAGAGTACTTCGCCGTCCACCGGACTACCGGCCGTGGGGCTTCTAGAGGGGTGGATGAGAAGACCGGCGAAGGACAACTGGACATATTAAAGCATCGGCGCCTCTCTTATAACGTCCTAAACCCCTAGCTGGATTCCTTAACTAAGCACTCCTATATAAAGGACGTTAACCGCTGGTTCGATCGCTTTAACGACTTCGGTGCGACGATACTATTCTAGGCCTCGCGCCCGGCTCTATACCTTAAGCTATATTTGGAGTGGGCGGACATGGCATAGTATATGGGGGCGCGGTCGGCTAAGCTCAGCTAGCTCGCCGGCTATACACATCACGCTGTTAATAAAGTATTCGGCGCCGTAAGCTGTTGATCTTTTATAATTAGCCGCTTACCCTTCTTAACCTTAGTATACGATCGGCCGACTCGCCGCCAGAGCGCAGCAACGCCCGCACCGCCTTTAATAACCCTAACGACCCCTCCTAAATCCTGATTACGAGCATCGCCGTGAGCGGAGCCTCCGTTAATCTTTTTTATGCGTGCGCCGACTATATATTTGTCGATGTGCCGCCGAGCGCTAATAGTATGCTGTAGGCTATCCATCGACTGTTTCGTCTTGGGCAACGCCGCACATGCAATATGGTCCTCTTGACGTTAGACCACTCCTACGACTAGGCGCTCTAGGCTCGAGCGGCAAACAAAATGATTGGATACATTGGTATCTTGCCGTCATCTGCCGTTCGTATAATCCTTACCCAAAGTCTGTTGCTAGTAGAGAAAGAGCGAGGGATTATGGGAGTGGGCAGAGCACTCTTGCCGGTTTGCACCCAGCAGTACTTGGTGTTGTACTGCTGTTCTTGATAGTGTCACTCGTTTCCGGAGAAATATCTCGCGCATTGATTGATTTCTCATATTCCTAACAATTCCTCTGGAATAGCCTGTCTTCCGATCCTTCATTACGCGAACACATGCCGCCTGACAGTGTCGTATTCCGTCTATACCTAGACCTCAACGACTTATTTGATTTCAAGGCTACAGATCTGAAAGGACTTTTTACTTTTCACTCCATGCAGATTTTAGAGCTGCCAAAAGTCTTGTGCAGATTCTCTTTCAGTAGCGTTTAGTACTGCGTTCTACATCGTTGTTACTGTTTCGATCCATCTTGCGAATACACTGATACATCGAAACCCTATCTTCTCCCTTCGATCCCCTGACCTCAATATCACATCATACCTCAAGCCGACTAACTTCAAAACAATTTTCTGCTTTTCAACCCATGCCTTTCATGGATGCTGTTGTAAGGCAAGTGCAGATAGGAAGTCGCTGTCAGTCTCGAATTTGGTGAGTCAAGTTGTGTGAATCATGCTTTGGCACCGCTTCGCCGTCGATAATGTGAGGTGCCCAATTAGCTAACGAGATTCATCTCTGTTTCATTCTGGTCTACACTTATTGATGAGCCAGCTTGATCCGTCTGAATATCTGAAGAACTTTGGTCGTGTCTGCTTTCTAGATTTACGAACTTTGGTGTTTCACTATGTCGCAGAGATGCGATAGGGAGTTTTCCGGAAAAGAGAGCCATATCTCAGACTCCGTTCGAATACTTGTGTACTTCGCTACTCGAGACGTGATCTCAACCACCTACAGCTGCTTCGAGTAAGGGACTTGGATGCACTTGGATTGGGAAAGGCAGTGGCGTTGGTAAGAAGTTTTCAGATCTGGGGTTCATTGGTCTTTGAGTTCCTGGGATATATTGGGTTTGGCTTTCACTTTCGTTTTGATCTAGAGTGGATTATTCGACTTCGTTAAGTTCTTCGTGGAATATCGGTTTTCGCTTTTCTTATGGTCTGGAGTGGATTATTCGACTTCGTTAAATTCTTTGTGAAGCCTTAATGTCTAGGAAATGGACGTCATCATGAAATTCGATATCTATAGCCGACGCCTTTACGGATAGTCCTTGCATCTCTCTGGCTTGAAGATATCGACTTATGACGGAGTGAAAGAGGAAAATGCTGGGAGCAAAAGATATGGGTCTTCAAATGGTAGATCCTAGGTGCCACTTTTCGTCAATGTCGGCGAAAAAAGTAACCACCTGGAGAAGCATAAAGCCGAGCTCGCCGAGAATGATCGTCGATATGTGATAAAGAAATAGACCGATCCGGTCACCGCCGAGAAGGAAAAACGCAGATCGCAGAGTCTTTTGAATTGGTATCATTCCATTCGCTGAGTTTCACTCATTTTACCTTTCTTTGTGTGAATGCTGAGGTTGAAAAAGCGTGGAGGTTTTATTCACCTTCACATCCATTTGTAGGACGGAGAAAACGAAGTTTTCCTACAAATCATCTCTGCTCCCTAATGGCAAAGATCTTCAATCCTTTTCGATAAGCGGAGATTGTTGTGGTGTGACTTGTATCTTCGGCGCTCTGAGTTGGGTAGTTGAAGACTAGAGAATCTCTCACAGCTTTCTTTCGTTTCCGAGCTTCGGAGTCAAGAGTCGTATATTGTCCACCCAGTATTTGTTCAAGGTGACTTTGAGTTAAGATTCCTCGGGCCAATCAGTATAGGCTCGATGTTGGACATCAAAGACTCGGACAAAGAACAGGCCGCAAGGGCGATGTTCTACAAAACATCTACTTTTCTATATGTTGAATACATAGTCAGAGGTGACAAAAAAGCCATTAAAAGGTCGGAGACTCTGTTTGAGACGAGAGAATATCTCTATATTGTGCTCAACCGTAAAGCTTCTCAAATCTTTCTTCTTTCTCAAACTTCAGAGACGAAAGTCCTTGAACGAGGGACAGGCCGCAAAGGCGATGTTCCGCGAATCATCTACGTTGTTGTTCACCTTATGTGAAGCGAGTCAGGAAACAGAGAGTTGAGAAGAGAAGGGGGAAGAGTGAATGGGTCTATCAGTGTTTAAGCGTAAAACTTCTCAACCCTTTCTTTTATTCTTGCATACCAGATCCGACAATGGTTGGATGGGGGAGGAATAGCTTCATAATTCTCATATCACAACATTGTTTACAATTTGAAGCATTGAATACATAGTCGAAGAGGTAATTAGGAAACATCTGGAAAACCTGAGATTTTGTTTGAGAAGAGAGAATATCTCTATATTGTGCTCAACCGCAAAGCTTCTCAAATACTTCTTTCATTTTCAAAACCTATTCGTGGCAGTCATTCATCGAGGAGACAACCTGATCGCAAAACTTCGCAAAGTTTTCTTCATATCTGATGTCCGATACCAGTTTATTTAAATTAAAGGACAAGCTGCAAGAACAAGGATGGGCTAGACGCATATAATAATTTAAAGCAAGTCGTGCGGGCAGAGCTGAGGGTTGAGCAAGCGGAAGGGATCGAACAATAGGAGCAACGGCACATCGAAATGGTCTATCGAAATACGTTCACATCATGCCACCTCACATACATAGATGAGGAGCTGATGAGAATAGAGAATGTGTCTGCGAATATTCATATTATCACGAGCTGAAAGCAAAACTACCATCTCTTTCATCAAGGAACCTGATCCAGGTATGCGAAGATCTTACACCCTCAAACCGCTTCGCCCAAATGGCCCAGTTACGTACCGCTGCGTGACTATGGATGCTGTTGGGGATTCCACCAACACGTGGACGGATAGGGAAGTGGGAATTCCTGTCGTACGCCTTCCTGAGAAGCCAACGACTACTCGGGCACTTCGGCAGTACAGACGGCAAGGTTTCGTCTTGTTCATGGATCTGTCTCCCGAGTTGCGCAATGGAGTTTATGGCTACGCCATCTAACAAGGACGATTTGGGATTTCGTGGGCTGAAGATATATCTTTTCAGGCCATACCTGCAACGTTTCTCAACCTCGTCTGACGCAGAATATGTTGAGCCTAAAGTATCAGAGTAAGTCCATCGAGGTGCAGCTAGTATCGGAAAACTTTATCTCGTGACCTAATGGATGATCAAAAGGTCACTAGAAATCTCTTGAGAAAGTTGTCCCTCTCTGATGGTATAGCCTCGTCTATGGAAGGCAATATAATCGAGCTTTGGACAAATAGATGGACAGCATTTGAAAGTGAAGAGCGGATTCATGGGTGTGGGGTTAATTCTGTTTGGTCTCATATGGTGAAAGCCCACTGTTTACTTTTCAGGACCATATCTCTATTTTAGGCATACATACTTTTGCGAACTCATCCGATGCAGAATTCAACGGCTCTCAGATGTCTAATCATACACATCGAGGTGCAGCGAGTGCTACATTGCCAGTTTTCATGCTTGGTGACCTAATAGATGGATATCATTCAAGCATACCTTGCGAATTTGAACGCCTTGTGCGACTGTATCATCCCTTGCGGACGTCTGAGACATCAAGTCATGGGCCGATCACTGTCTCGGCGGCTGAGAGAGGAGCAAAGATTCACAAGCGGGTGGTTTTCATTGAATGGTTTTCCGTTTGTAGTCAGCTTGAGGACGACAATCTTACCAACAGCATCTGACATACAACCTTTTCTACCACAGGTCTCGGACGTTCTTGGACTGCGTGGTCCGCTACACCGTGATTCGAGCATATAAGAAGATTTGGTCGCAGCTTTCTATGATCATGCGTCTATTTCCCGCCTCAATTTTCTGTTATCTATGGCTTGGCTTCAGGAGCTTCCAGTCAATGCTGTGCTAATATTATGTTTGGAATGCATACACATAGTCTCACCATTTGAGTTTTATCGTATCGATATTGAGAAACGGAAGATTTAAACTTGATAGAGATAATGAGCTGCTCGTAAGAAGAGTCAATATCGCCCCAAGGAGTGACTTTTCAATGACTTCTCTACATTAGTTCAACAGTCAACATAGCTACCCTTTGAAGGAAAGAAGAGAGGACTGGAGAGTGATACGATTAGCTATCCTTTATCGTTTCAGATTTGCATTCTTGCAGGCATATTGAAGCCATGGTTTTTGGGGGCGGTATGGTGATTTCTTCTTGAAAGATCAGTGACAAAGCTTATGCTGTTGACTACTAGAATACTGATCCAAATCCGTTCAAACATTGAAGTCTTGACTGAATGTATTCTCGAACTGCCCATAATTATCGATTCCAATAATATCTCAATGGCTCATTCCCCTCATAAATTCAGTCAGTAAACCATGATTAAAGCGTGCAATTTTACTTGGAGCCGGAGAGGGGTCATGTTTAGAGAAGGGAAGTTGCAGAGTTCTCTTAGAATCTAAAAGGGAATGTCGTGACGCGTTCACTGGACTTAGTCCTCCAGATCTGGTTTTTCAACCCACTTAGCGAGTTTTTCACTAAACATACATTATCCCTCACCTACGCTATCGTTTGTGACTCTCTAAAAATATATACTTCATTGCCATATTCTACCATTGACCGATAGTGTCAGTTTTTCATCGATATCGGCGTGGGCATCGAGTACCCACGATCACCGTGTCGCCTTTGGACGACTACGAGGTCCTCCATTATCTCTTCCAGAAGGAACGGATGTCAATAGCATCAGCCGTTCTCCTCATATAGCTGCTCTTCGCCCTGAAAACACTAGTTCATCATGTTCGAGTCTGCTACAGGTGACCCGCATCAACCATACCTTCCGGCTGTTTAGACACCAATTCAACACGACTGCACTACGCCCATCATACTCATACCAAAGTCTGAGGAGTCTGGACCTGGATACTTCACGACCCCTGGTCTTATTCTAAGGCAAAGGCAGATCCAGCGAACACGGTGACCTGATCGAAGGGGTCTAGATTTGGTTCTTGGCTGCCAAAGAGAAAAATGCATCGAGCTAAATGGTTAAGACGTGGTTTGGAGTGTTTTCTACCATGAGGGTCCTTGCGAAGAATCGATTCACCGAACTGAGTGATCTGATCGAGGTCCAGAGCCATTCACCCAAGTACCAAGGTAGATCCGATTTCAGTTATCATTTGCCTAAAGCTTCTGCTCAGCGTCTGGAAAAACATCATCCCGGCGTTCACGATAAATCGCGATCGTACTTGTTATAGCCCCTCTCACCTTTCCTCCGACTGTGACGATATCTGTGCTCTGAGACATCTCAGGCACCACGGATTCAAGGCCATATCCAGCGAACACAGCTGGATGCTGTTGGTACCAAACGATCGATCTATTTGCTCACTTCCTAATACATAAGAGACAAAGACAGATTCAACACGTTCCTTTATCCAATGGAGAAAAACCCTGCTCTCTACTTACGAAGGAAAAGGAACTTGAGATGCCACATCTATGATCTCGGTCCAAGGCATGGATTGAAAAAAACACAAAGCGTTGCAAAGAGAATTAATGTAGTATGGCAATGACCATCACCAAAGAGGGACACCGATAACCAAGCTGAGGGACTATCTGAGAAGAGGATCCGCCACGGGAAAGAGGACTATCGAAAGGCGATCAACTATGCTGGCACCCTTGAACAACAGGCATAATCTGAGCCTGGTTTGGTCGATTATCTTCATCTTCAAGAACAGTCCACGTGGTTTAAAGAGAGCGTACCTCGTGTGTACAAAGTCTCATCGTCAGCTGAGTGTTCGCCTAGATGGGTGGTAGAGGATAGGCTCACTTTCATGGTGCTGTGATGGTGTACCTACCACGCCACCCAGCAACTATTCTCCTTTCTGTCAGGTGAGCACCCACACCTATGCTATGGTAACCTTCTCCAACTACATCGCCATTCGGAGTCTTTCTTCATTCTGATAGAGAGTGTCTGGTCGACGGCTCACCCTTCCGCTCCTTTTGCTGACTCTTGGCCGTCAGAGGGGGTTGATCCTGTCGAATGACATACTTCATGATCACGCGATTGGAAGACGTTCTCGGAATTTTGGTTCTCACCCCTTCGCTCTCGCCGTTACCCCGTTTTCGCCTTCTCTTGCCTGTGGTTCTGTGCCATCTGCGTCTTTATTGTCGCCTCGGTCCGCCACTTTTGCTGCCTGTCCAGCCCCAGCCTAGAAAGAAACCGCGGAGACTTAGTCAGGCTTCAAAAAAGAATGACTAAAAAGAGATTAGGTCTTCCGTAGATCATCATGACAAACGCTACGGCCAGCATTGTGGTGGCAGGCCTGTCTATCAGATGAATTACAAAAGCCAGCTGATCAGCTTATGGATAGTCACGCATCTGAACTGGGGTGAAAATTTGTCGGATTGCAACGTGGACATCGCAACGGAAATGATATCCGTTCTCAAAGTCCATTGGTGCGACAAGACTGCGGCATATCCTTAAGCACGGAGCTGCAGATGTCTCATCAGCTCATGCCGGTCTGTCCGCAGACCAAGTGCCCATTATACTTACTTGGAACGTGGCAATCGATAAAGATAATCTGCTCACTTGGCCAATATGCCTGGCCGTTTTCTCTGATCGAGTGGTATGGCAGGTGGTGTCTGCAGGGTTGACAACCCGTGAGAAGAACGAGTGATGGCCGCTAGATTTTGGGCACAACGGCAACATTTTGTTGAGCCGACCAAACCGAGGACCTGCTGCAACGGCCATATACCAAGGCAAAGCGCGAATCGTTGCTTTACTATATCACTACTCGTTGCAAGGCGACATAGGGGTCCGTATTTGGTCCGTCGAGCTGGACCATCTCCGGCATCAATCCGAAGCATACTTTATAGTCCATCGAACCGCCGCCCGTGGTGCCGTAGTGGATGTTGACGAAAAGACAGGCGAAGGGAAATTGAACATGGCCAAACATCGCCGGCTTTCGTATAGCGTGCTCAATCCGTGGTTGTATTTCCTCCCAACGCGATCATACGTTAAAGACATTAATCGGGGTGGCTGCAATGGAAATTGACTCATAACAAGCGTGGCCCGCTGATGTCGACTTGGCAGTATGTATGTCGATGCTGTCAAACACTTAGTCTCAAATTGTTCAGTTTGGGACGATCAGCAACATTCGCAAAGACGCACCGCACTCCTTTGACTCCAGATGCTGTCTCTTCATCTTTGCCCCATATTTCAGCTATCCTTGTTCGACGGTAAATTCAAGATACCACATTCACTTTGTCATCACAAACCGTGCAAAGGACAACCTTAGGGACGACATAATGTGCTGTCCGAAACATGATCTTAGATCGCTTTAGGAAGAAACACCGGCGTCATCAATGTATCTGCAGGTACATTCGGAAATATTGATAGCGGCATCACAGTCCAGATGGAACCGATAGACCATCGGGCTCTAAGTCCTTGATCCTTGTTCCTCGCCTCGATAACTCGTTTCTTCAACAGATCTTAACTCAAAGAGGTGCGGGATTGCTAAATTGAGCCTTTCCATGTGGTACTTGCTGGGCTACATGTATCTTGATGATAATGGTGCGCAATCGATTCCGATATTGGGAACGACCTTGTACTGGTCTGCCAGGATCATCATTCACAGATACACTGTTTTCCTTTAACTCTGTGTGAGATCTGGCGAAGTCGGAAGCCTGAACGCCAATATCGAGAAAGCTCAACCCGCAAGCTGGAGCAAAAATCAAAGAAGGTCCTGATTTCCATGCAAACATTGTTACAAGTCCTACACAACGACATCAGTGCTCTCCATTGGCTACATTCTTTCAAAGATGAGCGATCATGAGACGTGGAAATACTACATATATATAAAGCGGCGCCTCTTAGACGCCACTGCTACACTCACCTACTTTCCAATTACAAGACGAATACGAGTCGAAGACGACCGAGCAACTGCTCCACAAGTAATCCACCGGCCTACTCCCATTGAAAGAAGGCATTGTGTCGAATTGGACGCCAGACGAGCGTGGAATATCAATGCAGTCTTGGTACATGCGACCCCATCTGAAGGCCCTTGTTGAACTCGACCTCGATGACGCAGGAGTGCAGTGGCCTAGTCACGACGGCACTAGATTAGCTCTTAGAGGCTTCAAATGCATGAAGAAAATCTCGGTGCTCACTGCTTGCGTATTTGTCCCAGATCGACAAAAGCAAAGGCATTGAATGTTGTGGCCGTCCATGAAGTCTTACATCCGCCAGACATCACCATCTAACCTCCTAGGTGCGATCGAAGAGTGGCGGCCTTGACCCACGAGGGTGATGCTCGATAAGGAAGACGATGCGGCTCGGAGAGTTGGTTTATAACCTCCATTCCAGATTGACTCTCAAGGGAGTCTACTTCGAGAAGAAGAATAGATTGGAAAGTGAAAGGAGTCCTGCCTGGCAGAAACAAGTCATAAAAAAGGTCTCGACGGCAACACTTGTAGCATGGGTCGTCACTAGAAAGGCTACGCTGGAAAGCCAACAATTATTTTGGTAACCTCGCCTTTGGCCCACTTTTCTGGCGTAACAAGAATGCCACATCTCATTGGAGGTCCCAACGGCCTTGTCTTCCGAATCTTCATGGCATCTTATCCATATCATGCCAAGTACACCCAACGTGGGGACTTCACCTTTGTCAGAAACCTGGACATGAATATACCGACGTATCTTTCCCATGGACATGGTGTCAATCTCATACAAGCCTCGATGTCGCTCGATGATGCTAATGAAGATGGGTGTACTGAGATCCTTCCCGGTTTCCATAAGAGAACTGGCCAGTGGTTGCAATAAGCGAACGCACGTGGGAAGGTGTCAGATGGACCCATTCAGGAACTGGAAAAGATATGGAAGGCCGAAGACAGCGTTGAATTTGAACTACTCACAGGTCTCGACAGCAACGCTGGTAGCATGCCGACTCTTCATGGCTGGTTTGCGGGTCTCGGCAGTATCGCTCGTGGCATGAAACGTCATTGTCATCGTGATGCTAGATGGCAATCGACTAGTGACATTGAGACACAGTACCTGCATCCCTATCGATCAGCTGCATCTCTATCAATCGCCATCCTATAAAAATATATAGCATCGCTACCGACCTATAACGTCTGCAACGACGACCGAGTGAATACAGAAACACGGAGTCGCGCGCAAATTCATCCATCTTCTTCCTTAATTTCGTCACAACAGACATCAAAACCGAATACTTGCATTCCTATCCACACGCAACATCTAGAACGACAATGAGAGTATAAAAGAAACACGAAGTCGCACGCCAATTCGTTCAGCTTCTTCCTTCATTTCGTCATAACAGAGGTTAAGACTGAATACTTACATTTCTATCGATGACCATGTCTTTGGTCTGACATCATGGATCTCTGCTGGCGTCATCAGGATGCTAAATCTCATTGGGAGTTCTAACGGCCTTACCTTCGGCGTCTTCATAGATGATTTGCAGGTCTCGACTATACCGCTCGTGCTATCAGACGTCATCATCGTGGTGATGCTAGATGGCAATCGATTAGTCAGTGACCATGTCTTTGGTCTGACACCATAAATCTCTGCTGGCGTCACAACAATGCCAAATCTCATGAAGTGTCCTAACGGCCATGCTTTCCGACTTTTTGAAGATCATCTGCAGATGTCGACGGCAATGCTGTGGCAATGGCCACTACATCAGCTACGCTGAAAAGCAAACGATACTTTTAGTGACCTCGTCTTTGGTCCAATTTGCTGGCGTGACAACAATGCCAAATTTTATTGGAAATTCCAACGGCTATATGTTCCGAATCTTTATGTTGTATGGACGATTCACAGGTCCCAGCAGCAACTCTTGGAGCATACCAACTCTTTAAAGATGAATTGCAGGTCTTGAAAGTAACGCTCGTGGAGTAAGACGGCACTATCGCGTTGGTGCTAGGTGGTAAATACCATTTTGGTAATCTCGCCTTTTGTCCAATCTGCTGGCGTGACAAGGATGCCAAACCTCATTAGAAGTTCTAATGGCTATGCCTCCCGAATATTTATGGACGATTTGCAGGTCTCGACAGCAATGCTTGTGGCATGAGTCGACGTTAGCGTGGGTACGCTGGAAAGCGAAAAATCAGATTGATAATCTCACCTTTTTTCTAATCAGCTGATGTAACGAGGATGCCAGCTTTTATCTGGAGGTCTGAGAACTATGCCTTCAGAATCTTTGTGAATGGTTTGCATGTGTCGACGTAACGCTAGTGGAGTCGGACGCCATTATCGCGGTGGTGTTAGATGGCAGATGGTCATTCTATTAATCTCGTCTTTGGTCTAATCTGCTGGTGTGACAAGGATGCCAAATCTTATTGGGAGTCCTGAGGACCACACTTTCCGAATCTTCGTGGATAACTGACAGGTCTCGACAGCAACGCGTGTGGCATCGGACGGCACTAGCCTGGTTACGCTGGAAAGCGAATGATCAGTTGGTAATCTTGTCGTTGGTCCAAGATTAAAGGTTTCTGTTGGTCATCCGCAGACTCGAAGAGAATATGTTGTATCTTCCAAATCTTCATGGATGAATTCCATAGACTCATATAAATATAACCAGCGCACCAGTAGGAAAAAGCATCTGGAGACCTCTTTAGAGGATGGAGGAACTTCTACTTACGACGACTGCCTCTTAGGGAGGCTGCGTCGTGCTCGAGACGTTATCATTCGATCTTGGAGCCTTGCCACGTGGTGGCCATCACAATATATATACAATATTATACGCACTGGGCAGTATCAGTAACAACAACAACAACAACAACAATGGATTACCTATGATAGATGATCTGTTCGATGATCCAAGAACAATTCGAAGCCACCTTGAATACTTCGGCACCCGCCAGGAGGAGGCGGCCTGATATGGCAATATACATGTCAGGCCAATTGCAAAGTGGAGTCGTCCAGCAGAGTGTATAATCCACGTCATGAATCAGCGCGGTAGAAAGTCTTCGATCTTTTGCCAATGGCTGCACGAGGAGGGGGCCAGATATGGCGAGATACATGTCAAGCCAATTACATACTAAAGGAGTCCCGCAGAAAACCCTGTTGGTCTTCTGCCAGTGGCTGCACGAGGAGGGGGCCTGATATGGCAACATACATGTCAGGCCAATTGCATACTGGAGGCGTCTTGCAGAACATGTCAATCACGCCTTCAACCAGCGCAACAGAAAACCCTGTTGGTCTTTTGCCAATGGTTGCACGAGGAGGGGGCCTGATATGGCAATATACATGTCAGCAGGCCAATAGCAAATTGGAGGCGTCCCGCAGAACACGTCAATCACGCCTTCGACCAGCACAACAGAAAGTTCTCGATCTTTTGCCAATAGCTAATCCCGATCGATCTTGGCATTCGTTGCTTGAACATCCGCTCAGTTGATCGCATCGATGAACATACCGCCACTTGCAGGCTCCATGACGAGCCCAACGACCCGTCATGAATCATTATGACGAGCATCGCTGTGAGCGGCACTTCGATGATATAGCACCGCGCTGCCATCGCGATTGAGTTGGCCCTTGCTATGATGAGCTTAGGAAAGGATACAACAACGACAAGACTCATTAGCATCATAACGATTCGTGAGGTGGTATTCCAGACACAACCGAATTCCTGCATGCCGAAAGCAGACCGGAGTCAGTGCATGATCATTCAGAATATGGAAGAAAACTATATATACCTCCGGACATGTGAGAGACCGACCACATTCTTAAACTCAATGCAACACTAGTTTGCTAGACATTTAAGAGAGTCCACCACTGGAAAGGCCCATCACAAATCGACCTTTGGAGCACATCATCGTACCCTATCAGACAGGCCTTCGTCGGCAACGCAAGAACATTGACAGCGTCAAACATGTATGTAATGACTGGATATGAGGAGCTAGGCAGACAGGCCAGAGAACATAAGGACAAGGGATATGATTGTGTCACCTTTCGCGATCTGATCGATATGCAAAGAGCCAGTCGTGGGTACAAGTATTATCGTCCGGATTTAGATGATGTCACCCATGCAAGGCTTCGCCCATTACAAGTATTACAACCAGCAGGGCTTGAGGGGATCGTACTGGTAGGGGCTATGGTATCGAGAATAAGGAGGATAGTATCCGTACTGCTAGTACTGACAAGCGGTCAAATGATGTGGTGATTTCAGTATGTGGGTGCAGATGGAAAGGTGGCTCTTACCATGCGTATTAAAACCAAGCTGACGGTAGTTTGTGTATCTCATAGAAAATCTAAGTTAACTGTTATACGACTCAAACTTGACCATGCAAAATCTCTTGTGGACTCCTGCCCCATTGAGATGCAAATCGTGATCGCCTTATTGGACAGTAGTAATGTTGATTTTGCACGGCTGTTGATAAGGTCCATCGTTGATTGTGTGTTTGACTGTTTGTATAGTCGTTCAGGCCATCGGATTTCGAATTTTCTTTGACGACAGTACGATAATTCTATGCTAGGGGCCTCTCCAATTAAAGTCCGACTATTCGATACAGCCATCAACGTAATTAGCTGACTAAGAACACGATAGATAAGACATCATTAGCGAATGATGCCTATATTGTATCAAGAGATACATACCCTCAGGCCCAACCCTCGGGGTGAACAATACAAAAGTCAAGAATCTATCGTGTCACTTTCGGAAATCTACCTTTTAGTTGTCGAGCCTAGATTTATATCCTTCAGTGGAACTATTGGTCGGTATTGGTCGTGTTGGCAGGAATATGGTCGAGCTTCAATGGGTCAACAGCAAATTACTCGAGCTCGGAGCTCGAGGCAAATGAGCAGGTAATTAGCTTCATTAGGAGGGTGTTAAAAGGCTTACTCAATATAGAAGGCGAGGTGGTGCATCGGTAAATGTTCAGGGGGATTATACGTCGCGGGTTCTTGCTGCAGACGTCCACGCCGCAACTTACGAAAAGTCAAAGCAATGAAAACGATATGCGAAAAAGCTGTCGCGGATTGATGAAAAACTCAAAGCAGTGCGAAGCGCTCAAGGTAACATATTGAAAAGACAGAGCAATGAGAGGCCCAAGAAAATAAGGGTATGGATATGAGAACATATACCGTGATAGCAGCATTACCCACCATGGACCAATATGGCCGCGTGGTAGCCTCGGCAGCGAGAATACCACTGAGTCTAGTTCTGTCCTGGGTCAGACCCTCCGCACCGAAGAGGACATGTCGTTATTCGTTCGAATAGAACTCACTACGTTCAATCCCAACCCTGTGCTAGGAGCTATGTTCCCTAAAGATAGTTCAAACCGAAAGGTGGGCTATTCTTTTTGCCAATTCTTCTTTTTCTTGCAATTTTCGTACGGCCGTGTGCGTGGTTTGTTTCGTGTGTTAATGGTTCTGGACGCGAGAATTGAGGATCCCAACACTGCACACTTTGCTCCCACACACACACCACATGGGAGATCGCGCGAAACACCTGAGATCAGTTGTGGACACGCGCCTTCTCTCCTATGCATCAGTTGTAAGGTGCAGAGCTCATAGGGCAAGTGCGCACTCCTTTGAGTGTCTTGCCCATTTCGACGGCACCGATCGAATGCATAGGTTGAGAAGCGAGCAGAATTGTTCAGCGCCTCGAGTATGAGAATGGTGGAGGCGTAGGTATTGGTTTGGGGTGGATGCTGACTTTCGACTTCATCAACCTCGTTCGTATGAGTGCAATAGTGTTCAGGCGAACGAGACTGACGTGCATCTATACTACCTCAATCCCTTCATTCTCGATCCCCCACCGCACGGCGTCCCACACATCATCCACTATGACTTTAGGCTGATGAGCAGGCTCACCACCACTGTACACACCACTACGGACGAGGATTGATTGCCACGTGCTACCCGCATGACTCTTGTACTGATTTGCTCCTAATATATCAGACTCCGGATTGTCCCCAACCATATACACTCTCTTCAGTCCCTCCATACCAATTCGCGTTTGCCCCTTCCCCAGCAAATCTTTTCTATGAGACGCCAGTCTCTTCTCTGCGAATGAAAAGGTGCCTTGGGTTGGCTTTCCGAACATGCGTTTTTCCAAACGGACACCTTTCTTGGGGCCGCCAGTAACGGCGTTCCATACACCTTCGAAGGCTTCGCGAAAACCACCTTGGCCTAGGCGAGGAAGGTGATATGCGGCTGCCCAGTGGAGATCGGGATTGGAAAAATACAAAGGAGGCTGGCCATCTTGGAGATAGCCCTGATTGGGGAGAGAGGGTTTTCCGTTCTTAAAAGAGAGAGAGCCTAGATAACCCTGATGAGAGAGGAGCAGGTCGAGGATGATCTGGGTGTCAAGAGCCCAGTCCCGAGGGTCGTTGAATATGAAGATAGCGTCAATCTTGACAGAACTTCTTGAGCCACTCGGAGCATACTCTTTTGGAGATAGTTCGGCATTCGGAAGAGATCGGGCGTACGATCTATAGTTGTGAGGGGAAGCGAACGGCCAGAGGGTAGGGAAGGTGGTTATAAGATCAGCTGGTGTAAGGACATTCTGAAAGCCGTAACTATTCAATCTCGTCAGATTGTCCATCCAATATTGACAGGATGGCAGACCCTTACTTCTCAGCCACCTTTCGACAAGCGTCCCCATCTCCGCCAGTCACAAGGACACACCTGTCCTTGTACTGTTCCTCGCCATTGACCAGCTCGACAAACGGCGTATGGCTTTGTACGAACATGTCCACATCCAACGGGACCTTGAGTTGATGGCTCAGCTCTTCGACGCGTGCGGCTTCAGTTTTTCCACCCCCATTGGTGAGAAGTATGAAAGGAATTCGGTTGGCTTGGAGGTAGGAGAGAGCGCGGTTGGCTCGAGGGAGAGGTTTAGAGCTGCGGAGGAGGACGCCATCGATGCTGTGAAAGTGTCAGCCGGGAAAAGCGTTGGAAGAATGCTCAATCGTAGGCTTATCATAGAAAAGTACATACTCGAAAGCAAAAGCGAATTCGGGCACCTTTTGGTGGCCAGTTGTTGAAGTCTGCAGAAAGCGTGAGGATTGGTTCTGGATGCTGCGACGAAGGACAGCTGTAGTCTTGAATGCTATGAAGACCGAGTTCGCATGCCTTCCCCCAATGCGCAGAGACGCCATTGAGGTCCCCAATGAGTATAATGTAGAGTGAAGTTGAGATGATCCCAATTGGGTAATTATAAGCGCTATCGATAACAACTAGCTCTATTCTATTGATTTGTGCCACCCAAATATGCTCCTGTTTGGCACACCGCGGTATTTCATTGATCCTGGGATCCTTCTCAAATATAATGTGTATAAAGCGTGCCTACTAGGACGCTGCTAATTTAGAGCCGGCATGTGGAGAGCCGGCATGTGGAGCACAGAGACAACGATGGCATGAAGCTTTTAATATTACCCGCAGTAATATTCAATTCCAGACCTCGCTGGTGTAAGCAGGTTGTCACCATCACCCATGGCCTTGCCCTCTGAGATCCTCCGCAATGTCTTCGTCTACCTCACATCCGCCGACCAACAAGCCCTCTACTCTTCCGCCCTCGTCTCACGTTCCTGGTATACGAACTCCATCTCCAGCCTCTACAGCAGTCCAGTAATCGATGGCAAGAACTACGACCTCTTCGTGCGTGCAATATGCCCCTCGGTCAATGCACACATACGAACAAATGGCCTGGCAGAGCTGGTGAAGACGCTGGATATGAGCCGCTTGGTGCATAATGGGAGCAAGAGCTTGACCGCAAGGCTGTTGGGGAGGATGAAAGGGAACCTGGAGGCCTTTGTGGCACCACAGGCATCTTTTGCGTTAGTCCCTCTCTTCGAGCATGAAGATGCAGAGTCTTGTGCAACTTCCGCGGTACAGCTCACTGTTTGGACATTCGTATGAGCAAGATGTTAATCGCTCACGCCTTTTAGGGTCAATTGCCTCGCTGCGCTCTCAAAATGCATACATCTCCGCCGCCTCGATCTCTCCTTCGTATCGGAGTCTATAGCAATGTCCGACCTCCTCCGGTCCATATTCTACCTCTCAAACCTTGAAAGCCTACACCTGCCTCGTTCCTCGACCCAAGATCCAGGCAAGTTCATCCTCAAATACGACTGGCCCCCCAAACTACAAGAACTGCACATCAGCGGAGGGCTACATGACCCAACAACAGTCTACTTCAGTACCTTGCCCCCCACAGTCTCATACCTCGCCATCGGAAATTGTCCACATATATCAATGCTCTCCATCGGCCCCCTACTCCTAGCAAAAGGATCACAACTGCGCTATCTCGAAATCCTAGCGCCAATACCACGTCTGCAATTGGGCCAAAAACCCCTCAACAACATCATGGCCTCAGTACCTAATCTGCACCACCTGAAGATCTCCATAGATTTCATCGACACAAACTTCTTCCTCAACGCAAGCTCCGAGCACCGCTCACTAAAGCGCCTGGATCTGCACTGCTTCGACACAGACGACACGTCCCAAGTCGATGCCACGAACATGTACAGCTTTCTCGAAATCTACGCGTTTTCCAAGGTCAGGATCCTAGGTATCCACCAGAAACTCGGTTGGACCACCGAGAACAACGCGGCTGTTGTCGATCTCGACGAGTTGCTGAAAGCGTTGGCGAGAGAGGACGGTCCAGGAGCTGAGATCTCGGAAGATGAGGCTGGGGTCGTGATGTTTGGTAAAAGTGGATTGAATCATCCTTTGCATAGGTTGTGATGAAAAGGGCGAATTGACCTTATGGTTGGAATTGAGAGCATAGCATTATACCCCGGCGTCTCGTTTGCATATCGTTCATTCAGGAAATAAGATACCCGAAAGCCACAAGGATGTCGAAGCACATTGCCCACATACTGTAATTTGTAGTCATTTGCAACAAAGACGATTGAGGTAATGGCAGCTGCTGCAGCATTATGCCTCCCACAATCGTAGCGGAGAGAATAGCATTATACCAGGCCGTTTCACTTCCACATTTATCACTCAAAGATACCGATACCCAAAAACCCCAAGAACATCGCACCATCTAAGCGCACGTTTCGTGAACTCAAGTCCTTCACATCAAAAACACATAGTTACATCCATTCCCACCCATCCCCATCCAAACCCTACACCATCTCATCCCACAACACCCTCCCATCCAACAAATCCCTCTGTCCGTAAAACTCGCCCACAATCGTAACGATCATATCGAGCGTAGCATGCACAGCTTCTTCCCCCATAACACCTTCTCTCCCCAACTCTCCACCCGTACCCTGATCCTGCTGATGATACTGACCTTCAGCATCGTTATTGACCTCTGGTTTCTGATGCGCAGCGTCCAACGAAGCAAGCATACGCGCTCTAGCTGCCGCCAAAGCGTCGTCTACACCGGCTTCCGCTGGTGGCGAAAGGAGGTGGATAGAATCCTCAGGTAGAGGGATTGGATCGATTGCAGCGATGGACTCGGTGTCATTTTCATCCTCATCTTCCTGTTCATCTTGCTTCTCTTGCGCCACATCCACATGCGAATGATCTGCTTCCCCATCACTATCATCATCACCCTCTCCCCCAACGCCCACATCTTCGACCTCAACAACCTCCCCCGCCCTTATCCTTCTCAATAAATGCACCCCTCTCTTCCCAACCCTCCTCACAACACCAACTTCTTCACTGCCCATTGTGCCAAGTTCCCTGCATCTCGCCAGCAATCCCCAAGCCCAAGCCCCGACATTCTTCCCCGCACCTCCCCTCAGATTCCCAGCCGAAAGCAGATCCTCCAGCACTTCCAAGCCCCTAATCACCATCTCCTGCTGCAGCAGAGCTAATACCCCCATTTTTGGAGAAGTGTATAGGATTTTATCCCGCCATTCCTTGCTAGTGTTCAAACCAGCTGGTATGTTGAGAACGCCATTTGCGGGGAGCGCAGGAGGGTGTTGGAGATGAGAGCTCAGGGCTGAGAAGCGCATGGAGAGGGCGGTATAGTATGCTTCTTGGGGATCGACATCAGAGGCTTCTGATCCAACTCTGGTTCTTCCCAGGCCAGTGTTGGAAGAAGGGAGAGGGGTGGCAGTGTAGGCTCCATCGGCGTAGTAGCCTTGGGGGTAGTCTTCGTAGATATCTTGTTTTAGCGGAGGTGCGGTGGGGGAGACAGGCGCGACAAGGAGGTTCGGAACGGCTTTGGCTTCGGATCTATATGCATGGTCTAGATCAGCTTCGTTCATGCGCTAGAAGTCGAAAGTCTCAGCATTTATTGCTAGGGGAAATAGATAGGGATTCAGCTTACCTGACCATGCGCAAATATTCCATTCCGTCATTTGCAGGACCGTAGAAAAGCTCATCCTCGCCGGCTGGATCGTCGAGACCGGGGAAGGCTCCGCGTTGACCATACGTAGGATCTATACGCGCTTGAGCTGCGTTAGGAACATCGTCACGACCGTCAACTTGGTTGGGGCGTGAGCGTTTGCTGGTGAAGAGGGTGTCTGAAGGGTTGGAGTCGGGCTGCTTTCGCTTATTCACCATCCTGAGCAAACAATCGTTTCTGCAAGAGAACAATACTATCAGGATTGAGTATGCTGCTTCAATTGATGTTGATACACCTAGATTGCACTGAAGGGAGTATGATGATGTCGACTCAGGCGAGCTTAGGGCTACGCTAAGCCGCATTCGATCCTCAAGACTCAAGGCGGCATCAAAGGTAACACTACGATGACCTCCCATACTAATAAAGGACAGATACCTAGAAGCTGGCGATGTAGTTAACGTGATCGTGTCCAGAGTCATTGCACGGTACATGTCTAAGTATGGTGGAAATCAATTCACCCGAGCTTCGTCGATGATCTATAATCATTGAAGTCTCAGGTCTTCATAGTCAACGGGACGCCTCCAGAGACATACCTGCTTTCCTAACAAAGCCATGCTTCGATCATGAAGGCACTAAGACTCCATCCTTACATGCATGCATGCATCGAGACTATGACACGCTTCCCACAAGCAAAGCAGCAACACCCTCCTCCTCACTTCTCACGGTGATCTTCGTAGTAACACCGCTCTTCGCCGAGTACGCCATTTTAATGAGTGCGGCCACTTTACCACCGCCAAGGGTCTTGCCATAAAGCTTGAGGGTGTGAGTGCTATTCGAGAGAGTAACATCTGTCCCGTCCAGAGGTTGGAGAGAGAGAGCCTTCGTGAGCTGTTCAGTTGCATCTGACGAGCCTCATTAGTCTCCGAGAATATTTACACAACGGGATAGTCTCACCAGCTATGCTCTTTGAGCTGCTCAGTTGCAACGTTTCAGATGCCTCTTCGCCGTTTGCGCCGGTTTGCTCCCAAGCGTGGTCGAAGCTGCCCGCAAACGCAGGCACAACATAATCACTGCCTGTGAGCTCCAAATCCTCCACTTGGTACTCATCTTCGTAGCCCGTTTCGTCCGGCTCGCCACTCGTAGGATCAATCTCCTTGCTCGTGAATTTGAGAACGTTCGTGAACGACGTGACCGGATAAGCCGCATCAGCGGACTTCTTGAAGCTGACAAACACAGTTCCCGGCTGGTCCGTCGCTAGTTTCGCAACTGGGATGGTGAAGTCCTCCTCTAGTGACTCTTCCTCTTCAGACGGAGTGGCGACTACGGAGACGTCTTCTAGGAGGGTGTCGGTCATGGTGTTTTTGATTTCGTATTGGAGCACCAAGTGTTCTTTATAGATGTGCTTGATGACACTAACGACATATTCAGTCTCGGACTCCGTAAGCTCTACTGGGGCTGATGAGCTGAGCACAGCGCCATGTGCCTTTAGCTCGGGGATTTGTAATAGCTGCTGCGAATTCTTTTGCGCGGAAGCTAGGGCAGATGTAGCGCTGTCTGCAGTACCATTGGTTTGACTCTTCTTGGGTCCGGTACTTGGCGCCTTGAGTGTGGGGGTTGCCGATGTCAATTTCTGGGTTCGTTCTTCAGCAAGAGCTTGTTCGTGGCTGACGACAGGGACGGTTGAGATATCGAACGCGGTAGCAAAAGTAGCCTTGTCATCGGCTGTCACATACATCACTAGTTGATGCTCAAACGTTGAAAGCGAAAACATTGAGTCTGAGATTGTGGTTAGTGATGATTTCATGAATGTTTGTCCTCGACATACCGTTCTTGATGAACCGATTTGCCATTTCGTCTTCCTCTGTCATCAATCTCAGATTCAATGCAGCGCGATCGCGGACCTCATCATCGGTGTCGTCAAGACATCGGGTAAGCAAAACAGTAACACTACGTTTGACTTCTGGATCTTTCTGCCCGACGCCAAATTTTGCAAGGGCTGTGACAGCAGCGGCTCTGACCAGAGCATTCTCTAAAACCACGCGATTATAGATGTATCGGATGTACTTTGTGGGATGTGGTGTTTTGGGGCCTTCCACGCCGAGCAGGTGTAATATCCGGACAGCTAATTTTGTAAACTCACAGTCCTCAATGAATTCGCAAAGGTGTGCCAAGGCTGGATAAGTTAGCGGAGTTCGATAGGAAGAGATGGAGAACATACCATCCTCCTTGCTGCCGGGTACAAACTTGATCAAGTCAAACATACTTTCCACAACGCTCCTTTTGAATTCGTATCCCCCTTCATCACGCAAAATGCCACTCAGAAATGTGAGCATACCAGCCTGCTTACTAGGAAATTTCAAGCATAACGTTCGTATCGCTTCAACAATCGTTATTTTGAACTCGTCTGTTATATCCGCCATGAAGCCCGATATCTGCTTCATCAGGCGGTCTACGCTACCTTCGTTACCTGTCTTCAGTAGAGTAGTGATTGCGAATGTCGCAATTGAACGATTCGAATTAGAGATGAGGGTTTCGATATCCGGATTACACGTCTGCACGGCCTGCGGCTTGAAGGAGGCAACATGATGTAATATCCTTATAGCAGCAAATTTCGTAACGGCGCGGGGAGAAGTAAGAAATAGTTGAAGTGTATGGATAGCTTGAGTCATTTCTCCTTCATTAACATCGCGAACGCTGCAAATAGCCTTCGCAGCTTCGAAATTGACCATCTCGGCTTTATGTCGAAGCCAGCCGTCAAGGAGCTGCATCATCGGTTTTCGCAAACTAGTGTCATCTTCTATGAGCTTGGCTGCCAATCTGACCAGCATAATCACCCCCGCAGGACTCTTGATGACGCCCGGGGAACCGAATTGCTGCACCATCTTGACCATTGCCATCCGATCGTGGGACCTCATTTGGTACAGAAGACCAATAGCATGGTATTGATTCATGTAGTGTGTGCTTGGCTGTAATGCATGCTGGCTTCCCGAAGTCGAGAATCCAAGGGAGAAGCCTCCTGATGATTTCGAAGAAGATGCTGCTTCTTGTGTTTCGCTCTGCCATCTCTTGACTACTTCCCGAGCTAAAGGCAGCAAATGGTATGAGGAAACGAGTGCGGCCGAGGAAACAGATGGATTCTTGTCGACGATAGCAGTCTTGATTGGCCGTTCAATTGCCTGTACCGTAGTTGCCTACCATGGATCAGCACCAGTATCTCAATCTATCATGTCTGACCCACGTCTATAATTCTACACAACGCCCTGATTGCGTTTGCCTTGTACAAAACATCGCTTCCAGCCCCAGTATCTTTCATAATACTCTGAGTCATCATGATCACATCCGACGCCGTATTTGCCAATTCTTTGAATATGAGGTACATCATCTGTCGGAGAGCTGGGTCTTTGTTTTGGAAGAGCTTCGAGATACCAAAGAAGAGGTCTGTAGCTTCGTTTGGGGGGAAGCTCTCGCCCGTGAAGAGGAGGAGGGCGATCTTGGTGAGAAGTATGCGGCATTTTCGAGGAGATATTGGGGAGTAATTGAAAAGTCGAGCTGGGGATGAATCGTTAGTGGTAGGCGACCGCATAATGTTCATAGTCAATACCTTCTTGGAAGACAGCTGTCCTGTCTACTTTGATGATTGCCTGGTCGGCATCCTCGTCCTTCTTGCCATAGCTCATGTTGATATTTTGGCACCAGGCTCGGCACCGGAGTAAGTACTATTCCACAGGCCTCTGTCCGCTGTCGCCAAGTGGTCCGGAAGAGACGACAAAGCTCACAGCATGCTGGCTTCAAGGGGCGTCCAGGTCAGCTGAGCTGCTCGGTCGTTGGCGTCTTAGTAATTGCGCGTCGAACGTGCGTGGCTTCTGTATGTCTCTTCGTGTATGTTCGAAGCTCAGCGCTTGATATCTCCTGTCCTTTGCTCAATCTGAGTTGGCTCTCTTCGGCGTAGGGCTGGGTCTTGGCATTCGATAGTTCTATCTCAAGGCAGGCGGCACATTCTTCTCTTCTCTTCGACAGAACGATGGACCAGCCCATCAATGTTCCGGTGGACGACCCCAATGCTGATACTGAATGGTAGATGCCCCGGCTCTATATCTTGCGTTGCAAATCGCTAACAATGTCATATTCAGGAATGACATCCTCCGTAAGCATGGCGTTATTCCCGAAAAACCTCCGTCGCCCACACCTATCCTCCAGGAAGCACTGGAGGAGGCTGTCAAACGAGCGCATGAGAATAGGCTAGAGGATAAAGATCTCGAGGAGCTGAACGAGCTAGAAGATGAGGAAGATGAGGCATTCCTAGAAAAGTACCGGTAGCTCTCACTTCCTGTGCTACTACCAACAGGAGAGCCCTGATGATGCGTTATCCAGACATCAGCGGATGGCGGAACTGTCGACCATAGCTTCAGCGAGCATTTTCAATCAGGTCTACCCGCTACAGAAACCAGACTACTCAAGAGATGTGACTGAGGCCTCCAATAAGGCGTTTGTGCTTGTGCACCTGACCTCATCCCTTGGTACGAATACTGAATCGCGACTCTTGACGTCACTATGGCGAGAGATGGCACGAAAGTTTGGGAATATCAAGTTCTGCGAGATCCGGGCGGACATGTGCATTGAAGGTTACCCAGAACGGAATACCCCCACGATCCTCGTATATCGGGAGGGGGACATCAAAAAGCAGATCGTGACTTTGAGGGAGCTTGGAGGAGAGCAAACTACAGTCAGAGGTAAACTTCTGCGACCGGTGGCTTGGAGATGCTTCCTTCCGCCTCCTACGTTAGCTGCTGACAGGATACAGATCTACAGACCGTCCTGGTTGACATCGGTGCCCTAAAGCCGAATGACCATCGCATTCTAGATTCAGCAAAAAATAGAGGAGACTCGCCGTTCAGAAGCATTCGTTCAGGAAAATTCAATGGTTCAGAGCGCGACGAGGACGATGATGATTGGGACTAAGCAGATGAAAACGAACGAACAAGACGATTGAATGCCGTTCATTCCAGTTAGTTAGATCCATCATTCGCTGGTAGCTGACTCCGCCGTCTCGCCCTCCAAGTGTCAACTTCACAGCCGAGCGTGATGATCTCCAGGTTTTAGCCGTCGTCGCTCTGGAGAGCGGACATCGGCCAGTGTACGACTCATGCGCAGATATTATAATGCATCATCAGGTGTCGCTAGGAGAGCGAACGGAAAGCATACTTACTTGACTAGCTCAAAGCCCGCAGCATTCGAACACTTTACAGGTTCCAGAGAACAATCCTGACCGAGATCATATGGATCTATGACAATGACACGGAATAGACGTCGCCAGTATGTCTACGAGGTACTCTGGGGTTAATGGAAGCTCACAGCACTAGGGTCCGATTGGTGGATGAAAAGGCACGGCAAAGGCAAATATATGTCCGGTCACTCGACAGAGCGACTCGACAGCAGCCCAATCTTCCTTTCGGGTAGCTTGATAGCGAAATTGGGCGTTCAGATAGCCAATGGTCCCTCTAGCAGTAAGAAGGCACGCGGGAATGATGCTCCTTTGGCCAATGCTGAAAGAAGCGTTGATAGACTCATCGGGCCGCTTATCGATGTTACCCCTGATTAGGATTTAGCGTATTCAAGACTCTTTCGACTTCTTGGCACTGAACTATCAAACCTTCTCCCTAAATTTAGATAGAACCCAATATGTTCAACCACTCCTGAGTATGCTGTAATACCATCCATCCTGAGGGAACACCCATAATTTAATCGGTACTCATCGTACATTATTATACAAAACTACAGCCAGGTTTTGGGGGAAGCAAATTCACGAGTTCAGTGCCAAGGAATCGCAAGAGTCATGAATACGCTAAGAGTTGAGCAGCCCAAGATATTGCGCGTACCTTCGCAGTGGGGTCCGTTTCCTGGTCATCAGCGCGTCCGAGGGTCCTTAGTATCTCGCAGTTCTTTGTTCAGGCGTCAAGTTGCTGAACCCCACAGCTCTCAACCTTATAGAGTAGACATCAGATTATCGAGACGCGACATTGGCAGAAATGAAAGATCAATTGACCAATCACTTTGATTTTGGTCTCCGGAAACACGCCGCAGCTGAAGATATGTTGTTGATCACTAATCTCGCAGTACCCCTCCACGACTCTTGACTGCGCCCGCAAGTAGATTTGACCACAGCTCCCCGTCCGACACTCTTCTCTCCGCTCTTTTGACCTTCCACCGTCTATCCATTGCTGACCTCAAACAATGGACTACTCTTCTTACTTTGCTCCTCCGGCTTTGGCTTCCACCTATCCTCTCTTCGATCTTCAAGGAAAGCCAGACCAATCATATACCCCGCAGGAAGACCCCCAGAGCAACCCTCTAGTAAGCACCGAGCACCGACTGTCACAATCCCAGCTCCCACGCGACGATCAGCCGTGGCTTCCGCCTCACCAGGACGTCTACAACGATCCAAGTGCTTTCGAGTTCTTTGATCAAGGTGCATCTTTCACCGCAGCCCCCATAATATCATCCGAAACCGCCTTCGATTCAATATACCGACCTTCAATCTCGAACGCTTTGCCATATAACAGCTCGGGTTCCATATCAAATGGAACCCCAGGGGATGGGGACTTTGATCAATCCGCTAGGGCAGGCAGCAGTGATGAGGACAAGGACAATCTCACGCCAGCACAGAGTAAGAGGAAAGCTCAGAATAGATCAGCGTACGACTATTCTCGAATGTTCCTTTACTCCATCACTAAGAACACTACGCAGACAACGAGCTTTTCGTGATCGGAAGGAACGTCATGTCAAAGATCTCGAGCTCAAACTCAAATCAACTGAAGCCCGCACTTCCAGCCTCGTGAGCGACAACGAACGCCTGAAGCGACAGCTCGACCAACTAGCCACCCAGAACGAGATTCTCCGCGCGACCTCTACACCAGTGAAATTGCCACATCAGGACGCCGCACAGAACCAGCGAGCCAACTCCGCTTCTTCCAGTCCTAAGGCTGTTGCAGCTGGCACAATAACTAATTCTTCCGCCGCTTTCAATGGCGCCTTTTCCAGACCTGATGCTCCAATCTCGCACCGTATCCAGTTTTCTGCACAGACTGGCGAGCGGCTTCTTGCAACAGGGGCGGCTTGGGACTTGATACAAAGTCATGAACTCTATAAGAAAGGACTGGTAGATATAGGGGAAGTTTTGGATCGATTGAAAGAGAAAGTAATGTGTGATGGCTCAGGGCCTTCATTTGCGGAGTCTGATATTATTAACGCGGTTGAACAGAGCGTGGGAATCGTGGGCGATGAACTGATCTGAATTAAGATCTTAATTGTATTAATATCCAGGAATCTGGCACAAAATGGGCATCAAAACTCAAGTATCATCTAGGTACTGTCTCTTCCATACAAGATCACGTGAAATAAGAATGGCCGTGGAGATGCCAAGCAACACTGTAGTAGTTGACTCGCTCATGATTCATCGTCTGTAGAGTACGGAACAGTAACACGACTTCCCTATTTCACTACAACGTAGACCTCAAACATGGAGTCTTCGTCGCAAGCACTGCCCTCAAGGCCAAAGGAAGGGCCAACATCTACGGATGCCAAGCTCACAGAAGAAAAAGACACAGAAGGAGCAGAACCCAGCAAAAACGCGCAAAAGAAAGCAGCCAAGGAAAAGGAGAAGGCCGAGAAAGCAGCCAAGCGCGAACAAAAAGAAAAAGAAGAGCGGGAAGCTCGTGAACGAGCTGACGCTGCCAACGACACCGCGGCGCACCTTTATGGCCAACCCCCCTCCGACCCTAGCCCTGTCACCCTGACCCCCTTCATCTCTAATGCGCAATGGACAGAAGACGCCGAGATCACAGTCCGCGCCCGTGTGCAAACTACACGCTCTCAAGCAGCGTCGACCTGCTTTCTCGTGCTCGGCGAGGGTTTCCGCACTTTGCAAGCCGTCGCTGCAGAAGGCGGGGGGCAAGGCGTGAGCAAGCAGATGGTCAAGTGGTGCAAGAAGCTGAATGCGGAGTCGCTGGTTCAAGTCACAGGACTGGTGAGGAAGGCGGAGCTCAAGAGCGTAACTATCAAGGAATATGAATTGCATGTCAAGAGCATCTATATGGTCTCCGAAGCTGAAGAGAAGCTGCCGATTCAGACGAAAGATTGCAGGGGTCCGCCGCCTGCAGGGGAAGGGGAGAATGAAGGTGAAGAGGCGCAGGGGTTGGCGAATGTGGGGTTGAAAGCTCGTCTCGACAACCGCGTGCTGTCGATGCGGACACCGGCTAGTCAGGCTATATTCAAGTTGCAGAGTGGTGTCCGAAGTCTGTTTGTGGAGTACATGTTCAAGCATGGGGGAACGTGGATTGAGCCGAGTTACCTGGCTGGGGCAAGCACGGAGGGCGGGGCAGATGTGTTTGAGGTGAAGTATTTTGAACGCAGGGCGTATTTGACGCAGAGTCCACAGTTCTACAAGCAGATGGCTATTGCGGGGGACATGGGGGTGGTCTTTACGACTGGGCCGGTGTTCAGGGCGGAACATTCAAATACGAAGAGGCATCTGACAGAGGTAAGTCGATACTTTTACTCTGTGCCCTCGTCCACATCTTGCTGAAATTGGTAAACAACCGCTAACCTGATTCAGTTCACCGGCCTCGATTTCGAAATGCCAATCACAAATCATTACCATGAAGTCCTCTCTTTCGGCGAAAACCTTGTCACCTTCATTATCCGCCAATTACAAGAACGCGAACAGTACAAAATTCTCACAGCGATCCTCAAAGAAGAAGGATATCCTGAAGCCGGCAACTTCAAGATACCCGCCGAAGGCGAAAAGGCAGTCCGTATAACATTTGCGGAAGCAAAGAAGATGCTAAAGGAATCCGGGTACGACATTGGAGAGGACGAAATGGCAGATATCGAGTACGTACCCATTTCCCACATGCTCATGATCATCACCACCATTTTACTCGCACTCCTCTACCCATCAATAAATCACTTCAAAGCCTGCAAGAAAACTGACCTTCCCCCCAGCACCGCCCAAGAAAAAGCCCTCGGCGCCCTAATCCACCAAAAGCACTCCACAGACTTCTACAGCATAGACAAATACCCCCGCGCCCTCCGCCCCTTCTACACGCACCCCGACCCCTCCAACCCCGCCCTCACCAACAGCTACGACTTCTTCATGCGCGGCCAGGAAATCATGTCCGGCGCCCAGCGTCTCCACAACTACGACGACCTCTGCGCCGAGATGCGCTCCAAAGGCGTCGACCCCTTGAACGAAGGTTTCAGACATTATACGGACGCGTTCAAGTATGGAGTGAGTCCGCACGGCGGTGGGGGGCTGGGCTTGAATCGTATCGTGCAGTACTTTTTGGGGTTGAATAATATCCGGGAGGCTACGCTGTTTCCGAGGGATCCGGTGAGGTTGGCGCCGTGAATCGTTGGGGGAGGAGATGGGTTAGAGGGGGGTGAGGGGGTGAGGGGGTGGTGGGAGGGGAGGGGGATCGAGGGGGAGATATTGGATCTGCTGGGTCTGAGAGGAAGTATTGACGGTCTTTAGAGGGATCCAGTCGCATGATTGATGAACATAGACAATGCGAAACCATTCAAGACTCACTCACTCGGGAAAAGACCGACGTTCAAGCTATTCTACGCATGTGGAGATTGGGTTTAATGGGCAAATATGGAACGAGTACGGAGTACCCAGAAAAGACAATGAATGTCACCACTACCATAAAGATTCCAACAAATACTCACCATTACAAATTTACAAAAAATGATAAGAGTACGGTGCAGAGCAGCGTGACTAGATTTCACCCCTTCGAGGACCAAAGTATTGCATAGCATATGCAACACCACCTCTACCCTATCATTAACCACACCATGCAATGCCATGCCATATCATGCCATGCCAGAAATCTTCTTCCCTATATGTGCAACACTCACGCCGAAAGCGCCTCGCTGAAATGCTCGCTCGCTCGAAGCACTATGCATGCAAGCAAGAATCATAACATAAACCAGCTCGTGTCTCCATCCATTTCGCACATAAAGGAGATGATTATCGCCCTTTGTTCCCGCACGCCTATTACCACATCTCTCAACCTCTCAACCTCTTCCTCTCTTCCCCGCTCAGCTCACAAAGCTCGCATAGCTCGCTGTCCCCTCCCTACCCCCCCTCCACCCCCACACAAGTAAACACCTCCACATTCGCATGACCCAGACTCCCCGCCGCAAGCTGCATCTTGTGCGGATGAAAGGCCGTGCAGGCCACGGGGCTGGACTTGGACAGGAGCGGACTGTATGGGCGGATGGTGTTGATGGGCGCGCCGGTGACGTTGAAGAGGGTTAGGGCGTGGGTGTCGGAGCCTCTGTCGGGGGGTTGTTAGTTGCGATCGTGGTGATGATGGTGAGGAGCGGGTGGGGTTAGGAAGGGAAGGAAGGAGGAAGGTAAGTAAAGAGGGAAGCATACGTAGCAAACACAGGCGCATGCTCATGCACGCTCAACGTCCTCATCGTATCGCTCGTCGCCGCAATCTCCCGCACAGGCTCATCCTTTCGAATATCCCAGAGCTTCACCTCGCCGTTGCGGCTTCCGGATAGCAATTCTCGGAAGCCGCCGCGCTGCATGTGGATGTTGGTGATCCACTGCTTGTGGCGGCGCCAGTGCTTCACCATCGCCGTCGAGGGTTTCTCGCGCGTGTCGAAGATGCGGATGGCGCCGTCGCCGTAGCCGGCGCAGAAGACGTTGCCGGCGACTTGGTCGGAGGTGAGGGATGTGATGCAGGAGCCGGAGCGGGCGGGGATGTCCTGTCGTGGGTGTTAGTGGGGTCCATGGAGCGGGAAAGTGGAGGGTGGACGTACGCTGGTGCAGATCTCCGTGGCTGCGTTCCATACTCGTATCACTTTCACGTCTCCGGCTACGAGCAGCTTACCCTGGCCTTGTTGCCAGTCCAATACCAGTCCTGCGTTTTTGTTACTTGGGATCAGGTCTGTCAGTGCGCGAAAAGCAGACACGAGCTCGACACTCTTTTCCGACTCATAGTCGCGGAATATTTTGATCACGCCGTCGGATGAGCCTGTCATCAACAGGGCATTGTCATCTTCGTTGATGAATAGTGCTTCATTGACGCGTGAGCCTTTTGGATTTCCGTTCGAGAAACGACTGAGGCGAGCAGCTGTCTGCCAGTTCCAGACACTATCTTGATTGTTAGTGGATCATCGTTAACACTTTACATCGAAGTGATGACCTACGATATACTATCTCGATCATCGGCAATGGCAAGGTGGTCTTCGAACTGATGGAAACACATTTTCATTGGCTGTGTCCCATTGTTGAAGAAGGACGTATTGATATCCCATGGCTTGCTGCTGGCGATGCCTTTCAACGGCTGGGTTTGTTCCAAAGTCTTCTCATTCCGGGCTCTTCTCCATAGCCGAGAGTTGTAGTCATCACTGCCAGGCTCGTCCGGCTCATTTGGCTTCATCTGCGGCTCCCGGAAGTACTACGGTATGATCAGCATTAGCATGGAGTGATCTTACAATACCATCGTCATACCTCAATGGACCAATCGAAAAAGACACTCTCCAATGGCAGCGTTGGGGATTCATCAGAGTCTTGCCTGTTGAAGCCTCTAGGTACGGGTGCCTTCGCTTTCTGATACTTCGCTGCCACCGATGTATGGTCATTCTGATTTGGCGGTGTGCTCCACTCTGGAGGGACGCCAGGACGTTGTGACCCAGCCAGTCGTCTTTGCTGCGTCGGCTGATGAACGGCATCCGTACTAGATGCCAGGTGATCCGATGAGTCGGAGCCACCTATACCGAAGTACTTGAGAGCAGCTGCTACACTTGCATTGCGCCGGAGCCCGGACGACAGAGAGCCATCGTGTTTGGGGGCCACTTGCGGCCCCGTTGGTGCCGGAGACGGAATAGATTTGCTGGACGGTGCTATAGAAGGTTGACGAGAGCCATGAACTGACTGGCGCATCAATCCAACGATGTTATCAATGACGTGCTGGGCTTCGGCTGCGAGAGGGGACTCGAGTAACGCCTCATGCACATATTCAACGATTGTACTGGCTCCTTGGGCAGCTTCTGGGTGCGGGTCAACAGACATGACAAGAATATGATACCATATTGAGCCTTGCAAGCTATTCTGTGAGATCTTCGAGGGCCGACCGTCATCCGAATCTTCGTCATGGGAGCTGCTGAATGAGGCACCGTTCTGCATGCTAGCTGGCTTGTCATAGCCTGATCGCATCAGAGTGTCCCTCTCGTCGACCAACGTTTCATATGCGGCCACGAGGAACTTATTCTGATACCTCTTCACGAAGGTTGAAAAGAAAACAAGCAGCTCCTTCCGCACCATGGCGTTACCGTCTGAGGTCATGGCTAACAATGCAGAGGCAATGGTCTCTTCATTTTGCGCTACCTGCTCGGTCAGATCAGGTATACCAAGGAAATTCGTCAATGCGTGTATGGCCGCCGCCCTGACTTCTGGCACAGGATCGATGATCAGCGCACAAAGGCGATGGTGGGCGAAACACCGGATGCCGACCCATTTTGCCTCTGGGAAATCATCCCAGAGCATACTGATGCAAAGGCAAGCCCATTGACGGAGGAGAGGATTCTCTGGATTTTGAATGTGGGTGATGCAAGACTCGATCAGTTCTGGTGATAAACATACATTCTTGCCCTGAGGAAAGTTTCTGCAGAACATCGCAGTGACGAAAGCAGCCATCGCTCTGTGTTCGCTAGCATTGCCGACCATGATGACATTCTGTGGGAGCAGGACATTAGTGAAATACTGGTAGCCGTTCTCCTTGAGTAGATCCTGTTGGACAGCTGTGATGTCGACTGCAACGATGCGAGCCCAGATGAAGATCATGATTGGTTTGAGTTCGTTGGCTGGGGACTGAAGTAGCTTCACTACGTAGGGGAAGATGCCGATCGTTAGCGCCAGACTGACCGCCCACGGTCCAAGATCCAAGAACTTGCTGAGAAGGACTAAAGCCCGAAGCCGGTGAACCTGACTAAGAAGGACTTGGAGTACGATAGGCAACTGGGTTGGTGCTTTCTGTTCCGGGGCGCCCTGCGACAGATAAACCTCGAAGGCGGTCAATTGCTCGGCGAAGAAACTTGAGTGTTGATATTCATAGCTAGGCCCACCATTTTCTGCGGCCAACATGGCCGGAAGCTGCGCCAACACCATCTCGATCGCAAGATCCCACGCTTCCCACAGCGGATGGTCAAATGTTCGAGGAAGCTGGGGTGTGGACTGTGGATGACATCCATATGCTCTCATGATTCTCTGTGCTACAAGGAAATTGCGAAATAGCGCAGCGACCATGAGGTCCTGACGGAAAAGCATCCTGAAAAGCGGTGGGGGCAGCACGTTCCAAGCTATTGTATCGGTAATGGCAGTAAATATCCAGTTCAGCTCACCCATCGGACTTCTCCGCTCCGCCGCGCGTCCAGGGACTTTCATTACATCTTTCAATGTGACAGGAGAAGGCAATGGGTTTTCCAGAACGTGGAACCTCATGGATATATCGATGGGTGTGGTCAGACAGCATGTAAGGAGATCTGCTGGTAGCGCTGGATTAGTAGGTAGCATCTCAGACTTGCCGCAAGCGGCCAGCTGGATGTTGTTGGTATAGGTTTGTAATTGTACATTGGGATCCCGCTCCCTAGCTTCCGCATTCTCCATCAGATGCTTTTCGATGAATCGATCGAAATTCGCTACGATGTTGCCTGCGTGGGAAACGTCGTATATGAAAAGGCTGGGGCCGCCGAGCCATGATTGTAGATCATACATTGATACCGGGATGTACTGCGTATAGTCCCTGTTGAACACCCAGAATTCGCCTGATGGCGTGGGAAGAGGTACTCCGTGACCATTGTAGTGGAACAGTACTCGTTCTTCCTTGGCGTTGCGACGGAGTGAAGTGCAGAATTTCTTTGTCTCCTCAATAGAAGGGTCGAGGTATTGCTTGTATCTTGTCTTCATACTCATGCTTTCATACTGATCCTGCAACTTCTTGCCGATGATCTCCATCAATTTCGTATTCGAGGTGGTAGAATTGGTAGGATCGATCCAGCATTCCATTGTAGCAGTGGGATTGGTCTTCACAGTGTCTGGTGGGTCAACTCCGATGTTGAGACACAACACCAGGGCTGCTGAGACGGTCTTCTGCCGATCCTTCTCGCGCCATTTCTCTGGAGGCTTGACCTGTGGAACGTCTTTGGGCTTACCGCCAGTCTCGTGTCGTTTGTCTGTGAAATACATGTAGAATGTCTGGATTGATCTGTCAGTTGAACACCCAAAAGCGATATCAGACCATTACACAGAAGTCTCGTTCACTTACCGAGCTCAGAAGCCCCAGAAACTCGCTCGAATTATACTGATCTTCCCATCCATGCCTAAGCTCCCTCGTCTCCTCTACAAATTGCGCACGTCTCGTGGCGCCTCGTCCAAGGTCGGTGTTGGTCCTCAATGTCTGCGGTCGGGATCGATGGACCTGGTCGTGTTCTGCAGTGCGAGCTCGGATCAATCCCAATTGCTGTGGCGATATGTTGTGATGTGGCAGGGCTGTACTCGTAACAAGATCGCCCGCTGGATTGCCGTTGGCCAACTTTTGCTTTCCAAGCGCCACAGTCTGGGTAGCTTCTCCATCTGGCCAGTGATGGCTTGGAGAGTTGTTGTCGCTGAGTCCAAGCGGATTTCCCGTCGAAGGCTGACCATTTTGGGCGAGGAGTGGACCAGTAAAGCCCTCATATGTGGGGCCGCGGGAAAAGTTTGGTGGATTAGACGGTGTGGAGGCTAGGATAGCCATTATTACTGAAGAATATATAGATCAGTCGTTAAGCCTGAGGAGAGGGCCCGGCAGGGAATTCCTCACGTATATGCTGCCAATTCACCGTTCACGGTTACTTTCCGATACATCGGCGCGCTCTATCAAGGTAAGTATGAGGTCTGCCGAGAACTGGCTTTCTATTGATTATCGGTCCCTTCTTAGGTCCGCAGACCTAAGTAGTACCTCAATTAAGACTATGCCTTATATCATGAAGAACAAGATCCTAAGGCTGCTCTTAAAGTCGGTCATCGCCTAAGCTCTTGTACGAAAGTACGATCGGAAGCCCCGCGATATAGCGCCGTCGATCTCCCGTTTTCTAACCAAATACATATTAGCGTCCGCGTGGCGGACATGTGGTAGGTCTGCAAGGGAGTGTCAAGTACTGTGTAGGTACCTTTTGTAGTACTACTCGTAAGTACACAGAAGCTTCTTCAATGGTCTTGAAGCGAGAGCTGTATTCTCCCCTAGGTAGTATCTACATAATTTAGTCGCGACGAAGGTAGCGAGTCGACTCAAGCAAGCTGTTTGGCAGATGTCATATAGTCAGACTGGACCTTGCTACACTCGTCTTGGACGTGTGATAAGCCTGCTTCAGCACAGCGCTGCCCTGCGTCTGGGAAATCTTTTCATTCCGAAACGAGTGAATTTACAGTGGATGACTGCATGTTATGTGAGATTCTCGGGGTGAGGTGACGAAGTGCTATATTAATGTATAGAACTATGATCCCACGGGTATACCTCCGTCGTAGCTGCTTCCCCGTTCTCCGTCATCTGCAGACCTTGGTGCGTCTAAAGTAGGGGGCCTAGATAATGCCAGCAAATGTACGTGTTGCAAGTGTAATGTAGTCATGTAATTCTCATCTCTTGCTGGTTACTGCGCTGCCACGGGATGGGGATGCTTTCTGAGGAGCCTCAATACCACCCTGTACGTGACGAATAGCATTTCGAAAACCTTCAACGCTAAGCTTCCTGCAGTGGGATTATCAGAACGCCTCGTTCTAGACGGTCATGCTCCATTGTACCCCAATATCTATTTCTGATAGTCGATGAAAGACCGTCCGCTCAAGAAGCGCGCATCCGCCTGTGCGGCAAGGGGAGCTTAAGACGACACGCACGAATGCAGCCTCGAAGTGATAGTAAGCGTGATGTAAATACGGATTGTGAAACATTATGCCATGCACAGTTAGAGTGTATTCTCTAGTATTGCTCGATCTAGCTCAGAAAGTCCTACATTGGGAAAGCGGTACACACAAGGCCCCACCTCAGCCTCGTGGGAAAAGGCTTTGACGGACGATGAAATGCATAGATGTGTAGACTTGACTGCTGATTCGACAACGTGCTGCTTGAACTCTTCCTGTCTCCTTCATTATACTCCGTAACAGACGTCTTACTGTGAGGGACGAATTCCAATCAACTCCAGCCCCCTCTTCAGTAGAACTACCAAAGTCTTGGCAGCAATCGCCGCTAAAAATCAGGAACGAAATTCTTTGGGCAAGGAACCAACGAATAGCCATCCACCCAACCCCCCATTCTCTACATCGACCTTGGGAGATTTTCTATCAGGGCGCATTGATTGTCGCGACGTCCCTCGTTTTCTGAACAACATCGATGGGTACGGCTTCACGAAGCTGAGCTGAACGGTCGCTGTGCGCCCCCCCGCCGCTCCCAAACCCCCTACTGGACCACAGGAGGCCCACGAACAACAGCGCAACCGCATGACGTCGAGCGTCAAACACATTATATTCGAGCGATAGTTTTTGCTGGCTTCAAGAGGTGTACACTGTCGATTTTGCGGGTTCATTGGTCTAGGGTCTGCGACAAGGCGGCGCAGCCATGTCATTCTTCTTTGGCAAGAAAGGTAAAGATGGCAAAGGGCAGACTACGCCTGCGCCTGCGCAACGGCCAGTGGAAGCTCAGAGCGGAACAGTCTCTAGTACTTCGACACCAGCTGCCAATGGCGCAAGGTCCAAAGAAAGAGGAGCAGGCGTTATTTCTCCGCCGCCGGGAGGGAGCGTCAATAATTCCGCCAACTCTGTCGAAGATGCGACAACACCGAGTCCAGAGCAAAAGCAGGGCTTGCGTGGGCGATTAGACTCGGATCTACAGGTATGCTAGTATTGAACTACATGTATTATATACGGGTGCCATTGAAAGCGAAAGCTATGATATCTGCGAGCATCGACGCACCTTGCTAATCATTCATCATTGCAGAATGCTCCACGACCTATTCCCACCGGGCCGCCAGGTGTAAGATCCGCCGAGCTCTACCCATGGTCTCAGCGACGACTGACCTTCACATCCTCCCAACCAAATCCCTTCCCACGGTACGGCGCAGCAGTAAATACAGTTTCTTCAAAGGAAGGAGATGTGTATCTGATGGGAGGTCTCGTCAATGGAGCCACTGTCAAAGGTGATCTTTGGATGATTGAGGCTGGGGGAAGTAATTTAGCTTGTTATCCCGTGGTGACGACCTTTGAGGGTCCAGGACCTCGCGTTGGACATGCGAGCTTGCTCGTTGGGAATGCTTTCATTGTGTTCGGGGGTGATACCAAGCAAGACGAAAGGGATAAGCTAGACGATACCCTTTATTTGCTGAATACTTGTGAGTGACTGCCTACGAAGGGCGCTGAACTCTTTCTAACAGAGACAGCCACACGCCATTGGTCACGGTCAATGCCTCCAGGTCCGCGTCCGGCAGGTCGGTACGGTCATACGCTGAACATCTTGGGTTCAAGGATATATGTCTTCGGTGGTCAGGTCGAAGGATACTTCTTCAATGATCTACTCGCTTTTGATCTGAACGCTCTGCAAAACGCCAACAGCAAGTGGGAAATGCTCATCCAGAACAGCAACGACGGAGGCCCTCCGGAGGGTCATGTACCCCCAGCTAGAACAAATCATACCATAGTCAGCTGGAATGACAAGCTCTACTTGTAAGCAAGATGGTTTTGAAAGTGACGTTCAGACTAACACATCTGAAGATTCGGTGGTACGAATGGGACGCAGTGGTTCAATGATGTCTGGGCTTACGATCCCAAGCAAGTTGCTTGGACCCAGCTCGACTGCATCGGTTACATTCCTGCTCCGCGCGAGGGCCATTCGGCTGCCTTGGTCGGTGATGTTATGTATATATTTGGAGGTCGAACCGAGCAAGGCGAAGACCTGGGCGATTTGGCAGCCTTCAGAATCACGTCCCGCCGCTGGTACACATTCCAGAATATGGGTCCTTCGCCATCCCCACGGTCAGGGCATAGCATGACCGCATTTGGCAAACAGATCGTTGTTCTTGCTGGCGAACCCAGCTCTGCACCCCGAGATGCGGGTGAGCTCAGTCTAGTGTATGTACTCAACACAGATAAGATCCGATACCCGAACGACCAGCAGATTCAGCAAACCCCTTCAGGAGAACGCGTTCTTGGAAACCGCAGGCCTAGCCAGGAACGAGGGATGACACCTCAAGGCAGAGGCTTCGGTGGTCCAAACCCCGGCCCCGAGGCTCTGAACAGGAAATTCAGTGGCTCGCGAGAGAGTATGGCCGGCCCGCCTCGACCTGGTCCAGGACCGGGTCAGACTCAAGGCGTAGGTCCGGCTGGAAGAGGACAAGACATGAGTATGGCTAATGGGCCGTCCCCTCCTGGCCCTGGATCAAAACTTCCTCGCGCTTCAATGGCACAAGCACCGTCAGGGCCACCTCCACAACAGCAGGCCCCACCACCACGACCTAATGGAGCTATACCAGCAGTGAATGGGGCCATGGGACCTGTGGGAGGCATGGTTGGCTCAAGGAGCAGAACGCCGACCGGGGTCAATCGCGGCTATGGTCCGCCTGTGGATACTGGGCCTGGTGGGTCCTTCGATAGAGAAGACGTAGCACCTCCGATGGTGTCGCCTGTTGGACGAGAGGGTCCAAGGCAAGGTCCTCCAGCTCGTGCAATGAGTCCTGTCGTCAATGGACGCCGCACCCCCACACAGCAGCCCATGCAATCACAGGTACAGCAAGCATCGCAACATCCACCTCGATTTGCGAACAAGACAATCGATGAAGAAGAACCTCACCGGTATGATCCTAGGTCAAGATCTCGTCAAGCCGCGCAGGAATCGCTGGACGAAGTCGATCAATTCCCAAACATTGGTCCTCAACAGCAAAGAAGTCCTAACAGCCAATACGAAAACTCATATGACAATTCAGCGCGGAACAATAGATCGCCGAAAGATCAGCCTCCGATTTCATTGCAACAGCTTGAACAACTCCAGAACCAGCATCAAGGACTCCAAACTCAACATCAAGGTCTCCGGAATGAGCACGACGGTCTCCGCAACCAGCATGAAGGTTTGCAAAGCGAGCACGACGGTCTCCGAAATCAGCATGAAGGTTTGCGAAGCGAGCATGAAAGCCTCCAAAACGAGCATGGAGGCCTCCGAAGCGAGCATGAAGGTCTTCAAGGTGAACATCAGGGCCTCCAAAATCAACAGCAGGACCTCGCGCGAGACCTGGAGTCAGCGAAAAGTCGTAATGCTTGGTACGCTTCTGAATTGGCATTGGCTCGCAAGGAGGGCTACAAGTCAAGTGCACTGCAAAATCCAAGCCTTGATGATGGAGGTACCCTTTCATTTGGGGACGAGGAAAAGCCTTTGATCGAAGCATTGATGGCTATGCGAACTCAACTTGCAGAAGTGCAAGGCTCGCTTGAAGCTCGCGAGAACACTGCAGCGCAAGAGGTTGCTGAGGTCGAAGCGCAACGAGACACTGCCATCCGAGAAGCAGCTTATGCAAAGGCTAAGTTGGCAGCTCATGGTGGTAGCCGCATGGGTACACCTCAATCGGACAATATGTCAAGAGATGTAGGCAACGAAGACCGATCGAGCGACCTTGGTCGCAAGCTTGCCGCGGCTCTGGCTACTCAGCAGGAACTCCGTGTCACGATCGCATCCATGAGTAACCAGGTTCAGAACGAAAAGCGTGCTAGGGAAACAGCCGAAGGTACCGCAGATGCAGCTCAAAGGCGTGCCGCAGAGTTTGATCAAATCCGCAATCCTGGAGAGCTCGAATCTTTACGGACGGAGCTACATCATGTCATGAAGGCTGCTCGTGAAGAGGCCGCAGAAAAAGCAGAAGCTCAATCTAGAGCACAGATTCTCGAGATAGACAAGGAAGACCTAGAGCGAAAGCTTAAGGAAGCATTGGATAATACGAAACAACACAGCATCACATTTGCATCGCTTCGAGAAGCTGTCACAGCCTCTGCAGACAAGACAGCCTTGTTGGAGCGTAAGTTAGCCGAAGAAAGGAGACAGCGGGAAGTAGTGGACCAAAAGATCTTGCAGTTGCGCTCTGAGCATGAGGAGCGAACAGCGGAGCTTGATGATACTACCCGAAAGCTCCGAGATGCTGAAGATATGGCCAACACTCATGCAGAAGAGGCCAAGACACATCGTCAAGCCGTTGCAGCTGGTCTCGAGAAACTCAGCACCCGAAGTGTTAGCGATCAGCAGAAAATCTTGGAGGATGAGCGTGTCCCCATACTGAAGAAGCAACTGGAGAACGCACAGGTTTTGGTGCAGGAGAACCGAGCAGCTGCCGACGATGCTGCAGAGAAGCTGCGACGAGCAGAGGAACGGATTGCAGGGTTGGAAGCTTACCAGGAGCAGTCTAGCCGAGAAAACCTCACCGTTCGCAAACAGCTGCAAGAGGCTGTGGGAGAATCGCAGGAGTTGCAGGCCAAGCATAATGCAATTCAACGGCAGCTGGAGACCCATCAACGAGATGCCAATGCTCTGACAGTGCAACACACCACTCTCAAGGAACTTCTGAATGAGCGAGGTATCTCTGAAAATGGCAGGTCCAGGAATATCGATAGTCCCGGATCCGGGTTCGGTACAGCGGATAGCTCTCGCGTACGAGAACTCGAGCAGCAGCTCGAAGCCAGCCATCAGGCCCACCAGGATACCAAGTCCTCCATTGCGACGAGAGAGCTGGAAGCTGAGAAGGGTTACAGCGAGAAGCTAGTGCTACTCGAAAACGACTATAAGTCTGCTGTGTCTTATGTCAAGGGAACAGAGAAGATGCTCAAGCGGATGAAGGAAGAGCTAGCGAAAACCAAGAGGCAGTATGAGACTCTAGAGAAAGAACTCGAAACAGTCAATCGTTCCCAATCCTTAGAGCCAGAGGCCGCGGCCCAATGGGAACAAGAGCGGCAATCCCTGCATCGTGAGATTGCAGATATCCAGCAGAGCGTCAAAGGTTCGCACTCCCAGCTCGAATCACAACTATTGCAAATTCAAGCGGAGCTCTATGCCACCCAACAAGACAAAGAACGTTATCGCCAAAACAACGAGCAAGTCCAGCAACAGCTTGCTCACCATACGCAGCAAACTCGCTCCGAGCTCGATCAACTGAAGAACGAGAATTCCATGCTCGAAGCCCGCGCTCTGGACGCCGAGCAGAAAGTCACCCTACTCCTCGACCAAGTCGGCACATCGGTAGGCAACTACCGTCGCCAATCGCAGCAAATCAATGGCAACAGCGGTAGTCACAACCGCAACCTCAGCAACATCAGCACCACGTCCACCCAGCCCCCCACCTTCCGAGGCACCCACTCCCACACCAACAGCGTCGACCCCAACGCCCTGACCCAACCCCACAGCGACGAGAACGCCCGCAACTCCCTCGCCCTCGACAGCCTCGCCTCCGAGCTCGAAACGCTCCGCTCCCACTGGGCCGACACCCACCGCACCTACCGTCTCAGCAACCAATTCGACTTCGAACGCTCCACGCCCACCAGCGCGTCCGGACCGGGCGGCATGAGCGACAGCCTGGCCAATTGGCGCAAGCGGCTCGATGCGGAGGAGAGCCAGAAAGGTGGAGGTGGAGGGGGCTTGAGGGATAGCACCGAGAGCAGCGAGGGTGAGCCTTTTCGGGAGAGTGCGGTTCTTCGACCTCATGATAAGATGCCCGGCGGGTTGGTGGGGGGGAGTAGTGATGAAGAGGAGGATGGGGAGGATAGTAGGCGGGCGAGTCGGAATTATGTGATATGATTCTCTCCCTCTCTCTTGAGAAGATCTTGAGAGCGAAAGAGGAAGTGATATAGGACGTTTTAATGAAGCGACACGTATGTGTGCGAGAGCTGGATTCATGTTGGCGTTCTTCTCAAAGAGGGGATTGGATGCTTTAATCCTTCTTTTCTTTCTTGCTCTCTTCCTTCTTTCGGTGTGTGGCGAGCGAAGGGGGGCATCATGCAGCGGCAGAGGAGCTATGTAGCTCCTGCGTGCACTGAATTGTTTTTATTTACATATAAGTCGCCTCTATTCCCACCTTGGTTGGTCGATGTAGTAGGATTTTGGAAATCTCTTGGGGGTGCTGGATTCGTTTGTATACTATTAGAGCTCTCATGGGGGGGCGGGAAGCATAGATATATTAGCCGTACGTACCTAGATATACAGCCCATCTATCTTTCTTTTTTCCTCATCGCATCTCAGGGATGCAGAGGGGGTGTTGTGTTTACCTTTTGTGCTGACTGCTAATTAGAACATTCAAGAGGGGGGGGAAATAATATGTCAACCTTCCTTGCATCGTTCATATCTTCGACAGCTGTTTACAACAGTATTCAATTACAAACCCTTATGTTTTTCTTTCCGGAAGTGATGGAACGCAACTTAATCAGCAGTATCTAGTGCTGACAACAGTACGGTACAGATTATTCATTCATTCTAGCCATTCACTACATATCAAGAACGAGGATGAAGAGCTGCTACTTCCTTCCGTCCTTCCTCCTGATTACGATACGATACCCAGCAGCCTCTCCGTCCTCGCGCTTGGATATGCTGGCTGTTGTTGTATGTCTATTTAATATAGAAGGGGCGATTATAAATATTTCAAAGACGGCTAGCATAGGCAACGACGAAGACTTAATCACTAATCTCCAAGACTTCTGTCCACGGACTCAGACGCCTCTTCCCAGCTGCCTCAATGGTATATATCCTTCCAGCTCAAGAACTTTTCTAGCAACATACCCTAGTAAGCACCTTTCTAATAAGTTCCTCGGTCATTGTATAACAGCTAACATATATAAAAGTGTTGTAGATCAATATTAACAATTTCCTACCTGCCGGATCGGATCAAAGCACAGCAGTATTACGCAGCAGCAGCCGTTATGTTATCTTGTTTGGATACGATACATGACTAGGATACTGTTGTATCGCAACCCTCAAATCATCTCGACTTATGGACTGGAGGATGACCCTGGCACCGAATTGTTTCGATTGGGGTTGTTGAATGTTTATTGTGGGGGATGATGATGCGGGTTTTTCTTATTTTTTGGTGAGGGTGGTTGGGGAGGGGGAGGGGGAGGGGTTGGGGGTGTGAGGGT